>Ga0207700_10000261_pt1 | contig 31508 bp, 24 predicted proteins | sample LARL82metaG_FD_184348 | JGI IMG/M metagenome (GOLD analysis project Ga0207700, IMG submission 184348) | Corn, switchgrass and miscanthus rhizosphere microbial communities from Kellogg Biological Station, Michigan, USA - LAR L8-2 metaG... | ecosystem: Host-associated > Plants > Roots >...
TAAACGTCGATGTCCTTCAGGCTGCCATTCAATATGGGATGAGCGTCCATCAGGCGGGTTGAGCCGGAGCAGATGCGCCAGCCGGACAACCTGCCCGCCTTCTGCCGTGTCCACAGGAACGGTCGTCCGCTCATCGGCTACCGCGTGTGGCTTCACATCTTCCGGGCGGTAGCGGGGGCCTGACGCATGACGCTGCAGGCGTCAGCGCGGTGGGCGCCGTGGCCTGGGCCGCTGGGTTTCGGCGGCCGGGCTCCCTGGGTGACCGCACGGCCTTGTACTGCTCGGCCACGCTCGTGGGGATGCGGCCGCGGTCGCTGACCGTGATGCCCAGCCAGTGCCCGCGGCGTCGCCGAGTGGGCTATCGCCTTGCCGGGCGTCTTCGGCCGCTCGCGCTCGGCCGCCTCGGCAAGAATCTTCTCGATCTGCGGCAACGTCTTGTTCGCCTTCTGGGCGGCGTTGCCTGCCAGCTTGGTGCCATCCAGGCTGACCATGCTCACTGGGGCGCCCGCAACCTGGCACCGGACAGTGTCCGCCCAGACAACTATCCCAACTTGGTGCCGGATGTAATCCGACGTGCAGGATGGCGCGTCGAACGAGCAGCAGAGAGCTTGTGTTCCGTTGACCCTTGGAGTCAGGTGAAAGTGTCTTCGGCGATCCACATTGGACCTGGGTCGGCGCGTCCGATGCAGCGCTATACGACCTGGGGCGTAGTCGTTGCGATGGTGGCCGGAATCAGCGCGTGCGACGGCCGCGACAGCGGGCGGGCAGTGGCCGGGTCCAGGTGCACGGCAGCGGCCATTCAGCACGCCGCGCAGAGGGCAGTCCAGCAGGATGGCGGAACACTGTCTGGAATCGACAGCTTCCGCTGCTCTGGAAGCTTCGCGTATGCGGCTGTTGATGAAAAAGCTGAGGGGAACATTAACACAATAAACCTGCTTTTCAAGAAAAATGGAGCAGCATGGGTTCCCGTGGATCGCGGCAGCTTCTGCGCGAACCATTCTGTGCCTAGCGACATCTATTCCGGTGCCTGCAATACGAATTAGATCCATAACATCGCAATTTATACAACGACGCTTCTGCGCACTTCGGAAAAGCTCGGTACTGCGCATCCGAGGTTCCACATGATGGCCTCCACGCCGACGGCTCAGCCCCGGGGGGCCAGGGGACTAACCTGCGCCGATCATGTGATCCGGATGCTAGCGCATATGGCTTAGCGGGCACGCCGTTAGCAAACTTGCCCGGCCGGAGGCCAGCCGCGGGTTGCTTCTGAGTCGGCATGCGAGGGGAGCAGAAATTATGTGGTCAAGTAACGCGATAGCGAGCATGCTGAATCTGACCCGCCGACCGAGCTGCGCCCTGACGCGTGTCGTTCGGCGTTCAAGGACTGGCTGTCTGGGGGGCTGCCGAACATGAAGGTTGCGGGATCGGATGCCGCGGCTGGCGCGGTTCGCCGGGAAGGGCCGCCCAAGGCGTATGACGCCTTCATCTCTTACGCTCACGACGCTGACGGGGTGTTCGCCGCGGTTGTGCAGCGGGGGCTGCAGCATCTGGCCAAGCCGTGGAACCGCCGTCGGGCGATGGAGGTGTTCCGGGACGAGACGAGTCTTGCGGTCAGCCCTGGGCTATGGCCCACCATCCGGGCCGCGCTTGATGCGTCGCGCTGGTTGGTGCTGCTGGCTTCACCCGAGGCCGCCCGGTCGGACTGGGTCGGCGAAGAGATCACGCATTGGGTGTCCCAAAAGGGTACCGATCATCTGCTGATCGTGGTCACTGATGGCAGCTGGGTGTGGGATAAAGCCAGCGGTGACATCAGCCCCGTCTCCACCGCTAGCAATCCTGCGCTCCGCGGTGTCTTCCCAGCCGAGCCCAAGTATCTCGATATGACCTGGGCCCACCGCGACGCGGGCCTGACTTTGCGTAATGCCAGGTTCCGGGACCAGATCGCCACGCTGGCGGCGGCCATCCGCGAGATTCCGAAAGAAGACATTGAGGGCGAGGATGTCCGGCAGCAGCGGCGGACCCGCCGGATCGTCCGGGCCGTGATAGCAACACTGACCGTGTTGCTTCTGCTCGCCTCGGTTCTTGGGGTTGTGGCTAACATCCAACGGCAGGAAGCGACCCAGCAACGGCAGGAAGCCATCCATGAGCGTAACGCCGCGATCTCCGGGCAGTTGAGCAGCGAGAGCCAGCTCCTGGGCGGGGCTGCCCCCGTCATCTCCCGGCTGCTGAGCATCGCGGCATGGCATCTCAACCGCAATAGCGCCGCCCGTTATGCCATGCTGACCGCTGCCGCGATGCCCGCGACCCGGGTGCTCAACGAAACCGGCGAACCGTTCCAGTCGGTGGCGTTCAGCCCGGACGGCACAACGCTCGCCGTCGGCAGCGGGACGTCCGCCACCGCTACCAGCGGCGGCGGCAGTGTGCGGTTGTGGGAGGTGGCCACTGGCCGCCAGGCCGGCGTGCTTGATGCGGGATCTCAGCCGATCCTTGCTGTGGCCTTCAGCCATGACGGCAACATCGTGGCGGGCGGCAGTGGCGACGGCTCCGTGCGGTTGTGGGATGTGGCCTCCCACCAGCCGGTGGGCCGCCCGATCCGGGCCGGCGCCGGCCGGGTCAATTCAGTGGCGTTCAGCCCCCGGGGCAGCATCCTGGCCGTCGGTGGCAAGGACGGGATCGTGCGGCTGTGGGGCGTGACCAGCCGCCGCCCGGTGGGCGGCCCGCTCACCGGGCTTTCTGGCGCGGTCACATCGGTGGCGTTCAGCCGGGACGGCGCGACCGTGGCCGCCGGCGGCGCAAATGGGACCGCGCGGCTGTGGCACGTGGCCTCCCACCAGCCGGTGGGCCGCCCGATCCGGGCCGGCGCCGGCCGGGTCAATTCAGTGGCGTTCAGCCCCCGGGGCAGCATCCTGGCCGTCGGTGGCAAGGACGGGATCGTGCGGCTGTGGGGCGTGACCAGCCGCCGCCCGGTGGGCGGCCCGCTCACCGGGCTTTCTGGCGCGGTCACATCGGTGGCGTTCAGCCGGGACGGCGCGACCGTGGCCGCCGGCGGCGCAAATGGGACCGCGCGGCTGTGGCACGTGGCCACGCACGAGCCCGTGGGAGGGCCACTCACTGGCCACATCGCTGCGGTCACGACAATGGCGTTCAGCCCAGACGGAAAGGTCCTGGCCACCGGCAGCAGCGACGGCACGGACCGGCTGTGGGACGTGACCACCGGCGGGCTGGCTAGCAGCCCTTTGACTGGCCATTCCGGCGCGGTCACCTCAGTGGCGTTCAGCCGCAACGGCAAGATCCTGGCCACTGGCAGCAAGGATGGCACTGCGCGGCTGTGGGATGTGGCCACGGGTCGGCAAGTCGGTGGCCCGCTCACCGGCCACGCTGGGCCGGTGACCTCGGTAGCATTCAGCGCGGATGGAAAAGCCCTGGCCACCGGCAGCAGCGACGGCACTGTCTGGTTGTGGGATATAGCCAGCCATCAACGCATCGGCAGCGCCGTCGGTATCCCGCAGAGCCCGGTCACGTCGGTAGCATTCAGCCCGGACGGGAAAACCCTGGCCACCGCCAGCAGCAAGACACCGGCCCAGCAGAGCATCTACAACGCCACGGGCCCGGTATGGCTGTGGAACGTAGCTACCCACCAGCGGATCGGCGGTGCCCTGCCGGGCGACACCGGGCCGGTCACCTCGGTGGCGTTCAGCCCCGATGGCAAGCTGCTCGCCGCCGGCACCACAGCAGGCGAGGTGTGGTCGTGGGACACCGCCACCGGGCACCTCAGCGGCCTCGGCGCCATCGGGGTCGGCGGCGGCTACGGCGCGGTCACCTCAGTGGCGTTCCGCCCGCATAGCAGGACCCTGGCCGTCGGCAGCCTCGATCACACCGTTCGTCTGTGGCAGATAGGCCCGGTCCGGCAACAGCTGCTCGGCGGCCCGTTCACCAACCCTACCGGGCCGGTGACCTCGGTAGCATTCAGCGCGGATGGAAAGACCCTGGCCACCGGCAGCAGCGACGGCACGGCCCGGTTGTGGGATGTGGCCACCCGTCAGCAAATCGGCGAGCCGCTCACCGGCCAGGCCGGGCCGGTGACGTCGGTGGCGTTCAGCCCGGACGGCACGACGCTGGCCACCGGCAGCGACGACCACACTGTCCGGCTGTGGAACGTCTCCTACCTGCAGAATGTCGTGCAGCGCCTGTGTGCCGCGGCGGGACGTAACTTCTCGGGCAAAGAGTGGGCACATTACGTGGCGTCCGGCGTGACGTTCCAGCAGCTTTGTCACTTCCGGTCGGCCCGGATTCCTTCGCACACGGTGCCTACCCTGGGCCGGTTCGCAGGTGTCTTCATCAACGGCGTGGGCTTCGGGCAGGTGAGGCCGAAGGAGATCTTCAACGGGGGCGACCCTACCGGGATGGTCAGTCACATCACCTGGAAGTCGTGGGGTGGCCCGAAAGCCATCGGCACCGGCATGGCCCTGTACGTAGGCCCCAACCAGATCGTCGCCGACGGCACCAACGAAACTGCCACGGTCGTCGCCTTCAACCTCGGGCTGTGCGGCGGCAAGCTCATGTACCGGGCAGTCGAATGGTACTTCCCGCAACACGGGCAGGCCTTCAACCCCAGTCAATACGAGAACATTTGCACCGGCGGCTACTCCTCGCCCTAAGTGATATCGCGCCGGCGCTCGCGCCTATCATCGTCTCTCGTCGTCATGCAGAAATTTGTCGATATGGTGACCATTTCACTGTCCGCGACGTTGGTAGTCGCAACGGTACATTTCTTCAGAATAAACGCCTCGCTGCAGAGTCTGCACTTTCGGCTTACGAGGAGCTGCGGATCGGCGGATTGAGGCTTTTGTTTGTGCAAGGAGGAGATGACATGGAGACGTTGCATGACGAACCCTACCTCCAGGTGCGCTCGCGCCTCATTAATGACACAGCCACAAACACCTCGCCCGCTTTCCCCCGGGGAATGGATAGTAGACTAAGCGGCGGTTCCATTGAACTGATGACTTATTAATCAACCGCCACCCTGATCGCCATAGAAAATACCCGGCTTCCATAAGATCCACTTTCCATCTCAGCCAACGACACCGTGCTGCGTGCTCACTCTCATCGGCATGAGTGCGCGTCGGCGACGGGCTGTGCGCCCCGATCGGCCAGTTCTGCGAGCACGAAGGATGGCTCCACGGCATGCCAGTAGCCGCGCCGAACAGCGGCTCGGCGCGCGTTCTCCCAGGACAGCCTCCGTCACTTACTGTGACGGATCTCTCGGGCCGGGCCCGGGATGTCGTGGAACGGCTCGTGGAACGAGCGCAGGCCGCATTCGTATGCATTGCGTGCGTTCCGGGCAGATTCCTGAGACGTTCGTGCAGGCAGAGCGTTCGGTGCGCCCCAGCAGTCCACTCTTAATCCGCGGGTTCGGGGTTCGAGTCCCTGGCGGCGCACCCGTTCTGACCTGGGCAATCTCCCATTTCCGCGAAGTTGATCTGCGGTCCGGGTTGCAGTTGGGTTGCAGCAAGCGGAGTTGAGAATTGGAACTTGATACCTGTGATGAACGGTCACAGTTGAACAGGCAGTCAGCCAGCTGTGGCCTGCTCATAGGTGCGGCCAGGACGCGATGAGCCGGATCCGCTGGCGGCTATTCGTCCGCGGTTACAGCCGCTAGAGAGGGTCACATCTCCGCAGAGGTGGCACCGCCCACGCGGCGACATATCGCCGACTCGGGGTGGCTACGACATTGGCCAGTTGCTGGAGCGTCGGTGTCCAGATTTCCCTCCCATGGGGGAATCGTCTGTCAAGAGGGCGTGATGGGCTGGCCCGGTGACCTGCTGGGTGGCCGGGTTTGGCGTGAGGACTGCTTTTGCTGGCTTTCCTCGCAGCTGCCGGTTTCGTGCCGCCGCGCGGGCCGTGGGTCAAGCTGGAGCGCCCGCAGCTGCAGCGCCCGTGAGGGCGCGGGCGAGGACGAACGAGCTGGACGCCGGCAAGCGGTGGCCGATGATCGGGGGCGTGGGAGAGCCCGCTGAGTTGTGGTTGCCAGGGAGGGGTTCGCTGGGTGGCTCCCGGGTGCGGTCTGGCGGAGTGGTCTCACATCCACCCATTCGGCCGCTTGCCAGGTGGCGGGGCCATGACCGTGCTATCCGGGGACCGGGCTGCTCAGTCAGTTCTCCGAGCGCGGGCCGTGGCCCGGCTCAGGCAAATCTTCGAGCTCGCCCGGAGCCTGGCGACCTCCTCCTGGTCTGTCACCGCGTCCCTTCCGGGGCGGTGGGTGCTGCAGCGGGTGGCGGGATTGCGTGCCCGGCGTCGGTGAGTAGGTGCCAGGCGCGGGTGAGCAGCTTGCGGGCGACCGCTGTGGTGGCGATCTTCTTCCCGCGCCGTTTGGCGATGGCTGGAAGGTGGCGGCGAACTGTGGCGAGCGCTTGGCGGTCTGCGCCGCCTCGCACAGCGCCCAGCGCAGCAACACCGAGCCCCTGTTTTCCAGATGTGCCCGTAGTGGGCGACGCGGTCGCTGCCGCGCACGGCCGGTGGCGGGCCCGGCCCAGGACGCCAGCTTGCGCGCCGACCCAAACCGGCTGACATCGCCGACTTCGGCCAGGATGACCAGCGCGGTGAACGGGCCGACGCCCCGCAGCTGGGTCAGTACTTTGACCCGCGGGCCGGACCGGCCGCGCTGGCGGATCTCCCAGTCCAGCCGGTCGATCACGGTCTCCAGCGCGCCGATCAGCGCCAGGTCGTCCCCGGCCAGCTCGCGGGACACCGCGGGCAGTTCCAGCGAGGCGAGCCAGGCGCGGCCCGGGCCGCTCCAGTACTCGCCGGCCGGCCGGTCATACCCGTGGTCGGCCACGATGGCGTGGATCCGGTTGCGCAACAGGGTCCGCAGCCGCACCAGCGCCACCCGGTGGCGCAGCAGCGCCCGCAGTTGCCGCACCTCAGGCGGGGCGATCCACGCCTCCGGCAGCAGATCCACGCGCAGCAACTGCGCCAAGATCGATGCGCCGACCTTGTCGTTCTTCAGCCGCGCGGAGGCGATCGCCTTGCACCGCGACGCGTGCACCAGATGCGGGGTGAACCCGTAGCTCTCCAGCAGCTCCACCAGCCAGCTGGTGCCGTAGGCGGCCTCGAACGCCGCCGGCGTGCCCGGCGGCAGGCCGCCGATCACCTTCAAAAACGGCTCCACCGCGTTGGGCACATTCCGGTTGGCAAGCACCTTCCCAGACTCATCGACCACCGCCACCTGAGAGCGCTTGCGGTGCACGTCGATTCCGACGTAGACAGACATTGCCGGCCTCCTTTCCGAGCTCGTATGTCACCCGGAGCGTCGCGCTACCGGGCTGAGCAGGAAAGGGGGTCCGGCCTCACGCCCGGCCCCCATAGGGCCAGTTCTGCGCCCCGCGCTGATCTGTGCATTTTGTGTTGCGGGCCGCGAGCAGGCGCGGCTCACGACACCGGGTCTGGGCCAGCGGGGAGTCCTGGCGTCGCGGGGCGTCTGCGAGTGCGTCATTAGTGGTCGTCATGGCATCACGGCTGCCCGGGCGACTCATTTCACGCGGGTTCGGCGTCGGCTAGGGCGGCGATGGCCGGGTGGCGGCGCAGCTTGGCCAGGCAGCGACTGCGGGTGGGCCCGATGCTGCCGACCGGGATGCCGAGCCTGGCGCTGATCTGGGCGTGGGGCACGGGGGGGATCCGCGGTGAGCAGGGCGATCAGCTGCTGGCAGGGCGAGCGACAGGTCGGCGAGCGCCGCGCGCCGCTCGGCCAGCAGCAACTGGTCGTCGGCCGGCGCGGCCTGTTCGTCGGGGATGTCACCGATGTCCAGCCCATGGCCGGGAGGGCAGGTTCGGCGTGCCGCACGCACGATCCGGCCGCATTCGCGCCGGGTCGTGGTGGCCAGCCAGCCGGGCAGCGCGGCCGGGTCGCGGATCCGTCCGGTCTGGTGCACCAGCTGCAGCCAGACGGCGTCGGCGCCATCGAGCCGGTACCGGCGGCAGATCGACCACACCAGCAGGGCGTACCGCTCCACGATCGCATCCCACGCCCGCTGGTCGCCGTCGTGTGCGAGCATCACCAGGTCAGTGACCGGCGCGTCACTGGGCTTCGGGCCTGCCTCAGCAGTCATGATCGTGATCTCCTTTCCCCGCACCAGGCCACCGGCCCGGCCGGCCGTTGGCACCGGAAACCCCAGGCAGGCACCGGCATCGCCAGGGCGCCCCGCCAGCGGGCACCGCGGAATCGGCTGCTGTGAGGGCTGCGCCCCAAGCAGCACCGATGGGTTGTGCAGCCGCCGAGGCCGACGATGCCCGTGCCTTGGTCATGGCTCAGGCGGCGCCGGCCATCGAGCGCCGCCGCGCGATCCATGTCCGGTCGGCGAGCACCGCCAGCACGGCAGCCACCAGGGCGGCCCCGGCGGCGATCAGGGCGATCTGCCAGCCGGGCATGCCGCCAGTGACAATGGTGTGGACTGGGATCGGAGATAGGATTTCGTGCACCGGCTGGTGGAGTATGTGTCCAGGCGCCAGGCGCGGCGGCACATGCACCGTCCCGTCGTAGCCACCCGGCGGCGGCACGCGGATCGCGAGCGCGGCCGGGGACGCGGCGATAAACGTCAGCAGCGCGCCGACGACCGCAGCCAGGGCGGCGACGATGCGGCGGATGTGGTTCATGACGTCCTCCATTCATCGGACTGGTGGCGTGTTAGGAAGTCCGGAAGAGCCGGCGCAGGCGCATGGCTGCCGGTCGCCGTGCCGGCGTGGCGGCCGGGTGGTGCGGCCGCGGGGGACGTGCCCGCCGGGCCTGGGCGGCGAGACGGTCGCGGGCTGCGGTCCGCAGCAGTTCGTCCTGGCGGGCCTTCACGAGCTGGTAGTGGACGTACATGGCTGGGCCCCTTCCGGGTGGCTTTCGCGTCTTCGCCTGGGCGGGTCCGCCCGGGCGCCTGAGACGAGAGTCAGCGAAGGGGGTTGAAGGCTTGTTGCAATCTTGTTGAACCCCCCTGGCCGGTCAGGCGGGCCCGGCGCCGACGGCCAGGCTGACCGGGGCGGGTCCGCTTGGCCAGGGCCACCGCCCGCCGGTCTTCATGGATCCGTAGCGCTTTGCGCAGGCTGGCTTCGGCTTGCTCGGGCGCTGCGGCGAGGCGGACACTTCCGCGCTAGCGGCCGGCGTCTCGGCCAGCCGGCGAGGACAAAGAGCCCGGTTCTAGCTCTAGCGGGTCTGTCGTGCGCCGTCGTTTCTGGTCAGCGCAGGCTTTCCGGCGGCTGTGCTGGTAGTCTCGCCGACGCCGCGGGTTGGCGCAGGTGTGGCCAGGCTGCGAACCCTGACTGTGCGCCCCGGTCTAGCGATGGATGTCAGCACAGGTCAGGCGCCTGGCCCGGTCAGGTACCGCCGGACTGGCCGTGCTCAGCCGGGGATCACCGCCACGGCCTTGGCAGTGTCGGCAGCTGCTGGGGGCGATTGACCGGGCGCGGTGGGCCGATCGTAATCCGGCGGTCGGGGCTGTAATGGCTTGCTGGCAGCGGGGCGACTGTACTGTTGCTGGGCCTGCCAGATCGCTGCACGGTGCGGCGCGCATGCTGGCCGTTACTGCTCCGGGACTGGGGTCTGGCTGTTCTTCCCGGTGCGATGAGCGGTGAGGGTTTCCTGGACGCGCTGGGCGCCGGGGGCTCCGATGCGCTGGTAGATGGCCAGTGCCTGCCGCAGGTAGGCGGTGCCTTCGCGGGCGTGGCCGTCGTGGAGGTGGGAGCGGCCGATCCCTTCCAGGGCGCGTGCTTGTTCCAGGGGCACGCCGAGGTCGCGGGCGATGCCCAGGGCCTGGGTGTGGTACTCGCGGGCTTGCTGGGTGGCCGCGGTCCGGGTCGAGAGCTCTCCGAGGCTGTTGAGCACTTCGGCCTGGCCGTGCCGCTCACCGGTATCGCGTGACAGCTCAAGGGCCTTCTGGAGGCTGATGGCCGCGGCGGCATAGTCGCCGGTCAGCTGTTGTACCAGGCCGAGTTCGTTGAGTACGTAGACCTGGGTTGACCGTTCGCCGAGGTCGCGGACTTGGCTGAGGGCTTGCTGATGGCTGGCGGCGGCGGCCCGATAGTCGCCGGTCAGGCGTTGCAGCCGCCCGCGATCATAGAGCATCAGGGCTTGCCCGTGGCGGTCACCCATGTCACGTCCCAGCGCCCTGGCTTGCTCGAAGGTGGTGGCGGCGGCCGGGTAATCGCCGGTCAGCATCTGGACAATCGCCAGTTCACACAGGGCCTCGTACTCGCCGGTCCGGTGGCCGATGCCGCGGAACAGTTCCCGCGCCTGCCGGAGGCTGGCCGCGGCGGCCGGGTAGTCCCCGGTCACCCGGTACACCATGCCCAGGCCGTTGAGGGCATTGGCCTGGCCGCGCCGGTGATCGAGGCCGCGGAACAGTTCCAGCGCCTGCCGGTTGTAGGCGATGGCGGGCGGGTAGTCATCGGCCAGCAGGCACACGAAGGCGATCCCGATGATCGCGTCGCCCTGGCCGGCCGGGTCGCCCAGGTCGCCATACAGCGCCAGCGCCTGCCGGAACGCGGCCGTGGCCCCTGCAAAATCGTCGGTCATCCATGTTGCCAACCCGAGCAGCAGCAGGAGCTGCCCCTGGCTCGGCCGGTCACCGGCCTGGCGTGCCGCGGCCACCGCGCTCTGCAGCAGGGCGAGGTCCTGGTCCCAGTACCCCCCCAGCTGCAGGAAGCCGGTGATGGCGGCCGGGATCACCATGGCATGCCGGGTCCGCCCAGTGGCGGCGGCGTAGCCGACGGCCGCGTGCAGATTGGCGCGCTCGGCCTCCAGCCAGCCCGAGGCCTGCGCTTGGGTCGCTACCGGCGGCGCACAATCCGGTGGCCGGGCGGGCGGCAACGAGGCACTGGTGATCCGTTGCGGGGGGATATGCCCACCCGCGGCCAGCGCGGTGTGCAGGTAGTAATCCAGCAGCAGCCCGGCCGCCGCTTCGCACGTGGCGGGGTCGTCGCTCGCGGCGAGGGCCTGGGCGTGCTCGCGGAGCAGGTCGTGCAGCCGGTAGCGGCCGGGGGCGGGCTCGGTGATCAGATGCTGATCGTAGAGGCCCGCCAGACCACGGCGGGCAGCCTCTGTGGTAGTGCCGTCGAGCGCGGCGGCGGCATGAGCGTCGATGTCGGGCCCCGGGTGCAGGCCCAAGCGGCGGAACAGCCGCCGCTGATCTGGGGTGAGGTCGGCGTAGGACAGGTCGAACGCGGCAGCGACCGACAGGTTCTCCGCGCGCATGACGGCCAGCCGGTCCCGGGCTGCGGCCAGATCCGCCGCCAGGCCCGCGGTGGTCCAGGCCGGGTGCTGGTGCAGCTGGCTGGCGAGCATCCCGATCGCCAGCGGCAGGTACCCGCACAACCGGGTAACCTCACCCACCCCGGCATTACCCGCATCCAGGTCAGGCCGGCCAGAGAGACGGGTCAGCAGCGCCACGGCCTCATCTGGTGCCAAAGTGCCGAGGCTGATCACGGCGGCGTCTTCCAGCGCGGCCAGCCGCCGTCGGCTGGTGACCAGCACCAGGCTGCCGGCGGTGCCGGGCAGCAGCGGCCGGACCTGCTCATGCCCGGCCGCGTCATCCAGCACCAGCAACACCTTCTTGCCCGCCAGGTAATCCCGCCACCGGGCCGCGCGGGCCTCCATTCCGGCCGGGATCTGCCCGGCGCCGATCCCGGCCGCCAGCAGCAAGCTGGCCAGCGCATCGGCTGGGTCTACCGGCCGCTGCCCCGGCGTGTGCGCGTGCAGCGGCAAGAACAGCTGCCCATCGGGGAACTGCCGCGCGAGCTGGTGCGCCGCGTGTACCGCCAGGGTGGTCTTGCCGATCCCGGCCATCCCGCCGATCGCGCAGATCCCCACCACCCCCCCGCACGCCGCCGCGGCCGCCACGTCCCCCAGCAGCCGCCGCAGCTCAGCGCCGCGGCCGGTGAAGCTGGCGATGTCACGCGGCAGCGTCCGGGTGACCGCAGCAGCGGCCGGCGAGGGGACCTCGTGGCGCAGCACCGCCTCCTCCAGGCGGCGCAGCTCCGGCCCCGGCTCGATCCCCAGCTCCTCGGCCAGCATCTGCCGCGCGCGCCGGTAGGCGGCCAGCGCATCGGCCTGCCGCTCGGCCCGGTACAGCGCCAGCACCAGCAGCCGCCACAACCGCTCCCGCACCGGGAACTCGGCCACCAGCTGTTCCAGCTCGCCGGTCACCTCCCCGGCCAGCCCCCGCTCAATATCGGCCTCGATCCGGCCCTCCACCGCCGCCAGCCGCAGCTCCTCCAGCCGCGCGGCCTCCAGCGCCAGCGGCTCCACCCCGGTCACATCAGCCAGCGCCCGGCCGCGCCACAACGCCAGCGCCTGCCCGAACCGGCCAGCCGCGGCCGCCGCCTCCCCCCGGCCCAGCGCGTCCCGGCCCGCCGCCACCAGCCGCTCAAACCTGGCCGCCTCCACCCGATCAGGATCGACCATGATCGCGTATCCGCCGCCCCGCGCCACCAGCGCAGCCTCGGGACCCACCAGGGTGCGCAGCCGGGAGATATACGAGCGCAGCGTCTTCGCCGCCCCCGGCGGTGGGGAGCCCCGCCACAGCACCTCGGCCAGATGCCCCGCGGGCACGACCCGGCCTGCATCCACCAGCAGCAACGCCAGGACAGCCCGCTGCTTCGGCCCGCCCAGCCCAAGCTCGCGGCCATCACGGGCCGCCCGCACCGGCCCCAGGACCCCCAGCTCAAGCACCTTGAACCCCCACGCGCCCGGCGCTCCCCACCCGGGCACACACCCGCATCGTCAGCCATCAGCGCCACTGCTGGCAACCAGCACAAACCAGCCCATCCATGCGGAAATCGGGCAAGGTCAGCTGTCCGGCGGACCGATCGCGGTGCCCAGATCGCCCTGTTCGGCATGGCAACGACGGCGTCCCAGCCGATCGAGACCGGCGCCCATAGCGGCGGCAGTGTGCGCCGCGGCGACGTCACAGAGGAGTCACGCTGTGTGATGGCCAATGTTAGGGCGGGCGGGGCGGCACGGGCTTGCCGGGCGGCGCCTGCCCATGTCTGTCGTGAGTGGTCTTGGGCTGGCATGTGTAAGCCGTGGGGAGCGCCGCTGCTGGCACGGGAGCATCATGGTTGTCGCCTCCGCACGAGCATCACTGGGCGTTGCCTGGGTCGTGCTTGCCAGCAGGACGCCTGCCTCAGCCTGAGCGGATCAGGTCGGCTGCCTTTTCCGCGATCATGATGGTCGGCGCGTTGGTGTTCCCGTTGATCACCGTAGGCATGACGGAAGCGTCCACCACGCGCAGCGCCTCCAGGCCAAGCACCCGTAGCTGCGGGTCGACTACCGAACCGATCGCGCAGGTGCTAGTGGGGTGGTACAGCGTCTGGCACTCACGCTTGATGAACTCCCAGATATCGGCGTCGCTGTCTGATGCGGGCACGCGCATCGGCGCCCGGCGGTGCGCGGCCAGCGCTGGCTGCGCGGCGATGTCAGTCAGGACTCCCAGCGCCCGCGTCATCGTCTGCCGGTCGGCCGGGTCGGTGAAGTAGCCATGCACGATGTGCGGCTTTGCGCTGGGTAGCAGTGAGCGCAGGAAGACCTTGCCGCGGCTGGCTGGCTTCAGCACTACTGCGCCGAAAACGAAGGCGTGGCCGGTCGGCAGCCCTAGGCCCTCATCGACGAACATGACTGGGGCGGCGTGGATCTGGCAATCCGGTGCGGCAAGGCTGTCTTGGCTGCGGAAGAAACCTCCGGCCTCGCCGATGTTGGAGGTCAGTGGGCCGGTTCCGTCGTTTTGCAGCAGCGCGATATTGTGCGCTGTCTCCGCGGTCAGCAGCGACTCGGTGTCGGTCAGGTAGCCGATCGAGACATGGACGTGGTCTTGCAGGTTCTCGCCGACCGGCAGGTCGGCGAGCGGCTCGATGCCGTAGGCCTGCAGCTCAGCCGCGACCCCGATGCCGGACAGCATCAGCAGCTGCGGTGAGTTGTAGGCACCGGCCGAGATGATCACCTCACGGCCGGCCCGCGCCTGCGACAGCTCGTTGGCTCGCTCGTATTCGACCCCGACCGCACGGTTGCCGTCGAACAGGATCCGGGTGCACAGCGCGTCGGTGATCACCTCAAGGTTCGGGCGGGCCATAGCGGGATGCAGGTAAGCCACTGCGGCGCTGCACCGCATCCCGTTCCGCTGGGTGAGCTGGTAGTAGCCGACCCCGTCCTGCTCCGGCCCGTTGAAGTCATCGTTGGCCTTATGCCCGGCCTGCTGCGCCGCCTCGAGGTAAGCGTCCATCAGGGCATGCCGGGACCGGCCGTCGCTGACGGTCAGCGGGCCACCGGCACCATGCAGGTCACTCGCGCCGCGCTCGTTGTCCTCGGCGCGCAGGAAATAGGGCAGCACGTCCGGCCAGCCCCATCCGGTCGCCCCGCCGGCGGCCCACTGGTCATAGTCGGCCCGATTGCCGCGGATGTAGATCATCGCGTTCATCGACGACGAGCCGCCCAGCATCTTGCCGCGGGGCAGGTACCGGCGCCGGAAGTCCAGCCCGGGCTCGGGATCGGTCAGGTAATCCCAGTCCCACTTGGACTGGAACAGTTTCCCGAAAGCCGCCGGAATGTGGATCTCCAGCGCGGTATCGGGCGCACCAGCCTCGATCAGGGTCACCCGCACGCCGGGATCCTCACTCAGCCGGGCCGCGAGCACGCACCCTGCCGAGCCAGCCCCGACGATGATGTAGTCAGCCACGGGAGCCTCCCCTCCAGATGTCACAGTTACAGCCAGCAATGCTCGGCACGCGAAATCCTGCCGAGAAGCCGTCTCGCCAGATAGCTAGCGGCCCGGCAATAGGGCTGCCGGGCTCGCGGGTCTCCGCATCCCGCCGCGCGTAGCTCCACTATGCGCTCCTCCTCCGACGCCCCGCCAGCCGGGGCGCGGATGACCCGCTCCCTGATCCAGACGCCCTACAGCCGGGCCTATTGGCTATCCGGGCACGCTCCCCAGAATCGGACACCTCGGGCTGGCCATTTAGGACCTCCGATCCAGGGCACCTCGCATGAGAGCGTCCGGATCGCGCTTCTTGCCGCAGCGGCGGCAGGTTTGTGTTCCTGGGAGGCGGGCCGCGCGGGCGATCGGGCCGGTCTTGAACGTTGTCATGGAGGCCGGTGAAGAAGATCGATGGCGTTCGGCTGCTTCAAGCCGGCGGTGGTGCTGGAGGGCATCCGCGCCCGGTTCTTGAGCGCAAGGGGCTGCCGGTGCTGATCGAGCCTGCCTACCGCATGCTCGACGCCCACGGATGACGTCCGGGTCAATACCGGGAAAAGATCACAACGCGGCGATAGGCTGCAGGTCAACCCCGTTCCTTGCCCGGGCCTACGGGCCCGGGCAAGAACTTTTTAAAGAGGCCCGGCGCCCGCTACGCCGAGCCCCTACCCCGCCAGGTCAGTGGCCCGGCGGGAGCTTTATGAGGCCCGGCGCCCCGCTCTCGCCGGGCCTCCATAGCAAGACGCGCGATTAACAGGTGCGGTTGACATACGTTGGCCGGGTTTCTGCGGGATTTTCGGCCACGGCCTCGGCCACGATCCTCGTCCTTGCCCGGATCGTGCCAGCTAGCTGGCGCAGGACGCTGGCTGATCTCTGCTCGCTTGGCGCCAACGGACTACAGCCAGCAGGGCAGGTGCTGTGACCTATATACCGGGCCGACAGTCGTATAGGGCCGACCGTCGTGACGTGCCTCGAAATCCGCTGGCCCCGGCCTTCTGGTTTTAGCGGACCGGTTCCCTCTCGTTACAGCCAGCCGAGGGCTGGACGGGCGGCTACGGAATGTGAGCGCGGCCGGGGTCTCAGCGCTGGTAGGCACGCCGAGCGCCGACTCGGCGCGTTGGGCCGACGTGCCAATCACTGCCGTGAACGTGCGCGGATTATCCGGTCATGTGTGCGCGGCGCTGAGCGGCCCGTGACGTTCACCGCGACGGTCGGCAGTTCAGGCCCGCATAGGTGTGTGTGTGACGACTCTGCTGTGCTCAGCCCGCCGGTCCGGCGGCCTTCTCGGTGGCCAGCCGCCCAGCCGCTCGGCCGTGCCGCGGCGCCGGGCCTGCCACGGCCCGAATTTGGCGAGCAGCCCGTTCGACGCCAGCAGCAGGTTCTTGCTGGGCGGTGCCACGAAACCCTTGGACGTACGCGGTGCATACACCGCGGCGTGCCCGCTGACCTCGAGCCAGCCGGTGAAGATCCGGGTGCTCAGCCCGACCAGCTGCGGCCAGCAGGCGTGGGCAAGCAGGCCCGCGCGGCGAGCGCCCGGCGGGAGCAGCCCGGCGGCCACGACCAGGTGCAGGCCCGCACCGTAATGCCCGGTGATCTGCACCGGCACGATGACCGGTAACCGTCGGCGCCCAGTAGACCAGCACCCCGGTGCGGCAGCGTGGCGATCCGCCTGGCAGCCTTGGCCACGGCAACGCGCGAGCCGGTGCCGTTTCCCGGCGGCGGCTGCGGATCAGCGAACCCGGGCCAGGCCGCCCCGGCCACCTCCATAGCGCCCGAGGCGCTCAGGTCGGGACAGACGGCGGCGCGCTGGACGGCGATGTCCACGAAGACCCGCTCGGCGTAGTACTCGCGCAGCAGCCGGTCCCACACTGGGCCCCGCACCACCTTCCCGACGTAACGCTCCGCCTGCGGTGTCAGCGCCTCCAGCCGCGCACGCGACGGCCGGAGGTCCACCGTGGCCGTTCCCTGGACCAGCACGAACGCTGGGCTGGCCGAGAACCCGTGCTCACGGAGTGAAACGCGAGCGCGGCATGCGGGTCGGCCACGATCCGTTCCAGCTTCTTACCCGAAGCCCAGCGAGGTGGTGTAGCCGATCAGGCCCTAGTCCCGCTGCCCCATGCCGCAGGGGCGACGGCCGTGACCACCGCGCCGCCCGCGGGCGTGAGATAGGCGACGGCCGCGGTGATGCCGCTCTTGATCACGTCGTCGGCATCATCAGGCCATCGGACAGGTTCACCCATCATGCCCCCTTTGCCTGCATCATTGCGCTAACCGTGGCACGTCCGCGCCCAGGTGAGGCGGTCGCCGGCCTGGCCAGACCCGTACGGCACTACTCGGCACGCAGCACCTCCGCTGGGCTAAGCCGCGCGGCTGCCCGGCCCGGCCAGAACGCCACCGCGTTGGCTATGACGATCACCGCGGGCACCATGACCAGCACCAGCCAGATCGGCGTGATGGGCACAGCCGGGATACCCAGGCCGCGGCAGAACAGTGCCCAGCTCCACCGGCCCGCCGCGATGCCGAGTGGCAGGCCGGCCAGCAGCGCGAGCCCGGTCAGCGTGCTGACCTGCCAGGCGGTGATCGCGCTGACCTGCCGCCGGAGCAGGCCGAGGGCTTTGAAGATGGCGAAGTCACGGCACCGCCGCCGCCCTGACACGACGATGAACTGCCCGAGCACGGCGGCGCCGACCGCGGCCAGCGCCGCGGCGAGGATGGCGGGGGTGCGGTCGATGCTGGCCCAGTTGGTGACACCGTTGGGGCGCTGGCTGGTGACTACGCAGGTGGACTGGTGGATGGTCTGGCAGAAGCCGGTCATGGACTGCTGGAAGTCGGCGATGTGGGCGGCCCGGTGCGGGCCGGGGGCGAAGCTCACCAGCACGAACTGAAAGCCTGGTGGCGCGCCGGGGGGGAATGACTCGGTCTTGAGGACGGCGGCGGTGGTCTGTGCGCCCTGGCCGAGATCAGTCGGGGTGAAGCTGCCCTGGCCGAAGTTGGGGAAGACCGCGCGGCCCACGATGCGCGCACGCAGCTGGGCTCCGCTGACCGTCACCGTGACCAGCTGGCCGACGTGGCGCCCGATCTGGCGGAGCGTGGAGGTGCCGAGCACGATCTCGCTGCTGTCGCGGGGCGGGCGGCCCTGCAGCAGGGTTGGTGACAGCAGTGGGCCCTTGCCCGCGGTCAGGCCGATCGCCGGGATGACGTGGCCGCCGATCCCGACGATGCCGTGGTTGCCGAACGTCCAGCCAGTAACGCCGCGAAGGCGGCCGAGCCGCTGCTGGGCGTCGGCCGGTGTGATCGTGGCGAACTGCACGTCGATCGCGGCATGCCAGCGCTGCCCGTACAGGCGCGGGGTGCTGACCAGGTGCAGCAGGCTGGCGCCGAAGGTCAATGCCGCTGTCACCGCGAGCACCGACACCACCGTGCCGGCCAGCGCGGCGCGCACCGGCACGGCGGTGCGCCCACGGCCCGGTTCGAGCGCGAGCCGCACTCCCGCCGCCGCGGTCACCGGCGCGCCGGCGCTGGCCAGCCACCCGGTCAGCCGCGGCCACGGGCCCGGCACTGCGGGGGTGGCGCTGCGGTAGGCGCGGGCCGACGCCAGGCGCCATGCCTGCCAGGCCACCCGCGCCACCAGCAGCACCACGATGGCGGCGGCACCGGCGGCCAGCACCGCCGGGTCGGCGCTGACGCCGGGGGCTGGCTCGGCCAGCCGGGCCGCCCCGATCGGCATCAGCGGCGACGCGGCGACCGCCACCCCGGCGGCCGCCACCGCCCCGATGGCCGCCGCCACCGCGACCTTCAATAGCCCCGCTGCCATCAGCTGCCCGCGGGTCATCCCCAGCGCCACCAAGGTGGGGTTATCCAGCGAGCCGGCGGCCAGCACGCGGGTGGCGGCCTGGCCCACGATCAGCAGCGCGGTGAGCCCCAGCGCCAGCGCGAACAGCGCGAGCGCGACCGCCTCGGGCCGGATCGCCCGCCGGATCGCCGCAGCTTGCGTGTTCTCGTCGGCCAGGAAAACATGCCCCAAGGTGGCCGGAAACCGGCGGGTCAGTGACTGCGCCCGGTCCCGGAACACCTCCGGGGAGGCCCCCGGCCGCAGTTTCACAAACGCCCCGCCGTAGCCCACGTACCACACGCCGAGCCGGTGGAACAGCGCCGCACTGGCCATGATGAGCGGGCCCTTGTCTTGTTCGGTCACCGGCAGTACCGACCCGCGAGTGACCACGATGCCCACCACCCGCTCCCGCAGCACGCGGGGACGGGCCGGGCCCCGGACGGCCGGGCTGGCGCCGGGCGGGCGTTCGGGGTGAGCCCGCAGGGTCAAGACGCTGCCCACCCGCAGGCCCATCACGGCCGCCCCGCGCTGGTCGACCGCGATCTCACCGGCGCGGGCCGCCGTCGGCAGCCGCCCGGCGAGCACCTTGGGGATCTCCAGAACCCGGCCGAACCGTCCATCGACCGGCGCCATGATGTTCGAAGTCTGCGCAGCAAAAGCACCGTGACCGAGCGGCTCCAGGCTCAGGCCCACTACCGGCGCCACCGCAGCCACGCCAGGCAGCCGGGCCAGCGCGCCGAAATAACCGCCTAGGCCGGAGCCGTCAGGCGCGACTAGCACATCGGAGGCCTTCGACGCCGTCAGCAACCGCGGGTAGGCACTGTCGGTCCGCAGCGCTCCCCCGACCGCCGCCAGCACTGCACCGCCGGCCACCGCCACCAGCGCCGCCAGCACCGCCCAGCTCCGCCACCGGGCACGCAGCTCATGCCCGGCCAGATGCATGACCGCCCGCATCCGATCACCCCCCGCGTGGGCACCCGCCCGCGTCGCCCACCATGGGCCCGAGAGCAGGCGCTGCCCGCGCAGCCTCCAGAGCGCTTCCCTAGAGCGCGTGCTCTTCCAGCAAGGCCTTGAGGTTCTCGCCCCCGGCCTCGGCCTGCTTCTTGGCCAGCCGGATGACCAGCGGCTCGGCGAGCTTGAAAAACCCCCGGCTATCGGCCCGGCAGCGGAACGTCAGCCTGGTGCCAGCACCGGCTGGCTCGAGCCTCTGATCCACCTCGAGATGAAACGGCCCCCCAGTCGTCGTCGTGGCGAACTGCTTGTTCTCGGCGAAACCCGTGCACGCCACCGGCGACTCATACCGCCGGCCCAAGAACGTGCCCACATACACCATCGTCGCGCCCACCCCCAGCGGCCCCTCGCTGGTCCGCCGCACCTCCGACAACCCCGGAGTCCAGAGCGGAGTCTTGGCGGCATCCCGCACGACAGCGAAGACCTCCTCGGCCGGGCGCCCGATTACCGTCACGACCTCGAACTCGTTCATCTTCCCCCTCCGATCTCTAGAGCGCCTCATTGGCCATCACAGACCATCCAGCCACGGCAAGGTCAGGCCAGCAAGGGTGCTGGCCTACGCCGTACCGGGTGTGCTGGCCCCACTCCCGGCTGCAGGATGGCCAGCCACGCCGATGATCCACAGCGCCAGGCCCACGCCATCCTTGGGAAGATTTGGTACCTGATGCCCCACGGCCGGACAGATAGCGCCATCAAGGAACTGCAAGAGGCGACCAGGCTGCTGGCAGGGCGCGGCTCACGAGCCGACGAGATCATCATCTACGGCGTCCTGGCACTGGCGTACCTGCGCCGCCAAGACGGGGAGCAAGCCCGACTCGCGGCCCACCGCGCGGCCACCCTGATCGCGCAGTCCCGGCCCACCGCCGCCTATACCCTGGAGGGGTACGCCGGTGTCACCGAGGTCTACCTGAACCTCTGGATGGCCGGAGACCATGCGACAGCACGGCCAGCACAACAGGCCCGCGCCGCCCTCCGGCGACTCGCTCGAACGTTCCCGACGGCCCAGCCACGCGCCTGGCTCTACGAGGGCCTGTCCGCATATCACCTTGGCCGAAAGCGACACGCCGTGGCGGCATGGACAAAGAGCCTGAAAACAGCCGAGCGACTCGCGATGCCCTACGAACAGGGACGCGCCCACTACGAATTCGGACGACACTTCCCGCCAGACCATCCGGACTCGCCGGGGCGATTCAGACCTAACGCCGGAACCACTCCGCCAGCGTGGATGGTGGCGGCACCGCCCGGTGCGGCGTTGGCCGCAGTTCCTGTGACTACGGCTCGATCCGCGTTCGGCCGGCAGCGGGTTCGCGGGTTGCGTAGCGGACGGCTTGTTCGGGGCTCATGGCCCACCCCTCGGCCCAGGCGCACCTCACGGCATCCTCACCGATCGCCAGGGTCGCAGCCGGGCATGGGTCGCTGACTCGCATGACCTCGGCCGGGGCGCCCCCACCGATCCGCTGCTTGATCGCTTCGCAGGCGGCCCACAGCCGCACCGCCCGGTCGTGGTCACCGGCCGCGCCCTCCAGGTTGGACAGCGGGCCAAGGGCAACGGTCACCGACGCCAAATCGTTTGCCTCCAACGCCAGCCGGAGCGCCTCGCCGAAGTTCTTGCGAGCCGGCTCGAAGTGGCCCAGGAAGTGCTGGGCCTGGGCCATGCTCGTCAGGCCGCCGATGAGCCAGAAACGGTCGCCGCGCGCGCGGACGACGGGCATGAACTCCTCGAAGTAGGCCAGCGCCTGCTCGTAGCCACCTTCGAACAGGAAGGACAGGCCAAGCGTCTGCGTCGCCAGCGCAGCCTGCCAGTCATCCCCCAGCTCCTGCCACAGATCTCGGGCCTGGGCGGCGAGCCGCCGGGCAAGTGGCAGGTCACCGGTCATCATCGGGACCGGCGCGAGGTTGCTCAGCGCATCCGCCATGCCTCGCCGGTCGCCGAGCGCCCTGTACAGCTTCACCGCCTGCTGGTAGAGCTCGCGTGCCCGCCCGAGATCGGCCTGCCAGTAGGCGATGCTGCCCGCCGCGATCAGGGCCTTTGCCCTGGCGGACCGGGTGCTCGCGTCCGTTGCGCGCGCCAGCAGATCCTCCAGCCATTGGCGTGCCTCGCGCAGCGCTCCGGTCTGCTGCCAGAACCGCCAGAGGGAGGCGGCCATCCGCAGCCCGGTCTCCACGCTGGGCGGGTCGCCACGGTCTGTTGCCCAGCGAAGGGCGCTGCGCAGGTTGTCGGTCTCCACACGCAGGGTCTCCAGCGAGCGGTCGGCCTGCGGCCCGGTGAGATGAGGCTCGGCGGCCTGGGTCAGCTCCAGGAAACAGCGGGCGTGGCGGCGGGCGAGCTCAGCGGTCGCACCGGACGCGTCCAGCCGCTCCCGCGCATACTCGCGGATCGTCTCCAACATGTCGAACCGGAGCTCATCGCCGCCTGACGTCACCCGCTGCACCAGGCTGTGCTCCAGCAGGGACTCCAGGCCATCAAGCACCTGCACTGTCAGACCCTCGCCACAGACCCGCTCCGCCGCCTGTCGCGTCCACCCGCCGGCGAAGACCGACAGCTGGGCGAAGAGCCGGGCCTCCTCCACGTCGAGCAGCTGGTGGCTCCAGTCGATCGTGGCGCGCAGCGTCCGCTGCCGCTCGGGTAGGTCGCGGGCAGCTCCCTCCAGCGCCAGGCGGCGGCCAAGGCGCCCGAGCAGCTCGCCGGGCGACAGCACGCGGATCCGCGCCGCGGCCAGCTCGATCGCCAGGGGCAGCCCGTCCAGGCGCCGGCAGATCTCGGCCACTGCCGTCGCATTGTCGGCCGAGAGGCCGAACCCGGGCCGGGCCAGGCCCGCCCGATCCAGGAACAGCTGAACCGCCGGATAGCTCTCCACCTCCGCAACCGTGGTCTCCTGCGGCTCGGGGATGGGCAGCGGGGCCACCACATACTCCCGCTCGCCGTAGATGCGCAGCAGGGCACGGGACGTGACAAGGGCTTTGACCTGCGGCGCCGCCGCCAGCAGACGGCTCACCACCGACGCGGTCGGCAGGAGGTGCTCGAAGTTGTCCAGAACCAGCAGGCTCCGGCGGTCCCGTAGCTGCTCCTCCACGGCCGCAACGACCGAAAGGTCGGGGCCCTCCCTCACGCCCAGCACGCCCGCGATAGTCGAGGCAACCATCTGCGGGTCGGCCACGGGGGCCAGCGGCACGAAGAACACGCCATCGTCGAACTGCGGCAGGAGGCGGCCGGCCACCGCGACGGCCAGCCTGGTCTTGCCGCATCCTCCCGGGCCGGCCAACGTGACCAACCGATCCCGCTCCAGCAGCCCGGCGACTTCCCCGAGCTCCCGCTCCCGGCCGACGAAGCCGGTCAGCTGAGCCGGCAGCGGGCGGCCGCGCCGCCGGGCCCGCGGTGCCGCGGCCAGCCCGGCTGGGGCATCCAGGCCGGGAGCGGCCAGGTGGAACAGCCGGACCGGGCGGTCCAGGTCCTTCAGCCGGCGCACACCCAGATCGACCAGGCCGAACCCGGGGTCGTTCTCCTCCTCGTCAGCGATGATCGACTGGGTCGCCTGTGAGACCAGCACCTGGCCGCCACACGCGGCGGCGCAGATCCGCGCCGCCCGGTGCACCGCCAGCCCCGTGTACATCCCCCCCGACGGGACCGCATGCCCGGTGTGAACGCCGATCCGCACCCGCACCCGCCCATCCGCCGGCCAGGCATGGGCCGCCAGCGCCAGCTGGATCGCCAGCGCGCACAGCACCGCCTGCTTGGCCCCGGCGAACACCACGAAAAACGCATCCCCTTGGGTGTCCACCTCATGACCATCGTGGGCGGCAACGGCGGCCCGGATCAGCCGCCGGTGGTCGGCCAAAATCTGCGGGTAGCGCTCCCGCAGCGCCTTGACCAGCCGGGTCGACCCCTCGATATCGGTGAACACAAACGTGACCGCCCCGCCCGGAAGCCCGTTCATACCCCGCCCCCATCACGGCTTCCCGGCACCCCGTGGCCAGGCCAGCACCCACCACCAGCCCACCCGGCCAGCACTACCTGGGCACCTGCAACCACGACCAACGCCACCGCCCCCAACCGCCTTCTAAGCCTAGGCGCAACAAACCTCACGGCCCAGCGCTGCCAACCCACTGACCCGCAGCCGCCAGCGCGCACCACGAAAGATCGCTCGAGCGCCCCCTCCAACTGAGCGAGCCGGTGACCGACGCGTGGCCAATGCGCGCCCCGCCGCGCTGGCCAGCGAACTCGGAGAAAGCGGCGACCATCCGGACCCAGAACCGGCCTGAACAGCACCGCTCCCGGACACCAGTCTTACGGCTGGGCGCCGTAAGACCCGTTCGGGCGTTAGTTACCCGCAACAGCCGAACCATGGGCAAGCGATCAGAATTGGGCGGGTACGCGCGCGGCTTCGGGCCGATGGCCGGTTACGTATTGTGAAGCCGCGCGGATGCAGGGCTGAGAGCAGACGGGGCATCCCCACGCCGCGCCTGCGGGCAGCACGGCTAGACCTGCCCCTTGCCGCCCCGCCGGCGATCCCGGAAGCCATCAACAGGCCGATCAGAGGCATTCAAGATCAACAATTTGGCGGCTGGGCGCACGCTTCTTACAAACGCCCCTATGCACGCAACGGACATAACCTCACAGATCCGTAGATACCTGTACCGCGTTCAGCGTTGTCCGGATCGGTCCGCGAGCTGCCATGATCGCCGCTCTCCTGTCCGCAGCCGTTCGCCTGGGCGATGGAAGTCTTCGCGCCGAACGGCTCCCATGCGGGTGACTTCGCTGCTCCCCCTCCCTCTGGCTCGGCGGAGGCCTCAGCGGAGGAGGCGTTCGGCGATGAGGAATCCGCCGAGCAGGATGAGGGCCACCCCGGCGGCCTGCTCGGCCCGTTCGCGGAGGTGTTCGCTGATCCGGGCGCCCAGGCTGAGCCCGAGCTGAGCCGCGAGCAGTGCCTGTACGCCGATGGCGATGATTACCGGGATAAGGGGCAGGCGGACCAGGCCGAGGCTGAACCCGATCGCCAGCTCGTCCAGGCTGATGCTGACCCCGAGCGCGATGATGGCCGTTCCGCGGGTGCCCAGCAGGCGGCCTGCTGCCTGCTCGTCATCGTCGTCACCGTGGGCCAGCATCCAGGCTCCGACGCCGATGACCGCAGCGGCGGCGAGGTAGTCGGCGATGTCGCCGATGGCGTGGGCGAGGCTGCTGCCCAGGGTCAGGCCGATCAGCGGCATCCCGGCCTCGAAGGCGACGAAGATCACCGAGATGCGCAGCCGCTGCCCGGCGGTGACGGGCCCGGCGGCTCCGATCGCGGCGGCGACGGCGAAGGAGTCCAGCCCCAGCGGGAGGACGAAGGCCAGCAGCTTCAGCACGCCACCAGACTGGCACCTTCAACCGCGCGGGCGCCCGGCCGGACCGGCTTGGGCAGACTCAGGCTGTGGCGACGGTGGACGGCGCGGCGCGGGCGGCTTTGCTGCGCCGCGGTTTCGCGCTGGAATATGTGACGCTGGCGTGGAACGTCGCCGGCATCATCGTCTCGGCTATCGCGGCGGTTTCGGCCCGGTCGGTGGCGCTGGCCGGGTTCGGCCTGGATTCGCTGATTGAGATCGGCGCGTCCACGGTGGTGATCTGGGAGCTATCGGGCACCGGCGAGGGTCGCCAGCGCCGGGGACTGCGACTGATCGGCTACGCCTTCGCCGCCCTGGCGGCCTATCTGCTGGTGCAGTCCACGGTGGTGCTGGTCACCGGTTATCACCCGCGCCACTCCGTGCTCGGCATCGCGTGGACCTCGGTCACGGCGGTGGCGATGTTCGCGCTGGCCTTCGGTAAGGCCCGCACCGGCAAGGCGCTGGGCAACCCGGTGCTCCAGACCGAGGGCCGGGTCACGCTGATCGATGGGATCCTGGCCACCGCGGTGCTGGCGGGCCTGGCGCTGAACGCCGCGCTGGGCTGGTGGTGGGCCGACCCGGCCGCCGGGTACGTGCTCGTCTTCTACGCGGCCCGCGAGGTACGGGAGATCTTCTTCACCGGGTTTCCGTAATCCCAGCTGGACCGCGTGGCGAGCCACCATCCAGCTCGCCGGTGTCTTGCCCGGCAGCCTCGGCCTGATCGCGCATCGTTTGGGCTTGGGCGCGGTGCTCGACCCACATCGCCTGTACCTCATCCGGCGGTGGCGAGTCGGTGATCGGTTTGGTTTCCAGATGCCAGCCTTCGGCGCACCGCGCCGCCGGGCGCTGCCGCCCGTGGAGGTCTGTTTTCGGACCAGGGATTATCGGCTCGGTCCGTCACCTGCTTTATTGCAGGTCCGGTCCGGGCCACCGAGTCTGGGCACGCTGGCGGACTTCATCATCGCGCGCTGAGCCCCGCTGAGCGCGCTTTGGTGAGGCATCACCGGGGCGCCCCGGAGCACCGACCAGGGTACCGGCCGGGGGATTTCACGGGCGCGACGCGCATCGCCGAGCGCGACGATAGAACCCGGTGTCTCAGTTCACTGGAGGAGCAATGATCATTTTGCATCAAGAAATGCGTGCCAAGCCCGAGAAGTGTGACGAGGTGATGGCCGCGCTCGCCGCGATCATCCCGGGGGCGCGAGCCACAGAGGGCGTCATCAAGTTGGACATCGCCCGCGATCTACTCGACCCTGACTCCTTCATCGCGACCGGGGTCTACCAGGACGGTGCCGCTCTCGAACGACAGGAGTCGGCTCCAGAGGTGCACAGTGCCATGGCGATGTTTGCCGACTCGCTGGCCGCTCCGCCCGATCGACGGATCTACGACGCGTCGCGCGACCCGACCCTCGTATAAATTCGACCTCTGTTGTGTGACCTAAAGTGACGGATCACTCTGCTGCGTGGTGTGTTCGCCGCGGAGCTCAAGTAGGTATGGCTGGCCTCGTTGCTGTCCTATGCCGATTTTGAGGGGCTGGCCAGGTACTGCGGTGCACACGATGATCGGGTAGTCCCCATCCCAGCGGGCACCTGTGTTCCGGTGGCGAGGCCCCACCCCCGCACCGATCTGTTGGTGCGGCCGCTGACCGCCGTGGTCCCGTCGCCGGGAGATCGACCGTTACAAGGCCTACGCCGCCCACCCCGGAAGACGGTGAACCCATACCTGAAGTAAGGCTCGACGCTGCCGACGGAGCCGAACTGGCCGAAATGCTGCAATTCCTCAGCCAGTGGCTGGCCTACGACCCTGGCCGCCTGGCCGCTTCCCTGGAAGAGTTCGTGGGCAACCCCGCCTACGGGATCCAGGACCTGCGCAGCGATCTGGAGCGGTTCGTCTTCCTGCTCGGCGGAAGCGACGGCGATCCCTCTTCGGCCCATGACTGCGATTCCCGGCCCGCCGAGACTACGCCAGGCCTTGCGGGCCTCAACGTCGTTCGTCCTCGCGCTGCGCGCTGTGGGCGCTGCACGTTGACCCCCGCCGCGGCCCCGGCGTTCACTGACACCTATCCCGGGCAGGTTCACAAGCCGCAGAGGGGGACACGGTGACAGCCGGTGGGGTTAGGGGCAGTGAACCGGGCTACCGCCTGGCGGCGGCAGGCCGCGAGAAAGCCGAAGATGAACGGCTCGACCTCCTGGAACAGCTCTTCGATCCCGGCTCCCGCCGCCTCCGTGACCTGGTGCAGCCCGGCTGGCGGTGCCTGGAGGTCGGCGCTGGCCGCGGCTCCATGGCCACCTGGCTGGCCGAGCGGGTAGGCCCCACCGGCCAGGTCGTGGCCACCGACATCGACTGCCGCTACCTGGCGCGGCTTGACCTGCCGAACTTGCGAGTGGCGCAGCACAACATCCTGGACGATCCGCTGGATGCTCTCGGCCCGGGATCATTCGACCTGGTCTGCACCCGGCTCGTGCTGTTCTGGCTGGTGGGCAGGCAAGAGACAGCGATCCACCAGATGGCGGCGTGCCTGTGCCCAGGCGGCTGGCTCATCGACGAAGAAGGCGACTGGGGCGTGCCCGGGCCAATCGATCCGATCCACCCGCTCTACGCCGGCTACCACCACGCCTTCAAAAACGGGGAGTGGTGGGCCTCGCGCGGCTACGACCCCTTCTTCGGCCGCAAGCTGCCCACCCTGTTCGAGCGCTGCGGCCTGCACAACATTGCCAGCCAGGCCACCGCCACCGTGGTCCGCGGGGCAAGCCCCTGGACGCGCTGGTGGCAGCAGAACCTCGACGTCATCCGCGGCTGGGACCTGGCCAGCGGCACCACCGAAACCCCCGACAACGAACACCAAGCGCTCACCGCGCCCTGCAGCGACCCGTCGGTCTGGTTCATCACCGAACTCCTGCACGCCTGCACCGGCCAGCGACCCAGTTAACAAACAGCGGAGCCGCCTACCCTGGTCTAACAGGGACACACCAGACCCGAACCCTAGAAACCGTCAAGCGTCGGGTGAACCTAGGCACGGCCAGCCGTTGATTACAAGACTTTGGCCTCAGCATTTTTCAGGCGCCGGTGTGCCTGAAGGTCCCCGCAGACGAAGGTGAGCGCCAGTAGGGCTGCACCCCAGGAGTCCCGCTTCCCGATGGAGCGCATGCTCGCCAGGCTGGCAGCGGCGTCGAGCGAATCACTCGCCAACGCTGTTGCGGTCCAGCGACGCCCATCCCTCATGTCGTTCGATCTTGCTGCGGCAACGGTACCCAGGCCCAGGACAAGGTCTCTGATGCCGATTGTCCGCATGAGCAGCATGTCGGCACCGGCCGGCTCGCGTCGGCCTGCCAGCCGCATCGGCGCTCCCGGCGCCACAATGAGCGCGATACCGACTGCGGTCCGGAGCCATCCCATCGTCTCGACGCTGGTGATCGGCACGGTCGCAGCGTAGTTCACCTACGCCCGCCCTGCAGCATGGCCTGCCCGAGGACCACGAGCGAACACGCCAGCCCGCGCACAAAGTATGTGGGGCGCTCGACACCCTCTATTCGGCTACTTGACCGCGCGTTCCCAACCGAGCGCCGATCGCCCTGATCTGCGCGCACAGCCGACGGCCCGTCATGCGCATCTCGCCGCGCCGAACGGCGGATACTTGCGCACTGGGCGCCAACCAGTTCAAGTCACTGAGCATGATCGACTTCAGGCTCAGCGTAACGCCAGATCGCCGAATACGAGCGCGCGGCGTGCTGGCTGGGCAGCTGTAGCCGGCCGCGCAGAATGCCCAGATCTACCGCTCAGACGCTGGGGGTTGTGAGAGCCCGCAGCGCCTTCTTTTCCGGCTTGCCGACTGAGGTCTGGGGCATGGCTTCGAGGAAGATGACGTCCCGGGGCCGTTTGTAGGGCGCGACCCGCCCGTCGAATAGGGCCAGTACCTGCTCGGCCGACAGCTGGCTACCGGCCGAGCGCACGACAAAGGCGATGGGGACCTCGCCGAGCTTGTCATCGGGGCGGCCGATGACCGCTGCTGCGGCGATGTCGGGCGAGTCGGCTAGGACCGCTTCCAGGTCGGCGGGTGCCACGTTGGAGACGCCGACGATGATGAGTTCCTTGATGCGGTCCACGATGTGGAGGTAGCCGTCGGTGTCGAGGAAGCCGAGGTCGCCGGTGTGCAGCCAGCCGTCGTGCATCGCTTGTGTGGTCGCTCGGGGGTTGTGCCAGTACTCACGCATCGCGCTGGGGCTGCGGACGACGATCTCCCCATGTTGGCCGGGCGGCAGGGTGTGGCCCGAAGAGGCAACGACGCGGACTTGGCAGTGCGGCAGTGGGCGTCCGGCGGTCGTGCGCTTGGCCGGTGCCTCCTCGATGGGCACGAGGGTGACGCTGCCGCCCGCCTCGGTCAGGCCGTAGCTCTGGATGACGGCGACGCCGCGGCCAGTCCAGCAGTCGAGGGCACGGGCTGGCACGGTGGTTCCGCCGGTCATGACGCACCGAAGGCTGCCTAGATCGGTGTGCTCCCACGCTGGGTGGGCGGTCAGGTCGTATGTCATGTGTGGGGGGCTGATGAGCATGCTCGGGGTGCCCTTTGCGAGCTCGGCGAGCACCGCTGCTGGGTCGAACCGGCGATGCACGGCCACGGTCGCGCCGATCGACAGCGCTGGCGTCGTCAGCAGATTCAGGCCGGCGACATGGAACATGGGCGTCACGGTCAGGACCTCGTCGGTGGCCGTCATGCGGAGCACCTCGGCTGTGTCGGCGGCATGGGCGGTGAGTGCCCCGTGCGTGAGCAGCGCTCCCTTGGGCGTGCCGGTGGTGCCGGAGGTGAAGAAGATGAGCACCGGCGACGACGCGTCGACGTCCGGGCCCGGTGAGACCTGAGGGCCGTCCCAGCTTTCTCCGATGGAGAATCTCAGGATCGGGATCTGCCGTGGATCCGCGCACTCGCCCGCCGTCTGCCAGAGGCTCTCCTCGGCCAGCAGAACGCTCGGGCTGGCCTGCTCAACGAAGAGCCGGAGCTCAGCAGCGGTCATGCGGGCGTTGAGCGGCACGAAGATCGCCCCCAGCCGGGCGCAGGCGAACAGGGCCTGGAGGAGCTCGGGGCAGTTGGGCCCGAGGTAGGCCACCCGGTCGCCGCTGGCGGTCCCCGCGTCCTTCAGCACACCGGCCAGCGCCCCAACCCGCCATTCGAGGTCGGCGTAGGTGAACTCCCTGCTCTCGAAACGGACGGCGGTGTTCGCCGGCGTGCCCGCTGCCGCGTCACTGATCCACCGCGAGATGTCCATGCTTAGAGTTCTACTCTATTAATAGGGTGTTAGTCTATCCAGATGCCAGCATCCGTCCAGCGCCAGATGACCAGGCGAGCGCGCAAGGCACTGGGCACGCGCCGGCGCATTCTTGAAGCCGCCGAGACGTTGTTCACCCGCGACGGCTACGCCACCACGACGATCGCGGCCATCGCCGGCAAGGCCGACGTCGCGGTCCAGACCGTCTATGCCGTCTTCGGCACCAAACGGGCTATCCTCGGCAAGCTGCTCGCCTGGCGTGTCGTCGGCGACGACGACGCCACACCTCTGAAGGACCGCGACGACTGGCGGGCGATGGAGTCTGAAACCGATCCCCGCCGCCAGCTTGAGCTGCTGGCCGCCATCGCCACCCGGATCGGCGAGCGCATGGGCGCCCTCTACGACGTCCTCGCTGGCGCCGCCGGCTCGGACCCCGAAATCGCCGGCATCTACCGGCGCCAGCAGCAGAGCCGCTACCACGACCAGCGCCGGCTCGCGCGCTCGCTGGCGCGCAAGGGCGCCCTTCGCCCCGGCCTGTCCGAGATCCACGCCACCGACATCATGTGGGCGGTTGCCAACCCCACCATGCACCACAGGCTCGTCGCCGAACGCCGCTGGACAGGCGACGAGTATGAGCGCTGGCTTGCGCACACCCTGGCATGCTCGCTGCTCGAAACGCAAAGCCCGCTCTAGCGTTCGGTACGCCCGAAGCATCAGCGCCGGCGTCCGCGGTCATCCGGCCGCCGGGCCACCAGAGCTGTTGCCCTTGCCGGCCGGCCTCGCGGCACGGCCAGCCCGTGAGCACGTGCTGCCAGTTTGGGAAGCACCCTCACAGCAGGCATCGCCGGTCGGCGCAGAACATGACGGTCGGTACGCCCACTGGCTGGCTGGTCAGACACCACCGCTCCGCGCAGACCGGCGGGTCGGCGCGCGGTTATTCGCCGTCGACCACGACGCTGCCTCACTGCTGACCGGCTCCCACCCAGCCCCCGGCGAAGTCGCCCCCGCCCGATGGGCCCGCGGCGCAGCTACGGACTGTGCAGGGTCTCCGCGGCCGACTACCGGGAAGAGAGGCTGAGTGTTTCGGGATGGGCCCGGCGGTAGTGCTCGGTCAGCACCTCGCTGATCTTGCCAGGCCGGTACGCGACAGTACGGTCGCAGATCTGGCAGCGCGCAACCGGCAAACGGGTGACAGTCACAGGAAAGCGGCGGGAAGTTGACTTGCTCATCACTTCCATGATGGCAGCTTCTGCGGGATGACCTCGCCCTGTGCCACATGCACTCTTCGCGGCAGATGCGGATGTTCACCCGAATGGTGCCGATGT
>Ga0207700_10000263_pt1 | contig 31277 bp, 31 predicted proteins | sample LARL82metaG_FD_184348 | JGI IMG/M metagenome (GOLD analysis project Ga0207700, IMG submission 184348) | Corn, switchgrass and miscanthus rhizosphere microbial communities from Kellogg Biological Station, Michigan, USA - LAR L8-2 metaG... | ecosystem: Host-associated > Plants > Roots >...
CACCCCCGGTGCGCGCCAAAGGGCATGAATGTGAAGATGATGCCCTTCTAGGGGCCTGGTCGCCACATTCATGCCCATGGTCGGCGGCTCGGGCAGCCGCTGGGACAAGCGCCCACCCGCACAATGGGTTCCGGTGCGGTCATGATGGCTGTCATGACGTTGCGCACACCGTTCACGGAACTTTTCGCAGTGCGGCACCCCATCGCCCTGGCGCCGATGGGCTTCTCCGCCGGAGGTGCCTTGGCGGCGGCGGTCTCCAACGGCGGCGGCCTGGGCCTGATCGGCGCCGCCCGCGGGGACCGGGACTGGCTCGCGCGGGAACTGCCGATCGTCGCCGAAGGTACCGGCGCGCCCTGGGGTGTCGGGTTCCAGAGTTGGTCGGCCGATGCCGCCACGGTGGAGTTCGCGCTGACCTACCGGCCGCGGGCGGTGATGTTGTCCTTCGGCGACCCCGGACCGTTCACCGAGCTCATCCGGGAGGCCGGGGCGGCGCTGATCATCCAGGTCACCGACCTCGACGAGGCCAGGCAGGCGCTGGACGCCGGTGCCGATGTCATCGTGGCGCAGGGCACCGAGGCAGGCGGGCACAGCGGTGGCCGGGGGAGACCGGCGCTGCCGTTCGTCCCGATCGTGGCTGACCTGGCGGCGCCCACGCCGGTGCTGGCCGCGGGCGGGATCGCCGACGGCCGGGGCGTGGCGGCGGCCCTGGTCCTCGGGGCGGCCGGGGCGCTCATCGGGACCCGGTTCCAGGCGACTCCCGAGGCGCTCGTCCAGCCCGCGATCACCAAGGCGATACTCGAAGGGCTCGGGGAGGACACCGAGCGCAACACGGTCCTTGATGTCGCCAGGGGCGCGCCGTGGCCGTCGAAGTACCCGGCCCGCACCCTGCGCCACCCGTTCCTTGACCAGTGGCGCGGCCGGGATGAGGAACTGGCCGCCGACGCCGGTGCCCTGCAGGCCTACCAGGACGGGGTGGAGCGCGGCGAGTTGCCGCCGACGCCGGTGTGGGCCAGCGCAGCGATCGACCTGATCACCGACCTGGTGCCGGCGGCCGATCTCGTCGGCGCCCTGGCCACCCAGGCGGAGGAGGCGCTGGCCAGGGCCGCCGGGCGCTGAGCACCCGGCGGCGCCTAGGAAAGCCGCTGCGTTACGACTGCCGTGGCCGGTCAGCCGCCGCGCGGGCCGAGTGGGCGCACCAGGTAGATGTTGGCCGCGTAACAAAGCAGCGCAACCCCGGTGAACACCGACATTGCCATGGACCCGGCCCGGTCACCGGAACTGGTGAACCCGGCTCCGGCCACGTCGGCCAAGGCCAGCGCGATCAGGCCCACCGCCGACCAGGCGATGAGGGCGGGCCGGCGGCTCCGTACGGCGTGCCACAGCACGGCCAGTGCGCCGAGCCCGAGCAGCAGCCCGAGCACGGCGTGGATGCTGAGCATCACCGGCCCGTTGGCGATGGCGCTCCCCACATCCCGGCCATGATCGGCCGCGGGGACGGTGGCGTACAGGTTGACATACATGCCGATCACGTACTCCGCCACCACCAGCACCAAGGTGGCCAGGCTGGCGCGCCGCACCCGGGAAGGGCCCGCCGTGGAGGCGGTGCTGGAGGCCGGCGCCGCCGATTCGGCTCGCAGGCTCATCTGCTCACCTCGCCGTGCACGGCGTCCGGCCCGGCTGCCGCGGTGGGATCCACGGTTGCCGCGCTGGGACTCCCGGTTGGCTGCGCCGCACGGCGCGGCGGGCGGGGGATCCAGCGGGGGACCGTGCGCCGGTACTCCAGGTAGGCGGCACCGAAGCGGCGCCGCAGCGTGGGCTCCTCGTAGCCGATGACGAACAGGTGGCAGCACAGCGCCATGGCGCCCGCGTAGGCCAGCACCGGCAGGGACATGAACAGCCATGCCTGCCCCAGCACGACCAGCAGCGCGGCGATGTAGATGGGGTTGCGCACCCACCGGTGGGGCCCGGTCGCGACCACTCGCCGCGGTGCGTCCCACGGCCCCGGGGTGCCGCCGCCCACCGCGGCGAAGTTCCAGGTACACCACGCGTACAAGGCGATCCCGGCCGCGATGACCGCGGTCGCCTCCCATGCGACCGCGACCGGCGTGCGCCCGTCACGTGTCAAGATCCGCCACGGCACCCAGACACCCCCCAGGCCAGGTACCGCCACGGTGAACAGCAGATTGCGAATGACAAGGCTCAGCGTGCGGGCCATGGTCGCTCACGCTCCGTCCGTGTTGCCCCATATATAGCGTTCCTACCTATAGCCACACTACCCTTCTGATTGCCTGGCCGGAAGCCCTTAATGTAGTGTTGCTACCTATGAGGGCCGAGGAGCTGAAGGGCCACCTGGACGCGATGCTGCTCGCGGCCCTGGAAGGCGGCCCGCAGCACGGTTACGCGGTGATCGAGGCGCTGCGGCAGAGCACCGGCGGGAGGCTGGACCTGCCGACCGGGACGATCTACCCGGCGCTGCGGCGGCTGGAGCAGGCCGGGCTGATCACCGGTTCCTGGTCGGTGGTGGCCGGGCGCCGGCGGCGCGAGTACCGGCTGACCCCGGCGGGGGACCGGGCACTGTCGGGCGGGCGGGCGGACTGGCAGGACTTCTCGGCCATGGTGACGGCCGCGCTGGAGGGCAGGCCATGCCCGAGCCCCGCCTGATCAGCAGCTACCTGGCCGTCCTGGCGGCGCAATTGCCCGCCTCGATAGTCGAGGAACTGGCCGACGGCCTGACCGAGACGCACCGGTCCTACCTCCGCCAGGGCCTGGCCCCCGACCTCGCGGCGCGGTCCGCGGTGGCGGAGTTCGGCGAGCCGCAGGTGATCGTGGCCGGCTTCGCCCGGGTGAACCCGGCCCGGCGCGCCGCCCGCAGGCTGCTCGGCATCGGGCCGGCCGTCGGCGCCTGCTGGATCGCGGTGCTGCTCACCAGCCGGTCCTGGGCCGTGCCGCTGCCGGCCCGCGTGCTGGCCGGTGCGACGCTCGCCGCCGTGATCGCCCTGCTCGCCACCTCCGCGCTCGGCAGGCGCTACCGCCTGGCGGCCCGCACGGGCGCCGCGGGATTCCTCGGCATCATCGCGCTCGACGCCTCGCTGATCGCCAGCGTGGCACTCGCCGGGGTGCCGCTGACCTGGGTGCTGGCGGTCGCCATGGCGGCCAGCGCCGCGCGGATCGGCTACGCCGCGCGGTCCCTGCGCCCCGCCCTGGCCGGCTGAAGGCGCGCGTCGGTGGACATGACAGAGGTCGCTCTCCTGGCCGCAGGGCTGACCGGGGTGCGCTCCACCACGCGGCATGGGCTGACCGAGTGGCGGTACCACGGCAGGCTGGTCGCGCGCCAGCTCGACGATGTGCACCTGGTGATCCGTGCCGAATTCGACTACCGCGATTCGCTGCTCCGGCGGTTTCCGGGCACGTTCAGCGTCCCTGGCCGGTACCGCAAGCACATGATGGTCGTTGCCGACCTCGCCACCGGCGATCCCGGTGCCATCGCGGACGCCTTCGAAGCGGCGTGGCAGCTGCAGCGGAGCGCCGACTGAGAAGAGGGATCGCGTGAAGTACCTGCTGATGATCTATGGCAACCAGGAGAAGTGGGAGTCGATGCCCGCCGACGCCTGGGCCGACGCGATCGCCAGGCAGGAGGCGTTCAACGCGAAGTACCGTCAGACCGGCGAACTGCTCGGTTCGTACGGGCTGGCCGATGCGGCGCAGGCGAAGCTGGTCCGCCGCGTGAACGGCCTGCCCGCCGTCACCGACGGGCCCTACCTGGAGACCAAGGAGTACATGGCGAGCTTCTGGCTGCTGGACTGCGACGGCCAGGAGCGCGCGGAGCAGATCGCGGCGGACATGCCGTTCGCGGACGGCGAGCCCGTGGAGCTGTGGCCGGTCTTGCATGAGTCCGCCGCCGACCAATGACCGGTGCGCCGGGTGCGCAGTCCGCGCCGGGTGCGCGGGACATCGGGGAGCTGCTGCGCGGGCTTGCGCCCGAGGTGCTTGGCGCGCTGGTGCGCCGCTACGGCCGGTTCGGCGCCTGCGAGGACGCGGTGCAGGAGGCGATGCTGGAGGCGGTGACGTCCTGGCCGGTCCGCGGGGTGCCGGGCAGCCCGAAGGGCTGGCTGCTCACCGTCGCCTCGCGCCGCCTGATTGACGACGTCCGCAGCGAGCATGCCCGCCGACGGCGGGAGCAGGAGGACGCGGCCGCCGCCGCACCGCTGGAGCAGCCGCGCCGGCCTGGCGCGGACCACGACGACAGCCTCACCCTGCTGTTCCTGTGCTGTCACCCGGCGCTGTCGGGGCCCAGCCAGATCGCACTGACGCTGCGCGCGGTCGGCGGCCTGAGCACGGCCCAGATCGCCGCCGCGTTTCTGGTACCCGAGGCCACCATGGCCCAGCGGATCAGCCGCGCCAAGGAGGCCATCAGGGCCAGCGGCGCCCGGTTCGAGATGCCGGGCTCGGCCGAGCGCCCGGCGCGGCTCGGCATCGTGCTGCACGTCCTCTACCTGATCTTCAACGAGGGATACACGGCCACGGCGGGCACCGGCCTGACCGCGCCGGAGCTGTCCGGCGAGGCGATCAGGCTCACCCGCTGGCTGCACCGGCTGCTGCCCGCCGACGCCGAGGTCACCGGCCTGCTCGCGCTCATGCTGCTGACCGACGCCCGCCGGGCCGCCAGGACCGGCCCGGACGGGAGCCTGATCCCCCTCGACGAGCAGGACCGGAGCCTGTGGGACTCGGCCAAGATCGCCGAGGGCCTGGCGCTGGTCAGTGCCGCGCTCCCGGCCGGCCCGGTCGGCCCCTACCAGGTGCAGGCCGCGATCGCCGCGGTGCATGACGAGGCGAAGTCCGTCGACACCACCGACTGGCCGCAAATACTCGGGCTCTACGAGCTGCTCGAGCAGCTCGCGCCCGGCCCGATGGTCAGCCTCAACCGGGCGGTCGCGGTCGCGATGGTGGCCGGCCCGGCACCCGGGCTTGAACTGCTCCGCGAGCTGGAATCCGATCGCCGGCTGGCGGGTCACCACCGGCTGCACGCGACCCGGGCGCATCTGCTCGAGATGTCCGGCGATGCCCGGGGCGCGGTGGCGAGCTACCGGGAGGCCGCCCGCCGCACGACCAGCCTTCCCGAGCGCCGGTACCTGACCGGCCGCGCGGCCAGGCTGGCCGAGTGAGAAAACTTCCCCCCGCGATGTAGAGACGTGAGGGTCCGCTCCGACCCAGGGCCGAGCGGGCGCGCCAAGCGCCCCGGCCGGGAGGAACCGGAGATGACCAAGGTAATCCTGAACATGTCGACGTCACTGGACGGCATAGCGGCTCCCGAGTCCGCTGACGCGGACGGTATGGCGCTCTGGGAAACCATCGCGGGCTGGGTGTTCCCGCTGCGGAGCTGGCGCGAGCAGCAGGGCCAGGAGGGCGGCGCGGACTCCCTGGACTCCCAGGTGTGGGCGGACAACTTCGCCCGGGTTGGCCCGCAGATCGTCGGCCGCACCATGTTCGACTACGGCTACCCGCACTGGGGTGAGAACCCGCCGTTCCACGCCCCGGTGTTCGTCGTGACCCACCGTGGCCAGGAGCGGATCGACAAGAGCGGCGGCACCAGCTACACGTTCGTGACCGACGGCATCGAGGCCGCCGTGAAGCAGGCCCGTGCGGTGGCCGGCGGCAAGGACGTGCTGCTGGCGGGCGGCGTCAGCATCGCACAGCAGGCGCTGGCCGCCGGGCTGGTCGACGAGGTCGTGCTGCACGTCGTGCCGGCGCTGCTCGGCCGCGGGATGCGGCTGTTCGGCACGGCTCAGGCCGACCTGCGCTGCATCGAGACAATCCACGGCGACGGCGCGGTCCACCTGCGTTACGAGACCCGGTGACGAGGCCTGCCCGCCCGCCACGGGGAGCGTACCGCCGCGATATTTGACCTGGCTCCTGGCGGTCACCCGAGCCGGCGACCGCCAGGAGCCGCTGCCGGCCAGCCGCGCGGCACGCGGCTCAGACCCCGTGCAGCAGCTCTCCGCCGTAGACCAGGGGGCCTTCCGGCTGCAGCATGTCGGCGAGCCGGTTGAACTCCTGGAACCCCGGATCGGCGTCGTGCTCGCTGTGCGCGGCATGATCGGGGACCTCGACCGCGATGGCGTATTTGACCACGTCCTTGCGGTCGTCGGTGCCGAAGGCGACCCGGGAGATCCGGGCGGACAGGAACGCGCCCCGCGCCTTGTAATCGCGCCAGCGCGGCAGTTCGTGCTCGGCGAACAGGCGCTCGTACTCGGCGGCCTGCTCGGCGCGGATGTGGATGATGATGACGTCAAGCTCGCTCATAAGGCCATCATGGACCGTGGGTTCCGCGCGGCGGCGGGGCGCGGGTGAGGCGTTCAGGCCGCCTCGGTGCCGGGGTCGCCCGGCTCGCCGGGGCTGCCCGGGGCGTCGGCGGGCGCTGCCGCCTGCCGCTGGATGGCCTGCAGACTGTCGTGCAGCGCCTGCCAGACCGTGCTCAGGCTGGCGCTCGCGGGCAGGTCGCCGCGGATCGTGCCGGGCGGGCTGGCCTGGTCACCGAGCGCCTTGACCGCAGCCTGGCCGGCCTCGATGATCGCCGGGTCGGCCGCCTCGATGGTGAGCCGCTCGCCGGACACCTGGATCAGCATCTGGCGGCGGCCGGCCTCCTCGGGCAGTTCGTCGCTGGTGCCGGTGACGTCCGCGCTGCGCAGCGCCTCCTTGGCCTGGTCCAGGTCGACGCCGAGAGCCGCCAGCGCACGGGCCGCCGCTGTGTCCGGGTCGGTGAGCGCGGCCAGCAGCAGGTGATGCGAGCCCACAGGGTGCGTGCCGGCCAGGCGGGCGGCCTCGCTGAGGGTGGTGTCAGCGGCGGGGGTGGCGTTCAGCTCCGCCTGCCCGGCGGACGTGCCCTGCTCGGCAAGACCGGCGCCGCCGCGCCGGCGCAGCCACCGCCTGCCCCGCCCGCTCGTTTCGGCGCTGGCCGCGGGCACCAGGTCGATCACCGCCGTGCGGATCGCCTGGAGGTCGGCGTGCTGCTGCAGGATCTGCGCGGCGACGCCCTCGCCCTCCCGCATCAGGCCGAGCAGGATGTGCTCGGTGCCGATGTAGTTGTGATGCAGTTGCAGGGCCTCCCGCAGCGCTAGCTCAAGGGTCTTCTTCGCCCGGGGGGTGAACGGTATGTGCCCGCTGGGGGCGGTGGTGCCGGCGCTGACGACGGCCGTGACCTCGCGGCGGGTGGACTCCAGCGACATGCCGAAGCCCGCCAGGACGCGCCCGGCGACCCCGTCGGGCTCGCCGAGCAGCCCGAGCAGGAGGTGCTCGGTGCCGATGTAGTTATGGCGCAGCCGCCGGGCCTCTTCCTGGGCCAGGACGACGACGTGGCGCGCGCGGCTGGTGAATCGCTCAAACATGAGAGTTAGCGTCCGGCACTCCCGCTAAGCATGTCAATACCATGCTATTAATAGGGTCATAACGACGACCGTGCGGAGGTTCGCCCGCCATGGACTGGGAAGACCGGCTCGACGACTGGGAACTCGAACTCGAGCTGAACGCGTCCCTTGCGGGCTCGGACTGGGTCACGCTGGAGCGCGCGGCGGCCGACACCGGGGTTTCCCGCGCCGCGCTGCGCAGCTGGTACCGGACCGGGCAGATCCCGTCCCGGCTGGCCGACGGCCCGCACGGCCCGCAGCGGCTCGTGCCGCTCGCCATGGTCGCCGCCCGCGCCGAGGCCTCGCCGCGGCTGCGCCGCACCGCGGAACGGCGGCTGGCCGACCAGGCACAGCTCGAGATCCTCCGGCACCGGGTCGACCAGCTCGAACTCCGGCTGGCTGCGCTCGAGGGCCGGCCACCGGGGCTGCCGGAGACCGTCGGGTGACGACCGGCGAGCCGGCCCGCGCGGCCGACCTGACCTGGAGCGGCGTCACGGCCAGGCGGATGGCCAGGCACGCGCTGGCGGCACCGGCCGCGGACCTGGGACCGGCCGGCGTCGCCGGGGTGCTGTGCGGGGCGCACGCCCAGGTGCTCAGCGCGGCGGAACTGTCGATCGGGCGGCGCATCGCCGGGGCGACCCGTACCGACGTGCAGCGCGCGCTCTGGGTGGAGCGCACCCTGGTCAAGACGTTCGGCCCGCGCGGCACCATCCACCTGCTGCCCGCCGCCGACCTGCCGATGTGGACGGGTGCGCTGTCGGCCCTGCCGTCGTCGGTGCCCGCGCACCCGGAGGGGGTCCGGTTCACTCCCGAGCAGGCGGACGAGGTCATCGCGGCGATCGGTGACGTGCTGGCGGGCACCGAACTGACCGTCGACGAGCTGACCGAGGCGCTCGGGGACCGGGCCGGGCCGTGGGCCGTGGAGCCGACGATGGCGGCGTTCCAGGGCATGTGGCCGCGCTGGCGCCAGCTCACCAGCACGGCCGCGCACCGCGGGATGCTGTGTTTCGGGCCGGACCGGGGCCGGAAGGTGACCTACACCCATCCGCGGCGCTGGCTGCCCGGCTTCCGCCCCGCCGGCGGTGACGCCGCGCTGCGCACGCTCGTCACGCGCTACCTGTACGCCTACGGCCCGGCCACACCGCAGCACTTCGCCAGGTGGCTCAACATCCCGCCGCGGCACGCCGCCGGGCTGTTCGGCACGCTGGCGGGCGAACTGGAGCGCGTCGACACCGACGGCGTGCCGGGGTGGGCCGTGGTCGGCGACACCGCGGCGCCGTCCCGGCCGCACCGTGGGATCCGGCTGCTGCCGTACTTCGACTCCTACGTCGTCGCGGGCCAGCCCAGGGAACGGCTGTACCCGGGCGCGGCCGCCGCCCGCGCGCTCACCCCGGCGGGGCAGGCCGGGAACTACCCGGTGCTGCTCGTCGACGGCGTGGTCGGCGGGGTGTGGCACCAGCGGCGTTCCGGCCGCAGGCTCGCCATCACCGTGGAACCGCTGCGCGAGCTGACCGTGGCGCAACGCCGGCAGCTCGGCGACGAGGTGGATCTGGTGGGTGCGGTCATGGAGGCGGCGGCGACGCTGACGGTGGGCACCGTGACGGCCGGCGCGCACGCGTGAGCGGGTGCGGTGCCGAGCCGGGACCGCGCTCAGGTCTTAGGGAGGAATATCCCCAGTGGCTGCGCTACCAGGCGGGCCACCGCGCCGGTCTCGTCCAGCTCGAACTCGACGGTGATGCCGGGCTGGCCGGGCACCTCGAAGCGCAGGCCCCGTCCCGCTCGCAGTTCGAAGGGCGGCGCGCCCGGCGCGGCGACGGTGAGCACCCGGGCCGACTTCTGGGCGACCGTTATCTCGATAGGGCCCATGGTGTAGGTGCCGCACAGCCGGCGGAGCACCTCGGGGTCCCGTGCCTGGGTGTCGGGCAGCCGGTCGAACCGCAGCGGTTCCACGGCCGGCTCGAAGGGCACGGTGAGCCCCGTGATGTCGCCGTCGGGGTCGGAAGCAAACATGAGGGGGAAAGGATAGGACTGGTCGCCGAGCTCGTGCCAGTCCAGGTCGAACGTGTCGTAATGGCGATGCGCGAGGCTCAGGTCCATCGTGCCGAGGCGGGGCTTGAGTGCGTCTCCCGCCACGGTGATGGTGAGGGTGCCGTAGCCGGGATGCTCGTACTCGCCGGCGTAGGCGTCCAGGGGCCTGGGCCGCGGTGCGTCGGCGACCACGTGGCGGGCGCCGCGCGCTTCCCGGCTCCCGGCGAGGGCTGCGTCGAAGCGGGGCTTGAAGGCGGAGAACCAGTCGATCGGCTCGAGGCCGAGCAGTTCATCGAGCACCCGGTAGGCGAGCACCGGTGCCATCGCGCTTGAGGAGGTGTTCGTCAGCACGACCACCCCGATGCCGTCGTCGGGCAGCAGCATGCACTCTGTCAGGAACCCGTCGATGCCGCCGGCGTGCTCGGCGAGCCGGTGCTCGCGGTAGCGGCCGATCATCCACCCGAGCCCATAGGCGTAGCGGGTGGAGGCGGGGAAGGTCCGGTCCTCCGGCATCAGCATGTGCGGCGTGCGCTGGCGCGTCACCGTGTCGGCCGACATGACGGCCTTGCCGTCCAGCTGCCCCCCGCCCAGTTGTGCCAGCAGCCACCTCGCCATGTCGGCCGCGCAGGAGTTGATCGCGCCCGCCGGCGCCATGGCCGTCACCGCCCGTGCGGGCACGGGCACGACCACGCCCTCGCGCCGTTCGTAGGCACTGGCATGATCAGCGTCGGCGTTCATTTCGTCGACGGACAGGTTCGAGCGGTCCATCCCGAGCGGCGCCAGCAGCCGGGACCGCAGATAGTCCTCCCAGGGCGTGGCCGACAGCACATCGACGGCGTGTCCTGCCAGCGTGTAGCCGAGGTTGCAGTACTGGAAGCTCTGGCGCAGATCCCTGCTCAGCGGCAGGAATCGCAGGCGGCGGACCAGTTCGGCGCGGGGCAGGTCCGGGTGACCCAGCCAGGCCAGGTCGTGGCGCGGCAGGCCGGACCGGTGGGACAGCAGGTCGAGGATGGTCACGCGATCGGTCACCACGGGGTCGTGCAGCCGCAGTCCGGGCAGGTAGTCGCGGAGCGGGCGGTCCCAGTCGAGGAGCCCGTCCTCCACGAGCGCGCCGACCGTCGACACGGTGAACGCCTTCGTGGTTGACCCGATGGCGAACAGCGTGTCGGGGGTGACCGGCAGGTCCGCGGCCAGGTCGCGCTTGCCCCATCCGCGGGCCAGCACCACGGTCCCGTCCTTGACGGCCGCGATGGCGCAGCCGGGGACCTCCCAGGCGGCCAACTGCTGCGTCGCGAACTCTTCGATGCTCTCCATGCCATGCCCCTTAGCCGCATCCACTGATTGGCATCACAATTGAGAACAATACCGTTAATGGTTCCAATACGAAGCGGCGGGCGCACCGACGCCGCACGGGACGAGCGTGACGGCCACGGTCGGCTTCACCATCCCGCCCCCTGACCGCCCGCGAGTTCAGCCCGCACGGCCTGGTCATCCACTCCGGGTACTGCTACTAGCGCCTCGCGCGGTCAGCTCGCGGATCTTGAGTTAGCTCACGTTGATCGCGGTGTCATCGATGACGAATGAGGTCTGCAGTTCGTAGTCTTCGCTGCCGGTGAACTTCAGCGTGATGGTCTGCCCGGCGTAGCCGCTCAGCGAGAAGCTGTGTTTGGTGTACCCGGTGTTGTGGTCGAGGTTGGAGTAGGTGTGCAGCGTGGACAGCACCGTGCCGGAACTGTTGAGTAGCTGCACCTTCAGCGTGTCGTATTTCGTGGTCGTGGTGGTCTCCGCCGTGTCGATGTGCAACCAGAAACCGAGGTTGTAGGTAGAGCACCCAGCCGGCAGCGTGACCGTCTGCGACAGCGTGTCGGTGTGCGTGCTTCCATAACCGTCCAGCCAGGCGTCCCACGAGCCGCTGTGTGGCGGTTCCTGGGTGTTGGTGTTGATCACGCCGGAGCTCGCCGACCACGGTGCCGCCGTCCCGGTTTCGAAGCCTGGGTTACCGAGCAACTGCGATGCCGCACAGCTCCCGGATGTGGGCGTGGCCGTGGCCTCGTTGCTCTTGTTGCCTTCGCCGAGGGCGTTCACGGCACTGACCTCGTAGTAGTACTTCTGGCCGTTGGTGAGGCCGGTGTCCGTGCACGAGGTCACGGCACCCAGGCCGCTGCATCCGCCGGTTGTCACCAGCGTCTCGCCGCCGCTGGTCGTGCCGCGGTACACGCGGTAGCTCGAGATCTGGACGCCGCCGTTGTTCGCAGGAGCCGTCCAGCTCAGCGAGACCTGGCCGTTGCCTGGGCTTCCGGTCAGCCCGGTAGGCGGTCCTGGGGGCGTTCCAGCGATGGGCGTGGCGGTGATCGAGACAGTCGAGCTGGCCGTGTTGGCCGGAGAGGCGCTGTCGGTGACCGTGAGCGTCGCGGTGTAGTTTCCGGCGTTGCTGTAGGTGTGGGTGGGGTTCTGGGCCGTGCTCACCGCGGACCCGTCGCCGAAGTTCCAGCTATAGGAGTAGGGCGGTGTTCCGCCCGAGGCCGAGCCGGTGAACGACACGTTGAGCGGGACCTGGCCGGAGGTTGGCAGCGCGCTCGCGGTCGCGCTGAGCGGGCTGCCGACGGCGCTGACCTTTACGGTCACGGTCGAGGTGGCGGTATTGGCCGGAGCGGCACCGTCCTTGACCGTAAGCGTCGCTGTGTAGGTCCCGGCCGCGCTGTAGGTATGGGTGGGGTTCTGGGTCGTGCTCACCGCGGATCCGTCGCCGAAGTTCCAGCTATAGGTATAGGGGGCCGTTCCGCCCGAGGCCGAGCCGGTGAACGACACGTTGAGCGGAGCGTTGCCCGACGTTGGCGTGCCGGAAGCCGTGGCCGTGAGCGGGACGGAGCCTTGGGCCCACAGGGCCTCGAAGGGGTCGGCCAAGGCGGCCTGGTCCGCGGTCGTCATGGGGAACGTCGAGAGGCCGAGGCTGTCGTTCGGGTCGATGATGCCCGGGTGGACATTCTCCATGACGCGTTCCATCACGGCCAGCGTGTTGCTGGCCGAGTACGCGACGTGCGTGATGTAGCCCTGTTTCATGTACAGCGGCGAGGCCACGACAACGGTCGGCACGCGATAGGTGTTGCTGATATGGTCCGGGCCATTGTTGCCGTTCTGGGTGTCGTCCTCCGAGATCACAATGACCGTGTTGTCCTTATAGGACGAGTTGTTCATGATCGAGTCGACGATCTGCTTGGTCACGGAGTCGTTCGTCGGGATGTCCTGGAAACTGCCTGGATGGTCGTTGAAGAGCTCGACGTAGGAGTACGCCGGCAAGCCGTGCGCGGACACAAAGCTCAGGAAGTCGTTCCCGACGGTCTGGTCGGGGATGTTGGTGCCGCTGCAGGTGTATTCGTTGTAGTGCAATTCGTCCGGGACGGTCGTTCCCGGGCGGTCCACCGGCAGCACCTCAAGCTTGTTGGTGGCCGGATTGCGCCAGTACCCGCTGCCGCTGTTGAGCATCCAGTAGAAGTCCCCGTTCATGACGAACGTGTATGGGCTGCTGCCGGTCCCCGTGCCTGTCTGCGCTGTGCATGGGTTGGTGCCTTCCCCGGCCGGCCCCGTGTCACTGCCTAGGAAGCGGTCGAACTCCGTTCCGGTGGCGGTCGGGTAGGACTGCTGCTGCGAACTGGAGGACGACTGGCCGGTGAACAGCCACCAGTGGTTGGGGCCGCTCGGCGGCTGCGTGCCGGTGCTGTAGGCGTCCATCAGCGCGTACTGCTTGGCAAGCGCGTGGAGATCGGGCACCTGACTGATGTGATTCGTGCTCTCCACCTGGCCCATGCAGCCGGCCTGGATGGTGGTGGCGCAGTCACCCAGATAGTCGTCGAACGTGTGATTCTCCCGCAGCAGGAGCACGAAGTGCGTGAACGGCGGGAAGTACGGGGCCAGCGGGTTGATCGCCTGGGTCGGCTCCCATACCGTCCGACGCTGCATGCTGCAGGTACTGAGCTGGCACACACGGACCAGCCGGACCACCTTCCGGTTGGTGATGTGGTAGTTGCGCGGCTGCGGGAATCGCTGGAACTGGACGCCAGGCTTGGCGAACTCAGCGCCGTCGCAGTCATAGTTGTCGGGCCGGTACGTCTGTACGCGCTTATCCAGCTTGCGCACGGCGAGCTTGGGATGAGGGTTCTTGAGGGTGCACGAGCCGACGCCCGTCGCCGGATGCAGCTGGGTGACGTCGGCGACCGAGCCGTTGGCGGGGCTCAGGATGAACCCGGCCAGCGAGAGTGCGGTGACTGCGGCCCCGAATGTTAACTTTGCCTTCCACCTGATCATCGACACTCCTGCCGCCAGAGTCCCGGTCCGTGATGCTTGACGACCATCGCTCCCATATCGTCCCGGCTGGCCGCGCCCACCACAAGCAAACTTGGCGGAACATCTCCGCGTCCACTTAGTGACGTATAAGGAATCTTGACGGAAAAGCCCGGTCGTCCCAACTCAGGAATATCCGATGCCTGGCCGCCCGCTACCGCAATTATCCACATAAGGTGAAATTGCGTCTCATTCAGTAACAAAAGGCGACGCTACCTGCAAGCATCGCGGATCAGTCGTCGGATCACAGGCTGGGTTGTCCGCACGTCACGCCGGGCGGCGGTACAGCTCGGTCAGCAGGGCGATGGCGGCATGCGTGGACGGATGCGGGTCGTGGCGCCGCCAGATCACCTGCACGGCGATCGGCGGGGCGTCGCGCAGCGGCCGGAAGACAACGCCGTCCCGCCGGTACTGGGCCGTGGTGCCTTCGGGGGTGATGCCGATGCCGCCACCGGCCGCGACGATCGCGAGCCAGTCGTCGATGTCGCGGGTGTCCCGGACGCGGGGCTGGCTCTCCGCTGGCCACAGGTCCGGGGTGGTGGTCCCGGTGCGCCGGTCGATCAGCAAGGTGCGCTGGGGTATCTCGTCCATCCTGAGGGAGCGCCGCCTGGCCCAGGGGTCGTCGGCCGCGAGGGCGCAATAGCGCCGTTCGTAGCCCACGATGGCGCTGGCGAAGCGCTTGCTGTCGGCGGCGGTGCGCAGCACCGCGATGTCGCACAGGCCCTCGGCCAGGCCGCCGGTGGGGGAGTTCGTGCGGATCAGGTGCAGTTCGACGCCGGGATAGCGGGTGGCCCAGCGGCGCTGGAACTCGCGGGTGTGCCGGCCCATGGCCGACCACGCATGGCCGACGCGCAGCGTGGTATGCCCGGTGGTCGCCTCGGCGACCAGGTTGACGGCCGCGGCGAGAATCTGCCGCGCCTGGGCGAGGACGTGCACGCCAGCGGTGGTCGGGGTGATGCTGCGGCTGGTGCGGTGCAGCAACCGGACGCCGAGGGCCTGTTCGAGCGCCATGAGGTTGCGTGACACGGCCGCCTGCGAGATGCCCAGTTCGATGGCGGCATCGGTGAAGGTTCCCGAGTCCACGATCGCGACCAGGCAGCGCAGGTGCCGCAACTCCAGATCCATAACCAAAGCGTATAGCTGTGTTGATTCATGCATTTTGCGTATGGGTCGGACCGGCGCATGCTCCTGCCATGACCCTCTCGACACGCGCGCGGCCGCGGCCCGCCCCGGCCGGCGGTGCTGCCACCGGGCGGCACGGCCGGCTCACCGGCGTCGCGCTGATGACCGGCAGCGCCGCGTCCAACCAGTGGGGTGCGGCGACCGCCGCGCTGGCCTTCCCGGTGCTGGGGCCCGTGGGGGTGGTGGCGGTACGCCAGTGGGTCGCCGGTGCCCTGCTGCTGGCCACCGCGCGGCCGAGGTTCACCTCGTTCACCCCCGGCCAATGGCGCCCGGTGCTGGCGCTGGCCCTGATCTTCGGCACCATGAACCTGTCGCTGTATGCGGCGGTCGACCGGATCGGGCTGGGCCTGGCGGTGACCCTGGAGTTCCTCGGCCCGTTGTCGGTGGCCCTGCTGGCCTCACGCCGCGCCATCGACCTCGGCTGTGCCCTGCTCGCCGGGGCCGCGGTCGCCGTCCTGGCCAGGCCGCAGCCGAGCACGGACTACGCCGGGATCCTGCTGGCCTTGCTGGCCGCCGCCTGCTGGGCCGGGTACATCCTGGTGAACCGGGTTGCCGGGGCACGGCTGCCGGGCTCGCAGGGACCGGCGGCGGCGGCCGGCCTGTCCGCCCTGCTGTATGTCCCCGTCGGTATCTGGGCGCTTGCCAGCCACCCGCTCACGGCGGCCGCGCTGGGCCGGGCGGCCACGGCCGGCCTGCTGTGCTCGGCCGTGCCCATGGTCGCCGACACGCTGGCGCTGCGGCGGGTCCCGGCCCGGTTCTTCGGCGTGTTCATGAGCGTCAACCCCGTGTTCGCGGCGCTGACCGGCCTGGTCGTCCTTGGCCAGTCACCCGGGCCGGCCGGCTGGCTCGCCATCGCCGCCATCATGACCGCCAACACGGTCAGCGTCAGCACGGCGAGCAGGCACGCGGCCGCGGGGCATGAATGTGACGCCCAGAGCCCCTAGAGGGGCATCAGATTTACATTCATGAGGTCCGACCGCGAAGCGGAGGGCGGAGGCAGGAGGGGTACGGGCTGAATGACCCGTCAGGAGTGATCCGCGGGCCCCGGCCAGCGGTGAGGCTGGCATGACCATGGAACACCGAACCGGGACCCGGCCGCAGCCGCGCCGCCAGAGACCGCCGGGCGGGCATCCGGTGGTGCGCATCGTGGTGGTGTGGCTGTTCACCGGGGCGGTGTTCGTCCTGCTTGGCTGGCTGCTGCCGGGCCTGACGGTGACCGGCGCTGGCGCCGCTCTTGCGGCCGCGGCGCTGCTTGGCTTGATCAACGCACTGGTCTGGCCGGTGTTCGCCTACCTTGCGCTGCCGCTCGCCGTGCTCACCCTTGGCCTCGCGGCCATCGTGCTCAACGGCGCAGCGGTCGTCATCGTCGCCTACCTCCTGCCGGGCATCGACGTGCACGACTGGGGGACCGCGATCGCCGTCGCGCTGGTGCTCGCCGTGGCCAACACGATCCTGACCAGCTTGCTGACCCTGGACGACGAGGATGTCTACTACCGCCGGATCATCCGCCGTGCGGCCCGCCGGATCCGGCCGGAGGGCGCCACCGACATTCCCGGGGTGGTCTTCATCCAGATTGATGGGCTGGGCTTGGCGGTGCTAAGGCGGGCCCTCCGCGATGGCAACGCCCCGACGCTGGCCCGCTGGCTCGCATCGGGCAGCCACCGGCTGCTCGGCTGGGAGACCGGATGGTCCTCCCAGACCGGTGCCAGCCAGTGCGGGATCCTGCACGGCAGCACCTTCGACATCCCGGCCTTCCGGTGGCTGGAGAAGGAGACCGGCACCAGGCTCGTCAGCAACCACCCACGCTCGGCGGCGGAAATCGAGCGGCGTCACTCGGACGGGCGGGGCCTGCTGCACGCCGACGGGGTCGGCCGGGGGAACCTCTACACCGGCGATGCCGCGCAGAACATCCTGACGATGAGCGTCGCCGGGCGCAGGCGGGGCCGGGTGGGCCAGGGCTATTACGGGTACTTCGCGGACCCCTACAACACCCTGCGCACGCTGGCCGGGTTCGGCGCCGAAATCGTGCGGGAACTCGTGCAGGCCTCCCGGCAGCGGCGCCACGACGTCCGCCCGCGGGTGCGCCGCGGCGGCCTGTACCCGTTCCTGCGGGCCTTTGCCACCGTGGTCACCCGCGACCTGACCACCCAGACGCTCATCGGCGACCTGTACGTCGGCCGTTCGGTCATCTACGCCGACTTCGTCGGGTACGACGAGGTCGCGCACCATTCGGGCCCCGAACGCTACGACGCCCTGGACACCCTCCGCCGGCTCGACCGGGATCTCGGGCGGCTGGAGCGCGCCGCCGCGAACGCGCCGCGCCCCTACCGGTTCGTCGTGCTGTCCGACCACGGCCAGAGCCAGGGGACCACGTTCGAGGACCGGTACGGGTGCAGCCTCGGCGACCTGGTCCGCGACGCGATGCAGGAAAGGACCGTGACCGAGATCGGCGCCTCGCGGGTCGCGGGGGAGGAGTCCTGGGGATATGCCGGCGCCGCCGCTGCCGACGTGACCTCACAGGACAGCCGGATCGGCAGGGCGCTGCAGCGCGTCCTGCGCGACCGTCGCGAAACCGGTCCGCGCCGCGCCGCCCTGGCATCCGATGCCGCGCCGGTGGGCGAGAGCCCGCCCGTGGGCGGTACCGCGGCCGGCCCGGGCACCCCGCGGCAGGAGCGCGATGCCGCACCGGCCGGCGGGCCGGCGGAGGCGGTCGTGCTCGCCTCGGGCAACCTCGGCCTGGTCTACCTGACCGAACAACCCGGGCGGTTGTCCCTGGAGGAGATCGGCAAAAGCTACCCCCGTTTGGTACCGGCGCTCATCGCCCATCCCGGGGTCGGGTTCATCCTTGTCCGCTCGGACGAGGACGGCCCGGTCGTGATCGGCCGTGACGGCCTTCAGGTGCTGCAAACCCAGACCGTGGTCGGCCAGGACCCGCTGGAGCCGTTCGGTGCCTCGGGCCGCTGGCAGGTCCTGCGGACCGACTCCTACCCGCACTGCGCCGACATCATGGTCAATTCGATGTGGGATCCGCAGACCGAGGAGGTGGCGGCGTTCGAGCACCTGGTGGGGTCGCACGGCGGGCTCGGCGGCGAGCAGACCCATCCGTTTGTCCTGTACCCGGCCGGCCTGCCCGCCCCGGCCGGCCCGATCCGCGGCGCGGACGAACTCCACCGGGTGTTCCGCGGCTGGCTGGCCCACCTCGGCCACGAAGCCTTCGCCGAGCAGCAGCCGGAGCGCCTCGCCGAATAAGCCTTTGAGCGGCGCGCACCGCCGCGCCTATAGTGAGGCGCATGAAGGTCGGCCTTACCTGCACCGCGCGAGCTATCAGCCCGCCGGTTGCCGCTGCCTGACCTCAATCTCCTCACACACGCTGGCGACCGGGAACGGTCCGCCGGTGCGTGCTGCCCGTTGCCTCGTTGCCGTGCCAGCGGTCCCTTCTTGGTCCCATAGCCGAGAACGGATCCATGCCATGAACGTGACCGAGACGACCAATACGTTCCTTGAGTTCTTCACAGATCGCGGCCATCGGGTGCTCCGGGGCAGTTCCCTGGTGCCGCCGGGCGGCGACCCGGTGCTCTTCACCACCTCGGGGATGCACCCGCTGACCCCCTACCTGGAGGGCCTGCCCCACCCGCAGGGCAGGCGCCTGACCAGCGTGCAGCGCTGCATGCGCACGACCGATCTTGCCGAGGTCGGCGATGACCGGCACCTGACCATGTTCCAGATGCTCGGCTCCTGGTCGCTGGGCGACTACGAAGGGCCGCAGTCCCTGCGGTGGGGCTACCAGTTGCTCGTCGAGGGCCTGGGCATCGGCAGGGACCGGCTGCACGCGACCGTGTTCGGCGGTGACAACCAGGCAGGCCCCGACCTCCGGTCGCTGGACACCTGGGCCGGGCTGGGTGTGCCGGTGGAGCTGACCACCGAAGAAAACTGGTGGTCGAACGGCCCGACCGGCCCGTGCGGCCCCGATTCGGAGATCTTCGTCTGGACCGGTGACGCCCGGCCACGGGGCACCCCGGGCACCGACGAGCGCTGGATGGAACTGTGGAACCACGTGTCGATGCGCTACCGGCGGCACGACGACGGCCGCCTTGAACCGCTGCCGCAGCGCAACGTGGACACCGGCATGGGCCTGGAGCGGCTGCTGATGGTCCTGCAGGGCAAGCCGTCGGTGTTCGACTGCGATGTCTTCCAGCCGTGGACCAGCACGCTGGCGGGCATGTGGCAGCCCGGCGAGCATTCGATGCGCGTGCTCGCCGACCACCTGCGCGCCAGCGTGGTGATCATCGGCGACGGCGTCAGGCCGTCAAACAGCGGCCGCGGCTACGTGCTGCGGCGGCTGCTGCGGCGGGCGCTGACCGTGCTCTGGCGCGCCGACAGCACAAGGACGCTGGGCGACCTGCCGTCCTCGCTGCTGGAGCAGACCCTGGCACAGTTCGGGCAGCCCGCGGGCAGCGGCCCGGTCGGCGAGGTGCTCAGGGCCGAGGAGCGCCGGTTCGCGGGCCTGCTGACGCGCGGGCGCAAGGTGCTGGCACAGTTCGGCTCCGGCCGCCCGCTGACCGAGGCGGACCTGGCGTACCTGCACGAAACACACGGCCTTCCGCCGGACCTGGTGGCCGAACTGCTCGCTTAGCGGGCCGGTCAGGCTGATGTGTTGAGGACTTTACGCATCACCGGGCGATCGGGCTGCCGCCGGGCTACCACCTGGAACCCGTGCCGGGCAAACACGGACGCGACGCCCGGGAACAGGTTGCGGGTGTGGCCCGGCACCGTGGTGTCGACCGGGTAGGCCTCGAGTGCCGGGGCGCCGGCCGAGGCCGCCACGCCGACGGCCGCCTCGATCAGCGTTCCCATCACGCCCCGGCCGCGATAGGTGCGCCGCACGTAAAAGCAGGGGGCCGACCACACGGGCAGATCATCCACGGGCCGGAAGTACCGGCTGCGGGCCAGCCAGCCCAGATCGGCGCGCGGGGCAAGCTCGCACCACCCGACGGCGGTGTCACCGTCGAAGGCGAGCAGGCCGGGCGCTGGCCCGGACCGCGTGAGCCGTTCCAGGTCGCGCTTGTTGTCTTCGCGCGGCCGTTCCCGGTAGCGCGGGCCGATCCGCCAGTACATGCACCAGCACCCGTTCGACGCCCCGGCCCTGCCGAACAGGTCCTCCAGCGCGGGCCACCGCTCGGCGGTCAGCGGTCTGACGGTCAGGTCCATCACCCGCATCCCTCCCCTCACAGGCGCAGGGCGTCCACGATCAGCACCGCGAGCGCTAGCGAGGTGAACAGCAGGTAGGCGAAGAGCGCCCGGCCACGGTCGCCGTAGCGCAATTGCCGGGACAGCACCCAGCCGAATGCCGCAGCTTCCAGCCCACCGCCGGCGACACCGGCCGCGGGCAGGAACAGGCCGGTGATGACCGCGGCGCTGCCGGCCAGGTGCACGACGCCGAGCAGCGAGGCGACCCACAGATTCCGGCCGTCGAGCAGCCCGAGCCGGGTGAGCTGGTCCAGCCGGGTCAGCCCGGCGCGGTACCTGGTCAGCCCGGCGACCGCGGACGGCAGCGTCTCCAGCAGCAGCAACACCGTCAGCGCAACCGCCAGCACGAACATCGGCGCTCCTCTCCCCGCGACGCCAATGGTAGGAGAGTGGTGCGGCGAAACGCCGTGATTCCGGCCCTGGCGACCGGGCGACCCGCGGGACCGGGCAGGGCCAGCCGGGGGCACCAACGTTCCGTCGGCGTCAGATGAGCAGCGGATCGAGCAGAATTCCCTGTATTTCCACTCGTTAATATAGTCCGCGACCTGCCGACCACTGTCATCCAGGTGCCCGTCCAATGCGTCGTCTTTATGGGATGACTTCGGTAATTCCGCACGATGTACCTCTGGTTCGGTTCGTCGGCAGGATCGGATAATCATTCTGCTGCTGTCGGGAGTGGCGGGTAATCCCTAGGAGGTAGCAGGTAAATGGGGAGCGGTCGATCAGCAATGGGGCTGGTTGCGGCGTTGGGGGCTCTCGCGCTGGTGCCGTCGGCGGTGCTGGGTGCCGGTGCTGGCCGCGCTGATGCCTCGACGTGTGGCTCATTGAACCGCGGGTCAGGCGCGTCGGCCCCGGCCGGCGAGCTTACCGGTGCCAGCGTGGTGTCCGCGAGCCAGACCTGGGCCGCCGGCGATATCAGCTCTCAGGGGAGCGCGAACCGGACCCTGATCGAGCGTTACAACGGGTCGGCATGGTCGGTCGTCGCTTCTCCGAATAAGGGCAGCGGGAATAACGCCCTCAATGGCGTTTCGATGATCTCCGGTGCGGGATGGGCCGTCGGATACACGCAGTCCGGGCCATATAAGCCACTGGCGTTGCATTGGAACGGAACGCAGTGGTCGCTGGTCGCGCCCGGGAGTTCCACCAGCGACGCGCTCTTCACCGGTGTCGACACCCTGGCGAACGGGAGCGCGTGGGCGGTCGGTTTCCAGCTCACGGCCAACGGGACGCGGCACACGCTGATTCAGCACGCCTCGGGTGGGGCGCTGACCACGGTCACGAGCCCCAATGACGGGACTGCCGCAACGGATAACACGCTCATGGGTGTCGGCGGGACGCAGGCGACCGGCCTGTGGGCCGTCGGCTATCGGATGAGCTCAGGCGGGCTGAAGCCGCTCGTGCTGCGCTACGACACGACCAAGCCCTCGCCCAAGTGGGTCTCGGTGAGCGGTGCGGGCGGCGTGCCGTCGCCGGGCAAGGTCGAGTCGGTCCTGACCGGGGTCAGCGTGCTGTCGGCAAGCAACGTCTGGGCCGTGGGCTACTACAACGACGGCGGCGCCGAGAGGCCGCTGGCGTTGCACTGGAACGGCAGCAGGTGGAGTAACTCGCCGATTGCCGGCGAGGGGGCGCTGCGGAAGGTAACGGCGGTTTCAGCAAGCAATGTGTGGGCGGCCGGCACCTACTACAACGCGGGCACGCAGCTCAACGAGACGCTCGTGGTGCATTTCAATGGGACGGCATGGACGACGGCGGTCTCGGCCGACGCCCCGACGGCCGCCGACGAGATCATCGGCCTTGCCGCCAGCTCAACGGGGTCGAGCCTGATCCTGGTGGGCCGGGAGGGCCCGAACGAACTTGTCGAACAGGCGAACTGCGCCTCCGGGCCCGTCTCGCTGCCCACCCGGGCGCCCGCGCCGGTTCCCCCGGTGCCGGCCATCCCGGGCGTCGGCCCCGCGCCGACCCCGCCGCCGCCGACGCCCCCGGCGACGACAGCGATCCCGGTCATCTTCACCGATCAGGCGTCGGCAGCGGGCATCGGCAGCCCGGTGGACTGGACCTTCAGCGCGTCCGTTGCCGACTTCAACGGGGATGGCTGGCCGGACATATTCGCGGCGCGTCACTGGCATCCAGCCAACCTGTGGATCAACAATAAGAACGGCACGTTCAGCCCGATTGATGCCAGCTTTTTCAGTTCCATCATCGATCGGCACGATTGCCAGGCCGCTGATTTCAACCAGGACGGCAAGGAAGACATATTCTGCAGCGTCGGGGCCGACCGCGGCTCCGCGGTGAAGTCGAATGCGCTTTTCATCCAGCAGTCCGGCCAGTCGTTCGTGAACGATGCCTACCAGTGGAACGTGTCCGACCCGTGGGGGCGCGGCCGGTACGGCGCCGCCCTGGACGCGAACAACGACGGCTTCCCGGACATCTTCTACGGCACGGAGTCGCTCCGCCCGGACGGCATGCCGTCGATGGACCGGTTCTTCATCAACTCCGGGCACGGCTCGTTTGTCGACGACCCGGCCATGGGGCTCGATCTCGAGATCGGATCGCTGTGCGCGCACACCGTCGACTACAACAGTGACGGCTGGCCGGACCTGCTGGTCTGCGGGGAAGAGGGCGGCCTCCACCTGTTCGAGAACCAGCAGGGCCACGGCTTCAAGGATGTGTCCTCGATCCTCGGTGCCCCGGTCAACGCGGTGGACGCCGCCATGGTCGACGTCAACCACGACAGCCTCCCCGACCTCATCACCCTCACCAGGAACCAGCTTGCCGAGCGCCTCCAGAACGCTAACGGGACGTTCGGCGCGCCGAAGACCCTCCTCACGCTGAAGGGCGGGGTGTCGCTCGCGGTGGGCGATGTCAACGGCGACAATAATCCGGACATCTACGTGGTCGGCGGCACGGTCGCAGGCCAGAACGCGCCTGATTTCCTGCTGCTCGGCGACGCCAAGGGCGGCTTCACCTCGATGAAGGTCCCTGAAGCAACCACCGGCGGTGGCACCCGGGCCTACCCGATCGACTACACCAAGGACGGCCTGAGTTCCTTCCTGGTGCTTAACGGCCAGGTTCCCAGCAAGGGCCCGCTCCAGCTTCTTACGCCGCAGCAGTCGTCATCGGGTCCGCTCACCCGGACGGTCTCGTTCCGCAGTGGCGCCGCGCGGTGAGTATCTGCGACAGCAACCAGACACCCAGCTAGGAAGGTGGTCACCATGACGGGGGAGACTGGCCGAGTGGGGATGCGGCGCGTGGGCCTGCTGAGTGCCGCGATTGTGGCCGCGGCGGTGGCGCTCGTGCCTGCCGCCTCGTCGGCCGCTGGCGGCCCGGCGCAGGCGCCGCGCGCGGGGGGAGCCTCGGCGCTCCATGCCGCAGCGCCCGGGCCGTTCGTCACCCTGCTGTTTTCGCGCAGTGAGATCTCGGCGGCCGATAACTGCGTGGAGGACGACGCCGACATCGCCACGCTGGACGGGACGGTCGCGCCGTATCTGCAGTCGCTGGGCATGGCGGGGACCGGGACGCTGGTCACGAAAAAGACCGGTGACACCACGAGGAACTGCACGCACTACAACGACGACCTGACCGCGTCGTGGGCCGATGCGACCAACCTTGCGCAGAACTACGGCTGGTCGTTTGTGTCCCACACCGCCACGTACCCCACCCTCCAGCAGATAGAGAACTTCACCCCGGCTGAGGCGAAGGCGCAAACCTGCGGGAGCGAGGCCACGATCAAGGCCCATGGGCTGCCCGGCGCGGCGGGGATGATCGCCTATCCCGGCTCGTACACCAAGAACCCGGCGGTCGTGAACCTGCAAACGCAGTACAGCTCGACCTGTTTCGACTGGGGCCGCCAGTACGACCAGGCCAAGCATGGCGTCACCATGAAATCCCAAGCGACCACGCCGCCGTACTGGCAGTACACCATCGCGGTTGTCGGCGGCCCCTGCAACGATCCCTCGCAGCCGTGCTACACCGTCCACGTGCAGAACGGGCGGTACACACTGCCCTCGACGATCATCGCGCGGATTGAGGCCCTGAAGCCGGGCCAGTGGTACACGCTCCAGGCCTACCTGCTGGTGACCGGCAAGAACCCGAAGTACGCGCTTAACAAGATGCGCTGGGACTGCACCTCCTCCGACCCGGCCCTGCACTGGACGAACACCACCGTGCGGTACTGCTATTCGGACTACCAGCAGATCCTCCAGGCCATCGCCGCGGACCCGAGCATCACCGTCACCGACCCACTCACCGTGGGCCGTGCGTGGGGCCGTCCCTTCTAGCCGCTTTGACACGTGGCGGCGGGCCCGGTAGCTCCACCGCCACGTGTCAGCCGCGTCAGCGGTGGACGTGCGACAGCGGGCCCGCGGCGACGGGGAAGTTCGAGGTGTTCAGCGCCTGGATGCCCGCGTTCTGCTCGCCGTTGAAGGGGGTGATGACCGGCGACGTGGCGCCCGGCTCGCAGCCCAGATTGAACGGCACCTGAGGATCGTTGAACCACAGGCCCAGGTGGTACTGGTGGGTGGGAGCGAACGTGGTGGTCCCCCCGGGTGACACCGAGAAGGTCTCGGAGTCGAACACGCCCCGCACCGTGGCACTGCCGGCGCCGGTGCTGTTGGCCTGGATGTCGGTCTGGTACCACGAGACGCCGAACGGCTTGGCGGGCTGCTGGATGACGAACAGGTCAAAGCCGGTGTTGGCCGGCATGCCGCTCATGCTGACCACCATCGTGTCGTTGAGCGATCCCGTCGTGATTTTCACGTGCCCCGCCGCCTTGGGCAAGCACGCGGCGATGCCCGTGGCGGGCACCAGCTTGAACGAGAACGACGAGGTGACCGCGGGCGTGGTCGAGCCAGCGGCGGCGGTCACGCCCGCCGCCGCCACGACGGCAACGGCCAGCGCAGCGGCCAGCGTGGCCAGCCTGCCCGGGGCCCGTGCCAGCAGGCGCCGCGCCAGGGAGTCGTGTGGGTTCATGCCAGGTCCTCCTGTCCTAGGGCCTGGCGAGCGTAAGTCCGGGACGGCTCGTTTCGCTTCCGGGGGGCCACCTAGTCCCGGGCGCGCCCGTCACCCACCGCACCGGGCGCCCGGACTCACCGGCCCGGACCGTGGCGCGCGTCAGCCCGTCCAGGGCCGGAGCTTGTCGGGGTTGAGTACCGCCCAGATGTGCTTGATCTTGCCGTCTGCGATGTCGAACGCGTACACCGCCACGGTGTCGCCGTCCAACTGAGCCACCAGGCCGGGCTGGCCGTTGACCGTGCGCTCGAGGATCGTCAGGCCGGATGCCGCATCGCCCCGGTCGGCGAAGAAGCGTGCGATCTGCCCGGCGCCTTCGATCGGGCGGAGCACGGCTCTGACAAGGCCGCCGCCATCGCCGGCCGCCGTAGCGTCGGGGTCAAGCAGGCCGATGAGGGCACCGATGTCCTTGGCCTCCCACGCCCGCTTGAAGTCCGCGACGATGCCGGCCTGCCTGGCTGTGGGGGTCGCGGCGGCCTGCGAGGTGCGGACGCGACGGCGAGCTGAGGAGGCCAGTTGGCGGCATGCCGCCGGGGTACGGCCGACGATCTTGGAAATTTCGGCGAACGGGTAGCGGAAGACATCGTGCAGGATGAACGCGACGCGTTCGGCCGGGGTCATCGACTCGAGCACGACGAGGAAGGCCATGCTGACCGACTCGTCCAGGGTGACCCGGTCCGCCGGGTCGGCCGCGGCGCCGCCCGGCCGCCCGCTGATCCACTCGGCCGGTGCGGGCAGCGGCTCGGGGATCCATTCGCCCACGTAGCGCTCCCGCCGGGCTCGTGCCGAGCCGAGCAGGTCCAGGCAGATGCGGCTGGCGACCGTGGTCAGCCAGGCGCCGGGGGATTCGATGGCGTCCTGCTGTTGCCGGGACATGGCGTACCAGCGGGCGTAGGTCTCCTGCACGGCATCCTCGGCCTCGGCCAGCGAGCCCAGCAGCCGGTAGGCGAGATTGATGAGCTGGCGCCGTTCGCTCATGATCGCGTTCAGGCCCGCCTCCGGCCGGCCGTACCCGGGCCCGGATTGGGTGGTCATGGTGCCGGCAACTCCCTTGATCGCATCTGCCTCCACCGGTCCGACGAGATATCGCGCCGGACTGTGAGGCTCGTGTGCCGCCTGACATTCCGGCGGGCCGTGTCGTCGGGCATTTCAGACACCGTAAGCACCGCGGAGAGCTGCGAAAGGAAGACCTCCCGATGTCCACGCCAACCATCACCGAACAAGACAGCCTCACCTCGCGCCTGCCCGACCCCAGCCAGTTCTTCCCGGAGCTGGCGGGAATCGCCGGGGGCATGTTCAAGGTCACCCTGAACGGCTCGATCCCGCAGACCACCATCAGCCTGGTGCAACTCCGCGCCGGGCAGATCGTCGGCAACACCTACCACACCGTCCGGCAAACCGGCGACCTCCGCAAGGCCGGGGAAACGCAGGAGCGCATCACGGCCGTGGCGTCATGGCGGGACGCTCCTTACTTCACCGACGCCGAACGGGTCGCGCTGGAACTCGTCGAGGCCGTCCTCACCCCGAATCCGTCCGGGGAGCGGGTCTCAGACGAGCTGTACGCCAAGGCATCCGCCCACTACGACGACAAGGCGCTGTGGACGCTCACCCTGGCGATCGCCCAGATCTGTTTCTTCATCCCCGTCGCCCTCATCGCCAAGCCAATCCCTGGCAGGGAACCGCATTACCGCAAGTAACGCCTGCTTCTGGCGGCCGGCGTGGACGACTCCGGCGCGGGCCGCCAGTGACCGGGAGGCTGCCCGCCATTCCGTCACCAGCCCAGCCTGGCGGCTAGGTTGCCAGGTACGGTCCGCCGGGCCGTAAGCCGACTGGACCGCCTTGCAGGAGGTGACGACATGGTTGCCAGCCAGAACGCCGGTGGGCCGGGTCTGCGGTATGGCGTCAGTTCGATGTGCCTGCCGTTGCGCCGGGTACTTGTCCGGCGGCCCGCCACGGTGGGTGATTTCGCCGCCGCGGCCTGGCGACAGCCTGATCCTGGGCTGTTGATGGCGCAGCACGAGGCGTTCTGTGAACTGCTCGCCCGCCTTGGCTGCGAGGTCGAGGTCGCCGGCGCGGTCGACGGGCTGGTCGACGCCACCTACATCCGGGATCCCGGACTGGTCACCCAGCGCGGTGGCGTGGTGTTCCAGATGGCCAAGCCGGCCCGGCAGGCGGAACCCGGCCATCTGGGCACGGCGCTGGAGGCGGCAGGCGTGCCCGTGGTGGCGCGGCTTGACGGCGCGGCGCGGGCCGACGGCGGGGACTTCGTCTGGCTGGATCCGCAGACGCTGATCATCGGCCGCAGCTACCGGACCAACGCGGCGGGCGTGGCCCAGATGCGCACGATCATGGCCGCCGAGGGGGTCACGGTGGTGTCCGTGGACCTGCCGCATGACCTCGGCCCTGAGCACGTGCTGCACCTGATGTCGTTCCTCTCGCCGGTCGCCGACGACCTGGCGGTGGTTTACCCGCCACTGGCGCCGGTCGCGCTCATGGAAACCCTGGCCGATCGCGGCGTGGCGGTGGTCGCGGTGGATGCCGGCGAATATGCGGCGATGGCCTGCAACGTGCTGGCGGTCCGGCCGCGGCAGGTGGTCATGCTGGGGGGAAACCCGGTCACCCAGCGGGCGCTGGAGCGGCACGGGTGTGAGGTGCACTGTTACGACGGTTCGGAGATCTCGCTGAAGGGCGACGGTGGCCCCACCTGCCTGACCCAGCCCTTGCTGCGCACCGACTGAACGCAGGCAGGTGATCGCTCACCTGCGGAACGACGGCGGCGGCGGCGCACCGCTCGGCTTGTATCAGAGCCGCGCTGCACAATGGGCTGCGAGTCTGGCGATCGGTGTCCGGGCACCACGCGACGGCAGGGACAGTACGGAGGCAGAGGATGGCCAGGATCAGCTACGACGACCAGACCCGGTCGGTCAATACCTTTCCCTCCCTTGAGCGGGTATGCCAGGCGTTCGCCACCGCAGGATTCCGCCGCGACGCGCTTGAGCAGGTCCCCGAGACACTGATCAGCCTTACCGGGTTCCTCGACCAGGCGGACAAGCTCCGCCGCGCGGACACCAACATGCGCGGCCTCACCGAGGAGGAGTTCCTGCGGGGCAAGGAACGGCTCCGCAGGGCCGTACAGCAGGCCGAGCGCACAGCTCGCACGGAGACCAGAACCAACTGGCTTGATCTTCTGGTCCTACGCTGACCACCGCCGCGCCGTCCGCGTCAGCGGTGCCGCCGGTACTGCAGCTCGACGACCCCGTTACTGGAGGCCGTGCTGGAGACCAGGTCGAGCCGGTAGGCCTTGGGGACGTCGTCGAACAGCCGGGTGCCCTCGTCCGCAACGTAGGGGTGCAAGCCCAGGTTGAACTCGTCGATCAGGTCGAGCCGCATCAGCGACCGCCAGAGACTGACGCCGCCCCAGGCCACGATGTGGCCGTCGCCGCCTTGCCTGAGCTTGTCGATCTCTTCTGCCGTGTCACCGGCGGCGATGGTGGTGTTGGCCCAGTCGGCCGTCGTCAGGGTCCGGGAGAAGACGACCTTGTGCCCGGCGTTCAGGATGTCCGCCCATGGGTGCTCGGGGTGCGCCGGGAGGCTGGCGGCCATGCCCTCGTAGGCATTGCGGCCCATGATGTGCGCGTACGCGCCCTGGAGAAAGTCGAGTGTCTGCTCGTCTTGGTCCGGGCCGTCGTTCAGGTCCAGCAGCTCGAAGCAGAACTTGTAGTACTCGGTGCCCTCGTCGGCGAGAAGGCCGTTGAGCGAGTAGTGGAACACCAACGCGATCAGCTTCCGCATGATCAGAACTCCCTGGTCTCGGGTCGTCTGGGGACCGTGCGTGCTAGGGGAACGTGCCTGTCCCGGGCCGCTGCCGTCGCCTAGCTGCGGCTGCCGAAAGTTCAGGCTTACAGACGACAAGGCCGCCCGGAAGTCATCGGCGCCCGGTCAGCTCGTCGGGCCTGGACGCCACGGGCGGGACTCTCGCTGCCGCGGCCGGCGCGGCTCCGCCTGGGCGTCGGTTCGGGCCTCAGTTGGGCCCGGCGGCGAGGACAAAGTGCACCAGTTCCAGGCCGGGGTGGCTGGCGTTGGCGAAGACTACCCACAGGCCGGTCGGGCCTGCCGTGATCGCCAGGGGAGCGCCGCGGAAGGGTGCCCCATGGACCACGACACGATTGGATGCCGGGTCGATGCCGACGACGGTTCCCAGGCCGGAAGGCGCCACCCCGGTTAGCGCCCAGACCAACCCGTGCCAGAAGATCACGCGCCACGCGTGCGGCACCGGGATGGCCGCGGTCACGTGACCGTTTGCTGGATTGACGCGCTGAACCGCATTGACATTGGTGGTCCAGAGCGAGCCTGCCCCGACGGCGTCGACCCTGCTGATCTTGGCGTTCCCGAGCCGGTCAGTGCCACCCCATTGCCGGTCGCGCGCGTTGGCCACCACACCGGTCGCCGGGTCGATGCGGCTCACATTCATGCCAAGGCTCGAGTCGGTGACCCACAACGTGCCCGCGCCGGAAACGATCTCGCCGGGGCCGACGCCAACCCGGATGGGCGGCCCGCTGACGCGGTTGGTCCGCGGGTCGATGCGCACCACGATGCCTGGGCCCTCCTTGACCTCGGCCACCCAGACGCGGCTGTGGGCAACCGTGATTCCGGTGGGGGTCGGCTGCAAACGGATGAAGGACGTGACGCGGTTGGTCCGCGGGTCTATGCGGTAGACGCCGGGATGGCGGCCGGCGCTCGTTGCCCACACCGCGCCGGCGCCGGTGGCGATGCCCCCCGGTGGTTTGCCGCCTGTTTCGGGGGCCGGGATGGTGGCCATGGTTCTGGCGGTGGCCGGGTCGACGCGGTAGATCACACCTCGGCCAATGACCCACACCGCCCCGTAACCGGTCGTCAGGCTGAGGCCGTTCACGTGGGTGCGGGCGCCGGTGACAAGGTGCGGCCCGGGCTGTGGATGCGGGTGGCTGGCGACCGGACCCGACAGGCTGTGCCACAGGTACGGCGTCACCGTGGCCGCGATCGCGACAACGACGGCGCACACAGCCGCGATCGCCGCGCGCCGCCAGGGCTGGCGGCGCAACCGGCGCTCCAGCCGCGGCCACGCGCCGGGTGACAGCTGATGTTTGGCGACCTCCCGGTCCAAGGCGAGCCGCATCCTTGTCGCGGTGAGTTGGTCGTTGTCCATCATGGGCCACCTTCGTTACCAGGCAGGAACGTCACCGAGGGCGCGCTGCCGTCGGCGAGCAACGGCCGCAGCCGCTGCAGTGCGCGGGCGGTCTGGCTCTTGACCGTGCCAACCGAGATGCCCAGCGCCGCGGCGGTGTCAGCCTCGGACAGATCCAGGTAATAGCGCAGGACAACGCATGCCCGTTTGCGCGGGGGGAGCCTGGCAAGCGCCTGCAGCACGTCCGGGCTGACGGCCGCCTCGGCTTGGCGCGGGATGGCGACGTCGCGCCAGGCCCGGATCTCCCGCAGCCGCTGGCGAAGGCTTGTCCGGGCCAGGTTGATGACCGTCGCGCGCAGGTAGGCAGGTGCAGACTGCTTGCGGCGGATGGTGCCCCAGCTACGCCAGGCCCGGACGAAAGCTTCCTGGCCCAGTTCCTCGGCGAGGCTCCAGTCACCGGTCAGGGCAAAGGCCAGCCGCACCAGCTCCGGATAGTAACGCTGGTGCAGCTGGGCCAGGCCATCGTGGCGGCTGGGCTCCACGTCGGTAAGACCGCTGCGGCGCCGAAAAGGTTGCCGCGAACGCTGTCGTCTCATTCCAGGTTGCGTTTATTGGGCACAAGGGCCCGCAACAGCGACTGGGTGACGTGGTGAACAGGGGGCCGGCCGCCGGTCGCATAGCTGGTGTACCCTTACTGGGCGGGGCTCTCGGCGGCCAGCATCTTGCCATTGATGATGTTTGGCGGTCCGATGCTCAGGTCTTCCGGCCGTGGATGGGACGGCACCGGGGGCCGGCGCCCTGGGTGCCGGTGAAATGCTCGGGCCAGGCGCAAGATGGTGACTACCAGGTTCCGCAGGGCCGCCATAATCCGGGGCCCGAAAGGCAACTGGGGTATGGACAACGACAGCATG
>Ga0207700_10000267_pt1 | contig 31046 bp, 19 predicted proteins | sample LARL82metaG_FD_184348 | JGI IMG/M metagenome (GOLD analysis project Ga0207700, IMG submission 184348) | Corn, switchgrass and miscanthus rhizosphere microbial communities from Kellogg Biological Station, Michigan, USA - LAR L8-2 metaG... | ecosystem: Host-associated > Plants > Roots >...
CGAGACGCCCCGCAATCGCATGCACCACCATCTTGGATTGTCTCGATAAATCTTGCCATCCTCCGGAGGATTGCCCCATGCATTCAATTCCGTACGGGCTTGCAGTGGAATCCAGAAGTCGGTGGAACGGCCCGCCTCCGCGCCTTCAAAGCCCTCACTGGCGATACCCACAATGGTCAGCGGCACGCCATTCACGTAGAACGTCTTCCCGATCGCATCCGGGTTGCGCGAAAAGCGTCGTGTCCAGTAGTTGTGGCTGATCACTGCTACGGCAGCATGGTCCGCTTCGTCCTGCGGGGTGAAGCCGCGCCCGCGAGCCAGCCGTATTCCGAGTCCGGAAAAGAAGTTGCCGCTCACCATGTCACCTTCGGCTTCTTCGGGTTGTCCGTCGTAGCGGACTGCGACTTTGCCGTTGGAAAGCGGCACATAGGCGATGACTTGTGTCAGCGCGTCGTGTTGCTGGCGAAGCGAGTCATACACGGCGTAGGAAAACGTATCGTGGAAATCGATGGTGCCGGTTCGCTTGGGTGCGTTCGAAGTGTTCAGGTACACGACTCGATCCGGATCGGCCACCGGCAAAAACTTGAGGAGCACCGCGTTCATGACGCTGAACACCGCCGTGTTCGCGCCGATGCCGAGTCCCAGGGTAAGAGCGCAGACCAGTGTGAATCCCGGAGCCTTGCGAAGCTGGCGGACTGCGTATTGCATCTGATACACGACGTTTGCCATCTACACACCTCACCCTTGGGAAACTATGCTTGCGCGGGCATTTCTCAGGCCAAACCTGAGCACGCTAAGTTGCGAAGAATACAGAACTTTGACGCGGAGCGCAGGGCGTTTCTGTCCAAAATCGGACTCCTTTGTCCGCAAGAGGACACTAGAGGTCCCGATCTCAGCGAGGTAATCGGCTCAGCGGAGTGGACGAAGTGCAGCTTTCGTGGCCGCACACGCGAAGATGTCCAAATCACGATTGCCCTGTTGAGTTGTACCAACGCAGGACTCGGAGAGCGCGCAGGGTGTTCCAGCGGCTTGCGCTGGCGACTTCGGTCTCCATCTTCAGCGGAACGAACTCGGGATGAAGGCGATTCAGCGGCCAGCGCCCGTTCTGATGGCGTCGCTGCATTACGACTTCGACGGCTTCCCGAAGGCGGCTGTCGGGTTTGACTCCTGCATTTCGCAGATAATCGAGTCCGCGCAAGACATCGTAGTGCCAAAACGCCGGGAACGAGAAGCGGAGCCAGCGTTTGTCGATGACTTTGCCGGTTCGTAGTGAGCGGAACATGCGGCGCTCGAGCAGATAGTTTTCGGCCCGCTTGCGGGCCTTACTGACTGCCGCCGATTTGCGCCCGGCCCGTTCATATTCCAGCAGTCCTTCGAGTACGCAGATGGTCGTATTGAAGGAGGAGCACCGGCTTTTGGGTGCTTCGCAGTTCCATCCGCCATCCTCGAGTTGCTCGCTCAGGAGTTGATTGGCCAGTTTGTCGTTGGGTTTCTTGAAATACGCGCCGATGCCAAGGATTCTGCCGTTGATGCAGGGCTCCGTTTCGCCGTGAAGGTAAGGCCGGTTGTCGAGCCATTTGAACACGAGACGCTTATCGACACGGTCGATCATTTGGCGAGCCTGGTTGCTGACGGGATCGACACCGAGGTCCATCAAGACAGAGAGACTGTAAAGCGTGATAAGCAAGTCTCGATGTTCCTTTGGCAAGTCGCTTCTCCAGCCGCGCGGGCTCCCGGTCCAGAGGCCTAGAGGAGATTGGCGGGCGAGCAGCTTTGCTCCCCAGCCTACGGTCGCGACGCGCGATCGCTCGGCGGCAATCGCGTCGGAGCCTTCACCGGTGAGGTCCCGCATGACCTGCCAACGGATGGCCGGGTCAGAGTCGAGGAGCCATCGGATGTGTGCGGGCCGGGGTGCGTAATCCTGTGGGCGCATTGGTTTTTTATAACATCCGCTGGACAGGTCCCGGCAGGCGCCAGAGCGGCGTTCACCCTTGCTCCTGTAGAAGAAATTCTTCTTGCCCCTGTGCCCATTGGGCCGCCCGGGGAATTGGAATTCTCTCGCATCAATTCATGCACATCGGTGCATTCCAAAATGAGAAGCCCCACTTCTCGCAAAGACGGCGAGAAATGGGGCGTGCGGCGTCATTTTATGGACTACAGGGTTAGTCGATGCCGTGAATACGCATGCTGACCAGCTTATCGATGCTGAGGTCATGGATCCCGCGCGACTTCATATCCGCGATATATTCCGGCGTCACATTGTGGATTCGCATCGCGATCAGTTCGTCGGGATCGGGATGCGAATAACCCATGCTCTGCAGTTTCTGAATGAACTCCGGTGAAACTCCGTGGATGCGGAAGGCGATCAACTTCTCCAGGTCAATGTGATCGTAGCCGAGCGTTTTCAGTTGTGCCATCCATTCCGGAGTCGCGCCATGGATGCGCATTGCAATCAGCGTGTCTTCGTCGGGCGTGTAGCCTGCCTGGTGAAGGCTGCGCATCATTTGCGGCGTCACGCCATGAATACGGAACGCAACCAACTTGTCGGAATCTGAGATCTTTAGCCCTTCGGCTCGCAGCTCCTGAATAAACGCTGAGTCGACGCGGAAGATGCGGAAGGCGATCAGCTTATCGGCATCGAGGTCGCTGAGATGCTCGTTCTTCATCTGCTTGGCGAAATCGAGGCTCACATCCTGCACCACCATGGCGAACTGCTTCTCGTCGTCGACGGAGAAGCCGAGCGACTGCATCTCGCGCGGATAATTGGAGTCAGGCTGGAACTTGAAGAGTCCCGCGCCTTCTCCGTTGTTGAGGAAGCCTTCGCAGTCAATCTTGCCGGCGTCGCGCGTGATGGTGAAGTGAACGTCCTGGCGTCCGGACTTCGAAAAGTCGATGCCGGGAAACGAACTCGCAGGCCAATCGGATTGGTGATTCGACATTCCGCCGTGATGATGCTCAATCAGCGAAAACTCGACCTTGCCGGGATTATCGGATCTGCTGATGGTCCAGTCGCCATTGTGGACTTCGGCGGCGCGATTCTTAACCACGAATACCACTACGCAGGATGCGAACACCAGGTATGCGAGGGTTCGGCGCATTCTCATATCAATCTCCTCTTTCGTTTAAGTTCGAGCGGATGTCGCCGAGCCTTTACCCTCGATGTCGGTCAGGGCAGGCCCAGGCTGGACGGCCGAAGGCGGCCGTCCCCACATGAGTTGTTACAAAGACCTAGATATCGGCTTTGGAATCCAGAATTCCCAGCTGGCGCATCTGAATCAGCTTCTGCAGAGTCAGATCCTTGAAGCCATGCTTCTTCACCTGCTCGATGAATTCGGGAGTGACATCCTGCACCTTGGCGCCGATGATGTCATTGACGCTGAGCTTGAATCCCGCGGCCTGAAGAGCCTTGATGTATTCCGGCGTGACGTCCTGCACTTTCATGCCGATCAGTTCATTCACGGATGGCTTGAATCCCAAAGCCTGAATCTCACGCACATATTCCGGAGTGACGTCTTGCACGCGCATGCCAATCACATCGTCGCCCTTAGGATCGATTCCCAGGTCGTGCATTCCCTTCAGGTATGACGGAGTTACGTCCTGCACTTTCATGGCGATCACTTGATCTGCCGTCACTGCCAAGCCAGAGGCGCGGAGCTCGCGAACGTATTCGGGAGTGACGCCCTGCACCTTAAGCGCAATCAGCTTGTCGACGTCGGGCTGAATCCCCGCTTCTTTCAGGCCGCGATAATACTCGGCATCTGCGCCTTGGACTTTGAGCGCAATCAGTTGATCCTGAGTTGGATTGAGGCCTGCAGAGCGAAGGTCACGGACATACTCCGGAGTGATACCCTGCACCCGCATGGCGATCAGGTTATTCGCATCGGGGTTCACGCCTTGCGCATGCAGTTCCTTGACATATTCCGGGGTGACGTCCTGAATCTTCATGGCGATCAATTCGTCGACCGTCAGATCAGGGAGGCCTGCAGCCTTCATGCTATCGATGTAGGAGGAAGCTGATGCGGTGGCCCCTGGCTGCGCGCTGCTTTGCGGACGAGCCGCGGAAGGCTTCGCCGCCGGGGTACTCGCGACGCTCGATTGCGCGGCGGTGGGAGCGGTTTTTGCCTCACCCTGCCAGAAGGTGGCCGCGTGCGCCGGACGCGGGCGCGCCATTCCAAGCAACGCGTTTCCGGCCACCAGCGCGGCAGTCAGGCACAGCAGGCTGCCGGTGAGTCCGATGCTTCGCACTCCGGCACCCAGAGTCTTCAGGCCAAGAACGCGAACGATGCGCTCGGTGAGGGGACCGCGGTTCACCGCCATGGCGAAAACGGGAGCGCTGCGCCACTCTTCCATGAGCGTGAGGGCGCGCGCGTATTCAACGGCGTTGCCGCAGAGAGTTACCGCGACGTCATCGCAGCAGTGTTCGCGTTCGGCGCGGATTCGCTTGTTCAACCACCAGACTGCGGGATGGTAGAAGAGCAGCGTCTCGACGCAGACTTGGAACACGTTGACAAAGGGATCGAAGCGCTGGATGTGCGCGAGTTCGTGGGCGATGACAGCCTGAAGCTGGTCCTCGGAAAGGCCGGTGAGAGCGCTCACAGGCAAGAACACGATGGGACGAAACCATCCAATGACCGCGGGCGCTTGCAGCCACGCGCATTCACAGTATTCGATCGCTCGGACCAGGCCGAGCTGCTCCTGCAGGTTGTAGCAGATTTCGAGAATCTGCGGGCTCACGACGGTGGACCGTTTGCGGCGTTCCCGCTCGAGCAACAAGAAGCCTCCGGCGGACCGGAGACTGAAGAAGGCCACGCCCAGCAGCCAGGCTTCTACCAGCCAGGGAAGCGCATTGCGGGAAGAGGCGCTCGAAGACTGGATCAGGCGTTGCGCCGAGCCACTCGCCGCGACTCCGCCCCTCGCGAAGGATTGGACGGCCGCGGCGAGCGGCGACGACGACTTCGCGGCGTCTGCCACACCGGAATGCTGCTGCGAATAGAAGAAGAATGTTGCGACGGGAGCGAACAACATGAATGCCAGCGCGCCCACCCCGACGAGGTAACGAGTGGAGGCGCGCCGGCAGACAGCCATCGCGGCAGCGGCCAATGCGGCGAGTGCCGTTCCCTGCCAGAGGAAGTGGAGGAGCGCCCATCCCAGGGACTGCATCGCGCTCGGGGAGACCCAATTCATCAGAGTAGTCGTCATCCCGGTAGTCATCGGCGACTCCTTTCGTATTCGTCAAGCAGGTGGCGAAGTTCGACGATCTCTTCGGCGGAGGCCTTAGTGCCGGCGAGCGCGTGCATCATGAGCTGGCTCGCAGAACCCTCGAAGACCCGCTGTAACATGTCCCCGGCAAGCTGCCGTTTGGTTTGCTCGGCAGGCAGGCATGCTTCATAGACGTGCGCGCGCTGTGTTTCGTTTCGGCGCACCGTACCTTTTGTTGTCATAATCTGTAGAAGCTTAAGGACGGTGGTGTAACCGAGTTCCTTTTTCTCGCTCAGGGCGTCGTGCACTTCGCGAACCGTCGAGGGGCCGCGGGTCCAAAGCACGCGAAGAATCTCGAGTTCGGAAGCGGTGGGTTTGTGGGGAGTCGGCTTCATGGGAGGAACATACTACGAAGACGTTCGTAGTGTCAACGAAAATCTTCGTAGATTGAAAAAACAGTGGCACTCCGATACGAGCATTGCTCTCGACGGCGCCGGGCTTCGCCCCTTCGCTCACTCAGGTCAGGCTCAGGCGGACAGCCGAAGGCGGCTGCCTCCACATGAGTCGTGGTGGACACTCTATGCTGACATTCCACGCCTTCGTGCAACAGTCCAGGCTTGGTGACATGGCTCGGAATGGTCTAGTTCATTTTTACTATTGAACGTGCCTTCCGCTCTGATACCGTACCCTCCACCCCGGGGATCCAATCTGAATTCAATCCGTTCGAGAGTGAGACTTTGAAGATGAGTATCCGAAAAGCTGGGAGCGCGGTAATCGCGATTTGCATTTTAGGAGCGGTAATGGTCGTGGGAAGCGAAGGCGGCAAGACCGTCTCGGTGCATGGGTATGTTCTCGACTCAGCGTGCGCGTTCACCAAGGGGCTGAAGAAGCCGATTAGCCCGGAATGTGCCCAGGCCTGCGCGAAGGCCGGATCGCCGCTGGTAATTTTGGCGGATGGAGGAACGATTTATTGGCCGATCGCTGACACCACGCCCTCCGCGGGACAGAACGACAAACTGCTGCCCTTCGCGGGACAACGGGTTACGGCCAGTGGCAAAACCTTCGCGCGTGGCGGATCGACCGCGATTGTGATCGAGAAGATTACTGCGGAAGCCGCGCAGAAATAAGTCCACAACCTCCAGGCTTGTCACGGTCCCGCTAGGCTTCGTCCACGCGGGACGGGCGAATGCGTTCGTCTTTACATGGATTGCCGCTAACCAATACTTGGCAAGGACGTCTACTACCGGGTACAGTACTGTTCGTCTCATTTCCCTTGTCCAAGTCCCATACAACAGGAGTTCTCATGCGTCACGCAGGGATTGTGCTGGCGGCTGTTTCTTGCCTGAGCATTTTCACGTATTCGCAAACCGCCGAGGAGTTAGTCAACAAGAACATTCAAGCCAAGGGCGGAATCGAAAAGATGAAGGCTATCCATTCGGTGCGCATTACGGGCAAGCTGAACGGGGGAGGCGGTTTCACCGCTGCCACGGTGCAGGAGAACCAACGTCCGAATCTGGTCCGCGAGACTTTTGCCCTGCAGGGGATGACCGCGGTTTCCGCCTATGACGGCACCACCGGATGGCAGATCCAGCCGTTTGGCGGGCACAAGGATCCCGAATTCATGGGCGAAGATGACTTGAAAGATCTTCTGCTCGATGCCGACTTCGACGGCCCTCTGGTGGACTACAAGGAAAAAGGCAACACGGTCGAGTTTCTGGGACACGACGTGGTCGACGGGGACGACGCACTTCGGCTCAAAGTCACGCTGAAGGATGGCGACATCATCTATTACTACCTCGATCCCGACACCTTCCTGGAGATTCGCAAGGAAGTGACGGAGTTCATTCGAGGATCGGTGCGCGAGAGTGTGATCGAGATGGGCTCGTACAAGCCGGTAGCGGGCGTGATGTTTCCTTACTCGATTTCGCAGGGGTCCAAGGCGAACCCTGCCGCGCAGACGACAACCGTGGAGAAGATTGAAGTGAATGTGAATATCAATCCCGCGGACTTCGCGGTTCCCGCTTCGCTGAGGGCTGACGAAAAGAAGTCCGGGTTGGTCGGGGTTCATTGATTCTCCTACCTGTTTCTCTGAAGCAAGCACAAACGCCGGACACCGCGAAGAGCTGAGTAGCACACCGCCGGAGGCGAAATCTTGAACCGCAACGAGGAAACGAACTGATGAATACGAGACGCAGTCATTCTTCTCTTCTGACGAAGCTGAGCATATTCCTTTGGGTGGTATGGCTCATGCTTCCGGCTGACACGGCCTACTCCCAGACGGGTTACAAGTTCGATGCCGCGACCGTGTCCGGACTGCCGGCGCGAAACATCGGGTCGGCGACGATGAGCGGTCGCGTGGCCGCCGTGGACGCGATCGAGCAGGACGGCCGCATCACGGTTTTCGTAGGAGCGGCGAGCGGCGGGGTATGGAAGTCGGTGAATGGCGGCACGACATACAAGTCCGTCTTCGATCGCGAGAGTGTGCAGTCGATTGGCGCGGTGACCATCGACCCATCGAATCCGAAGACCGTCTGGGTGGGCAGCGGCGAAGCCTGGATGCGCAACAGCGTGTCGGTGGGCGATGGAGTTTACAAATCCACGGATGGCGGCGAAAACTGGACCAACGTCGGGCTCAAAGATAGTGAGCACATTGCCAAGATCCTGGTCGACCCAAGTGATGGAAACAGCGTGCTGGTCTGCGCCTCGGGTCATTTGTGGGATGACAATGACGAGCGCGGCGTTTACAAAACCACCGACGGCGGCAAGACGTGGAACAAGGTTTTGGCGGGCGCCAATGGGTCGACGGGATGCGGACTGCTGGCAATGAGCCGCCAGGAACCGAAGACGATTTATGCCTCAATGTGGGACTTCCGGCGCCAAGGCTGGACATTTCGATCGGGCAACAAGCCGACTTCAGGCAGTGGATTGTTCAAGTCAACCGACGGTGGCGACCATTGGACGGAAATCACCGAGAGCAACAGCAAGGGCTTGCCGGCGAAACCCTGGGGACGCACAGCGATCGCAGTCGCTCCCTCGAAGCCGCAAGTGGTGTATGCCAACGTTGAGGCCGAGAAGGAACGAGGACTTTATCGTTCAGACGACGGCGGGGCGAACTGGAAGAAACTGGATGCCAGCAACTTCATGGTGTGGCGTCCGTTTTATTTTGGCAACCTGATTGTCGATCCCAAAGATGAGAACAAGATTTTCAAGCCAGATCTCATTCTGTTGTACAGCACCGACGGCGGCAAGACTTTCAACGTCGTATCGGGCGGGGCACATGGTGATTTTCACGATGTGTGGATCAATCCCAAAAATCCGAATGTGGTGATTGCCGGCGATGATGGCGGCCTGTGGCGCAGCGAAGACGGAGGCACTCGCTGGAAACATCAGATTAACTTGCCGATTTCGCAGTTCTACCATGTAAGCACCGACAACTCCGATCCGTATCACGTGTACGGCGGCCTGCAGGACAATAGTTCGTGGGTGGGCGACTCGTCGTATCCGGGTGGAATAACCAACTCGCGCTGGGAAAACATGTTTGGGGGCGACGGTTTCTGGATGTTTGAGGACACGTCGGATCCAAACTATATCTACGCGGAGGCGCAGGGCGGAGAAATCGGGCGCGTGAATCGCTACTCGCATGAGATTCGCGGGATCAAGCCTCTGCCGAACTATGGTGAGAAGAAGTTACGCTTCAACTGGAACGCGCCGATCCACATGAGCCCGAATGAAAAAGGGACGCTCTATATCGGGGCGCAGTTCCTGTTTCGTTCGCGCGATCATGGGCAGACCTGGGATCGCATTTCGCCAGACCTGACGACGAACGATCCGGAGAAACAGAAACAGGAAGAGTCGGGCGGAGTGACTATAGACAACTCTTCGGCGGAGATGCACACCACGATTTATTCGATCTCGGAGTCTCCCAAGAACGGGCAGATTATTTGGGTCGGGACCGACGATGGGAATGTGCAGATCACGCGCGATGGGGGGAAGACATGGACGAACGTGGTGGGCAATGTCGCCGGGTTGGGAAAGAATTCGTGGGTCTCGACGATTGAGGCCAGCCGCTTCGACGAAGCCACGGCGTATGCAACCTTTGATCGCCATTCCTTCGGCGATATGAAGCCTTACGCCTTCAAGACCACGGACTACGGCAAGACGTGGACCGCTTTGCCTGCGCAGGAGAGCGGGGTGCGTGGGTTCGCACATGTGATCAAGGAAGATTCGGCGAAGCCGGAATTGTTATTCCTTGGCACGGAGTTCGGGCTATGGATTTCCAATGACGGCGGCCAGCACTGGGCGCAGTACAAGGGCAGCAACTTCCCTGCGGTTGCAGTGGACGATATGGCGGTGCAGGCGCGCGAGGGCGATCTGGTGTTGGCGACGCACGGGCGCGGGATTTGGATTATCGATGATATTTCGCCGCTACGAGCCTTAACCCCGGACTTGATGTCGAAGGAAGCCGCGCTGATTCCGGTAAAGGCTGTGCAGTATTTCGACACCTTTGGAGGCTGGGCGGAAGGAGACGAGAGTTTCAATGGCCGCAGCCGGCCGGGAGAGGCCGAGATCACCTATTACCAGAGAGGTCGCCACATCTTCGGCGATTTGAAGATCGAGATTCTCGACCAGAACGGAAAGCAGGTCGACACCGTGGCGGGAAGCAAACACCGCGGATTGAATCGCGCGAACTGGTCGATGCGCGTGAAGGCTCCGGCTGTTCCACCGGCTGCGACAGCGTTGTTTGAGGCGGCGCAAGGTCCGCGGGTGCTGCCGGGCACCTATACGGTGAAGATGACCAAGGGTGACAACGTTTATACCGAGCAGTTGAACGTGGTGCTTGATCCGCGGGCAAAGTTTTCGCTGGAGGATCGCAAAGCGCAGTTCGATCTGACGATGAAGATCTATCACACCATTGAGCACATGACGTATGCCGTGGAGGCCATTGAAGGCGTCCGCAATGCGGCGAATGCGAGAGCGATCAAGCTGCCGGAAAAAGATCCGCTAAGCAAGCAATTGGAGGGTCTGGCTGCGAAGTGCGACGAGCTGCGGTCGAAGATTGTGGCTACGAAAGAAGGCGGCATGATCACGGGAGAAGAGCGTATTCGCGAACTTCTCGGACAACTATATGGCACGGTCAATGGGTATGAAGGGCATCCGTCGGATTATCAGGCCGCGCGCGCCGATTCGCTGGCGCACGAACTGGAAGATGTAATCGGCGATTTCCAGAAGCTGACGCAGAAAGAACTTCCGGGCATCAACGCCGGACTGAAGAAGAAAAAGGCGGAGAGCATTACCGTGCTGACCGAGGCTGAATGGCAGAAGAAGCGCGACGCCGAAGGCAGTTCGGGAGCGGGTGCGGGGATGCTGGGACGCGAAGGAATGGAGAGGGAGATCGACTAAAGTCAAAATCCCCATCCCTTTTCGGCAATATTGGCGTCTTGCCTTTCGGGTGAGACGCCATTCGTTTTTTCGGCCGATCCATTGAGTTTCCCGCATTGATCACGCGAAAAATGAAAATGTCGGTGGTCCCGATTGATTCCGGGCGTGGGTGCGAGTATGTTGGTCTGTCTTAAATAGCTAGCTGAGAAAACTCAGGAGATTCCTAATGCTGAAACGATTTACTGTGTGGATTTTTTTGTTCGCTGGTTTGGTGACGCTCGCCTACGCGGCTGACGAAAATCAAAACGCCTGCAAGGGTGATCCTGGCAAGTGGCAGCAACTTTTCAACGGTAAGGACCTGAACGGATGGAAGCACGTTGGTCCCGGCGGCGACACCGTTGAGGATGGGTTGATCCGAACCCATGGCGGCATGGGCTTGCTGTACTGGACGGGCGGGAAGATCGGCAATTGCATGATCCATGTGACGTTCAAGATGCGCGACGAGAACGACAATTCCGGGGTGTTCATCCGCATTCCCGTGGAGCCGCGCGAAGAATGGATGCCGGTGCACTACGGATTCGAAGTGCAGATCGACAATCATCCGGAGACTTCGAAAGAGGATGAATATCATTCCACCGGCATGCTCTATTCGTTGACCAAGCCGCTGGCGAAGGCCTGGAAGCCCGGTCCGGAATGGAACACCATGGACATCACACTGGATGGGTCGCACACGATCGTAATGCTGAACGGGGTCAAGGTCACGGATTACAAAGAGGGCGATCCAGTGCCGCCACGGAAGTTTGATTTTGAGCCGCAGCGTGGGCCGCGTCCGGATTTTGGATACTTCGGCCTGCAGAATCACAGCGACAACGACATTGTGTTCTTCAAAGAGGTAGCTATTAAGCCGCTGAAGAAGTAATCGAATTCATGGTCGGCTGGTTGCGGTCAAATCATTCGGAGGAATTTGCATGAAACGTATTGTTTCGCGACGCGCATTCTTGCAAGGTAGTGCGGCAGCCGCCGCGGGTGGCCTGCTGGTATCAAAGACGATCCGATTGGAAGCTCAACCGCTGGTGCCGCGAGCCGTAGCTCCAAGCGATCGGGTTCGCTTCGGCATGATCGGAATTGGGATGCAGGGTTCCGGGTTGCTCAGTGGCGCCATTACGATTCCAGGCGTGGAGTGTGTCGCGGCCGCCGATCTCTACGACGGGCGTCATACGCTGGCAAAGGAACTGACCGGCAACACGAGCCTTCCAACCACGCGGCATTATCAGGAACTGCTCGACCGCAAGGATATCGACTGCATCGTGGCGGCTGTGCCGGATCACTGGCACCGTCGAGTGGTGGTGGACGCTTGCAATGCGGGCAAGGATATCTATTGCGAAAAGCCAATGTCGCACAACGTCGCGGACGGACTGGCGATGGTAGAGGCGGCACAGAAGAACAATCGCGTCGTGCAGATTGGATCGCAGCGCGTTAGTTCGGAACTGTGCGCCAAGGCGCGCGAACTCTATGCGGGCGGCGCGATCGGCGATGTGGAAATGGTGGAACTCACGTTGGGCCGTAATGATCCGACGGGCGCATGGCAGTATCCCCCACCAACCGATCTGTCGCCGCAGACGCTGGATTGGGATACGTGGCTCAATGACGCTCCAAAGATTCCATTCAACAAGCTGCACTTCGCGCGCTGGCGCTGCTGGAGGGCGTATGGCACTGGAGTGGCTGGCGATCTGATGGTGCATCTGATCAGCGGCATGCTGGTCACGCTGGGATGGAATGAAATCCCGAAGTCGGCAACGGCGATGGGAGGTATTTTCCGCTTCAAGGACGGGCGTGACATGCCAGATTTTCATACCGTACTGTTCGATTATCACGGCATACCGGTGTATGTGCGGCTCGACCTGGGCTGCGAGACGCCGGAACTGGCACGGTTCATGGGGCCGAAAGGACTCATGGACGCGGGCGAGTTCGAGTTGCGGCATTCTCCGCAATCGGGCGTGGACACCGACCCCAGCTACTACAGCTTCAGCTTCCCGGCGAAGATGCGCGCCGAGTACGTGAAGCAATGGCATGAGGAGCACGATCCCCCGCTCGGCAAGGAACCGGTACACGAAGACGTTGTGTACAAGGGGCACGACTGGGATGACATGCGTCCCCACCTGGAAGTGTTCTTCCGGTCGGTGAAGTCGCGCAAGCCAGTGACCGAGGATGCAGTCTTCGGCAACAATGCGGCGATTGCGTGTCACATGGCGAACGAATCGTATTTCCGTCAGAAACCGGTCACGTGGGACGCGGCCTCGAAAACCATCAAATCGTAGAACGCGGGAGGAAGAATGCGTCGTAAGACTCTCGCCGGGCGGGACCGGAAGCTTTTTCCGGTCCTACTCGGCTTTCTTGTACTGAGCGTTTTCGGATTCGCGCAGGATCTGCCGGCAGGGAAGCCTGAGACGGTAGGTCTATCTTCGGAGCGCCTGGAGCGCATTGGCGCGGCCGTGCAACATGAGATCGACGACAAGCGCATTGCCGGCGCAGTCACGATGGTGGTCCGCCACGGCCGCGTGGCATGGTTCAAATCGCAGGGCATGATGGACCGCGAAGCAGGCAAGGCCATGCAACCCGATGCTATGTTCCGCATCTGTTCCATGACCAAGCCCATCACCAGCGTGGCGGTCATGATGCTGTATGAAGAAGGACGATTCCTGCTCGACGACCCGGTCTCGAAATACCTACCCGAATTCAAAAATCCTAAAGTGCTGGTGAAGCCGGCAAAGGGCGAGCCCTATTCGATTCCGGCAACGAAGGGGATCACGATTCGCGATCTGCTTCGGCACACGTCGGGAATCACTTATCAGTGGAATGGAGATCTTGGCCCGATGTATGAGTCGGCGGGAGTGGCGAGCGGCCTGCTTCAGTATGACGGGACGATTGGCGACAGCGTGAAGCATCTGGCTGGGCTGCCTTTGCTCTTCAATCCCGGGGACCGATTTGAATACAGCTTGGGCGTGGATGTACTGGGGCGCCTGGTGGAGGTGGTGTCGGGCAAACCGTTGGACGAATTTTTCCGCACGCGAATTTTTGAACCGTTGGGCATGAAGGATACGTATTTCTTTCCGCCCGACAATAAGCTCGACCGTCTCGCGACTGCGTACACCTATTATCCGGACAAGGGGCTGAACCGCTTTCCCGATACGCCGATCCAAGAAGGCTCGTTCGTGTACTCAGCAGACTATCCTTCGCGTGGTCCGAAGAAATTGTTCTCGGGCGGCGCTGGCCTGGTTTCGACGGCAATGGATTACGCTCGCTTCTGCCAGATGATGCTCGACGGTGGCAAGGTTGGGAACACGCGCCTGTTGAGCCGCAAATCCGTTGAACTCATGACGCATGACCAACTGGGAAAGATCGGTCCCGATCAGGGTTTCGGCCTGGGCTTCGGCGTGGATGGCGTGAAAGAACCGTTGTCGGAGTTGGGCTCTGTGGGCGAATTCAACTGGGGAGGATTCTTCTATACCGGTTTCAACATCGATCCGAAAGAGCAGATGATCGTCATTTTCATGGCTCAACTGCATCCGACGGGCGAATTAAGGCTCGATCGCGAAGTCGACGTACTTGCATATCAGGCGATCAACGACTGACGCTCGACTTCAAATCGCCTGATTGCCGGTATATCATTTTCTAAAGGTCCTCCGCTCACGGCGCCACCGTATCCCTACGTTCTGGAGCATCCGAATGGCTACCATTCGTCTCACCGTTAACGGCAAGGCTTACACGATTGATGCAGAACCTCAAACCAGCCTGCTCAGTGTTTTGCGCGAACAACTCGACCTGACCGGGAGCAAGTACGGATGCGGGGAAGGTCAGTGCGGCGCCTGCACCGTCTTGATCGACGGCAAGGCACAGAGGTCGTGCGTCACCAGGGTGGGCACGGTTTCGCTGAAGCAGATCACGACGATTGAGGGGCTCGCGAGTGGAGATCAATTGCATCCGGTGCAAGAAGCATTTCTCGAAGCCGATGCGCTGCAATGTGGGTACTGCACGTCGGGGATGATCATGTCTGCGGTTGCTCTACTCCGGAAGAATCCGGCACCGAAGGAAAACGAAATCATCGCTTTCATGGACGGCAACGTTTGCCGTTGCGGGACATATCCGCGCATTGTGGGTGCGATTCAAAAGGCGGCGACGGCGGCACCAACGTCGGAGGCCGGGAAAGGGGCGGCGCGATGAACGATCACTCTTGCGCGAACGTTTCGTTGGAACCCGAGCGTTACGAACTCCTGGCTGCGCCTCCCTACCGCTTCGATCTGGATCGGCGGGAATTCTTCAAGTTTCTTGGGGCGGGCGTTCTGGTGGTTTCAGTCTTGAAGCCGGCCATCGTCGCGCAAGAGTCGGGTGGGGCCCGGCGAGGGCGCGGCGATTCCCTTCCCAAAGAAATCGATGCATGGCTTCACGTTGGAGAAAACGGCAAGGTCACGGTGTACACCGGCAAGGTCGAGATGGGGCAGAACATCCGGACATCGCTGGCGCAGGCCGTGGCGGAAGAATTGCACGTGCCGATGGACAAAATTGAAATTGTGATGGGCGACACTCAGCTCACGCCCTTTGATATGGGTACGTTCGGGAGCCGCACGACACCTACGATGAATTTGCAGCTTCGCAAGGTTGCTGCTGCGGCACGAGAGATGCTGATCGGCATGGCGGCGGCACAATGGCAGGCGGATCGCCAGGAGCTGATCGCTGAGGGCGGGAAGATCACCGACGCTCGAAACAAGCGATCTTTGGAATATGCAGCGCTTTTGAAAGGGCAGCAACTCACTCAGACCGTCACCGCCGAGACTCCTCTGATTCCAGCTGCGAACTGGAAGGTGGCGGGTCAATCGGCGCACAAAGTGGATGGGCGCGACTTTGTGACAGGCAAGCATCGGTATCCGTCAGACCAGAAACTCCCGGACATGCTCTACGGCAAGGTGCTGCGGCCCCCTTCATTTGGCGCGACATTGCTTTCGGCGGACTCGCAAAAGGCCGAGCAATTGGGCGCCACGGCGGTGCACGACGGCAATTTTGTGGGCGTTGCCGCCTCGAGCACCGAATTGGCCGCGGCTGCGGTTGCCGCCATTCATGCCGAGTGGAAGTCGGAGCCTCAGCCCTCAAGCAAAGAGCTCTTCGACTACCTGCGGAAAAACACCGCCGAAGGAAAAGATCCTACGGGAGACGGCGATCGTTATGACGTGGGCGGCGTAGACGAGGCAATGGGTACGGCGGATCATCGCCTGCAGCAAACCTACACGGTGTCGTACATCGCGCACACTCCGCTGGAACCACGCGCTGCGCTGGCGAAATGGGATGGGGACAACCTGACAGTGTGGACGGGCACGCAGCGGCCTTTTGGCGTACGCGGCCAACTCGCGGAGGCATTTCGGATTCCGGAAGAGCGAGTTCGAGTGCTCATGCCAGACACCGGCTCCGGATATGGGGGCAAGCACACTGGAGAGACGGCGATCGAAGCGGCACGGTTGGCACGTGCGGCCAAACGTCCGGTGAAACTCGTATGGACCCGCGAAGAGGAATTTACGTGGGCATATTTCCGGCCGGCCGGCGTGATCGATGTGAAAAGCGGGATACGTAGTGACGGAACGATTACCGCGTGGGAGTTTCATAACTACAACTCCGGATCGGCTGGGATTCGCACCTACTATGAGGTTCCTAACCAGCGCATCGTGTTCCATGCGGTTAACTCTCCCTTGCGGCAGGGTTCGTACCGGGCGCTCGCGGCGACCGCGAACCATTTCGCACGTGAGTCGCACATGGACGAGATGGCGCACGCCGTGAAGATGGATCCTTTGGAGTTCCGACTGAAGAATCTGAAAGATGAGAGGTTGCGTGCGGTGTTCGAAGCGGCAGCGAAACAGTTTGGCTGGGGCAAGAGCAAGGGGGACGGACAGGGATTTGGCATGGGCGGCGGCTACGAAAAGCTGGGCAACATTGCAACCTTCGCCGAGGTCCATGTCAACCGCAAGTCGGGCGACGTGAAAGTGGTGCGGGTGGTTTCTGCGTTTGAGTGCGGAGCAATTGTGAATCCCGATGGGCTGCGCAATCAAGTTGAAGGATCTAACGTTCAAGGATTGGGTGGGGCGCTGTTTGAAGCCATCGAATTCGATAACGGAAAGATCCTGAACGGACGGCTGTCGGAATATCGCGTGCCACGGTTCAGCGATGTTCCGGCGCTGGAGACGGTTTTGCTCGACCGCAAAGACCTTCCCTCGGCGGGTGCGGGCGAATGTCCGATGATTGGATTGGCGCCAGCCATCGCCAATGCAATCTTCGACACGACCGGCATCCGTTTGCGCGCGCTGCCCCTGATCCCAAATGGCCTCAAGTTGAGTTGAGGTCAAAAATTGTTTTGTCGCGGTGGTCCTTGACGTGAACTGCAGTCCCACATAGCATGGCGAATCGATTCCTCCGCTGGAGAAAATAATGACCGACTCTTCGCAGATCAACCGCCGGGCGTTCCTGGGCAAATCCGCAGCTGTGATCGCTGGGGGCGTAGTGTTGCCCCGCACGGCGTTATCGTACGAAAACATTGTTGGCGCGAATGACCGTATCTCTCTTGGTCATATTGGCATCGGCAGTCGAGGCGGTGACCTTGACTCGATCGCCGCCAAGCTCAAATCCAGCCACCAGGTCGAAATGATCGCGGTCTGTGATCTATGGAAGGTAAATCGGGAGAAGGCCGCGACGACCAATGCGGGCTACTACGGCCGAAGTCCGCGAGCCGTGCAGTATCTGGAAGAACTGCTCGCGATGAAGGACGTGGATGCGGTGATGATCTCCACGCCTGAACATACCCATTCGCCGATTCTGAAGCTGGCGGTGGAGGCGGGCAAGGACGTCTACGTCGAGAAGCCGATGGGGAACGTATTGAGCGAAGTAAAAGCCGCGCGTGACACGGTGTTGCAGAGCAAGAGCATCGTGCAGGTTGGCACGCAACATCGCAGCGAACCGTACCCGAAAGCGGCACAGAAAATCGCGCGGAGCGGGGCACTGGGAGATGTGAGCAAGATTGAGGTCGTGTGGAACTATCACGGGCCACGGTGGCGCGGACGTCCGGAGGTAAAGCAAATTCGCGAGCAGGACACGGACTGGAGCAAGTGGCTGATGACCAAGCCCGCACGTCCGTTCGATCCGCAAATGTATTTCGAGTTCCGGCTCTATAAAGAATTTTCCAGTGGAATTCCCGATCAGTGGATGAGCCACGGCATCGATCTGGTGCACTGGTTCATGAATGACAATTTTCCAGTCTCGGTGGTATCGCACGGGGGGATTTTCGCCTGGCGCGATGGGCGCGAGACTGCCGATACGTTTCAGACGCTGTTGGAATATCCGAAGGGGTTCCTGGTCAGCTATTCAACCAGCTTCGGGAACGACGCGCCCAGCTTTACGCGTTACATGGGAAAGAAGGCGAGCCTGATCAACATCGGCGGGGAAGGTAGTCCCCGTTATCAGGTCGTCGAAGAGAAAGGAACGCACGAGGACGACGCTGACATCGACCAAAAACGAGAGTCAAAATTCGTGCTCCTTCCGGGCGAGACCGGGCTTCCGCCCATGGGCATTGACGATCTGACGACCGAGCACATGGCGAACTGGTTTGAATGTCTGCGTTCGCGGCAGCAGCCGCACGCGACCGTGAATAACGGGTTTTCACAATCGGTCGCGTGCATCATGGCGGCTCAATCGTACTGGACAGGCAAGAAAGTTTATTGGGACGCGAAGAGCGAAACGATATCGGATAGTATGCCGAATCGCGGTTAATTTGCGGTGGCAGAAACGCGCTGAGTTACGTCTCTACGGCTACGTCAATCCGCAGGCATGGGCGTTTCCCAGGCATTGGCCGACGACACGGGCGTAATCGGCGATGGCTAGTTCTGGATCGGCAATGTCGGGATGCCAGAGTTTTTCCCACTCGAAACAATAGAAGCCCTTGTACCCAATCGAACGCAGCGCTTCGATCTGGCGTTGGATGGGGACATTTCCGCGTCCGGTCAACACATAGTTGCGATCTTCACCGCTGCCCGTCGAATCTTTCAGGTGGGTGTGACGGATCCAGGGACCGAGCTGGCGGACGGTGAATTCCGGATCCTCGTTCGAGGTCGCGAAGGTGTGATGTGCATCCCAGAGCAGGCCCACGTGTTCGGAATCGGCTGACTTCAACACGCTCTTCAACGTGGCAGACGCAGTGAAGTGGTCGTGAGACTCGATGATCACGGTAACATTGCGAGGACCGGCATAGTTGCCGAGTTCGTGCAGGCCGGCGGCGACCCGAGCCTTGGTTTCGTCGGTGGGCATGGGGCTTTTGTCGGTCTCAGCTTTGCCGCCGAAGACGCGTACATACGGCGCGCCCAAGGCTGCAGCCAGATCGATGAAGCGGCGCGCATCTTCTAACTCCTTGGCGCGCTTCGCCGGTTCTTCCACATACAACTGTGCGGAACTGCTTACACAGGCGATCTTCAGCTTGCTGTCATGGATATCTTTCTTGGTTTGCTCGATTCGATCGGGCACAAATAAAGGAAGGGCCGGCAAGTCCAGTTTCCCTTCGATCCCGCGGAGTTCGATGGCAGAGAATCCGTGTTGCGAAGCAAACTCCAGAATCTTTTTCCACTCCCATCCGGGACATCCCAGCGTCGAAAATGCCAGAGGGATCTTGCTCGCCTTCGCGTCATTCGTCTTTGTCTGGCCCCAGACCATCGGGGCAAGCATGGCCGACGAAAGCACCTGCAGGAATTGACGCCGGTTGTTCATCATGGCGTTAAAGATCTCCCTTCTTCATTTGTTGCACTGCGTAGTCGCAGGCGCGCGCGGTCAGTGCCATGTAAGTAAGCGACGGATTCACGCACGACGATGAAGTCATGGCGCCTCCGTCGGTGATGAAAAGATTTTTCACGTCGTGTGTCTGATTGTAGGCGTTTAACACTGAGGTCTTTGGATCGCGGCCCATGCGAGCCGTTCCCATCTCGTGGATCGCAAAGCCGGGCGGCTCGTTCTCGGCGAAGGGCTCAATATCATGCGCTCCCGCAGCGGCCAGCATTTCCGCGGCTGAGATCGACATATCTCGTCGCATGGCGAGTTCATTCTCGCTCCATGCGCAGTGGACCTTTAGAACCGGAATTCCCCACGCATCGACTTTTTCCTTATCCAGTTCTACGTAGTTGGAGTGATTGGGCAGACACTCGCCGTATCCGCCAAAATGGAATCGCCACGGCCCCGGTCGGCTGATCGACGTCTTGAAATCCGCTCCAAATCCAGTTTGGGTAATCCCTCGGTCCCAACCTTCGCGGAAGGCGCCGCCCTCAAAACCGTACCCTCGGACAAATCCAGTCTGCTTCGTTTTCACGTTACGAAACCGCGGAACGTAAATTCCGTTGGGCCGCCGGCCGAATTCCATACGGTCTTCGTTGCCGGGGATGATCGCTGAGGCGCCTCCGGTCTTTACGTGGTCCATCACGTTATGCCCGAGTTCGCCACTCGAGCTTGCCAATCCTCCAGGAAATTCCGGCGTGGCCGAGTTGAGCAGGATGCGGACCGACTCGAGGGCGGACGCGCACATGAAGACCACCTTGGCCCGAAACTCCAGTGGAGCGCGGGTTTGGCCGTCAATGACGCGCACCCCGGTTGCCTTTCGCGTACGCGAGTCAAAACTCACGCTATGTACAACGCTGTAAGGGCGCAGCGTCATCCGTCCGGTCTTCTCTGCCGCCGGCAGTGTCGCGTTGAGGCTGCTGAAGTAGGATCGCGTGATGCATCCGCGCTCGCAGGGACCGCAGTAATGACACGCGGCGCGACCACCGTGATCCCGGGTGAGAATGGCTGCCCGGCCGATGGTCAGCACGCGTTCTTCCCCAAAATGTTTTGCGATGGCGTCGCGGACCACTACTTCCGCACAGTTCAGTTCCATGGGTGGAAGAAATTTGCTGTCGGGCAAGTGCGGGAGCCCGAGGGCCTCACCGGTGATCCCAACGAACTCTTCAACGTGGTCGTACCAGGGCGCCAAATCTGCGTACCGGATGGGCCAGTCGACCGCAATGCCTTCGCGAAGATTGGCTTCGAAATCGAGATCACTCCAGCGGTAGACCTGGCGGCCCCACATGATCGAACGTCCGCCAACCTGGCGGCCGCGAATCCACCGGAATGGCTTGTCAGGAGCGGTTGTATAGGGATTTTCTTTGTCGCTGACAAAAAACTTTGCCGACCACTCATCACACGCGTAGCACGTGCTCTGGATCGGCTGATCTTCCCTCTGCCGGCGGCGATCGCGCATGCCTCGGAATCGCATCTCCCACGGTGGAACGTGTTCGACATAATCCTGCTCGGGGACAATCGGTCGTCCAGCCTCAAGCACTAACGTCCTGAGGCCTTTCTCGGTCAATTCTTTCGCAGCCCAGCCGCCGGTAATGCCGGAGCCGACCACGATCGCATCGTAGTTGATTGCGTCGTTCACTTGTGCGCTGCGCCCCCTTTGGCAGGCGGCACTGGGGCGCAAGCGTCATGGGAATCAGGGATCATTTGAAAATGCAATTCCTGAGTGGCACCAGCTTCGGAGGTGTAGTAGGCGGTAAGGGTCAGACTGCGAAACATGGAATAGAAATTCCTGGTGACTGCATGTGATCCGCGGCGCGGACGAGGAGCGGCGTTTGCATCCTCGGTCATCTTCTGCCCGAGCCATGTCAGAATCGCGGCTTGCTGAACGGGAGTGGCCTCGACAAAATTCCCAGCAAACAATGTTTTCGTACGAAGATCCACTTCCGCCAGGCCAGTCAGAAAGCGGGTGCGGTCTTCCTCGTCGTACCACTCGGTCAACATCAGATCGATGAATTCGCTGGTCCCAACGTCTGTGGCGCCGGGAGTGTCGGTTCTCGGAAGGAGCAACTCTGCCATGGTTCTTACAGTGGCGTCCTGGTGAGCGTTCAAGGTGCGCGGAGCCGAGGAGGCGTCGACCAAGTTGCGAGCTTCCCGCATCGCGGCCAAAAGGCTGCGTGGGGCCAATTGGAGGGCCGTTCCCGTCGCCAGCAATCGAAGGGCTTCACGTCTGTCCATAGCAGGATTTTCTGGTGCGCAAAGTATTCTATGTTACCCGCCGACGAGATGGGAATCAGGGTTTTGGTACAACGCGTCGCGAATCGTGCTGCCGGGCGGCTGGGCCTGGCCATGTGACGATCGTCGTATTGGGATAATAATGTCCCAGAATTTGATGGAAGTCCGCGCCGGATTCGGCCATCGATTTCGCGCCGGATTGGCAAAGGCCGATTCCATGTCCTTGGCCCGTTCCTTCCAGAGCGAGCCGATTCTGCTCCAGTTTCGCGACGAAGTCATTGCTGGGGACCGCCGCCCATCCGAGGCGACGAACCGTCTTCAGCCGTGCCGATTCGTCGGAAGCGCGCAGTGTGGCAGACTCGTGACCGGGGATCCGGCTTGACCAATGTGATGGGTGTTCGCGGCAATATCTGCACTCGACGGAAAAATACGGATAGTTCGCCGTTGGAAGTCCCAGTTCCGCGGGAGTGCGCGTGCGCCCGCTGCAACTGCGCGTGTACATCGCTGCGACTGGATGAGAATCGTAGACAAGTACCAGGTCGCGGGTAGCGTTGCCGGCCCTTGCCGCAGCAGTCCCAAGTAAAGGCGGCTCGCGGAGAAACTGACAATGGGTTGTATCGCAGAAATCGAAGTCGTAATGACGACGCCCGCCTGCGATGAAGTAAGAACGGGTCGCGATGGCTTGAGCTTCCAGCGCCTCGAACGGAGTATCTGGCGCATTCTCTGCGGCCACCACCGATTCCACCGCGATTTCTCGGTCCATCGTAATAACGCTGGTTAAGCTTCCGGAGGTCGGCCTGATTTCCAGGGTGCCATGGTAGCGGCGAACGATCTTCTCGGGTACAGCCAGCAGGAAGTCGGCAGGTTTGCTATCGCGGCCGGCAACGATCACCTTCGATGCTGTAATTGCTTGCGTTCCTGCAGACACGATCACACTGACGCCGGAGATGCGGACCGCGGCTGAACTGATACCGGAGCTGTTCTCGAGGACGATGACGTTCTCTCCAGCCCGCAACATCAAGGCGACACCTTCTGGTGCTCGCACCTCGACTTGGGTGGGATGAAAGAGGCCAAGCACTCCGATGCGAACTTCTGAGACGGAGGAATCAGGATCGGCATTCTCCGCGAGGACTGGTGAGCGCAGCGGAATCGAAGCGAGCACACACGAGAATACTGCGATTAGCCCGAAATGATTCTTGACCCGGCTTGCGATTTTCCGGCGCACCTCTAATCCTCGATCCGGCGAAGCATCTGCCCCGCGGTCTTTGCGGCTTGCGAGCCAGGCACTCCATGAACGCGGACCATCAGGAGAATTCTCGGATCGTCCGCTGGGGCGAGTACCACCGTGAACCCGTCCCCGGGAGCTTGTCGCGAATGTGTACACACCGATGTGCCTGTTTTCGCGAGAGCACCGGACGAGGGAAATGCTCGATGCACTGCCGCAGCAGTTCCCTGCTTTGCCGACAAAGCCATACCGTCGAGAACCTGGCTTACGCCTGGCTGTTGACGCTGGCGAATCAGTTCGAGGTAAGCGTGAGCCACGCGCAAGGGAGAAGTCCGCCAGAGCGTCCCGAGACCCGCGAGTTCAGGTCCGGAAGCTTCAGGGGCGGGACGATCGAGCCCGTAACGGCCCGCGACGGGAGCAACTTCTGCCGCGGTCAGATCGAGACTCAGCATGCGGAAATACGAGTTGCACGAGCCGGCGATCGCGGCAGTCAAATCCACATCGCCATGTCCGTGCGGCAGCCAGCATCCACTGGGAGTTCCGCGACAGGTATGGCTCGGGTAGCGGAAATCGTGCTGCTCCCCATAGGCCAGCGCGGTGAAAGGCTTCAGCAGCGATCCCATGGGAATAGGCTTGTCGGCATCATCCCAGCGCGCTGCCAGCAGGCGACCCGTGCGTGCATCCATCAGCAGAAAAGAGATGTCGCTTCTGGAGAAATCCCGGGCCAATACCTCGGCTGCAGACTGGGCAAACAGGGATGGATCTTCAGCGCCATCAAATTCAGCAGGCCGAGTGCGGCCGCTGGATGATACCAGAGAAAATGCAACCAACGTCAGGATCAGCGCGGCATTTTTTATTGCGTCCATTGGTAGGTGACGGTCTGGCGCACCGTCCCTCCATCTCCGCGGACTTCAATTCTCTCCGAGGAAACGGCAGACAAAGTTGAGCTCAAGCTGGCAATATTACCGGAAAAGAATTGTGGTTGATGCTCTATTCCCGTCGACGTGGCGGTAGACACGTTGGGCCGGTCCACAAGGCGGGCAAAGCTCACAAAATTGGCACGCTGCTGCGCATGATCGAACCCCGCGAGAAGGGACGCCGGCTGACGATCGGATTTGCGTCCAAAGTTGACCAGCATGCGTTCGATCAGCGCAGGCGCGTCACTCACCAACAAATATTTTCCCTGGACCGACGCGGCCAGCGGCCACAAACCATCCAATTGTTGGTAACTCGATTTTTGCTGCCAGCCGACGCCGAGTTGGCTGGCGGTGAGGCTGAGACGCACGAAAGCTGTCAGGGCCGATTGTACGTTGGGCTCGTTCCACTCGGAAGCCGCCATCAAGACGACACCAGAGTGGGTGCGAACGAAAACGCCGGCGCTATCGCGCTCCGTTGATTGCACCTGCAGAGACGCGAGAATCGGAGTCTTATTCAGCAACTCCTGTAATGCCGATGTAGATTGGGCCGTGCGCTCGGGCGGAACCTGATCGATGCGGGTCTCGAGATCGGAAGCGCCGCCCTGCTCACCCGTGAGTTGTACCTCCGGCGCCATTTGCGAACCGGGAACCGATCCCAAATGCGGCGCCAGTAGCTTGGTTTCGAGCAACGAGAAACAGGAATCCGCTGTAGGGTTTGCCTTGGCAAGGTAGATTCCGGCATCGTCCGGAACCAACCGGACAAGATCAGCGGCGGCCGACAATCCTTCCGCGGATGCCTCTTTTTCTTTCTCCTGTTTCCGGATCAGCACGCGCTCTTCGCGATATTGCTTGCCATCGCGGAACAAATCGGAAACCGCCGCGGAGTACTGCGAAAGGTCGGTGATGTTCTGCTGTACCCAGTACGTACGGAAATATCCGTTGGGTACAAGCTTTCCAAGGTCGAGCACCATGCGAAGATCGCCAGCCTGCGGGGAGGCGCCGGTTGATAGCGCCCACCACTGCTCGCTCTCGACGTTGCGATCCGGCTTACCCGATATCAGCGTCAGAGCGCCCGCCATCAGGTCTTCTCGCGTGGCCAGCAGTAGGTAGTCGCCGGAAACCGCAAAGGCTACTTCGCGCTTTGACTCAGGGTCGCGTCGTAGATAGAAGTTGATTCCGCCGGCGCTGCGCGGCTCAAACTTCGAGCGCGTTTGCCACAACGAAGTCTCCATGGACTTCGCAGAGGGAAGGTGCGTGATATAGAGGAACTGCAGGGTCCCGATGTCGTAGAGCGCCAGAACACTGTCTGCTCCAGAAAGCTGGGAAAGAAAATTCATATCTGGAGGCAGGCCTGCAGTGGCAGCAAATTGGTCGCTGGCTCCCTTCAATCGCAAGAACAATCTAGAGCGCGAGAAGACTTCGTAGCTGTCACTCTGAACCCATTGCCGTTTCTGGGGCGAGGAATTCCAATCGCTCAGTAACGACGAGAAATCTTTGGCCTCGAGGTAAAGAACCGGGCCAGCCGGAACATACTTTGAGAGCGGCTGCGGCGCGGGTGCTGCGGCCCGATACGTGGCCCAGCCAATTCCTGCAAACGCGAGCGCGACACAGAGGACGATGGCGATGCGTTTCATTGCACGCCTCCTTTAGCGGCAGCCTTGGGCACAGGGGTAGACCGGGCTAACAATCGCGGGCGCACAACCCGATCCTGCTCCAACGCTTCGTGCAACAGAGGCTGGCGTGCCGCATTCTGATGCTGAATTCGCAAGACAGATTTCGCGCCTGCAATTTTACGGGATAACGCTTTCCGAATTTCCGCTGATGTTTCCAAGCGGCGCGCGGACTGGTAATAGGAGAGTGCTTCGGCGGTGCGGCCGAGACGGGTCATCGCGTCGCCAATCATCCCTGCCACCTCCGCTTGCTGGGCGCGCGAGAGCTTGGTGATCGTCGGTTCATGCATGCCCGCCTCTGCTCCGGCGTCATCTTCTTCAGTCGAGCTGATGATCTGTTCTTCCTCTCTGCTACCGTCTGAAACGTAGTTGCGCAGGAGCCTGGTCTGGAACAACGGTTCCAGCACGGCGACCGCGTATTCGTCTGAATGCGCGGTTACCGCAGCTTTGAACAGCGGCGCGCGAGCATCATCGCGACGAGGGAAGTCGATGATGCAGTGACTCAGAAGCTGGGTCTTCGCTTGTGGATCAGTCACATTTTGCGCAGCCAGAATTCGAGCAGTGTAGAAATAGAACCTGTCTGCGGCGGTGGCCGTGATGTCTGCTGGGCTTCCGGCCAGCAGGTTCAATTCTCCGCTACCCAAATCCGAGTGAGCTCCACCGGCAATGGCACCCGCCGCTTTGAGGCGCAGCTCGTACGGAGTGCTGGGCCCGGACGCGATCGACACGAGAGCTTCAATCGCGGTTGATGCGTCCCTGCTAATCGCAAGTTTCGCTGTCGCGAGTCGAAGGCGATACGAAGGCTCCCACGGTGCCGATTTCACGAGCTGATCCAGGAACTCGATGGCTTCCGCGTTATGTCCAGTTTTCTCCAGCAAGTCCGCTGCTGGATCCAGATTCTCGAACGGGTTTCCGACCGCTACGACAAGACGGCGCAACAGATCGACGGCCCCCGCCGTGTCGCCCGAAGCCAGGCGAATTTCCGCAAGACCAAGGAAGTTGGCAGCGACGAATTGATGTTCCTCGATCTCCCGGGCAAAGACTCCCTCGAGAATCCTGCGTGCGGATTGCTTGTCTCCAGCTTCCGACAACTGGCGTGCGGCAGCCCGGAGTGTCTCGGGGGCGGGTGCTTGCTGCGGCTCAAGGCGATACGCGGCGAGCTTTGCGTCCAAAGTCCCGAGTTGCGCGGCGACCTGAAGATCCAGTGGGACAAGCGTGGCGGCCTGCGCCTGGCGGGTCTCTTCTGGCAAAGCCGCAAGGGCTGCAGCGGCAGCGGCGTATTGTTTCGTGAGGATCAGGTACTGCACCCAACGTACTTGCCAGTGGCCAAGATCCTGTTGAGCGTACTGGTGCTCCAGGCCATTCAGCTTGCTGGCGGCAGTCTCTTTCGATTCGAGGATGCGCTGGTAGATAGGCGCACGGTGCGCAAGCGGAATCCACGAAGCATCTGCGATGTCGACCAGAACGCTCGCCGGATCGGGCGCCACTGAGGAGATATCCAGCAACCACATCGTGGCTGCGGCGGGATCGCCTGGAGCCGCGTATGCGGAGTGCAGCAACGCGTTCGAGCGAAAATTGCCATTGCGGCGGAGATAAGTTCGCAGGATGGTATCGGCGTCGGGCTTCAATTCGGCGAACAGCTGGCGAGCTGCCAGTTGATCGCAGGTGCGTCCAAAGTCGGCCCAGAAACTCTCGGGAAGGTGGCTGCCATTCAGTTGAGCAGACATAACCGAGAAAGCCTGCTTCCACTGTGCCAGCGCCGCCGCACGATCGCCTTGCTCGTAGTAAGCGACGGCAAGGCTGTCGTAAACATCCGGCCGATTGGGTGAGAGTTCGAGCGCGTGATTGTAGTCGGCGATGGCGTGCCGGGTGTCGCCAGCGCCGGCGTAGTAGTCGGCCAGCGTCAGGTATCCGGAAGGGCTCGCTGGACTCTCTTCGACAATGGCGGGGAGGAAGTCTTCAGTATTGCCCCGCTTTGCCGTGCCCAGGTATTCGCCATATCGCGAGCCGTAGTAGAACCAGACGCTGCCCGCGAGGTGTTGGTCGCGGTCGACTGGCTTGCCGAGGCGGACACCAATGGGATCGTCGCCAAGAGCGGCAAGGAACGCCTTGTTCACGTCCGGAGTCGGCTCTGCGAAGTAGAGTCCAACAAGCGCGTTGTAAGCCTTGTTCCAAATGGGCGGACGGGCTTTGCTGCGAGCTTGCACCACGGCGTGGGAGAGCGACGGACCTCCGCTCGCAACCACGTAGTCTGCGGCCGGCTCACCCCACGCCGCTGGCCAAGTCGAGGCTATGCGCACAAGCTCTTCCGGTTGCCGCGCCAGAAGTAATTGGAAGAAACGCGGGTAAGTCGTAGGGTCGAGACCGTTCGGGGAAAAGGCGCCAGACCGCGCCCGCAGTTCGTTTTGCTCGTCGCCGGCCGCACGGTAGGCGTCGGCTGCCGCGAGCAACGGTGCGCTTCGTTGTTCCGAGGGCAACTTGCCTGCGAATTGCTCCAGCTGTGAGCCAAGTTCCGCGAAGCGTCCACGCCGCCGCTGCAAATCGATGAGCGGCTGGACATTGGGATAGTAGTTCGGTAATTCCGCTCGGTACATCATCCACTCAAATCGCCAGCGAGCTTCCTGATCGGCGAGAGAAGCGCTTTCGGCCAGAGGGATCGCAAACGTCTCCACATCCTCGAACGTCATGCCGTTGCGTTTCGATTCGGCGAAATGCGCGAACGCCAGGCGTTCCTCGGGCGTGAAGTACGTATCCACGGTATTTCCCATCTCTCGCAACGCTCCGGCCATACCGTTGCGCGCAGTGGCGATGCGGTTGCGACGCGTGTTCTCACGCCACTGCGCATCGGTCATGCTGGGGATCCCGTGTTTTTCCAATTGCTCTTTGAGAACGGGCAGATTGGCCGCGGATTCGTCGAGAGCCTTTTGCAGGACGGCATACGCATGTTCCTGCTGGCGAAGCCGAACCATGATTCGGACGTAGACCTTGGCGCCCGCGTGCTGATCGCTGCCGGCGAGCAATTCCGATCCCGCTCGACTGACCCCTTGCTCCGCAAAATTGCGCGCATGGTCGAGCAGGCCCCAGCCTTCAAGCCGACGCGCAACCTCGAAGTATTTACTTGCGCTCTCCGGGCGGTTGTCGATTAGCGCGGCTTGCAACGCGTCGACAACTTCTTTGGCCTTCCCCTGGCGGGCGCGAACTGTCGCGACTTTCTCCATCCACTGCGGATCTCTATAGGCCAGTTGATAGACATGTTCGTAGTCGGAGGCGGCTTCATCGAAACGCATCAGGCGTTCTTCGAGTCCGGCGCGGGCAATAAATAGGTCGGCGCGGTCGGGTCGAATCGCGATCGACTTGCCATAGGTATCGATGGCGGCGGGATAGTTCTCCAGATTCGTCAGCGTTCGTGCCAGCACCAAGGACCAGCGATAGTCGTGCGGAGACTGCACGACGGTCTTGGTGTAGAAATCCACCAATTGCTGTTGCCGTTGGTAACGCAGCGCGTACAGGGCAGCCTCAGTGACGAGCGTGTCATCTTCCGGAAAGTTGTTGATGAGTTCGATGTACTGATCCACCGCGCCTGAATAGTTATTCATACGGGTAAGAGCGGGGATGAGTCCACGTCGCAAGGTTGCAATTTGTTCCTTGCGGGTATCCGCCGGGAGTGACGCGCTGCGAAAGAGGATTATCTTCTCGATATAAAACTGTTCGAGGCCGTGGTCGTCCCCGGCCTGCGCGTAGGTGTCGGCCATGGCCGCCAGGTATTCGCCGTTGTAGGGAGAATCTTTCAAAAGGCCGGTAAGCAGATCACGCGCAGCCTGAAAGTGTTTCGCTTCAGTTGATTTGCGCGCGGCTTCGTAGGTGAATTGCATTCCCAGCGCAGGGTAGGCGACTTTCGCAGCCTGCAGCAATACGCTGATGGCTTGCGGGTGCATTTTCATGCGCCAGTAGAAATCGACGGTGGAGCGAACCACGCCGAGGATTTTGGGATTCTCGCGGTAGAGTGCCTCGACATTCTTCTGGGCTGCAGTGAGATCTTTCCGGCTTTCATACAAACGGATTAAGGCGTAGCGAATTTGCAGTCGGGTGACCGGGTCGGTCGTCAGAGCGGCCTGTTTTTCCAGCGCGCGTTGACGAACTGTTTCGAGCGATTTCTGCTGCGCGATCGTTTCTATTTCCTCAGCCTGTTCGATGGAGGTGGTCCCGTTCGCTATCGATTCGAGGAAGGCTTCCAGTTCAGGCTTGCGATTTTGGGCCTCCAGGACCTTCACCCGCAGATACACTGCAGGCATTGGTGAATCAGGCGAAGCTGCCAGCTTCGCTGTGCTCTGGTCCACAAGATCGCGGAACTTCGGTCGGGTCGCTAACTGTAGCAGGCGAAGTTCAGCTGACGATTCCGGAGCACTCAGCGCTCCCTTCACATACTCCTCGACGGCGCGCGGATAGTCGCGCTGGTTTTCGTAAATCGCGCCGGCTTCGTACGCATAGAGACTCGAATTGGCCAGACGCTCGCGTCCTTTCCCCAGCAACCGAAGGGCGTTGTCGAAATCGAAATAGTCCCAATAGATGGTGGCCGCCTCGAGATACCCGCCAGGCCGACCGGGCGCGACCTGCGGGATGCGTTCCCAGTAGGGGCCCGCTCGTGCCAATAATTCGCGGTCGGCATAAATATCGCCGATGCGCGCCATGGTTTCTGTGTCAGTAGGATTGGCTTGCAGAAGATTGTCTTCGATCTTGGCTGCGATGGCCGTGTCTGCGAAATCGAAATACGCGAGTGAACGGTACACCGACGATGCGGTGTGGCAGATTTCAGCCTCGGCGGGATATTGCGCGGCGAGTTCCTGCAGGACCGGCGCACTGTCCTCGAAGTGCGAGCGCCACAAGCTGGCGTTCGCAAGAAAATCGGCGGCGGCGGGATTCTTCTCCCAACTCGCAGCGTCGGGTGCAGTTTGGTGTATGGCGTTGAGTTCGGAATCGAGTTTGCCTCGGGCAGAAAGGAACTCGAAGAAACGGTTCCGCAGCGCGGCATCTTCAAACCAGTGTTGGCGCAGTAAGGCTTCCCAAGCCACGAGATCACGAGTTGTCGGCGTCTGATAGGCGTTTAGAAGATTGCGAACAAAGACTGGATTATGCGGAAAACGCTGGTTGGCGTACTGGTTTAGCCGCAAGTAGAGTCCCGGACCACCCCCCACCACGTGGTTGAAATATGTTTCCAGTTCGGTTCCCTGGAACGTTTTCACCGCGACACGCGTCAACTCATCGAACTCTGCGTCACGCTTGTGGCGCAGGTAGAAGCGAGCCAATTGGTCATACCAGGATTTATCGGGGAAGTGTCCTATGGCACGGCGGTAGACTTCTTCCTGCTGCGCGCCCAAGCGGTTCTGATCCAGGAAGACGGCGAGACGCTCATAGAGGCCGGGATCGTCGGGACTACGCTCGATCTCATGGCTCAGAACCATGAGCGCAGTTGGAATCTGCTTCATCTGCACCAGACGAGACAGGTAGCGCTCCAGCACACGTGCGTACTCCGGAGACCGTGCCCCGCCTTGTCGTGTGGGAGAAGCGGTCGTGGCCAAC
>Ga0207700_10000268_pt1 | contig 31035 bp, 25 predicted proteins | sample LARL82metaG_FD_184348 | JGI IMG/M metagenome (GOLD analysis project Ga0207700, IMG submission 184348) | Corn, switchgrass and miscanthus rhizosphere microbial communities from Kellogg Biological Station, Michigan, USA - LAR L8-2 metaG... | ecosystem: Host-associated > Plants > Roots >...
ATGAACGTGTCGCGAGCAGGCTGTCGGCTGCGGGCCGAGGAAAGTTGAGTGGCAGACGGCGTCAGTCGAGCACGACTAATTGGCAAAAAGGAAAGTTCGATGTCATAGGACAGATCGTTGCCCAGCCATGCCACTCAAACATGCGACATTGGTGTCCCGTCTCGCCGAATTTGGTCCCCTGCCCGCAGCGCTGACCTGCGACGACCAGACTAAGTGAGACAACGCCGCGCCTTCTGTCTCACTCAATCTGGCCTGCAGCGCTCGGATCGCCTGATTGTCTCACTGAATCTAGTCCGTGATCTTGGAACGACCAGCAGTGGCGCTGCAGGTTGCAGGCTGACGCCAGACTGCACGCGGACCCCCTCTTACGCGCGCCAGAGGGCGGTCCTCGCGCGCCTGTCGGCGAGAGCGAAGCTGGTGCAGGCATACCATTACACATTTTCTGCGTAGGGGGTAGAGTGGGCGCATGCTCGCAGTGACCTCGGCAGCCGAAGCCGGCCGCGTCCTCCAGCTAGACCCGCATACGATCGCCAAGCTGAAGGACACCGCGGTCCTCACTGGGCCGGCCGACAAACCCAGTCGACGAACAGGCGTCTACGCTCACTCGCTGGAGACGGCCGCGGCGATCCTCCCGGTGAGGGTTGCCACTGGTGACATCGCCATTCATCTCGACGTCTTCCGGCCTGACCCGGATCATCACTACGGCAGGGCATATGCCGGGTGGCATCAGGAGAAGAGCCTTGCTCTGCCCGTGCCACAGCGAAGGCAGTGCTGGGCTGGAGTATGGAACATGGACCTCGACAACGCACTAGCCCACGTCGGGAATACTGCGGCTGCAACTGTCAGCGGGTTCATCGTCGACGTCGCCAGCGTTGCCGGTGCTGGCCGTTGCCAATGCTGCGGATGGGTCGTTTTCGATCTCCGAGACCCCGATCCGCAGGGTGTGGCCCTGTACCGTGGCCGCCGCCTGCCCAGGGTCCGGCAGGGCTCGATGTGGACGCGAGGTCCTGGTGACTGACCGTCAGGTGCACCTCGGCCGATAACCGGTCCTTCTGCGCTGTTCGGTGTGTAGGTCGTTCGCCCAGGAGCCGGTAGGCCTCGGCCATGACTTCCCGGCCGATCTGCTCCTGGCTCAGGGTGCTGTAGGCGCCCATGTCGTACTCGTCGGCGAGGCTCGCCAGCCGCTCGGCCAGCGGCAGGGTGTGCCCGAAATACTGGTGTATCGCAGCTGCCAGCTCACGCGTGGTCATGGTGCCAGACACCGCCTGCGCGGCCAGCGCACGCGCCCCGGCCTCCTGGCCGGCGGGGTCGCCAGGCGGGTAGAAGACCAGTCCGAGCTCGGCGAGAGCTGCGGGCAGGATCTCCGGGACCTCGTAGTCGGCCTCGCTGCGTGTCAGCCCGGCCAGGATGCGAAGCGACGGGCTGTCTAGCCCGGCGATCAGGGCGTCACAGGCGCAGGTGACTACCGCCTGGGCGCGCGCCGCGCGGATGCTCCACAGCGCGGCCGTGTCCTGCAGCCTTTCGGCGGTTCCGGGGAGCGGCACGTGACCAATGATTCCGCTGCGACCGTACAGAGGCTAGGAGATTCCAGCCGGCCCGAAGCTGGCGGACCGGCATGACGCCACATGAGCAATAACCGGTGTTCGGCGGACATCCCGCGGCGAGGCGGCCAGCAAACCTGCCGCCAAGCAACTGAAACAAGGCAGGCTACGGATCAGAGCAACCAGAACGAGACAGCGAGCACATAGGCCGAGACAGGACACGTGCGCTCGGACATCCGCGATGCTGCCCTTAGGGTCCGGCCTAGGATCGGCTCTAGGGTTGATCCTAGGGCCAGATCCCGGGCCGGGTTCCCATGGCGGAGGGACGGGGCAGCAGCCTGGCGCGCGGCAGCGAGGCCCGGGAGCGGATGCCGGCGGCCTCGACCCGGCTCCCGCGGACTCGCTACCAAGCGGCCGGGCACTGCCCGGCATGACACATGCTGGCGGAACTTCGCGTCTGAGACATCGGTCAATCTGTCGAGATACAGGAGGCACCCGGCGAATCACCGGCATCATGGCCGCGCCGCGATTGGCTGCGCGTCCCCGGTCCTGTGCGGGCCGGCGGGTTCTCGCGGCCGGGGGACGGCGGCAGGGCGATGAGCGCACGGACGCCGGCGGCGATGATCAGGCATCCGGCCAGGATGAAGATGAGGCTGACGGCATTGACGGTGAGGCCGGCGGCTGAGGCGCGGAAGGTCCGCAGGGCCGTGCTGGCCAGCCATCCCCACGCCACCACCGACAGCGAGGAGACGAGCTGGTTGACGGGGCTGAACACGGCCAGCACCCGGCCGAGGTAGTCGCGCGGCGCGGCGGCCAGGAGCAGCGGGCCGGCGGCGGTATTCAGGACGGCGATCATCGCGGCGTACAGGGCGAGCACGGCAAGGCCTGCGCCCGCGTCTCGCTGCAGGGCGTAGCCGACGGTCAGGATCCCGGCCGCGAACAGCCCGCAGAAGGTCACCCTGCGCGGCCCGGCGCGCCGGACAAGGAGCCCCGCGGTCAGCGCGCCGACGACGAATCCGGAGCCCATCGCCATCTCGGCGATCCCGTACGCGCTGGGCGGCGCGTGCAGGTCGCTGGTCACGAAGAACACGTTCAGGGTGGTGATCGCGGCCGCGCCCGCCTGGCAGATCACGGTCACGGTCAGCAGCGCGGAGACGTACCGGTTGCCCGCGAAGATCCGCAGGCCCGCGCGGAACTCTGATCGCCAGCTCGCCGGCCGGTTAGCGGCGGCCCCGGCCGGGCGGCGGGGGCGGGCGGAGACGGGACGCAGCGACCGGGTGATGAGGCAGGACGCGACGTAGCTGACGGCGTTGGCGGCCAGGGCCCATTGCGGTCCGATCGCGAACATGAGCGGCGCGGCGATCGGCGGCCCGAGCATGCTGCTGGCTGACGTGGTGACCTCGGCGGCGGCGATCGCGCGGGCCTGCTCGGCCGGCCCGCGCACCAGCTCGCCGGTGACGGCGAGCTGGGCCAGGGCGAAGAACTGGCCGCACGCGGCCAGCAGGAACACGGTGCCGTACACCGCGCACAGCCACAGCCACGGCGGCAGCTCGCGCACCGGCACGAAGGCCAGGGCCGCCAGGGCGGCGGCCAGCACCGCGCGGACCGCCTCGGTCAGCGTCATCACGGTTATCCGGTCCCACCGGTCGATGAACACCCCCGCCGCCGGGCCGACCAGGGCAGCCGCGCCGGCGGCGATCAGCAGCCCGCTGACCGCGGCGGGCGCCCACGGCCGCCCCCCGGCGATTTCCTGGGACACCCACAAGATCAGGGTCGTCGCGAACACCTTGTCGCCGACTGCGGACACTGCCTGCCCGTACCAGAGCCTCCGGTAGGGCCCGCTGAGCACCCGTCGCCGGGCATGCAGGCGCGCAGCACGCAGGTGCGGCCGGGACCCGGCGGAGGTTCCCCGGGAGCGCCCCGGGCAGCTGAAACACGGCATACCAGGAGACTTTCACAAGATATTAAGCCTGACAAGCATAAAAGATCTATTAAGTCTTTTCTCAACGTGACAGCACTCCCTGCGATCCGGGCCAGCCGCCCGGTCACCCCGGCCGGAATGTCCGTCCCTTCCGATAAAATAGGTCTATTAGGTTTAATTAAACGGTTGGCGGGAGGTCATGATGGCGGCCAGCGGGGCGCACGCGGGACACGGCACGGCGACGCTGAGCCTTGGGCAGGACACGCCGGACGGCGGCCGGGTCCTGCAATCCTGGACCATCTGCGCCTGCCTGCTGCCGCGGCTGCGGGACCTGCTCGGCCCCGTGCAGCATGAGAGCTACAGCACCGCCGCGGCGGTCCGCCGCCTCGGCGAGACCGTGCTCGCGCAGCCGGGCACCGTCCAGGTTGAGTAACGGCGCCGGGCGGGGCGGGCCGGGAGCGGCGGGCTAGGCCACGCCGGCGCGGCGTGAGCCAGCACGGCAGGCGCCTGCAGCTGGCGGCGCAGCGGGGCCGTGATGTCGGGTGCGCACCCGCGGCGCCCCGGCCGGGCCTGGCGCGGCGGTCCCCTGGTGGGCGACTGCCTGTGCGCCGCCGCGGCGCTTGGCCTCGTACATGGCCGCGTCCGCCGCGGCGAGCGCCGCGGGCAGGCCGCGGCGCCCGGAGCAGGCCGCGGTGCCGACGGACGCGGACACCGGGAGCGTCACGGTGCCCGGGAGCGCCGCCGGCCTGGCGAGCGCGGCAGCCAGGTCCGCGGCCTCCGCTTCGGTGACCGCCCGGCGGGTGACGATCGCGAACTCGTCGCCGCCGAGCCGCCCGCAGGCGCCGCCGCCGACCCGGCTGGTCCACTCGCGCAGCCGGGCCGCGGTGACGGCCAGCAGCTCGTCCCCGACCGCGTGCCCGTAGGTGTCGTTCACCTCCTTGAACCGGTCGAGGTCGACGAGCGCGACCGTGCATGGCTCGCGGCCGCGGAGGATGCTGGCTGCCTGGCCAGTCCACCCGGCCCGGGCGGGCAGCCCGGTGACCGGGTCCCGGCGGGCGGCCCTGAGGGCCTGCCGGGCGTAGGCGGCGTGCCCGCACCATCCGGCCAGCACCGACAGCGCAACGGCGGCGAGCAGCGGCGTCATCGCGAGCTCCAGGTACCTGGTGTGTGACCCATGCCTGGCTGCGCCTCCCGTGCTCGGTTCCCGGCCGGGGCCGGACGATGGCCGCCGCCGCAATGTCGCCTTCATGCGTATAATAGACCTGATATACATATCAGGTCTATTGAATGTGAATAGCGGGGCGGCTGATGACAATTGCCGAACAGTTGCCGCTGCCCGGTCTTGAGACCGGCCGGCGCGCGGCGGGGCCGTGCTGGTTCTGCGCCGGCCTCGGCACGGTGGAAGCGACCGACATCTTCTGCGGGGCCGGCGGATCCTCACTGGGCCTGGAATTCGTGTGCTGCCCGTACTGCGGGCGGTCGCTGATCCGGGTCACCCAGGCCATCAACCACTGGGACCTGGCGGTGGAGGCGCACAACGCGAACTTCCCGGACGCCGACCATGACGTGCACGACGTCGAGGAGATCCCGCCGTCGCGGTTCCGGCGCACCCAGCTGCTGTGGGCCTCCCCCGAATGCGTGAACCACACCAACTGCAAGGGCAAGCGCGACGACGGCCCGGAGGCGCAGCGCTCCCGCGCCACCTTCAGGGACATCGTGCGGTTTGCCGCCTACCACCACTACGACATCGTCATCGTCGAGAACGTGGTCGAGGCGCGGCTGTGGTGCGAGCATGACGGCTGCGCCTGCGGCGCCGAGTTCGACGCGTGGTACCGGGAGATGCTCGCCGAGGGCTACGAGGGGCAGATCGTCTACTTCAACAGCCAGTTCGCGATCCCGACGCCGCAGTCCAGGGACCGCATGTACGTGATGTTCTGGCGCCGCGGCCTGCCGCGGCCGGACCTCGGCTTCCGGCCCGTCTCCTGGTGCGGCAGCTGCACGGCCGTCGTGCGGGGCATCCAGACCTGGAAGCAGGCGTCGCGCGGGTCGGCCAGGGCGGCCGTGCTCGAGTGGGGCCGCTACGGCGCCCAGTACGTGTACACCTGCCCGGACTGCGGCGGGCCGGTATCCCCGGCGGTCGTCGGCGCGCGGACGGTCATCGACTTCACGCTGCCGATCGAGCGGATCGCCGACAAGCCCGCGCGGGCCTGCGCCGGGTGCGGGCGGCGGCATCCGGTCGCCTGCAACACCAGGCACCGGATCACCGCCGGATGGCGGGCCGTGGCAGCCCGGCCGCCCGTGCCCGCCAGGCCCGGCGGCGAACTGCACGACCGGGACCGTCGCGCGCGGGTCTGGGCCGTCGACAGCCTGCTGTACGCGGCGGGCGGCAGTGACGGCGCCGCCCTCATCACTCCCGCGGGCAGCCAGGACGCGAACGCGAGGCCGGCCGGCGAGCCGACGCACGCGATCACCGGCACGGAGCGGCTCGCGATGACGCTGCCGCCCGCCGGGCAGCTCCTGGCCGCGTGCGGCACGGGCACGCCCGGGCCGGCGGGCGGCGGCTTGCTGATCCAGGCCGGCGGCCCGACCGGGGCCGGGCGGCACCCGCGCAGCCTGTCGGAACCGACCGGCACGGTGATGCCCAGCAATCACGCGGCGCTGGTGATCCGGGATGCCGCGGCGGGCAGCTGGTCCCCAGCGGGCCCGGTGCTCCCCGGCGGCCCGGATCAGGGGCTACTGGTCTACAACGGGGTCCCCGGCTTCGTCCGCGACCTCGGCGACGCGCTGGGGACGATCACATCGCGGGACAAGCAGGCGCTGCTGATCCCGTACTTCCGCACCGGCGTCGCCCGCCCGGTGGGGGCACCGACCGGGACGGTGACCACGCACGACCGGGAGGCGCTGGTCATCACCGACGCCGATGTCGACGACAGCCTGCTGCGGATGCTGCAGTGGCAGGAACTGCTGCGAGCTCAGGTGATGGACAAGCTGCCCGGCGGCGGCGACTACCTGCTCACGGCGCGGCGCCGGGACAGCCGCGGCCGGGTCCGCGAGCTGTCCAGCGAGCTGCGGGTAAAGATGATCGGCAACGCGGTGTCCGCGCCGGTCGCGACCATGCTGGGGTGGGCCGCTGTCACCGTGCTGCGCTGACCGGCCGGGCGCCGCGGTTCCGGTTACCCTGCCGGGCGGCCGCCCGCGCGATCGCCGCCGAGCCTGCCCTGCTGCCAGGCGCGCATGTCCCAGCGCTGGCCTGTCACGGAATCGGTGACCAGGCCGCGCGCATGGGTGAAGACCCGTGCCTGCGGCGAACGGGCCAGCTGGTCGCGGCGCCGCCGGTTGCGGGCCGCCCTCGAGGCGCCGTCCTCGAGGGCGGCCAGGTCCTTGCCGAGCTGCGCCCGCGCCGAGGCGATGTTGGCGGCCTGGGACCGCCCCGTCGACCGGGTCACCGTCAGGCCGGTCGGCTCGTGCCTCACCCGTACCGCGGTCTCGACCTTGTCCTTGCGCTGCCCGCCGCGGCCGCGGCCGCGCATCGTCTCCACCCTGACATGACCAGCTGCCGACACCGCGCCGGCGTCACGGTCCTCCAGCACCACGACAGTGACGACGGAGGTGTGCCGCTGCCGCGACCCGCGGGGAACATGCTGGAACCGGTGCAGCCCGGCCAGTCAACCCGCGGCGGCCGCCGGCACCCCCGGCAGCTCGATGCGGGCAGCACGCCGGGCCGCCGCGGCGGGCCGGGCCGCCGGCCAGCCCTGGCGGGCCGCCCAGGCCAGGACCGCCGACTCCAGGTCCCGGGAACATCGAAGCGCGTCAGCGCCGCCTTGCTCCGGCCGGATCTCGATGACGCACATGACGCCGCTCCTTTCAACGGACAGGGCTGCACCCAGCCAGGCCTGCTTTCACCGGCGGCGGGGCAGCAGGCCCCGCCCGGGCGGCAGCCTCAGCCCGCCGGGCCGGGCCGGCCCAGCTCCCGAGGATCTCGGCCTCGACCACGGCGGCAGCCGCAACCCGGATCAGGAGCTCCCGCAGCCGCGCCGGGGTCTCGCTCCGCCAGGACCTCGCCGGTCACCCGCCCGGTGATGCCCGTCCGGGGGCCGTTCGCCCTGCCGGCCTGCCTCGTCCTCGACGGCCTGGTACACGCCGATTCTGCTGTCCTCCACGACCAGGCTGAGCTCCCGGAGAGCGTCGGCCGGGGTCACGACGGCCATGTTCCCTCCCGGTACGTCGAGCCGCTAATTAAACCTTTTAAGCCTATTATACCGGCCGCGCCGACATTTCTGCCGGGAGCCCTGGCTGTCCCGTCTCACAGATCGGTGCCGGTGTCTCACTGAACTTTGCCCGCCGCGAAAACCCAGGCCAGAGGGTCTTCCACGGCATGGCTCTCGGGCTGTCGACCAGGTAGGACGTCTCGCCGAAGTCTGCCCGCCCAGCTCACAGCACTGCGGCGGGCAAGAAACACCGAGACAGGACACTGGCGCCGGCGATTCCCTGCCCGATCGCGCGGCGCCATCCGCAGCGGGAGGCAATTCCGCGCGGGCCTGTCCGGTCTCAGTGCTTCTTGACAGGCGCACCGTGCTGACCTGGGCGTCTCACCGGAGTTTGCCCGCTTTGGCGGCGCTTGACTGGCCGCTGCGGACAGCACTGGCCAGGAACTTCGCCCGCCGCGCAAATCTCACTGAGACACGGGCACCGGTCACGGAGATCGGATGTCCTGTGACACGGATATCGGACGGGCCTAGTGGCTATGACCTGGGCGGGCCTGATTCATTGTCACAGTCTGAACGTCTTGCGTGTCATCGAAACCGGCCCGCCGTGGCCCAAGCGACAGGGTGATGCCAGTCATTAAGTCCAGGTTTTCCCACCCCCAGGGCGCTGCCGGGGTGCCGTCGGCCTCCCGACCGAAACGAAACTGACCCGCGGAGCCATTCAGCTCGAGGAACAGCCCGAACATGCCGGCCGCTGGCAGCCGGCTTACCAGCGCGGCGGCCTGCTCGTCCGCGCCCGCCTCCCGGAGGTGTCCCAGCAGGAACAGCACTTCGCCTGAGTCGCCGAGGGGGGCGTGGGCGGCGGCGCGGTCGGCCAGCGCGGTGATCTGCTCGTCCGCGCCCGCCTCCGTCAGGCTGTCCAGCAGGAAGACCACGGCATAGGGGTGGTCGAGGGCGGCGTGGGCGGCGGGATCACGGGCCAGCAGCGTGGCGGCCTGCTCGTCCGCGCCGGCCCGCCGGAGGCTCCCCAGCAGGACGGCCACGCCCCGCGGGTCGTCGAGGGCGGCGTGGGCGGCGGGGTCGCGGGCCAGCAGCGTGGCGGCCTGCTCGTCCGCGCCGGCCCGCCGGAGGCTCCCCAGCAGGACGGCCACGCCCCGCGGGTCGTCGAGGGAGACGTGGGCGGCGGGATCACGGGCCAGCAGCGCGGCGGCCTGCTCGTCCGCGCCGGCCCGCCGGAGGCTGTCCAGCAGGCCGGCCACGCGGTACGGGTCGTCGAGGGAGACGTGGGCGGCGGGATCACGGGCCAGCAGCGCGGCGGCCTGCTCGTCCGCCCCGGCCCGCCGGCGGCCATCCAGGCGGGCCCGCAGGAGGCCATCCAGCAGGACGGCGACGCTCCCCGGGTCGTCGAGGGCGGCGCGGTCGGCCAGCGCGGCGGCCTGCTCGTACGCGCCCGCTCCCGCCAGGCTGTCCAGCAGCCTGTCCACGGCTCCCGGGTCGTCGAGGGGGGCGTGGGCGGCGGCGCGGTCGGCCAGCGCGGCGGCCTGCTCGTGCGCGCCGACCCGCCGGAGGCTGTCCAGCAGGCCAGCCACGCGGTACGGGTCGTCGAGGGAGACGTGGGCGGCGGGGTCGCGGGCCAGCAGCGTGGCGGCCTGCTCGTCCGTGCCGGGGTGCCGGAGGCTGTCCAGCAGCCGGGCATCGAGGTGGTCGAGGGGTGCGTGGTCGCTCGGCGCGGCGGCCTGCTTGTCCGCGCCGAAGTGGAGAAGGTTGTTCAGCGGCCGGGCATCGGGCTCGTGCGCGCCCGCCCCCGCCAGGCTGGTCAGCAGCCGGGCCACGTCCCACGGGTCGTCGAGGGGGGCGTGGGCGGCGGCGCGGCTGGCCAGCGCGGCGGCCTGCTCGTGCGCGCCGACCTCCCGGAGGCTGAACAGCAGCACGTACACGCCCCCCGGATCGTTGAGGGAGGTGTGGGGGGCGGCGCGGCTGGCCAGCGCGGCGGCCTGCTCGTCCGCGCCGGCCCGCCGGAGGCTCCCCAGCAGGACGGCCACGCTCCCCGGGTCGTCGAGGGGGGCGTGGGCGGCGGCGCGGTCGGCCAGCGCGGTGATCTGCTCGTCCGCGCCCGCCTCCGCCAGGCTGTCCAGCAGCCGGGCCACGTCCCACAGGTTGTCGAGGGCGGCGTGGACGGCTGGGCGAGGGTCCGCGGGCAGGCAGTCCGGGGGACTGCTGAGGTACTGGGCGGAGCGGGGATTACCGAACGCGGCGGCGTTCTTGTGCAGCTGAGCGGCGGCCCGGTACAAGCCGCGGGCGTGGGCGGCATCGCCGAGCGCGGCCTGACCGCCGGGTGTGGCATGTTCGGCGGCCGCAGCCCAGAACTCCGCCGGGGGGATCTGGCTGGCGCGATGCGCCCGGCCATGCTGGTCCAGGTAGTCGGCGAGCCGGTACAGCGGCCCGGCGGCGGCGGTCATGCCGGCGGGCTGGTCTGCGCGGTTACGGTCGGCGGCCCTGACCGGGCGGGGGCGGATGCGGGTCAGCGGTCCGCGGGCCCCTTTGCACGGGACGGCGGTGTAGGCCAGGGCTTGTTCCAGCCAGTCCTCGCCCAGCGCGTCCCACTGGCTGCCGGTCAGGTATCCCGGCGCGGCGGCTTCCAGGAAGGCCCGCGGCAGGGCTGCTCCCATGCCCAGGCGGCGGGCATCCATCGCGGCGTCCATCAGCGCCCTGGCGGCGGGCGGCGCGTTGCGGTACCGGGCCAGCAGCTCCGGCGCCCCGGCCAGGAACTGGATCACCTCCCCGTCCGGCGCCGACCGGGCCGCCAGCAGCATCCGCGCATCGGCCGCCCCGGCGAGCTTGCCCATCTGCGCCGGGGTGAACGCGGCAGGCACGGTGATGTCGTGCCCGGCCAGCAGCTCCCGCGCCTGGGCATGCCGGTCATCCCCGCCGGGCGGGCGGGCGGTCAGGGCGTCCCAGAACCCGGGCCACAGCGTGGCCAGCACCAGCACCGGGGCGCGGCCGGGATCGCGCAGCAGCTCCCGGAGTCCGGCCGCGACCTGCTCGCCCAGCCCGCCGTCGGCGCCGAGGTAGAACTGGGCCTCGTTCAGCCACACCACCGTCCGCGGCCCGATGCCAGCCAGTTCCCGCAGCGCCGCATCCGAGCGGGACGGGTCGATGGGATGCCACAGCCTCCACGGCGGGTCCTGGCCCCGCAGCAGGGCCAGTGCCTCCCAGCAGGCCCGGGTCTTGCCCGTGGAGGACCCGCCGACCAGCACCGCGATCCCGCTGCGGCCGTCCGCCGCCGCCCGCGCCACCTGGGCCAGCACCTGGTCGTGCTCGCGCGGCACGTAGGGCGGCAGCAGCGGCAGCCCTGGCGGCGCATCGTCGGGCTGCACCGGCCGGTGCACCTCCAGCACGAACGGGTCAGTCACCTCCCCCAGCAGCCGCCCGGCCACGGTTGCGTTGCCATCCGGCCGGGCCAGCGCGTCCCGGATCTCCCCGGCCAGCCGGGCGAGCAGTCCCTCGACCCGCTGTCCCTGCAGGCGCGTCAGCTCATGATTGAGCTGGCTGGCCAGCGGCGTCAGCGGGCCGCCGCCAGATCCGCGGACGATGATCTCCCGCACCAGGTGACCGGTCAGCCTGTCCGCCAGGACAGTGCCCGGCACGCCCAGGACATCGGCTGAAGACTGCCCGGTGCCAGTCAGCCAGGGATCATCAAGCACGGTCAGCTGTCTCGCTATCGCCGCTTGCAGGCCTTCCAGCAGCATCACCGGCCCGGCCCGCGGCGCGTGCGGTACCGGGTCACGGAAGACCTCGCTGATCACCAGCGCGGTCTGCCTGGTCTGCTCGCCATCAGATGGGCTCGTCTCCTCGGCGGCGGCCCAGACGGCGGCGTCGGCCGCCCGGCGCAGCGCACGCTCTTGCTCACTGCCGAGGACGAGCTCGGTCAGCTTCTTTCGGCCAGCGTCAGCAAGCTGCCCGACCAGCCACCCCCCAAGAGCATCCGCAACGAACATCACGCCAGCAGTCTTCCAGCCACGGAGACACTGGGCCAGATCGATGGCATGGGAGGCGAACGGGCCGGATTGGACGGCAACGGGCCGACTTACATGTCACAGGACAACGGGCCGGCCGTGAGGGCCGGAATGTCGTACCCGCCTTTTATAATAGGTCTAACAAGCTGAATAGACCTATCAATAGAAAGCGGGAGCGATCATGGCCGACCATGCCACCACCCTGACGGTAATCGAGGCGTGCGGGCGGGCCGGCGTCCCGGTGCTCCTGATGTCCGAGCCCGGCATGGGAAAGTCCAGCGTGGTGCGGGCGCTGGCCGCCGCCCGGGGGCTGCTGTGCGAGAGGGTACTGGGCTCCATCCGCGAGCCGGCCGACGTGGCAGGGCTGCCCGTCCTGCCGGCCACGGGCACTGGCGGAGTGGTGCTGGAACCGCCGGCGTGGGCCAGGCGGCTGCGGGACGCCGGCGCCGGGTACCTGTTTCTCGACGAGCTGACCACCTGCCCGCCAGCCGTGCAGGCCGCGATGCTCGCCGTCGCCCTGGACCGCATGGTCGGGGACCTGCAGCTGCCCGACGCCGTCGTCGTCGTCGCCGGCGCCAACCCGCCGGACGTGGCCGCTGACGGATGGGAGATTGCCCCGCCGCTGGCCAACAGGTTCTGCCACCTGCTCTACGACCCCAGTGTCGATGAGTGGCTGACCGGCGTCACGACGGGGTGGACGGCGCCGGCCGCACACCGGGCGGTGACCGGCAGCCCGGACCGCCGCGCGGCACTGCGCGCCGTGGTGGCCGGGTTCATCCGCACCCGCCCGTCACTGCTGCACAGCCTCCCCGCCGACCCGGCCGGCGCCGGCGGCGCGTGGCCGTCGCGGCGCACCTGGACGATGACCGCCGACGCGCTGGCCTTCGTCCGCGACGACGACACCGAGGCCATCGCGGCGATCACCTTCGGGCTGGTCGGGGAAGGCGCGGCCACCGAATTCCTCACCTGGCGGGCAGCCGCCGACCTGCCCGACCCCGACGCGGTCCTGGCAGACCCGTCGATCATGAACTGGGCCGAGCGGCCGGACCGGGTATGGGCGGTGCTGTCCGGGGTGATCGCCCAGGCCGCCGCGCGCCGCAGCGTCGCCGCGTGGACCGCCGCGTGGGGGCCGGTGCTGGCCGCCGCCGAGGGCGGCGCACCCGATGTCGCCGCCGCCGCTGTCCGCATCCTGGGCCGTTCCCGCCCGGCAAAGGCAACCGTGCCCGCCGCCGCCGCCCGGTTCCGGCCGCTGCTGGCCGACGCCGGACTCACCAGCCAGGACGGCGCGGCATGACAGCCGACGCGGCGGGCCGCACCGTCACGGCCGTCCGGCCGCTGGACGCCGGCGAGCAGCGGGCGTTCCGGCTCGCCCGGCTGGCCGCCGCCGAGGCCATGCCGTACCTGATGCACGCCCTGTTCGCGCTGGCCCCGCTGGCCGCCCCCGGACTGGGCACCTTCGGGGTAGACGCCCGGTGGCGGCTGTACATGGACCCCGCGCTGCTCACCGGGCCGGACGCGTGGCCGCCGGTCACCGCCGGGGCGGTGCTGCTGCACGAGGCCCTGCACGCCGTCCGCGACCACGCCGGGCGCACCGACGGGCTGCCCCGGCCAGTGCTCGACCTGGCATGGAACCTGGCCACCGACGCCGAGATCAACGATGACCTGCTCGCCGCCGGCGCCGCCCTGCCGGCCGACGTGGTCACGCCGGGCGGGCTGGACCTGGACGACAACGGCATCGCCGAGGAATACTACGCCGCGCTGATCCGCAAGACCGCCGCCGAGCTGGCCGCGCTTGACGACGGCAGCGCCGGATGCGGGTCAGGCGCCGGCGGCCCGGCCCTGCCCGGCGAGCTGCCCGGCGACGCGGGCGACGACGCGGCCGGGCTGGGGGACGCTGACGCGGACCTGGTCCGCCGCCGCGTGGCCGCTGACATTAAGGACAGCGCGGGCAAGGCACGCGGCACGGTGCCGGCCGGGATGGACCGCTGGGCATCGGGCGTGCTCGCCCCGCCCGTCATCCCGTGGAGCCGGGTGCTGCGGGCCGCCGTCCGCCGCGCCATCGCCGTGCAGGCCGGCCGCACCGACTACACCTACCGCCGCCCGGCCCGCCGGCGCGTGCCGCGCATCATCCGCCCGGCGATGCGCGGCCCGGCCGTGATCGCCGCGATCGTGGCCGACACGTCCGGGTCGATGAGCCAATCTGACCTAGACGCCGCCCTAGCAGAGATCAGCGGCGTGCTGCGGTCCTCCGGGGTCGCACGCGATCAGGTGCGGGTGCTGGCGTGCGACGCCGCCGCCGCCGCCCCGCAGCGGGTCCGCTCGGTCCGCGATATCCGGCTCACCGGGGGCGGCGGGACCGACATGCCGGCCGGGATCGCCGCCGCCGCGCGGCTGCGCCCCGAACCGCACGTCATCATCGTGCTCACCGACGGCGAAACCCCGTGGCCCGAGCGGCCCGGCCGGGCGCGGCTGATCTGCGCGGTGATCTCGGCCGAGCCGCCGTCCGGCACCCCGCCGTGGGCCGTCACCGTGCACATCCCCGCATCATGACCACCGACCCGGCCGCCACGGGCACCGACGCCGCGCTCGCCCGGTGGGCCGCCCGGGTGCTGGACGGCACCGGGCTGACCCTGCCGGACGCCGCCGCCGCAGCGGCAGACCCGGCCGCCGCCGTCCCAGCCGCCGCCGGCCGGGCTGCGCAAGCGCTGCGGGACGGCTGGGCCGCCGCGAAAGGAGAAGACATCCCATGACCGCCGACTGGTATGACCTGGCTCAGCGGCTGTACGCGGCGCGGACCCGCGCCGTGGTCGCCCGGCTGGCCGCAGCGCCCATCCCCCGCGTCAGCAACCCGGTGGCGGTCCGCGCCCGGCAGCTCCGGGCCGGGGTCACCGTCACCGCCGCCGCGCCGGGCCGGGCGGAAGCCACCGCACGCGACGGCGAGGCACTGAGCTTGCTGCACGACCTCGGCGTGCGGGTCACCGCCGGCAGCTGGCGGACCCTGGTGACGGCCGACGCCGCCACACTGCCCGCGCTGGCGGCGCTGGCCCGCTCCGCTGACCGCGCCGGGCCGCAGGCTGACACCGCCGCGCACCTGGCGTGGTGGGCGGACCGGGCCGACTTCCCCGGCAGCTCGGCGGTGGTCCCGCTGACCGCGTGCTGCCAGGCCCGGTGGGTCACCGGCACCGGACCCGCTGCCGAGAACAGGCTCGGCACCTGGCTCGCCTGGCTCGCCGTGCCCGGCAGCGGGTGCCCCGCGATGATCGCGCTGCTGGACCGGGTCCAGGCCGGCGTCCCGCTGGCGCTGCTGGAATGGATCGAGCGCGCCGACGCGGACTCGTGGGCGGCGGCGCGGCGCGGCCACGACGGCGGCCGGGACTGGCGGCAGCCCGACAGCGTCGGGCAGGCCGCCACCGGGCTGCGGGCACGCTGCGACCTTAGCGACATGTACGCCGCAGCGCTGCTCACCGACCCGCTGTTCCGGCGGCGCGCCGTCCACACCGGGCACGTGGTCACCGGCACCGCAGCGAGCGTCCCAGGCTCGAAAAACACGGTCACCGTCACCTGCGACCGGGCCGACGCGCGGCTGCGCGCCGGGGACGAGATCACCGGCTGGGCCGGCCGCCCCGCCGGCTCCCCCTCCCCCGCTGACCGGTTCGGCGGCACGATCACCGGCACCGGGATCAGCGCCGGGACACTGACACTGACCATCACCGGCACCCGGGCGGGCAGCACGCCGGCCGGCACGCGGGTCACCATCTGCCCCGCCGCCCCCGACCCCCAGCGCCAGCAGCTCGGCCGGACCAGGCTGCGCAGCCTGTACGGGACGCGGACCTCCTGGCTCACCACGGGCCGCCACCCGGCCGTATCCCGCCGCGATGTGCCGCTGGACATCGTCGTCGCCGCCGCCGGCGCCGGCGGCGACGCCGGCGGCTGACCCTGGCCCGCGGAATGTCCGACCCGCGCATTAAAATAGACCTAATAGACGTAACAGCGCGACAAGGGGACTTCCCATGCGAACCCTCCCGGCAGCCGACCCGCCCGCAGAGCAGCCGCGCACGGTCCCGGACGGAGCGCGCACCGCCGCCGCGCCGGAATCAAGCCAGCCCCGGCCCGCCGCGCCGGCCCGCCAGGGCTGGCCGGGGCAAGAGCTGCTCACCACCCCGGAAACCGCCCAGGTGCTGCACGCCGCCTGGTCCGGCGACCCCGCCGTCCTCGTCCCGTCGCCGCCGGGGGCCGGCAAGACCCGGCTGGTCACCCTGCTCGCCGCCGCACTGTCGGACCGCGCCGGGATGCGCGTCGGCATCGCCGCGCAGACCCGCGCGCAGGCCGTCGAACTGGCCCGCCGCGCCGCCGCGCCCGGCGTCGACGCCGTCCTGATGTGGTCGCGCAGCCAGGCCGCGCCGGCATCGGGCGGCACACCCCCTGTATCGGGGAACCGCATCCGGTTCCCCGCGCAGGGCGGCGGCGTCGTGATCGGAACCACCGCCCGATGGCTGTTCTGCGATCCGCACATCCTCTACTGCGACATCATGCTGATCGACGAGGCATGGCAGGCCACCTACGCCGACGCCGGCGCGCTCGGCGCGTTCGCCGGGCAGGTCGTGTGCGTCGGCGACCCCGGGCAGATCGCCCCCGTCGTCACCGGGGCAGTCAGCCGGTGGGACCGCGACCCGCACGGGCCGCACATCCCAGCGCCCGACGCGCTGCGCGCCGCGCACGAGGACGCGCTGACCATCGTGCCGCTGCCGCACACCTGGCGGCTCGGCCCGGCCACCACCGCGCTTGTCCAGCCCGCCTACTACCCGCACCTGCCGTTCGGGTCAAAACGTCCCGCCGAGCACGTCGCCGGCCCGGCCGGGCCGCTACCGGAAGTCACGCACCGCCCGGTGGCCGCCCCCGGCGGACCCGACGACCCGCTGCTCACCGCCGCGTGCGCCGCGCGGGTCCGCGAGCTGGCCGACGGCCATCAGCTCCACACGGCCGCCGGCATCCGGCCGCTGGCATCCGCAGACATCGCGGTCGTGGCCCCGCACGTCAGCCAGGCCAGCGCGATCCGGGCGCTGCTCGCCGACATGCCGGACGTGCTGACCGGCACGGCCAACCAGATGCAAGGGCTGGAACGGGCCGCCGTGGTCACGCTGCACCCGCTGGCCGGCTACCGGGAGGCCGCCGGCTTCAGCGCCGACCCCGGCCGCGCCTGCGTGATGCTGACCCGGCACCGCGCCCACCTGACCGTCATCACCGACCCGCTGGCCGCCCGCGCCGACGCCGCCGGCACCACCCTGCTCAGCCGCCTTCAGGGCACCCCGCAGGTCTAGGTCACGGCCGCCCGGGGAACTCACGGGCACGCACCGCCAGTCGTCAGCGCGATGCGCCCGGCCAGCTGCCGACGCGGCGGGGCCGGCAGGACCGGACACCGCCCTCCGGGGGACGTCCCCCGGAGGGCGGTGTCGCCACCAGGGCGCCGGGTTGATGGCTAGGACTCGGGAGCTGCCTCCCCGGCGGCGGGCCGACGGCGCGCGGCGGCCCGGCGGCGCGCGGCGGGCCTCGGCCCAGACGGGCGGCGGCCGCCCGGCCGGGACCGCGCGGAGGCCGGCCGCGATCCGCGGTCCTGCGGAGCTCCCGGCGGGGCGGCCTCAGGCGCGGCCGCTTCGGCGACCAGGCGCTCAGTGTCGCTGATGACTGCCAGCATCGTCGCGGTGCCGACCAGCGCGTCACGCTTCTTGACGGCCTCGCGCTGCTCTGCCCAGGCGCTGGCCTGCCAGTCCGGGTCGGCGAGCGTGTCGGCGGCGCGGATGACCACCCGGGCGCCGAGACCCCACAGGTGACAGTTCACCGCCAGCGCGGCGGTGACCAGCGGGCTGATGTCGTTGACTATCCACCAGTAGTCGCCCGGGTCCTGGCCGCGTTCCCTGAGCAGCTGGGCGGCCGCGCGGAGCATGCCGCCGGTCCCGGCGGCGGGCTCGGCGATCGACATGCCCGGCTGCAGGTCGCCGGTGAGCGTCATGCGGGCGATCAGGTCGCAGAGCGCCGGCGGGGTGTAGAACTCGCCGCGGGCCTGGGCGGCCGACCGCGGCCGCATGGCGATGTAGGCGTGGCCGAGCAGGTCGATATCATGCAGGGCGCCGCGGCCGAGCAGATCGCAGATGCCTGCCCTGACCGCGGCGCGGGCGACCGCCGCCGCGGCCCGCACGAGCTCGCTGTCCAGCGGGTCATCGTTCAGCCAGTCGGCCAGCGGACCGCACCTGATGCACAGGTCGGGGCGGCGCAGCCAGAACTGCGCCCAGGCCAGGCCCATCCCCCGGACGATCTCGTCATCCCCGGCCGCCAGGAGCGCCCGGCCGTCGATGCCGTCGGCGAGGCACAGCGCGGCGATCACCCCGAGGGGGACCGCTGACTCGCCGTGGCCCCGGCGCTCCCACCATGCGCCAGCGGCGCGATCGCAGATCCTGACAGCCTGTGCGTCGAGGTTCTGGAAGGTCATCGCGATACATCCCCGTCCCGAAATTTAAATAGGTTTATTAGACCTAATATAAGTCCGGGGTATGACATTCCGACCGGTCAGCGGGCCGCCGCCTGTCCGGTGCCGGGTAAGTCGGCCCGTTGCCAGTGAGTGCGGCCGACTCACATGTTTGCCATCGAAGTCGGCCCGACTCGCCATGACAGGGCGTGTGTCCAGGTGGCTGACCAGCATCAAGCGCGCTGTGACACGCCCTGTACCGCGAGGCCCACCGGGCCGACTTAACTGGCATGAAGGAGAAGGTCGACTATGGTCGTAGATATAGTTACGCGGTCTTGTCGGCCAAGATCGTTTGCCAATCAGACAGGCCCGCGCAGGTCAGCGGCACCATGCCGGGCCGACTTATCTGGCGCGGGACACCGCCGGCCGGGAACTGGGAGTATGACTTGTGCCGTGTCCGCACTCGACCAGCCCGCGCTCATGCCCTGGGACGGCGATTCACCCCCGGCGCCGGCGCCGGGGCCGCTGCGAGAGGCGATGGTCGTGTTCCGGGACGGCACGTGGCGGCTGTGCCGCGTCGCGGGCTGGTGGCAGGAGCCGCCGCCGGGCAGCCGCTGGTGGTGCCTGCTCCGCTGGGGGGTGCAGGGGACCGTGTACGAGGGATGGTTCCGCCACGATCTCGCCGTGGTGACACCGTGCCCGCTGCGGGGCGGCGCGGGCACGGCCGAAGGCCGGTGAACCCGTGCCGCGGGCCCCGCGCAGCTCGATCCGGGCGCCGCGGTGCCGGCGGCCCGGGAACGGCCGGCCCGGTCAGAAGATGGCTGGCTGCGCCCACCGGCCGGGCGCGGCCGCAGCGCTCGCGGCGCGGGGCCTCGGGGTCAGCCCGGGCCTGGTGAAGCTGACGTACACCGGGCCCGGCGCGGCGCCGGCCGGCAGGGCGGCCTCGGGGACCGGCCGGATCCTCCCGGTCGCGGTCGCCAGCAGCCGCAGCTGGCGCGCCAGCACATCGGGCCGTCGGGTGAACGCCGACGGCAGGACGGCCGCGATCCGCCCGCCCGGCCTGACCCACTGCACCGCGCGCATGACATGGTCGACCGCGATCTGCCCGCCGGGGGGATACATCAGCACGGCGTCATAGCGCGGCCGCGGATCGATCGCGAGGAAATCGGCGCAGATCACCTCACGCGCAAGGCCGGTCTCCTGGAGCGCCCGGGCGGATACCGGCTCCACTTCGATGCAGTCCACGACAGCGCCGCGTTGAGCGGCCGGAACCGCGAGGCCGCCCCGGCCCGCCGACGGCTCGAGGAGGAGCAGCCCGCGCAGGTCCTCGCCGAGCTCGCCAAGCAAGAGTGCCGCCAGACCCAGCGTGGCGGCGTCACAGCCCGCCCGGACGCGGGGGACCTCATCGTCGCTCAGCAGCGCCGCCAGGACGGCCCCGGCCGGCACGCCGGTAAATGCGTAACCGTCCGTCTCCCGGACGCCACCCGATGCTTCCAGCAGGGCGCATGCCGCCCGATGCGCTTCCGGGCCGCCCGCCGGGGACAGCACGATGCGGCCGCCGTCGACGGCAGCCGCGAGGAGAACATCCCTGATCTCCCCGGGGATGAGCCCGCCCTGTCCGCCATGTGCCATCAGCCAGCCTCCCGCCGAACATCAAATTAGGCTTATTGCACATGATAAACCTGTCCGGGCGCCCGGCCGTGGCATCGCTGCCAGACACGCGGCGCGAGCGGTCCGGAAGGCCGGCGGCCCCGCGGTCGGGTGACCTTACTGGCTGCTGCTGCGAGCGTCCCGCCCGGGCACGTGAGGCCAAGATCCGCCGGGTCGCGCAGCCGTGATCGGGGAACTCAGGCTGCCGTGGCCGCGTCAGGACTCTTCGCCGGTGATGACACGTACCCCGGCGGTGACGAACATGTGATCGTCGAGCAGCTCCGCGACGGAGTCTGCGCCGAGGGCGGCGCACGCGCACCCGTCCGGGTCAGGCGCCAGGTCCCCGGCCGGCCCGGGGTCAGTGTCGTCCCAGTGGGCAGTGCACGGCCCGATCGCCACGGTGACCCGCCCGTCCCGGCGGGCGGCATCCTCCCAGCCATCGGGCAGCTCCATCTGCTGCAGCAGCAGGTGCCGGAATGCTCCGTCCTGCTCCTGGCCGGTGCGCAGCGCGATCCACGGCCGGGCCCCGCCGCCGATCCGCAGCGCCCAGTCGCACTCGCCGCCTTCCATGCTGTCGGGGTGGCCCAGGCCCTCGCCGTTCAGGTGGAGCTGCAGCTCCGTCAGCCACGGCCAGGCGCCCTGCCCATGGTCCTCGGTGACGCGGACGGTGACCAGCATCATGGCCCGGCCGGTGTGGTCGTGGCCGTACCACCAGCCGGGGGCGAGCAGTGCCCGCGCCTCCAGCTCGTACTCCCCGGAGACTGCCGGCTGCGCGCTGGCCGGCAGGCTGATCCGGTGCGGGCCGTCCGGGATGTCCATGACCTTGCTGAGCCACGCGATCGACGTCCCCGCGGCCCCGGCGCGGCCGAACATCGGCGACGCATCCCTGGCCGGCTTGCACCGGGCGTGCAGCTTCCTGGTGCCCACGTGCATGGTGGACGGCTGGATGTCCGGGTCGTAGGCGGTGACGAGCAGCTCGAGGCAGCAGTCTTCCTCCCGGGCGTCGCCGGGCTCGTCGCACCAGTCGCAATCGAAGGCCGGGCTGACCTCGTTGTCGAGCCACGCGCGCAGATCCGGGTAGCCGACGCCGCGCCAGGTCTTGCCGTCGATCCAGTCCCGCAGGTCATCGGTGATGATCCACCGGTGGCAGGGCTCCCACGGCTCCTCGGCCGCGGTGACGTGCCGCAGTGCGGCGGCGTAGGGCATGCCCGTGCGGGAAATCGCGGAGGTCGCGGGCGGCGGTCTTGCGGGCGGTGTGCCGCCCATCGCTGGCGCTGGTGCTCATGACGGATCGCTCTCCCGGCAGGTCCCGCGCCCCTGCCGCGGTCAGGCACGTCACGGCAGCATGAAGATCACCAGTTCCCGCTGCGTGACCCGTGGGATCTTGGCCTCAGGCACCCGGGGCGCGCGCGGGGCGCCAGCCGGAAGGGCTCAGCCGCTCGCAGCGCGGCCAAGCCCACTCTAAGCGCGGCCACTGACATTCCAGCCCCTACCGGGCCATGGCCGCAGAATTCCGCTGGCACATCCCGTCACCGACCGGGCAAGGTCCGCCGCCCGGGCCGGGCTGCCTTCACCGCTGGCGAGGCAGACACGCCACGGCCGGCCCCGCTGCAAATGCCCGTTACTACATATTGTGCCTATTAAGTCTAATTAGATATGATGAGGGGGTGAGGACGGCGCGGGCAGCGCCGGGAAGGAGCGGGAACATGGCACACCGGGCTGCGGGACCCCACTACCAGACATGGCCCTGGATTCTCCTCATCGTCGCCGGGCTGCCGACCACCGCCGCGGGCAGTCGTTACGTGATGCTGGGATGGCTGATGATCGGCACCGGGATCGTGCTTATCGTCCGGGCCGCCCGCCGCAATCGCGCCCTGCGGCGGGGCGCCCGCCCGGCCCCCTCCCCCGCCGGCAGCCCCGCGCACAGCGGCCGGCAGCGTCCCGCCCGGCCGGCCCGCAGGCCCGCCGCCGGCCGCAGGCCCCGCAGCCGTGTGACCGGCCGCCGGGTCGCCCGTCAGCTCATCCGCCTGCTGCCCTGACCGCGATGAGCTCCCCCGCCCCGGCGCCGCCCGCGCCGGCACTGCCCGGCAGGGCGGGGTACCAGCTGCACCGCGGCGATGCCCTGGCGGTGTATGACGCCTGGCCGGCGCCCGCCGCGATCATCAGCGACGGCGCCTACGGGGTGCGCGGGTTCCACGGTGACACCGCCGGCACCGAGGGGCTGGCCGGGTGGTACCGGCCGCACGTCGAGGCGTGGAGCCGGCTGGCCGGGCCCGCCGCGACGCTGTGGTTCTGGAACACCGAGATCGGCTGGGCGACCGTGCACCCGCTGCTCGCCGCGCACGGCTGGGACTACGTGCAGGCCATCACCTGGGACAAGGGAACTGGCCACGTGGCGGGAAACGTCAACGGCAAGACAATCCGCCGGTTCCCCGTGGTGACCGAAATCTGCGTCTTCTACCAGCGCCGCCTCGAGATCCCCGGGCCCGGCGGCCCGCTGCCGGTACAGCAGTGGGTGCGGCGCGAGTGGCAGCGGTCCGGGCTGCCGCTGGCGCGGGCCAACGACGCGTGCGGCGTGCGGGACGCGGCGGCCCGCAAGTACCTGACCCGGGACTGGCTGTGGTACTGGCCGCCCGGGGTGATGATCGAGCGGCTCGCCGCCTACGCCGACGCGCACGGCGCGGCGGCCGGGCGGCCCTACTACTCCCTCGACGGCGCGCAGCCGGTCACGGCCGCCGAGTGGGACGCGCTGCGCTACAGCTGGCGGCACGCCCACGGGCTGACCAACGTCTGGCAGCTGACCCCGCTGCGCGGCGCGGAAAGGGTCAAGGGCACGCTGAGGCGGGCCGCGCCGCGGGTGCATAATCCCGGCTCGCTGTCGGCCGCGCACCTGAACCAGAAGCCGCTCGAGCTCATGCACCGCATCATCAACGCGGCCACCGCACCGGGTGACGTGGTGTGGGAGCCGTTCGGCGGGCTGGCGTCCGCGGCGGTCGCCGCAGTGCAGGCCGGCCGGTTCGCGTGCGTCGCGGAGACCGACCGCGTCTTCGCGGACATCGCCGCGCAGCGGCTCGCAAGCGCCCGCGCCGGGTAAGAACCCGGCGGGCCCGCCAGTCAGCGAACCGGCCGGGAGCCTACGATTTGTGAATCTGGCCGCGAGGAGGCGCCTATGCCGCCCGGATTGGGCGCCGTGCTGGCTGCTCTTGCGATCGAGGCGAGTCCCGGTGAGTTCGCTGCCGTGGAAAGCCTTCTCGGCGGATCTCTCTCCGGGCTTGCCGCGGTCCGCCGGGCCGCGGTCGCGCAGGTGGATGCCGTCGACCTGACTAGCCGGGAGGTCAGGGACTGGCTCTCGGGACTGCCGATCGGGCGGGATGCCGAGCTTCATGCCGGCTGGGTTTCGGACCGGCTCGGCGCCCGCATGAGCTTCGGGACCTTCGCGGCGAACATCGGCGATCTCTGGTTCCCCGCAATGGACGACATTGTCGCGGTACTGCGCTCCGGCAGCATTCTCCTGGTTCTTGTCCTCGATCACGAGGAGCTCATTACGCTGTCAAGCGTGCCCGGCCATGGCGCGGGCTAGGCGGCGCCGGGGACCCGGCGCGGCCATTCACCTCTTGGCCGGCCTGAGCTGCCGCCCCGGAGTCGGCCCGGCGGAGACGTCCTGACCAGCACCTCGGATTTCGGGTATGGCCCGGCGGGCAGGGCGATCGCGACCGCGGCGCGCTGGCGCCTGGTCTCTCCCAGCCGGAACGCGTACCGGATGCAGCCGGGATGGCGCATCCGGCGGGCGCCGGCTGCGGCGAGCGCCGCGGCCAGCCAGGCCGACCGGTCCTGGCAGGCCCGCGGCACCGGGGCGCCGGCCGCGATCAGCTGCGCCTCGGCGTACTCGTGACCCGGCTCGCCGCCGCGGATCTTCTGCAGCGCCCGCGGGCTGAGCACCTGGCCGCCGGGCAGCACCCAGTGCGTGCGCGGGCAGGACCGGCCTACTGGCGCGGTGTACATATTCGGAAGCTGCGGTATTCCAACTGGCCCCGGTCAACCCGCCTTGACGGTCAGCTGGATCTGTGCGGCTGCGCCCATGCCGAGTTGCCCGCGACGGCCGGCACAGTTACCTGGCGCGACCGCTGTCCATAGTGGTGGAGGCATGCACGTAGCCGCCGTTCTGAGCGGCGGCCCCAGTGCACTGAGTGATCGTGTTGATGGCTCCGAATTGTCATTCTGCGCGTGGAGTGTCGATGGTCTTGGGCGAGGCGACCCTCGTGGCGGTGACATCCGCGCCGCCACGGGAGTGCGGTCGCTGCCAGCGAGCTGAGCGTCGCTTTCGTCGCGGTATCCCGCGCTCATCCTTCGAGGAGTTGCTGGCCGCCGTCGATGTCGAAGGTCGCGCCGGTGACCGCGGTGTTCGTCATGAGGTGGACGGCCAGGGCGGCGATGTCGGCCGCGCCGACGACCCGGCCGATCGGCAGCGTGGCACGGAGCTGCGCTCGGCGCTCGTCGATCTGGTCGCCGAGCAGGAAGGCCGACAGCGGCGTGTCGACAAATCCTGCCGCGATCAGGTTGACCCGGACGGGCGCGACCTCGAGCGCCAGGGTCCTGGTCATGGCGGGAAGCGCGGACGTGAGCGCCACGATGAACGAGCGGCCCGCTGCCGTGCGGCGGCCGCCGGTGCCGCCCATGAATAGCAGGGTGCCTCCCGGGCGGACCTTGCCCGCGGCGTGCCGGGCGACCTGCAGCGGCAGCAGGAGATGGGCGTCGACGTCGCGGCGTGCCGCGTCGAGGTCGAACCCGGCCAGCGGCGCGCAGGAGGGCCCGGGGCCGGTGACCAGCAGGTGGTCGATGGGGGCGGGCAGCGCGTCGAAGAACCGCCCGAGCCGGCCGAAGTCGGTGGCGTCGAAGGCGGCGATGCTGGCCCCGAGCTCGAGGCCGGCGCGGTGCAGGCGGTCCGGGTCGCGGGCGGTGAGGATGATGCCTGCTCCCTGGGCGCGGGCGAGCCGGGCGGTCTCGAGCCCGATGCCGGAGCTGCCCCCGATGACCAGGACGGTCTGCCCGAGCAGGTCCCGCTCGTGGTGCACGGGCGATGAGTTGATCGAGGCGGCCATGGTTCCTCCAGACGTCGTCGTCGCTTACGTCGGCAGTTCCATCCCGGCCTGGTCCGCTGTCATGTGCGTGGCGGGCCAGCCGGCCAGCGCGCGTCGCGCTGGCCGGGTCAGGAATCACCCTTGCGCTTCGAGGGCTGCATCGCCCCAGGGAGACACCCTGGGGCGGCCCCTGGGCCTGCGGGGTTCCGCAGGCCCGGCCGGAGACGTACGCTCGGCTGATACCGGCTGCGAGCAGTCGCGGGACGACGCAGGGAGGCCGCCGACGAGTCAGGATCCCCGCCCGCCCCCGAAGCTCCTCGGCCGCCGCAGCGAGTGTGAGGCGCTCGACCGGCTTGTCGCCGACGCGTTCGCCGGCCGGAGCCGGGTGACCGTGCTGCGGGGCGAGGCGGGGGTGGGCAAGAGCGCGCTGCTGGGCTACCTGTCCGGCCGGGTCGCCGGCTGGCACGTCGCAAGAGCCGCCGGCGTGGAGTCGGAGATGGAACTGACCTACGCCGGCCTGCACCAGCTCTGCGCGTCCATGCTGGACCACCTGGACCGGCTGCCCGCCCCGCAGCGGGACGCGCTCGCGACGGTGTTCGGCCGCAGCGCCGGTACCGCGCCCGACCGGTTTCTGGTCGGGCTGGCGACGCTCACGCTGTTCGACGAGGTCGCCGGGCAGCAGCCGCTGGTCTGTGTCGTCGACGACGCGCAGTGGCTCGACCGCGCCTCGGCGCAGATCCTGGGGTTCGTTGCCCGGCGCCTGTTCGCTGAGCGGATCGCGGTCGTGTGCGCAGCGCGGACGGGGGCCGGCGATGACGTTCTCGCCGGGCTCCCGGAGTTGTCCATGCGCGGCCTCGGTGACAGCGATGCCCGCGCGCTGCTGCTAGCCAACGTGCCCGGCCCTCTGGACGCCGCCGTCTGCGACCAGATCATCAAGGAGAGCCACGGCAACCCGCTCGCCTTGCTCGAGCTGCCGCGCACCTGGAACGTCGCCGGTCTGGCCGGCGGGTTCGGTCTTCCCAGCGGTCAGCCGGTCGCCGGGCGGATCGAGCAGAGCTTCGCCCGGCGCCTCCACCTGCTCCCGTCCGATACGCAGCTGCTCGTCCTCACCGCTGCCGCCGAACCGCTCGGCGACCCGGTCCTGCTCTACCGGGCCGCGGGGACGCTCGGGATCGACCTCGCGGCGGCGGGCCCGGCGCAAGACGGCGGGCTGCTGGAGCTGGGCGGGCGGGTCGAATTCGCGCACCCGCTGATCCGGTCCGCCGCCTACCGCTCGGCAGCCGCGGACGACCGGCACCGCGTGCACCGTGCCCTGGCCGAGGCCACCGCCGCCGAGACCGACCCTGACCGGCGGGCCTGGCACCGCGCCTGCGCCACCCCGGGGCCTGACGAGGAGGTCGCCGCCGAGCTCGAACGCTCGGCCGGCCGGGCGCAGGCCCGCGGCGGCGTCGCTGCCGCGGCCGCGTTCCTGCAACGCTCCGCTGAGCTCACGGTCGACCCGGCGCGACGAGCCGAGCGCGCGCTGGCCGCGGCCCAGGCGAGCTTCCAGGCCGGCGCGTTCGAGGCGGCTCTCGCGCTCCTGGCCACGGCGGAGACCGGAGCACTTGATGAGTTCCAGCGCGCCCGGGTGGACCTGGTGCGCGGCCAGATCGCCTTCGCGTCGGGTCTTGCCAGCGATGCTCCGCCGTTGCTGCTGAAGGCGGCGAGGCGGCTGGAGCCGTTCGACCCGGGGCTCGCGCGCGAGACCTACCTGACAGCCTGGGGCGCGGCGTCCGTCGCTGCTGGGCAGGCGGCGGGAAGGGGCGTCCTGCTGGAGATCTGCCGCGCCGTCCGGGCGCTCCCGCCGAGGCCGGGTGCTCCGCGTCCCCTCGACCTGCTGCTCGGCGGCCTCGCCCTGCTGACCACCGACGGGCACGCCGCCGCGACTCCGGTGTTGCAGCGCACCGCGGCAGCGCTTGCCGGCATCCCGGTGGAAGACGTCCTGCGCTGGGGCTGGATGGCCACGGCGGCCAGCAACGCCGTCTGGGACAACGACGGCGCGCATGCGATCTCCGCGAGGCAGGTCCAGCTGATCCGCGGTGCCGGCGCACTTGCGGAGCTGCCGCTTTACCTGTCCGCGTTGGGGCTGGCATCTGCGTGGATGGGCGACTTCGCGGGTGCCGCCTCGAACATCGCGGAGGCCGAAAGTGTCGCGGCGGCGACCGGGAGCCACTTCGCGCCCTACACGTTGCTGAGGCTTCGGGCGCTGCAAGGGAGGGAAGCCGAGGCCTCCGCGGCGATCGAGCAAGCCGCGGCGGGAGGGCCAAGCGCGGCGCTTTACGCGCAGTGGGCGGCCGCGGTCCTGTACAACGGCCTGGCCCGCTATGAGGAGGCGGCGTGGTCGGCCCGCCAGGCTACTTCGAACACCTTCGAGTACTGGGTGTCTGTGTGGGCGCTGCCCGAGCTGGTCGAGGCGGCGATGCATGCGGGAGATGCCGAACTCGCCCGTGATGCGCTCGACCGGCTGGCGGAGACGACCCGGCCGGCCGGCACCGACTTCGCGCTGGGCATCGAGGCCCGCTCCCGGGCACTGCTGAGCGACGGTGCCGCCGCCGGCGACTTGTATCGCGAAGCGATCGAGCGGTTTAGCCGTACGCGGCTGCGTCCGGAGCTCGCGCGCGCGCATCTGCTCTACGGGGAGTGGCTGCGCCGCGAGGGCCAGCGCACCGACGCGCGCGAGCAGCTGCGCACCGCCCACCACCTGTTCGACGCGATCGGCATGGAGGGGTTCGCCGAGCGCGCCCGCCGCGAGCTGCTGGCGACGGGCGAGAAGGCGCGCAAGCGCAGCCCCGGGACGCGCGAGGAGCTCACGCCGCAGGAGGAGCAGATCGCCCGGCTCGCCCGCGAGGGCCTGTCGAACCCGGAGATCGGCGCGCAGCTGTTCGTCAGCGCGCGCACCGTCGAGTGGCACCTGCGCAACGTGTTCGCGAAGCTCGGCATCACCTCGCGCAGGCAGCTCCAAACGGCGCTGCCCCAAGACGGCCCGCTCGGCGGTACCCGCACTTAGCCGGCGTTCGTTTAGCAGGCTTTAAGCGACTGCGGGCACGACCTCACTGAGCCCGCGGACGGGCGGGACAAGGGGAACCTCTGGGTTATCCCTGGGGGGGACCCAGGGTGTTGCCCTGGGGTGATGCAGCGGTTGAGATCGTAGCGTCATCCCTGACACAACCCCAGGGAGGCGTCAATGAGCACAACCGAGGACCGCGCCAGCGGCGAACTTCGTGAGGGCTACGCCGAGGTCGGCGACCAGCGGCCTGCGCTAGCCACCGAGGGGCCCACATGTCGGTTACAGAAGAGTCAGCGGAGGCCACGGCGATCCGGCCGTTCACGGTCGAGATCCCCGAGGCGGAGATCGAGGCGCTGCGTGCGCGCGTCGCCGCGACACGGTGGCCTAGCAAGGAGCTCGTCCAAGATGGGTCGCAGGGCGTGCAGCTGGCGACGCTGCAGGAGCTCGCGCGCTACTGGGCGGCCGACTACGACTGGCGGGCGTGTGAGGCGAGGCTCAACGCGCTGCCGCAGTTCACGACCGAGATCGACGGGGTCGAGATCCACTTCATCCACGTCAAGTCGGCTCACGAGAACGCGCTGCCGCTGATCATCACGCACGGCTGGCCCGGCTCGGTGATCGAGATGCTCGAGGTCGTCGGCCCGCTCACCGACCCAACCGCGCACGGCGGGGGCGCCGAGGACGCGTTCGACCTGGTGCTGCCGTCCCTGCCCGGCTACGGGTTCTCCGGCGAGCCGGCCGAGGTCGGCTGGGATGCCGGCCGCGTCGCGCAAGCGTGGGCGGAGCTGATGCGCCGCCTCGGCTATACCCGCTACGTCGCCCAGGGCGGCGACCAGGGCGCTGGCGTCACCGACGCGATGGGCCGCCAGGCTCCGGACGGGCTGCTCGGCGTTCACTTCAACTTCCTGGACGCGGCCCCGCGAGAACTGCTGATGGCCGCCCTCAACCCCAGGCTCGCGTTTTCCGGGGAGGACCGCGCGCAGTTCAGTAAGCTCACCGCGATCTTGATGCGAGGCTACATCGCCGAGATGGGCGAGCACCCGCAGACGATCGGCTACCCCCTGGTGGATTCACCACTCGGCCTGGCGGCCTGGATGCTGGACCACGACGCGGACAGCTACCAGAAGATCTCCCGCGCCTTTGCCGGCGGGCAGCCCTCGGGCGGCCTCACCCGGGACCACATCCTCGACAACATCACGCTGTACTGGCTCACGGGCACCGCGACCTCGGCAGCACGGCTGTACTGGGAGTCCGGGCGAGGTGCCATGGCCGCGTTCAAGCACCCGCCTCCGCACGTCTCGCTCCCGGTGGCCTACACGGTGTTCCCCGGCGAGATATTCCAGGCCCCGCGCCACTGGGTGAAGAGCGCCTACCACAACCTCATCTATTTCAATGAGGCCGCCAGGGGCGGCCACTTCGCCGCCTGGGAAGAGCCACAGCTGTTTTCAGAAGAACTCCGCGCGGCGTTCCGGACACTGCGCTAGACCAGCTCGAAGTCGTCGGCCGACCAGATCGCCCGGCCTGGACCGCGTCGAGCGCCTCGAGACCGCCTCGCACTGGGTGCATCACGACGCGGCTGAGCGCGTCACCCAGCTGCTCACCGGCTTTTTCCCTCCCGCTCTGGCGAAATAGAAAGGGTCAAGATCATGAACACAACCCACTGGCGGCGCGCCCGGCTGGCCGCCTGCTGCGCGGCGCTGGCCGCGCTGGCCCTCGGGGCAGCTGGCGCCACGGCTGCCACGGCCGGCACCAGGGCCGTGGCGTCGGGCTCCGGCGGCGCCCCGATCGTGACCACCGACGACGGCGCCGTCCGCGGCGTCGCCGCAGGCAGCATCAATGAGTTTCTCGGCATTCCCTACGCCGCTCCCCCGACCGGCAACCTGCGGTGGCGCCCACCGCAGCCGCCGGCCGAGTGGCAGGGGGTCCGCGACGCGACGCAGTTCGGGCCGAGCTGCCCGCAGACGGCCAGCCCATTCGCGCCGCCCGGGACGATCAGCGAGGACTGCCTGTATCTGAACGTCTACGCGCCGACGGTAGGCAATAACGATCAAGGCGGCCGGCCGGTGCTGGTGTGGATCCACGGCGGAGGTCTCGTCCAGGACGGCGCCCGCAACTACGACGGCACCAAGCTCGCGGCCGACGGCGCCGTCGTGGTCACGATCAACTACCGCCTCGGCGCGCTCGGCTTCCTCGCGCACCCGGCGCTCGCCTCCCGGCCGGGCGGCCCGGCCGGCAACTACGGCCTGATGGACCAGCAGGCGGCCCTGCGCTGGGTCCAGCGCAACATCGCGCGGTTCGGCGGCGACCCGCACAATGTGACCATCGCGGGCGAGTCGGCCGGCGGCCTGTCGGTGCTGGCCCAGATGGTCTCGCCCGGCGCCCGCGGCCTCTTCCAGCGGGCGATCGTGCAGAGCGGCACATTCGCCCTGAACCAGCGGCCGCTCGCCACGGCCGAGGCGGCCGGCCAGACGTTCGCCACGGCCGTCGGCTGCCCGGACCAGACCGCGGCGTGCCTGCGCAGCGTGCCGGTCAGCGACCTGGTCAGCAACTTCGGCGTCGAGATTCCCGGCGTCGTCGACGGCTCGGTGCTCACCCAGCCGATCGGAACGGCGCTGACCCGCGGGCAGTTCGCCCGGGTGCCGATCATCAACGGCATCACCCACGACGAGGAACTGCTCTTCGTCGAAGGCCTCGGCATCACCGTGAGCCAGGGGACGAACATACTGCTGGCTGCGCCACTGAGCGACAGCGCGAACTACCAGCCCGACATCGCCCAGGCCCTGGGCGTGTCGGCCGCGCGGGCCGCGGCGATCGCGAACGAGTATCCGCTCAGCGCCTACCCGTCGGCGGTTGTGGCCTTCAGCCTGCTCGTCTCGGACGCGAGCTTCGCGTGCCCGGCGCTGCAGGTCGACCGCCAGACCGCCGCGCGCGGCGTTCCGACGTACGCCTACCAGTTCAACGACGACAAGGCGCCGGTGAGCTTCCTGGGAGTCAGTCTGGGCTTGGCGACGCACGGGGCAGAACTTCCGTATCTGTTCGACCTGCCGAACACGCCGGTCGTGCTCGACCCCGACCAGCAGGCGCTCGCCGCCAGCATGCGGACCGACTGGGCCCGCTT
>Ga0207700_10000270_pt1 | contig 30934 bp, 25 predicted proteins | sample LARL82metaG_FD_184348 | JGI IMG/M metagenome (GOLD analysis project Ga0207700, IMG submission 184348) | Corn, switchgrass and miscanthus rhizosphere microbial communities from Kellogg Biological Station, Michigan, USA - LAR L8-2 metaG... | ecosystem: Host-associated > Plants > Roots >...
TAACGCGCGGGATGTGGAGCGGTTCTTCGGGTTGCCGGTGCTGCTGGATCTGCCGCCGAAGTCGCTGGGCCGGCAGGTGTCGCTGGCCTCGCCGCGGTCGCGGACCGGGCGGGGGTTCACCGAGCTGGCGCACGCGGTGGCCGCGTCGCTGGGCGAGGGCAGCCACGTGGTGATCGTGGCCGGGGCGAGCCGGGGCCCGGCGGGCAGCGTGGTGGCGGCCAACCTGGCGGCGGCGCTGGCGCGGACGCATTCGGAGGCGGTGCTGGTGTGCGCGGCGCTGCGGGACAGCGTGGCGCCGGAGTTGTTCGGGATGGCGCCGGGCCGGGGGCTGGCCGAGGTGCTGGCCGGGCAGGCCACGGTGGGCGAGGTGGCCAGCGGGCCGGCCAGCGCGCCGGGGCTGTGGGTGATCCCGCCGGGGGCCGATACGTCGCTGGCCGAGTATCACCTGCAGCATGACACGGCGCGGGCGCTGACCGCGCAGCTGCGCCGCGATGCGCGGTTCGTGGTGGTGGAGGTGCAGGCCAAGGAGGACGGGGCCGATACCCTGGCGCTGGCTGAGTTCGCCGATGCCGCGGTGCTGACGGTGGAGGCGCAGCGCACCAGCCGGGGTGACGCGCAGGCGGCGATCCGGCGGCTGCGCCAGATGCGTACCCAGCTGCTGGGCATGGCGGTGGTGCCGCCGGTGCGGGAGGGCGTCACCATCCGCCCGCCCCAGCCGCGCCAGCCGCGGGAGGGTGCCCCGCCCCGGGGCGAGGTGGACTCCAGGCCTGGCGCCGGCGCGTTGGGACGTTCCCAGATGTCGTCGCTGTCGGGCAAGCCCCCCGGCGCGAACCGGGACGGGAGGCTGGTCCGCCCCGGCCGCGCGGCCGAGGCGTACGGTGACCCGGCAGACCGGGTATCCGGAAGCTGACCTATGCCACGTAGCGGTTCGCCGCGGCAGTTCGGCCCCGTGGCGGCGGCGCTCGCTGTGGCCGGGGTGTGCCTCGGCGGGTGCTCGAGCCCGATCAACCCCGTGGGTGGCGGGAGCGGATCACCCACCCCGGCCAGTTCCAGCCCGAGCTCGTCGCCGAGCTCGAGCTCGAGCAGTGCCGCAGGTCCGCTGGCCCCGCTGACCGGCTTGCCCGCGGCCAGCGAGGCGGCCGCGGACAAGCCGGCCGTGGCGCTGGACCTGACCGGGTCGGATCCCAGCGGGCTGACATCTGCCGACCTGGTCTTCCAGGAGTTCAGCGCGCCAGTGCGCTACATCGCGGTGTTCCAGTCGAAGCAGGCGACGGCCGGGCCGGTAACCGGCACCCAGCCAGCCGACAAGCAGGCGCTGTCCGTGCTGCACCCGCTGATTGGCTACGACGGGGCCGCCGCGCCCTTCTTCATCACGAGCCTGGACAAGTCCAAGCTGAAGGACGCTGGTTACGGGGCTCATCCGTCGCTCTACACGGCGGGAACGCAGGGCCTGACCACATCGACGCAGGCCATCATCAGCGCCGTCACCGGCGAGACGGCCCCGCCGCAGGTGTTCAGGTACCGCGGTTCGAGTTCCGGGGCCAACACGCTGGCCGCCACAGGCGTGTCCAGGCCTACGTCCGCCCGCGTGAGCATTCCCGGCAACGCCACCCAGGACTGGACGTTCAGTCAGAAGCACAACGCGTGGGAGCTGACCAGCGGCGGACCCCCGGTACGCGTCGCCAACGTGGTCGTGCAGACGGTTCCCTACAAGACGATCGGCATCAACAAGCGCGCCGGGATCAGCGCGCAGGTCGCGCAGGTTCTCGGCCGGGGCCACGCCGAGGTGCTGTCCGGCAGCGCGGCCGGCGGCAGCGGCGGGACGGCCGCCTCGGGCACCTGGGCCAAGACGCACATCAGGGATGTCACCAACTACCTCGAAAACAGCGGGTCTCCGATGGCGTTCCAGCCAGGTTCCACGTGGATCATCCTGGCGCCACCGGGTACCACGGTCAGCACGTCCGGCTGAGAGCGTGCCTGAGCGCTCAGCGATGCTCTGAAATCCAGAACGCACGCACCTGGCCGGAGGATGCCGTCGGTGCCGGCGAGGCCGTGGTTCGCAGCCGTGCCGTTCACCGGGTCCAGCGCAGCGGCCTGCCCAGCAGCTTGGCCAGCCGTTCGTCGTGCGGAGCGTAGTACTCGCTAAGCACCTGTCGCGTCTTCACCGGCAGCGGCGCGCTCGGTCGCGCGTTGACCTGCCGGAAGCCGGTCGGCTCATGGGCGTGCAAGCCGAGGAAGGCCAGCAACCGCTGGTACTGCCGGGCGGGCTGGTCAAAGTACGCCTCGCTGTCTATCACGTGCACCTGCTCAGGCGAGAAGAACCCGAACGCGCGCTCCAGCTGTTCGGCGTAGTGGCCGCGGTGCCGGTAAGAGTGATGGCGATGGGCCAGGCTTTCGTAGCGGATGTTCTCCCGCATGCGTTCGATCTCGCCGGCCAGCCGCTCGTCCTCCAGTTCCAGTGCCCGCTCGAAGCCTTCATGCTCGAACCCGCGTGCGTACTCGTGCTTGTAGGCGGAGAAGGCACGTTCGACCGGATCACGCAGCATGACGACGAGTTTCGCGTCCGGCAGGTCGCGCGCCAGCCGTTCGAGCGCGAAGGGATGGTAGAGGTAATAACCGCTGGCCTCGAAGGCGACGGGACCGCCGTAGCGCGCCGCCCGGCGGCGGGCGATTTCGGCGACCGGGAAGTGACCCTGATACCAGCGCATTCCACGGTAATAGTTCAGGTCGAAGTAGTTGACGCCCTTGCGGAACGTCGCCCGCCTCACCTGCGGGTGCTGCAGCAGCGCCCGGAACAGCGACGTGGTGCCGCACCGCTGGACGCCGATCATCAGGAACGAGGGCAGGAGCCGCGCTCCTGCTGTCGCCTCGCCTAGTCCCAGGTAAGCGCGCCTGACCACTTGCTGCAGCGGCCGCGGCACGATCTCACCCACTGACAATGGCAGCGTCACCTCTCCGGTTAGCTCACGACGCAAGGCAGGGAACCCGGGCAAGCCGAAGCTGAACCGCTCCCGGTCCCGTCGGCATTCCGTTTCGCGTGACTGTCTTCTCCGGCCGCGGCCAGGCGTCGTCCCCGGCCTGGTAACCTGCGACTTGCCGCCTACCAGCGACAAGCATATCCACGGCAGGCCGGGTGGCTGACACACAGGATCTACTCAGCGAATTCTGGTGTCATTCTCACCTGGGTCCGGGGGTGCTCCGGGCCGGAATTCCTAATGTAGGGGCTTATGAGATTGCACGGATGTGGCGGCCGGGTGCGGCGCGCCGCGGCGGGCGGTGGTCCCCGCGGCAAGCGGTGGCGTGGCGGCCTGGCCGCGATGGCGGTGCTGGCCGCGGTGGCCGCGGCGGGCTGTTCGGGGTCGTCGTCGCCGAAGGCCAGCGGGTCGTCCGGGCCGGGCGGGCTCGTGACGCCGGGCGGGAGCGGCGGGCCGTCGGGGTCGGGCGGGCTGGTGACGCCGGGCGCGAGCGGCACCCCGGCGGTGCCGGGCGGTGAGCCCGAGGGCAGCGGCTCGCGCTCCGGCGTGACCGGCGGGGCGTTGTTCGGCGGTGACTTGCCGCTGGTCCCGGAGACCGGGAAGCTGGGCCGCAGGCTGGCCATCGTGCGCGCGTACTTCCGGTTCGGCCAGAAGTTCCCCAACGCCCAGGCCGCGGCGGCGATGCGGGCCGGCGGCACGGTGCTGGCCAGCCTGGACTCGGTCCCCGGGAAGGGGCAGGGCAGTTACGCCTCGATCGCGGCCGGCCAGCATGACGCCACGATCCTGAGCTTCCTGCAGCAGGAGCAGCGGGCCGCGGTCAGCTATCACCTGGGCGCGATCTACTTCTGCTTCGAGCATGAGGCGAACGCGGCGCCGCACCGGTCGCTGGGCACGTCCGCTCAGTTCGTCCAGGCGTGGGATCATATCCGCCGCCTGGCCGCCTCGGCGCACCTGCTGTGGAATCAGGGCGGTCGCATCCACTTCGTGCTGATCCTGACGCACATGGCCTTCAGGTCGATGACGGGGCGGCCGCAATGGGCGAACCGGATGGGCCAGGCCAGCTCGTACTTCCCGGGGGCGAACGAGGTCGATATCGTGGCCGCCGACGGCTACAACCACGGCGGGTGCAAGAGCGCCGGCGCGGGCGCTTTGGCGGGTGTGTCGGCCGGCTCGCGTGTGGTCACGCCGGGGTTCCTGTTCGACTCGGTGGTCAGCTTCGCCCGGTCGCATGGCGGGCTGCCGGTGTTCATCGCCGAGTGGGGCAGCCAGGTCTACACCGGCTCGTCCGAGCAGGCGGTGTTCATCTCCCAGATGCGGGCGTTCGTGTCGGCCAACCGGGAGGTCGCGGCGGCGCTGTACTGGAACTCGCATTCCCGGCAGAACCGCGGCTGCAGCAGCAGCGTGAACAACGAGCCGGCCTCCCTGGCCGCGCTGGCCGCGATGGGCCACTCCCCAGGCCTGCAGGGCCACCTCGTCCCTCCGCCCCGCTGACCAGGTCCCGGCCGAGCCGCACCACGCGGAGGCGGCCGCCCGCGTATGGCAGGCTGGGCGCATGACACGCGCCTACCTGGACAAGCGGCCCGACGACGTGGCCGCGATGTTCGATGGGGTGGCCCAGCGCTACGACCTGCTCAATGATGTGCTGTCGCTGGGCATCGACAGGCGGTGGAGGCGTGCGGTTGCCGTCAGCCTCGGGGCCAGGGCGGGCGAGCGGGTACTGGATCTTGCCGCGGGCACCGGCACCTCGTCGGCGGTCCTGGCCCGGGACGGGGCCAGCTGCGTCGCCTGCGATTTCTCGCTGGGCATGCTGAAGGTGGGCGCGGCCAGGCTCCGCAGCTCCGGACGTGAGACCGCCAGCCGCGACGGGCGGCCGGCAGTCAGCTTCGTAGCCGGTGACGCGCTCGCCCTGCCGTTCGGCCAGGGCGTGTTCGACGCGGTCACAATCTCGTTCGGGCTCAGGAACGTGGCCGACGCGGAAGCGGCCCTCGCCGAGATGCGGAGGGTCACCCGCCCGGGGGGACGCCTGCTGATCTGTGAGTTCAGCCACCTGGCCAGTCCGAGGCTGGACGCCGTCTTCGACAGGCTCCTGGTGACCACATTGCCGATGGTGGCGCGCACCGTGTCACGCAGCCCGGACGCCTACTCTTACCTGGCCGAATCGATCCGGGCCTGGCCCGATGCGCGCGAACTCGCAGGCGTCATCGGCGCAGCGGGGTGGTCGCGGGTGCGATGGCGGACGCTGTCCCTCGGGGTGGTCGCTCTGCACCTGGCGTTCAACGACGACGCCCGCGGGTGAGCCGGCCCGGCGAGCGGTCCAGCTCACCGGGCGTGCGCGGCCTCCGGGAACCCGGTGCGTGTAGACGGAGTCGTCAGGTCACGGACCGACGACAACGTCCTGCGCCGTGGCGGAGATGGTGCCGGCCCCGGAGTCCACGCGGACCGGAGTGACCGCGGTCGCCTTTCCCCCGTCGCCGATCTGCCCGGCGAAGCCAGCGCCCCACGCGTATACCGCGCCGGTGGCGGAGATGCCGTAGGAGGTGCCGCCGCCGCTCGCTAGGGTCGCGTATGTCACCCCGTTCGGCGGGAAGAACCGCACCGGAGAGCGCTGCATGCCCATGCCCAGGCCCAGGCCCTGATCCCCGAGCTGCGACCAGGTGTCGTTGCCCCACGACCAGAACGTGCCATCGGACAGTTGCACCAGTGTCTGCCCGTTCGTCGGTGCGCTGCCGCCCTGTGCGACCTGAGTCACCATGTGCGGCAGTGGCACGAGCACCGGGACGTTCGACGACGTGAGCGTCCCGTCACCGAGCTGGCCCGAAGTGTTGAAGCCCCAGTCGTAGTACTTGCCGTTCGCGAGCAGGGCGCCCGCATTGTCGAACGCTGACACGAGCGCGGCTACCGGCTGCCGCCCCAGCCCCTGCACCGGCACCGGGGTGTGATGCGGGGCGTTCCTGCGGCTGCCGTCGCCGAGCACCCCGCCATCGTCATTGCCGCACGACACCACGTGCCCGGCGGCGTCGTACACGGCGTGGCCGCTCGCCCCGGCCAGGGACGTCACGGGGGCCGATAGGGGCAGTTCCTGCGGCCTGGTGTACATGCTGGTAGTGCCCAGGCACAGCTCCCCTGCCTTGTTCATCCCCCATCCCCAGGCGTGACCGTTCGTGTCGACCGCGAGCGCGGTGTCATAGGGCATCGCGTCGGTAGCGAGATAAGCGATCCTCACCCCCGACGGGAACCGTACCCGCACCGGCGCGGTGAAGGAGCTAGCGGTGGAGCCATCGCCCAGCTGGCCTCTGGTGCCCTGGCCCCAGGCCCACAGCGTGCCGTCGGTCAGCAGCGCGTACTGGGTCGAGTTGGACGAGCCCACCTGCTGGACCGGGGCAAAGTCCGGGAAGGTCAGGCCGGCGGGCAGCAGCGTCAGGTTCCTGTGGCTGACCAGCTGATCACCGAAGAAAGCGCCCCAGTGATCCACCTGCCCCCACAGGGCCGCCTGCGACGCCGATGCCGCGCTCCGGGCCCGGGCGGCGGGCCCCGGCTGTGCCGCCGCGGCGCCCGGTGCTGCCACCGCTGCCCCGGTGATCAGCGTGGCGGCGACCAGTGCCGCCTGGGCCGTGAACCGTCCTGTGCGCATGCCGCTCCTCGGGCTAGACCAGGCGATCTCATACGTCCCTGACCCCGGGACGCGGCGGTCAGCCGACTGGGCGGACCCAGGAACAAGCCAACAGGCGGCTGATCGGCTGGGTAATCTCAGCACGGCAACGCTATCGGATGAGCGGGTGTCGCCGAGGCCGCTACGGGGATATCAGGCGTCCGGGTCTAGACTGCGAATGAAAGCCACTTGTGAAGCGGTTCACAAGAAAGTCAAGGAAAGTCCGGTGACCGAGCAAACTCCCGCCGCGTACGCGGGCCCTCCCCCACGGCCACGCCGCATCCACGACGATGAGGCCGATGTCATCGTGGTCGGTGCGGGGCCCGCGGGCTCGACGACGGCCTCCTACCTGGCCAGATCGGGCCTCGACGTGCTGCTGCTCGAGAAGAGCAGGTTCCCCAGGGAGAAGGTCTGCGGCGACGGGCTCACCCCCCGTGCGGTCAAGGCGCTGGTGGGGCTGGGCATCTCCATCGATGAGCGAGACGGCTGGGTGCCGAACAAGGGCCTGCGGATCATCGGCGGCGGCGCCCGGCTCGAGCTGCCCTGGCCCGACCTGGCCAGCTATCCGGGATTCGGGCTGATGCGCAACCGGCTCGGGTTCGACGAGACGCTGGCCCGCAGCGCGCAGAAGTCGGGGGTCAGGCTGGTCGAGGGGATGAACGTGACCGGTCCGGTGCGCGACGACAGAACCGGGCGGATCACCGGCGTGATCGCCAGGCCGAGCCCGCCGGGCCACGACGTCCAGGTGGAGCCGGGGACGGAGCGCACGTACCGGGCCCGCCTCGTCGTCGCGGCGGACGGCAACTCCTCCCGGCTGTCGGTGGCGATGGGGCTGCGCAAGCGCGAGGACCGGCCGCTCGGGGTAGCGGTCCGCACCTACTACGCGAGCCCTCGGCATGACGACGACTACCTGGAGTCGTGGCTCGAGCTCTGGGACGGCGACAAGCTGCTGCCCGGGTACGGCTGGATCTTCGGGGCCGGCGATGGCACCAGCAACGTGGGACTCGGGCTGCTCAACACCAGCGCGGCGTTCAGGAACACCGACTACCGCGGGCTGCTGCAGCGATGGCTGGCGGGCATGCCGCCCTCGTGGGGATTCACCGAGGAGAACCGCACGATGCCGGTGCGCGGCGCCGCCCTGCCCATGGGGTTCAACCGGACCCCGCACTACACTGGTGGGCTGCTGCTCGCGGGCGACGCGGGTGGCATGGTGAACCCGTTCAACGGCGAGGGCATCGCCTATGCGATGGAGTCCGGCGAAATCGCCGCCCGGGTGGTCACGCAGGCGCTCTCCCGGTCGGCCTGGCCGGAGACGGAGCGCGTGCTGCGTACCTACCCGCAGGCGCTCAAAGACGCCTACGGCGGCTATTACACGCTGGGGCGCCTGTTCGTGCGGGCGATCGGCCGGCCTGAGCTGATGAAGTTCGCGACCAGGCACGGCCTGCGCCGGCCGACCGCGATGCGATTCGTGCTCAAGCTGCTGGCCAACCTCACCGATCCGCGGGACGGTGACGCGGCCGACCGGGTGATCAACGCGATGTCTAGGCTGGCCCCGGCAGCGTAGGCAGCCCGAGGATGGAAAGGGGCAGGCGGCGATGAGTCTGTACGTGCCGATCCTGGTGCTCGCGGCATTGTCCGCGGTCTTCGTGGTCTTCTCGGTCACGATGGGCGCGCTGGCCGGGCCCAAACGCTGGAATCGGGCCAAGCTGTCGTCCTACGAATGCGGCATCGAGCCGACGCCGCAGCCGCTGGGCGGCGGCCGGTTCCCGGTCAAGTACTACATCACGGCGATGCTCTTCATCGTGTTCGATATCGAGATCGTCTTCTTGTATCCGTGGGCGGTCGCCTTCGACAAGCTCGGCGTCTTCGGGCTGGTCGAGATGGTGCTGTTCATCGTGACCGTCCTGGTCGCGTACGCCTACGTGTGGCGGCGCGGCGGCCTGGAATGGGATTAGCCGATGGGCATTGAGGAGAAGATCCCGAGCGGGATCCTGCTGACCACGCTGGAGAGCGTGGTCGGGTACGCGCGCAAGTTCTCGGTCTGGCCCGCCACCTTCGGCCTGGCCTGCTGCGCGATCGAGCTGTTCCAGACCGGCGGTCCCCGGCACGACCTGGCCAGGTTCGGCATGGAGCGGGCGTCCAACACGCCCAGGCAGGCCGACCTGATGATCGTGGCCGGCCGGGTCAGCCAGAAGATGGCCCCGGTGCTCCGGCAGATCTACGACCAGATGGCCGACCCCAAGTGGGTCATATCGATGGGCGTCTGCGCCTCCAGCGGAGGCATGTTCAACAACTACGCGATCGTGCAGGGCGTCGATCACATCGTCCCGGTGGACATCTACCTGCCCGGCTGCCCGCCGCGGCCGGAGATGCTGCTCGACGCCATACTCAAGCTGCACGACAAGATCCAGAACTCCAAGCTCGGCCCGGACCGGCAAAAGGAGATCACGCAGCTCGAGCGGGCCCAGCTGCGCAGGCTGCCGCTGGCCAGCGCTCCGGCCGGCCCCCCGGCCGGCACGGAGGTATCCCGGTGACCGAGCACGATGACGCCACCGATGACAACCTGCCGGCCAGGGCCGGGGAGGAGCGGCTGGCCGAGCAGGTCGTGCGCACCGGCATGTTCGGCACCGAGACCACCGGCGACACCTCGGGGTACGGCGGGCTGCAGGTGCGGCTCCCGGCCGAGCTGCCCACCCCGCGGCCGTACGGTTCCTACTTCGATGAGCTGGCCGACGAGCTCGGCCGCGCCCTGGACCAGGCCGGCGCCTCGTTCGGTGACGCGATCGAACGGGTCGTCGCCGACCGCGGCGAGCTGACCTTCTACGTGCGGCGTGACCAGCTGCCGCGGGTAGCCCGGATCCTGCGTGATGACCCGCATCTCGCCTTCGAGCTGTGTACCGGCGTCTCCGGCGTGCACTACCCGGACGAGACCGGCCGGGAGCTGCACGCCGTCTACCACCTGGTCTCGATCACCCGCAACCGGCGGCTGCGGCTGGAGGTGGCCGCCCCCGACGCCGACCCGCACGTGCCGTCGCTGGTCGACGTGTACCCCACCAACGACTGGCACGAGCGGGAGACCTGGGACTTCTTCGGCATCGTCTTCGACGGCCACCCGGCGCTGACCAGGATCGAGATGCCGGACGACTGGAAGGGCCACCCGCAGCGCAAGGATTACCCGCTGGGCGGAATCCCGGTGGAGTACCGCGGGGCCACGGTACCGCCGCCGGACGAACGGAGGGGATACGGATGACCGCCGAGGCCGAGGAGGGGCGGGTCTACACCGTCACCGGGCAGGACTGGGACGAGATCGTCGCCGCCGCCGACACCGGCGACTCGCCGGGCACCGAGCGCCTGGTCATCAACATGGGCCCGCAGCATCCCTCGACGCACGGCGTGCTCCGGCTGATCCTCACCCTGGAGGGCGAGAGCGTCATCGAGGCCCGCGTGGTGGTCGGCTACCTGCACACCGGCATCGAGAAGAACCTGGAGTTCCGCACCTGGACCCAGGGCGTCACGTTCGTCACCCGGGCGGACTATCTGTCGCCGCTGTTCAACGAGGCCGCCTACTGCCTGGGCGTGGAGCGCCTGCTGGGCATCGAAGATCGCATTCCCGAACGGGCCACGATCATCCGCGTGCTGATGATGGAGCTCAACCGGATCGCCTCGCACCTGACCGCGATCGGCACGTTTGGCCTGGAACTCGGCGCCACCACCGTCTTCCTGAACACCACCCGCGAGCGCGAGAAGCTACTCGACATCCTGGAGCTGATCACCGGCCTGCGGATGAACCACGGGTACATCCGCCCCGGGGGCGTGGCCCAGGACCTGCCGCCGGGCGCGATCAAGAAGATCCGCGACTTCCTGGCGCTCATGCCGGACCGGCTGGTCGACCTGCGGCACCTGCTCGACGCGAACCCCGTTTACTTGGGCCGGACCCAGGCAGTGGCGTTCCTGGACCTGCAGGGGTGCATGTCGCTCGGCGTGACCGGGCCGATCCTGCGGTCCACCGGCCTGCCCTGGGACCTGCGCAAGAGCCAGCCGTACTGCGGCTACGAGAGCTACGACTTCGACGTGCCCACCGAGGACACTTGCGACGTCTACGGCCGGTACCTGGTCAGGATGGCCGAGATGGACGAGTCACTCAAGATCATCGAGCAGTGCCTGGACCGGCTGTCCGCCGGCCGGCCGGACGACGACCCGGTGATGATCCGCGACGCCAAGATCGGCTGGCCGGCCCGGCTAGCGCTGGGCCCGGACGGCCTGGGCCCGGCGCCCGACCACATCGCACACATCATGGGCGAGTCCATGGAGGCCCTCATCCACCACTTCAAGCTGGTCACAGAGGGATTCCGGGTGCCCGCGGGCCAGGTGTACGCGGCGGTCGAATCGCCGCGCGGCGAGCTCGCCTGCCACGTGGTCAGCGATGGCGGCACCCGGCCCTACCGTGTGCACCTGCGCGACCCGTCGTTCACCCACCTGCAGGCGCTGGCGGCGATGTGCGAGGGCGGGATGGTGGCCGACGTGATCGCCGCGGTGGCCAGCCTGGATCCGATCATGGGAGGCGTGGACCGGTAATGCCGTTCAGCCAGCAGGCGCGTACCCGGCTGGAGGCCGACGCCGCCGAGATCATCGCCAGGTACCCGCGGTCGCGCTCGGCGCTGCTTCCGCTGCTGTACCTGGTGCAGGCGGAAGAGGGGTACGTCTCCACCGATGGCATAGCCTTCTGCGCCGACCGGCTCGGGCTCACCGAGGCCGAGGTGACCGGGGTGGCGACCTTCTACACCCTGTTCAAGCGGCACCCGGTGGGCGACTACCACGTGGGCGTGTGCACGAACACGCTGTGCGCCGTTATGGGCGGCGACGCGATCCTCGCGGCGCTCACCGAGCACCTGGGCCTGGGCAACGACGAGACGACGGCCGACGGGAAGGTCTCGGTCGAGCGGGTCGAGTGCAACGCGGCCTGTATCTACGCGCCCGTGGTGATGGTCAACTGGGAGTTCTTCGACAACATGACCCCGCGGAAGGCCCGCGAGCTGGTCGACGACCTGCGGGCCGGGCGCGAGGTCACGCCGTCCCGCGGCCCTCGCCACCTGTGCACCTGGCGGGAGGCGTGCCGGATCCTGGCCGGTTACCCGGACGGCCAGGCGACCGACGGACCCGCGGCCGGCCCGCCCGATCTGCTCGGCCTGAAGATCGCCAGGGAGCACGGCTGGACCGCGCCGAGCGCAGACCGGGACCCCGGGTCAGTGCCCGCTGAGGAGGCACAGTGAGAGTTCTTCAAGACCGGCTAGCGAGGACAGAGGCACAGTGACCGACACCCTGACCCCGGTGCTGTCCGCGCACTGGGATGATCCGGAGTGCTTCACGCTGGCTTCCTACCGCCGGGCGGGCGGTTACCGGGCGCTGGCCAGGGCGCTGGACATGCCGCCGGACGACGTCATCGCCCTGGTGAAGGACTCCGGCCTGCGCGGCCGCGGCGGGGCGGGCTTCCCCACCGGCCAGAAGTGGGCGTTCATCCCGCAGGGCGACGGCAAGCCGCACTACCTGACGCTGAACGCGGACGAGTCCGAGCCGGGCACCTGCAAGGACGTCCCGCTGATGATGGCCAACCCGCACGCGCTCATCGAGGGCATGATCATCACCTCGTACGCGATCAGGGGCGGGCTCGCGTTCATCTACGTCCGCGGCGAGGTGCTGCACGTGATCAGGCGGCTGCAGCACGCGGTGGCCGAAGCGCGGGAGGCGGGGTACCTCGGCCGGGACATCCTCGGCTCCGGCTACAGCCTGGACATCGTGGTGCACGCCGGGGCCGGCGCCTACATCTGCGGCGAGGAGACCGGGTTGCTCGAGTCGCTGGAGGGCTACCGCGGCCAGCCGCGGCTGAAGCCGCCGTTCCCGGCGATCGAGGGCCTGTACGCCTCCCCGACCGTGGTCAACAACGTGGAGACGATCGCGAGCGTGCCGTCGATCGTGGCCAACGGCGCGGCGTGGTTCGCGGAGATGGGCACCGAAAAGTCCAAGGGATTCGGCCTGTTCTCGGTGTCCGGGCACGTGACCAGCCCCGGCCAGTTCGAGGCGCCGCTGGGCATCACGATGCGCGAGCTGCTGGAGCTGGCGGGCGGCGTGCGGGCAGGCCACCGGCTCAAGTTCTGGACCCCGGGCGGCTCGTCCACCCCGATCTTCACCGAAGAGCAGCTGGACGTGCCGCTCGATTACGAGGCGGTCGCCGCCGCCGGATCCATGCTCGGCACCCGTGCCCTGGAGGTGTTCGACGAGACCACCTGCGCGGTCCGCGCTGCGCTGCGGTGGACGGAGTTCTACGAGCACGAATCCTGCGGCAAGTGCACGCCGTGCCGGGAGGGCACGTACTGGATGCGGCAGCTGCTGGAAGACCTGGAAGCGGGTAAGGGCAGCGAGGACGACGTGGCCAGGCTGCTGGACATCAACGACAACATGGTCGGCCGGGTGTTCTGCGCGCTCGGCGACACGGCCGGCACGCCGGCCGCCTCGACGATCAAGTACTTCAGGGATGAGTACCTCGACCACCTCAAGCAGGGCGGCTGCTCGTTCGACCCGTCCGCCGCCAACCTGTTCGCGGCCACGGAGGCATAGCCATGAGCCAGGACACGGCGGCCGCCGCCCCGGTGGACACCGTCACCGTCACGATCGACGGCTTCGAGATCAGCGTGCCCAAGGGAACGCTGATCATCCGCGCGGCCGAGCTGCTCGGCATCCAGATCCCGCGATTCTGCGACCACCCGCTGCTGGACCCTATCGGAGCGTGCCGGCAGTGCCTGGTGGACCTCGAGGGGCAGCGCAAGCCGCTCGCCTCCTGCACCACCACCTGCACCGAGGGCATGGTGGTGCACACCCAGCTCACCTCGGAGGTCGCCGACCAGGCGCAGCGCGGGGTGATGGAGATGCTGCTCATCAACCACCCGCTCGACTGCCCGATGTGCGACAAGGGCGGCGAGTGCCCGCTGCAGAACCAGGCCATGACGAACGGCCAGGGCGAGACCAGGTTCACCGGCCGCAAGCGGACCTTCGCCAAGCCGATACCGCTGTCCACCGAGGTGCTGCTCGACCGCGAGCGCTGCATCCAGTGCGCCCGCTGTACCCGGTTCGCCGACCAGATCGCCGGCGACCCGCTCATCGACCTGTTCGAGCGCGGCCCGCGCGAGCAGGTGGCGATCGCCGAAGGCCAGCCCTTCGACTCCTACTACTCCGGCAACACCGTGCAGATCTGCCCGGTGGGTGCGCTCACCGGGGCCGCCTACCGGTTCCGGGCGCGACCGTTTGACCTGGTGTCGACGCCCAGCGTCTGCGAGCACTGCGCGTCCGGCTGCAGGCAGCGCACCGACCACCGGCGCGGCGTGGTGACCAGGCGGCTGGCCGGCGACGACCCGCAGGTCAACCAGGAGTGGAACTGCGACAAGGGCCGGTGGGCGTTCACCTACGCAACCCAGCCCGACCGGCTGGCCGGCCCGCTGGTCCGCGGCGAGGACGGCGTGCTCGCCCCCGCGTCCTGGCCCTCCGCGCTGGCCGCCGCCGCCCGTGGCCTGGCCGCGGCCCGGGGCCGGGCTGGCGTGCTGGCCGGCGGCCGGCTCACCCTCGAGGACGCCTACGGCTACGCCAAGTTCGCCCGGCTGGCGCTGGGCAGCAACGACATCGACATGCGGGCGCGGGCGCACTCGGCGGAGGAGGCGCAGTTCCTGGCCGGCTACGTGGCCGGCCGCGGCATCGAGGTCAGCTACCAGACCCTGGAGAATGCCCCGGCCGTACTGCTGGCCGGATTCGAGCCGGAAGACGAGTCGCCCATCGTCTTCCTCCGGCTGCGCCAGGCGGTACGCCAGCGCAGCCTGAAGGTCTACTCGATCGCCGCGCTGGCCAGCCGCGGCCTGGCCAAGCTGTCCGGCGAGCTCATCGCCTGCGTTCCCGGGGCCGAGGCCGAGGTGCTCGGGCGCCTGATCAGCGGGGCGAACCTGGATGACACGGGCGTCGCGGCGGCCAGCGCCCTGGCCGCCGACGCGGCCGGGCCCGCGGTGATCCTGGCCGGCGAGCGGCTGGCCGAGGCGCCCGGTGCGCTGATCGCCGCGGCCCGGCTGGCCCAGGCCACCGGAGCCCGGCTGGCGTGGATCCCGCGGCGGGCGGGCGAGCGCGGTGCCATCGAGGCCGGCGCCCTGCCCGGCCTGCTCCCGGTCGGCCGTCCCGTCACCGACCCGCAGGCCAGGGCCGAGGTGGCCAGGGTGTGGTCGGTGGGCCCGGACTCGATGCCGCCGAGGGCCGGCCGGGATACCGCGCAGATGCTGGCCGCGGCCGTCGCCGGCGAGCTCGACGCGCTGGTGGTGGCGGGGGTGGACCCGGCCGACCTGCCAGACCCGGCGGCGGCGCTCGGCGCGCTCGAGGCCGCCCCGTTCGTGGTCAGCCTGGAACTGCGAGCCAGCGCGGTCACCGACCGGGCCGATGTGGTGCTGCCGGTGGCGGCGGCGGCGGAAAAGGCCGGCACGTTCGTCAACTGGGAGGGCCGCGGCGGCTCGTTCGGCGAGGCCGTGCCCGTCCCCGGCGTCCGGTCCGACTTCCAGGTCCTCGGCGCCATCGCCGATCAGATGGACGTCCATCTCGGGCTGCCCGACGTCGCGGCGGCCCGACGTGAGCTGGCCGCGCTCGGCACCTGGCCGGGCGCGCGGGCCGCGGAGCCGCTTGGCAGCGAGGCGATCCGCGCCGAGCCCGGGCCGCTCGCCGAGCGCGAGACGGTGCTGGCCACCTGGAGCGAGCTGCTCGACGCCGGCCGGATGCAGGACGGCGAGCCGTTCCTGGCCGGAACGTCGCGGCCGCCGGTGGCCCTGATGTCAGCGGCGACCGCGGCGCAGGCCGGCGCAGTCGATGGCGGTAAGGTCACTGTGGCCACCGCGGCCGGTGAGGTCACCGTGCCCGTGCGGGTGACGGACATGCTGGACCAGGTGGTATGGCTGCCCGCCAACTCGGTCGGCTGCGCGGCTCGCCGCGAGCTCGGCGCCGGGCACGGCAGCCGGGTCACGATCCGGACAGCAGCATCAGGGAGTAGCCAATGAGCAGCCTGGCCTGGGCCGCCGGCCGGCTGGCCGTCGGGAACCCGACGGCAGCCGGCCACGGGCTCCCGCCGGCGGATAACCCCACCCTGGCGAGTTTCGGCCACGATCCGTGGTGGATGATCATCCTCAAGGTCGCCTTCATCTTCATCTTCCTGCTGCTCATGACGCTGTTCATGATCTGGGCCGAGCGGCGGCTGATCGGGCGGATGCAGACCCGCCCGGGGCCGAACCGGGCCGGCCCGTTCGGCCTGCTGCAGCCGGTCGCGGACGCGCTCAAGCTGCCGCTCAAGGAGGACATCATCCCGCTGGGCGTGGACAAGATCCTGTTCATCCTGGCCCCGATCATCGCCGCCGTCCCCGCCTTCATCAGCTTCGCGATCATCCCGTTCGGGCCGATAGTCTCGATCTTCCATCACCGCACCCCGCTGCAGCTGGCCGACCTGCCGGTCGCGGTGCTGCTCGTGCTGGCGATGAGTTCGATCGGCGTGTACGGCATCGTGCTGGCCGGCTGGTCGTCGAGCTCGCCGTACTCGCTGCTCGGCGGGCTCCGGTCGTCCGCCCAGGTGATCAGCTACGAGATCGCGATGGCGCTATCCCTCGTCGCGGTGTTCCTATACGCGGGGTCCCTGTCCACCACCGCGATCGTGAGCGCGCAGGCCACCGGCGGCACGTTCCACCTGTTCGGCGTCATCTGGCACTACCCGTCCTGGTTCGCTATCCTGCTCATCCCGTCGTTCGTGATCTACCTGACTACGATGGTCGGCGAGACGAACCGGCTGCCCTTCGACCTGCCCGAGGGCGAAGGCGAGATCGTCGCCGGCTTCCACACCGAGTACTCGTCGATGAAGTTTGCCATGTTCTACCTGGCCGAGTACATCAACATGACCACCGTGGCCGGGCTGGCCGTCACGATGTTCCTCGGCGGCTGGCGGGCCCCGTGGCCGCTGTCGGTCTGGGCCGGCGCGAACAGCGGCTGGTGGCCGCTGCTCTGGTTCCTGGCCAAGATACTTATCGTGCTGTTCGGCTTCATCTGGCTGCGTGGCACGCTGCCCCGGGTCCGCTACGACCAATTGATGGCGCTCGGCTGGAAGATTCTCATTCCCGGCTCGCTGGTCTGGATCCTGATGATCGCTACCATCCGGGTCTGGCGGCGGCAGGGCACCAGTACCGGTCTCTACATCATCGGCGGCTTCGTGCTGCTGCTGTTCCTGGGGATCGTCTGGGTGTGGGAGACCGGCGCGGAGAAACGGCGCGCCCGGCTGCAGCCCGCCGCGGAAGAGCCCGGCGGCGCGGTCGGCCCGGCCGAGGCGGGCGAGCCGGCGGCGGGGCCGCCCGGCTTCCCGGTTCCGCCCCTTGACCTGCCGCATTATCACGGCATCGGGGTGGCCCCGGCCGGCCAGCCGGATGCTCCCCGCACCCTGCTTGACGCGGGGGTAACGGGGGGTTCCGGGGGGTCGCCCCCGGGGGCTAGCAGCAGTGGCAACGGCAAGGAGGTCACCGGTGCCTGACTTCCTCAATTCCGTCAAGGGGTTCGGCGTCACGTTCCACCAGATGTTCAAGAAGGTGGACACCGTCCAGTACCCCGAGGAGAAGCGCCCCACCGCGCCCCGGTTCCACGGCCGTCACCAGCTGAACCGCTGGCCGGACGGGCTGGAGAAGTGCATCGGCTGCGAGCTGTGCGCGTGGGCCTGCCCCGCGGATGCCATCTACGTCGAGGGCGCCGACAACACCGAGGCCGAGCGGTACTCGCCGGGTGAGCGGTACGGCAGCGTATATCAGATCAACTACCTGCGCTGCATCCTGTGCGGGCTCTGCATCGAGGCCTGCCCGACCCGGGCACTCACGATGACCAACGAGTACGAGCTGGCCGACGACAACAGGGAAAGCCTGATCTGGACCAAGGAGCAGCTGGTCGCCCCGCTGCAACCCGGCATGGAGGCGCCCCCGCACCCGATGCGGCTGGGCGAGACGGAGCGGGACTACTACCTGCTCGGCCGGGCCAGCGGCCCGTCGGACAAGACCCGGCCCGCCGAGCCCGCCGACGGCGGCGAAGCCCGGCAGTCCGGCGAGGGCCAGCCGATGGAGTCGCAGGGAGGTGCACCGTGACCGCGCTGGCGGCCGGCCTCGCCGCGCCAGGACCGGGGGTGGCGTCGGAGACGCAGAACGTCTTCTTCTGGACGCTCGCCGTCATCTCCACGGCGGCCGGCCTCGGCATGATCCTGGCCAGGCGCGCGGTGCACTGCGTGCTGCTGCTGGCCATCGTGATGCTCTGCCTCGCGGTGCTCTACGCGATGGCCGGAGCGCCGTTCCTCGCGTTCGTCCAGGTGATCGTCTACACCGGCGCCGTGCTCATGCTGTTTCTGTTCGTCCTCATGCTCGTCGGAGTGAGCTCGGCCGACGCCATCGTGGAGACGATCAGGGGACAGCGGCTGGCCGCCGGGGTGGCCGGGATCGCATTCCTGGTCCTGCTCGCGCTCGGCATCGGGCACGCGGCGATCGGCCCGGCCCGGCCGCTGACGACGAACTACAACGCCGGCAACCTCCAGGGCATCGCCTTCCTGATCTTCAACCGGTACGTGTTCCCGTTCGAGGTGACCAGCGCGCTGCTGATCACGGCGGCGCTGGGCGCGATGGTGCTCGCCCACCGCGAGCGCACCGCGCCCAAGCCGACACAGCGCGAGCTGTCCAGGCGGCGGGTCGCGAGCGGGCGCCCGGCCCCGCTGCCCGGCCCGGGTAGCTACGCCCAGCACAACGCCGTGGACATGCCCGCCCTGCTGCCGGACGGCACGCCGTCCGACCTGTCTGTCAGCCCGGTCATCGCCCGGCGCGAACTGGCCCAGGGCGAGACACCGCACCCGCCGCCGGCCACCGGGGTGGAGCCAGATCAAAGCGAGGCCTCATCCGGTGAGATCGAGGCCTCATCCCGTGAGGAGGCACGCCCGTGAGCCCGTCGCACTACGTGGCGCTGGCCGTCATCCTGTTCGTCATCGGCGGGGTGGGCGTCCTGGTCCGGCGCAACGCCATGGTCATCTTCATGTGCGTGGAGCTGATGCTGAACGCGTGCAACCTCGCGTTCGTCGGCTTCGCCCGGGCGCAGGGCAACCTGGACGGCCAGGCCGTCGCGTTCTTCGTGATGGTCGTCGCGGCCGCCGAGGTGGTCGTGGGGCTGGCCGTGCTGATGTCGATCTTCCGAGCCCGCAGGTCCGCGTCGGTGGACGACGCGAACCTGCTGAAGTACTAGGCAAGGGCGGCGGAGTCAGTGCTGACGACCCTGCCGGCGACCGGCGTACAGCACGCGGCGTGGCTGCTGCTGGCGTTCCCGGCGTTCGCCGCGACCGTGCTGCTGCTCGGCGGCCGCCGCACCGACCGCTGGGGGCACCTGCTCGGGGTGGCGGCCCCGCTGGCGGCGTTCGGCTACGGCCTGGCCTGCTTCTTCGCGCTGCTCAGCTACCCGGTGGCCGAGCGCAGCCGGGACGTGCACATGTACTCCTGGATACCCGTGGGCAGGTTCCAGGTCAGCCTCGGGCTGTTGCTGGACCCGCTGTCGATGTGCTTCGTGCTGCTCATCACGGGGGTCGGGTCGCTCATCATCATCTACTCGGTGGGCTATATGGCCCGCGACCGCGAGCGGCGCCGGTTCTTCGGCTACATGAACCTGTTCATTACCGCGATGCTGCTGCTGGTGCTGGCCGACAACTACCTCGTCCTGTACGCCGGATGGGAGGGCGTCGGCCTGGCCTCCTACCTGCTCATCGGGTTCTGGCAGTTCAAGCCCAGCGCGGCAGTCGCGGCCAAGAAGGCATTCATCGCCAACCGGGTCGGCGACGCCGGCTTCTCGCTGGCGGTCATGCTGATGTTCGCCACGTTCGGCACCGTCACGTTCACCGGCGTGTTCTCCCGCGCGCACCTGGCCGGGCCCGGCGTGCTGGCCGCGCTCGGCCTGCTGATGCTGCTCGGCGCCTGCGGCAAGTCCGCGCAGGTGCCGTTGCAGTCCTGGCTGCTGGACGCGATGGAGGGCCCGACTCCGGTGTCGGCGCTGATCCACGCGGCGACGATGGTGACCGCCGGGGTCTACCTGATCGTCAGGTCCAGCCCGATCTTCGACCTGTCCGAGACCTCGCGGCTCGCGGTGACGGTGGTGGGCGCGGTCACCCTGCTGTTCGGCGGGATCATTGGGTCGGCCAAGGACGACATCAAGAAGGCGCTGGCCGGATCCACGATGAGCCAGATCGGGTACATGTTCCTCGGCGCGGGCCTGGGCCGGGCCGGCTACGGCTTCGCCATCGGGCTGCTGCTGGCGCACGGCTTCTTCAAGGCCGGCCTGTTCCTCGGCGCCGGGTCGATCATGCACGGCATGAACGACGAGGTGAACATGCGCCGCTTCGGCGGCCTGGCCCGGCTGATGCCGATCACCTTCGTCACCTTCGGGCTCGGCTACCTGGCGATCATCGGTGTGCCGCCGTTCTCCGGCTTCTTCACCAAGGACCCCATCATCGACGCCGCCTTCAGCAAGGGCGGGACCTCAGGGGCGATCCTCGGCACGGCCGCGCTGATCGGCGCGGGCATCACCGCCTTCTATATGACCCGGGTGATGCTCATGACCTTCACCGGCAAGCCCCGCTGGAAGCGGGCCGACGCCGAGTCCGGGCCCGGGCACGAGACGGACCTGCATCCGCACGAGTCGCCGGCCGTGATGACCTGGCCGATGATCGTACTGGCGATCGGTTCGGTCGGAGCGGGCGCGTTCCTCATCATCAACGAGCGGCTCATCGATTTCCTGGCCCCGGTGACCGGCGCTCCCCCCAAGCCGCCCGGCATATTCACCCCGGCCGGGTGGGGCGCGCTCGGGCTGCTGGTCGTGGCCGTCGTGATCGCCTGGGCGATGTACGGCCGCCGGGAGGTCCCGGCGGCCGCGCCGGCCGGCCGGTTCCCCGTGGTCGCGGCCCGCAAGGACCTGTACGGCGACGCGTTCAACGAGTCGGTGCTGATGCGGCCGGGCCAGTGGCTGACCAGGCTGTCGGTGTACTTCGACAACCGCGGCGTGGACGGCCTGGTGAACACCGTCGCGGCCACCGTGGGCGGTACGTCGGGACGGATGCGCAAGCTGCAGACCGGCTTCGTCCGCTCCTACGCGCTCGCGATGTTCTTCGGTGCGGCCCTGCTCGTCGGCGCCCTGCTCCTGGTGAGGCTGTAGCTCATGTCTAGTTTCCCCTGGCTGACCGTGACCGGCGCGATACCGCTGGCCGGCGCGGTGGCGATCTGCCTCGTCCCGGGACAGAGGTCCGCGGCCGCGCCGCAGCCCGCCGCCGCGGGCGAGCCTGCGACCGGCGGGGACGGGTCCGTGATCACGGCCGAGGGCGAGGCGGCAGGCCGGGCCCAGGCCCAGCGGGACCTGCTGGTGAAGTGCCTGGCGCTCGGCTTCTCCCTGGCCACCCTGGTGGTCACGATCGTGATGGCGACGCAGTTCAACACCTCGGGCCCGGACTTCCAGTTCACCCAGACCTACTCGTGGATCCCGGCGTTCGGGGTGCACTACGCGGTGGGCGTGGATGGCATCGCGCTGGTGCTGATCGGCCTGACCGCGGCGCTGATGCCGGTGGTGGTGCTCGCATCCTGGAACGACGCCGAGGGCGGCCGGCGCAGCGTAAAGACCTACTTCGCGCTGATGCTGGTGCTGGAGACGATGGTGATCGGCGTGTTCGCCGCCACCGACGTGTTCCTGTTCTATGTGTTCTTCGAGGCCATGCTGATTCCGATGTACTTCATGATCGGGAGCTACGGCGTCGGGCAGCGCCAGTACGCAGCGGTCAAGTTCCTGCTGTACAGCCTGCTCGGCGGGCTGCTGATGCTGGTCGCCGTGATCGCCCTGTACGTCTACTCGGCCCGGTCCGGGGCGACCGCGCACCACGGCACGTTCCTGTTCACCACGCTCGAGCACGTAACGTTCAGCCCCACCGTGCAGAAATGGCTGTTCCTCGGCTTCTTCGTCGCGTTCGCGATCAAGGCGCCGCTCTGGCCGTTCCACACCTGGCTGCCCGACGCGGCCACCGCGGCCCAGCCGGGGGCCGCGGTGCTGCTGGTCGGCGTGCTCGACAAGGTGGGGACGTTCGGCATGATCCGTTACTGCCTCGAACTGTTCCCCACCGCCGCGAAGTACTTCACGCCGCTGGTACTGGCCCTGGCCGTGATCGGCATCCTGTACGGGGCCGTGGTGGCGATCGGCCAGGCTGACCTCAAGCGGCTGATCGCCTACACCTCGGTGTCGCACTTCGGCTTCATCGCGCTCGGCATCTTCGCCATGACCACCCAGGGCCAGTCCGGCGCCACGTTGTACATGGTCAACCACGGCTTCTCCACCGGGGCGCTCTTCCTCATCGCCGGCTTCCTGATCGTGCGGCGCAAGTCGCAGCGGATCGCCGACTACGGCGGGGTGCAGTCGGTCGCGCCGGTACTGGCCGGGCTGTTCCTCGTGGCCAGCCTGGCCGGCCTGTCGCTGCCCGGCCTGTCCACGTTCGTCAGCGAGTTCCTCGTCCTGGTCGGCACGTTCACCCGGTACAAGGTGGCCGCCTCGCTGGCCACCGCGGGGATCGTCCTGGCCGCGATCTACCTGCTGTGGATGTACCAGCGGACGATGACCGGGCCGGTCCGGGCAGCGGTCGCGAACATGCCTGACCTAAGACCCCGGGAGCTGTGGGCGGTCGGGCCGCTGATCGCGCTGATCATCGCGATGGGCGTGTACCCCAAGCCCGTGCTGGATGTCATCAACCCGGCGGTGCGGCACACGATGGCGCAGATACACGCCACCGACCCGGTGCCCCAGCATCCCGCGGTAGCGCAGAAGGGAGCGGCACCGTGAGCCTGGCCTCCGCAGTCCTCGCGCCCGGCGCGATCGCCGCGCCGCACATCGAGTACAGCCAGCTGTCCCCGATGCTGGTGGTGTTCGGCGTGGCGGTGGCGGGCGTGCTCGTCGAGGCGCTCGCGCCTCGCTCGGCCCGGCGTCCGCTGCACCTGGTGCTGACTCTCGGCGGCCTGGCCGTGGCGTTCATCCTCACCGTCCTCGTCGCCTCATCGACGACCATTTTCGGCGGGCACGCGCCCGGCCGCATTGCCGCCGAGGGTGCGGTGGCGGTAGACCGGCCGACCCTGTTCATCCAGGGCACCATCCTCGTGCTGGCCTTCGTCAGCGTGCTGCTGATCGCCGAGTCCTCGCACGACGTGAGCCCGTTCGCCGCCCAGGCCGCCGCGGTACCCGGCAGCCCGGAGGAACGCGAGGGGCTGCTGGCCGGCATCACGCACACCGAGGTCTACCCGCTGACCCTGTTCGCGGTGGGCGGCATGCTGCTGTTCCCCGCGTCCAACGACCTGCTCACCATGTTCGTCGCGCTCGAGGTGCTGTCGCTGCCGCTGTACGTGCTGTGCGGCCTGGCCCGCCGCCGCCGCTTGCTCTCGCAGGAAGCGTCCGTGAAGTACTTCCTGCTCGGCGCGTTCTCCTCGGCGTTCTTCCTGTTCGGCATCGCCATGCTCTACGGCTACTCGGGCTCGGTGCGGCTGTCGGTCATCGCCGCGGCCGCCGCGTCGGACACCGGCAGCCAGACGCTGCTGCTCGCCGGGATGGCCCTGGTCGGCGTCGGCCTGCTGTTCAAGATCGGGGCGGTACCGTTCCAGAGCTGGAAGCCGGACGTGTACCAGGGCGCGCCCACACCGGTGACCGCGCTGATGGCCTCGTGCACGGTGGTGTCCGCGTTCGGCGCCCTGCTCCGCGTGTTCTACGTCGCGTTCGGCCATCTGACCTGGGACTGGCGGCCCGCCATGTGGGTGGTCGCGATCCTGACCATGCTGGTGGGCGCGATCATTGCGATCACCCAGACCGACGTGAAGCGACTGCTGGCCTACTCGTCGATCGCGCACGCCGGGTTCATCCTCACCGGTGTCATCGCGGCGACCACCGCGGGCCTGTCCAGCAGCCTGTTCTACCTGGCCGTGTACGGGTTCACCACGATCGGGGCGTTCGCGGTGGTGACCCTGGTCAGGGACCCCGCGGGGGAGGCCGCGCACCTGTCCAGGTGGGCCGGCCTCGGCAAGACCTCGCCGCTGGTGGCGGGCGTGTTCGCCTTCTTCCTGCTCGCTTTCGCCGGGATCCCGCTCACCAGCGGATTCACCGGGAAATTCGCGGTCTTCCAGGCCGCGGTGGCGGGCGGCGCCATCGCGCTGGTGATCGTGGGGGTGCTGAGCAGCGCGATCGCGGCGTTCTTCTACGTCCGCATCATCGTGCTCATGTTCTTCTCCGACCCGGCGCCCGATGCGCCTTCGGTGGTGACGCCCAGCCTGTTCACCTCGGCCGCGGTCGCGGTGGGCGCGGCGGCCACCCTGGTGTTCGGCATCGTGCCGCAGCCGCTGCTCAACCTGGCCAGCCACGCGGCCGGTCAGCTGTTCGTCCGCTGAGTCCCGGCCGCTGAGTCCCGGTCGCCGGGTTCTGGCCCGCCCGATCTTCGCCTGGCGGCCCTTCGTATGATGGGCCCGGGCCGCGGGCCGCAGGTGTTGCCTGCGGGCTGACGGGCATACCCCGAGGAGTGCCGGGGCCTGCCCTCGGCATCACAATGGTTTACAGGACGTTGCCACCTTGCCGGAACCGACCGGGAGGTGAGCGCCCGGACGCGATCGTGACCGCGGCGCATGCCGACAACTGGGAGGAGGCACAGTGGTCACCGCGGTCTCGCTTGAGCTATCCGATTCGCCCCTGGGCACCGACGTCAACGAGGGCCTGGCCCGTGTCGAGCAATCCCTGCAGGACGTCGCGCGCACCGAGGACGCCCTGCTCACCGACGCCTCCCGGCACCTGATCAACGCGGGCGGCAAGCGATTCCGCGCCACCCTGGTGCTGCTCGCGGCGCAGTTCGGCGACCCGCACGACCCGCGGGTGGTCCCCGGGGCGGTCGCGATCGAGCTGACCCACCTGGCCACGCTCTACCACGATGACGTGATGGACGAGGCGGCGATCCGGCGCGGTCACGAGAGCGCGAACTCCCGGTGGAACAACACCGTAGCCATCCTGACGGGTGACTTCCTGTTCGCGCGGGCCTCCCAGATCCTGGCCGACCTGGGCCCCGAAGCGATCCGGATCCAGGCGGAGACCTTCGTCCGCCTGGTGACCGGCCAGGTGGCAGAGACCGTGGGCCCCGCGCCGGGGCAGGATCCGCTCGAGCACTACCTGGGCGTGGTGACGAACAAGACCGGCTCGCTCATCGCGACCTCCGGGCGGTTCGGCGCGATGCTGTCCGGGGCGCCCGACCAGGTGACGGCCAGGATCGCGCCCGCGTGCGAAGCGCTGGGCATCGCCTTCCAGCTGTCCGACGACATCATCGACGTGACCAGCGACTCCGAGCAGCTGGGCAAGGCGCCCGGTACGGACCTCCGCGAGGGAGTGCAGACCCTGCCCATGCTGCACGCGCTGCGCTCCGCCGACCCGTCGGACGACCGGCTGAACGAGCTGCTGCGCTCAGGCGAGCTCACCGATCCGCGCCTGCACGCCGAGGCGCTGGCGCTGTTGCGGGCCCACCCGGCGGTGGAGAGGGCCCGGGCCGACATGCGCCGCTGGGCGGACATGGCCCGCCGGGACATCCTCACGCTGCCAGATGTTCCCGCGCGAGCCGCATTTGAGGCGCTCTGCGACTTCGTGGTGGAGCGTACCGGCTGACGCGGCCCCGGGAGCGGCCTCGGTTCAGCCTGTCCGGTACGCGATGAGCGACTTCGGGACGCCCATGACCGTCTCGGTGCGTATCAGGGAATCGGGAAAGTAGTAGCGGAACTGGGTGCGATCAAGCAGCTCGACCCGGAGCACCTTGGTCAGCATCGCCTGGCGGGGCTTGCCGCGCCCGTAGGAGAGCGGCCACCGCCGGGCCAGCTCGGCGCGCACCGTGGACGGCAGAAACTGCATACCGGGCACCATCCAGTGCGGCTCGATCGGGAAGTACCGGTACGGCGTCTGCACCCAGTGGGCGTCCGAGAGCTGATGCACCGAATCGGCGAAGCGCTCCCGGCGCTCGTGACCGCCCACGTGCTCGATGACGGAATTGGAAAAGACCAGGTCATACCGGCGCTTGGCGATATGGGCGGGCAAATCGCACGCGTCGCCCAGATCCCATTCGGCCCATTCCGGTATGCCGGGGCGCAACGGCGGTTGCATATTGACCACATGGACGTGCTTGGGTCGCACCGGTGCATGCTGCCAGGTAAGGACGCGCCCGCCAAGATCGAGGACGGACATCTGGGCCAGATCCGGAAAGGTCTCGGCCAGCCAGCGCGCCCGCTCTTCGCGCCGACGCCCACCGAGCGAGTCGGGCTTGCCTCCTAGACGCTTGCGCAGTGAAAGCCAGTCCATGCGGGAAGTATAGGGTGACCGCCTCGGCAGCCGCGGGCTGATCAGTCATCGGCGACAGGTGGTTGAGGTGGAGCGGGAGATCGGGTTGTGGCTGGTGCGGCCGGCGGTCAGCCGGGGCAGCACCGGGAACCGGGCCCCGGTTCGAGCCGACGAGATCAATCCGAAGGATTCTTTGACCCTGATCTGACCTTAATAGGTCGGCAGCACCCATTGCTGGTTGGTGTTTCTCGCGGTGCAGGTTTCAATCTCCGCCTGGGTGCCGTTCACCGCGGAGGGAGCATCGAGGCACAGCCCGGAGCCTTCATTCACCAAAGTGCCGCTGGCGGACTTATACGTCCACACCTGGGTGGCCTGAGCATCGCAGGTCGCCAGCACGGTCGCCGTTCCGCTGGCGGTCAAGCCACCCTGGGTGTCCAGGCAGAGTCCGTTGGCCTGGATGATCCCATTCGCTGCGACGGTCCAGGACTGGTCCGGCGAACCGAGGCACTCCGACACCACGACCTGCCCCCCGCCGCTGTACTTGAGGCACGGCACATTGTCCCCGTTAAGCAGCCGCGAGTAGAGCGGGCCGGCCGGGGGCGGCGGCGGCGGCGCCTGGGCGGCGGGCAGCGGCCAGCTCTGGCCGCTGCTGCCGGTGCAGCTGGCAATCTGGAGCTGGGTGCCGCTGGTGGTGCCGGACCCGGGATCGGTCAGGCAGGTGCCCGCGGCCTGGTTGATCAGGGTATTCCCGGCGCCCTGCTGCCATTGCTGGCCCGTGGAGCCGTTGCAGGTGCTCGCGACCACGGGCGTTCCGCTGCCGGCGGCTCCATGCCGGGTGCTCAGGCACAACCCGTTCACCTCGATGGTCCCGTCGGGGTTGACGGTCCAGTTTTGCTCGTTGTCGTCCGAGCAGGTGATCAGCTCCACCGGGGCGCCGGACGTGGTGCGGTGGCCCGCCTCATCCATGCATTCGGCCGCCACGCCCACGTTCGAGCCGCTTTCCTCGTCGACCCCTGGCCGCCCGTTGCTGAAGATGCCCGACATGACCGGGCCGCCCGGGACGGGCGCGGTAGTGGTGGTTTCCGGGAACATGGCGAGGAAGTTGTGCGGTGCGCCGCCGATGTTGGTCACGCCCATGCCGACCAGCAGCCCGCCGTCCGAGCCAGGGACCGCGCCGGCCGGGAACGGCGTGAGTGACTCCAGGCCGATGCCCCGTTCCGTCTGCGGGTGCCACCAGGGCAGCGCGAGCCCGGTGTTGGCATCCAGCGCGGAAAGGCCATCCTCCAGGACCGCGTTGGCCTCACAGACATGATTGGTGCCGCATTCGTTGTTGAACCACCGGTTGTGGCCGCCGACATAGACCACGTTGCCGGTGATCGCGACCGAGTCCAGCGTGTCGGCGCCGGTGTAGTTCTGCCAGACCGGCTGGACGTTGTCGCCGGTGGCTCCGCTCTCGAACCTGACGGCCGAATCGCAGACCGCCGGGCCGCCAGCCGTTTTGTATCCGGTGTCGGCGATGACGAAGTACGAGCTGTCCGGGGAGAAGGCGATGCCGTTGATGAAGCTTGTCTGCTTCAGGCAGCCCGTGGCCAGGATCGGGGCCGACCAGTTGTCCACTGTCGCCGTGGCGCCCACCCCGCCGCCGGTGTTGACCAGCGCGAGTCGCGGGATCGACTGCCCGTTCACCTGCAGGAAGGTTCCCGCTATCGCCAGCGTCGACCCGTCCGGGCTCAGCGCCAGCGTCTTGACCTTGGCGCTCCGGCCGCTCGGCGGGACGCCGATCGTGACCTGGAATGATTTGTCCAGGGCCCCGGTGGTCCCGTTGACCCGCGCGACGTTCGCTGCCGTGCCGTCGACCGTGCCGAAGCTGCCGGCCAGGTACAGGGCGTTGCCGCTGGAGACCAGCGCGGTGACCGCGCCGTTGGCCCGGGCGGAGAAGCCTGGCACCAGCTGGCCGTCGTCGGACCCGCCCGGATCCACCTGGAGCTGGGCGACTCCCGGTGAACTCTGACCGTTGACCGCGCGGAATGCGCCACCGGCGTACACCGTGTTATTCGGCCCCGCGGCCAGCGAATACACCGGTCCCTTATCGAACACCGGCGTGAAGTTCGGGTCGATCATCCCCGTGCTCAGGTTGAAAGCGAAGAGGAAGTCCGCGTTCACCGTGGCCGGGCACGCCGCGTACGTCGCGCCCGCTACGGGCGTGCAGACCTGCCCGAACGCTCCCCCCACGATGACTTCGCCGTTGATCACCACGGTGCTGTAAATCGTCGCGGGATTGCAGTAGCTGGCACAGTTGCCACCCGCGAACACGTTCGGCGTATAAGGAACGGCGGCCTGCGACACGGGGGCGGGAAGCTGCGCTGCACTGCCCGGCGACGCCATCTTTGCCGCGGTGACCGCTGCCCCGCCGGTCGCCGCGCTGGCCGTCGGCCAGGTGCCGCCCGGCAGGCAGCCGGCCGCCAGCGCCACTACAGCGAGGAACACAAAGATCACTGAGCGTGATCCCATGGACATGGGAACCCCCCTCTTCGGCCCGCCTTACAGTAGACGTCCCGCTCCCGTGCGCGGGCTACAACCGTATGGATCTACGCAGCATGACAGCTGGGCCGGCCGCCGGGGTGACCGCGGCACCAGCCGGCGGGCGTGGTTAGCTGGCTGGAAGAAAACGACGTCCTCGCGCGCTGCAAGACACGCGTGCCCGGCACGGTCGAATGGCAGCGGGCTTCCCGGCCGGCACGCCAGAGGAGAATAGACATGAGCTTGTTTAGTTCGCACAAGACGCGGACCATCACCGCCGACGAGGCTCTGCCCGGGCGCCCGGAAGCGATGCCGGTTCCCGAGCAGCACGAGGTGCTCGGCGGGCCGCTGGCACCGCCGTACCCGCAGGGGACGGAGGTCGCCGAGTTCGCGCTGGGCTGCTTCTGGGGCGCGGAGAAGAATTTCTGGCAGACTCCGGGCGTGGTGACCACGGCCGTCGGCTACGAGGGCGGCTTCACGCCCAACCCGACCTATGAGGAAGTCTGCGGCGGGCGTACCGGTCACGCGGAGAGCGTCCGGGTCGTGTTCGACCCGGCCAAGGTCTCCTACGCCGACCTGCTCAAGGTGTTCTGGGAGTCGCACAACCCCACCCAGGGCATGCGCCAGGGCAACGACGTCGGTACCCAGTACCGTTCGGCAATCTTCTACCGGACCCCGGAGCAGCGGGAAGCGGCCATCCAGTCCCGAGACGCCTACCAGAAGAAGCTCACCGAGGCCGGCTACGGGGAGATCACGACCGAGATCGTGCCCGCGGGTGAGTTCTACTTCGCCGAGGACTACCACCAGCAGTATCTTTCGAGCAGTAAAAACCCGTACGGATACTGCCCGGACCACGGTACCGGTGTCGCCTGTCCTGTGGGCGTGGTGCGCGCCGACGGCTGAGGTCTTCTCAGCCGTTCCGTTTATGTAGCGGGCCGCTGAGTCCCTCAATGGGCTCTGCGGCACGCTACTTCGCGTCTGGGCTGGCCTAGGTGCCGCGCCGGGCACGGTGAAGACCAGTGCCTCATCACGGAGGACTTTCGACGGCGTGGAGTACGGTGTCGCGGCCGACGTTGTATTCCTGCTGGAGTTGCTTGCCCGAAGGTAGTGGGCCAGTGGCCGGTGAGGAGCACTTCGGAGTGAAGTTGCGCAACAGCGATTGGTTGTTGCGCAGCTTCACCTGCGTTTAGCTGACGGCCGCGCCCCCGTCAATTCAGCTGGCCATCGCGGGCTGGTGACGCCGGGCTGCCCGTGCCCGGTCTAGAAGCACGGCCACGATGGCGCCCAGAATTGCGGCGCCCACCGCGATCAGGGCGATCTGCCAGCCCGTCATGCCCTCGGTCACGGCAGCGTGCGCGTGGGCCGGGACCGCGGTGTCGATGGGCCCGAATCGTGCGTAGAGCGGGCCAGGCGGCGGGGCTACCGTGGCGAAGGCAGCGGTCCCGCCGGCGACGGCGGCCACCAGGGTGACGGCAAGCCCGGCCAGGGTGGCCACGAGGCGGCGGATGTGGTGGATGCGGTTCATGTTGAATCCCCCCTTTTGCGACTTTGTGCCTGTTCAGAGGCTGCGAGGCACCCGGCTGATACATCACGTTCGCCCGGCGTCGCCCCGCTGGGGCTGGCGCACCCACACCATCGGCTCGAAGAGGGTGTGGAAGAGGCCGCGGCAGGCCGGCCCGCGAAGGAATTGCCGCGTTTGCCGCCGACGGTCGTGAGGCACATCCCCATCCGTGATCTCATGAGCAGGTCATAGCCAGGTGTCAGGCAGTTGACCGGAACTCATTGGCGTTCGGAGGTGGAGCCAAGGGGATTGAACCCATGACCTCCTGGTTGCAAAATGCGGGCAGGTTGTGGCATACCGTGGCTGACCTGGCAAGGCCCGGCTTGCGAAGCAGGAACGGATGGCAGGTTGTCGGAGCTTGTTGTGGTCAGGTTCGTGGTCAGCTCCAACTGCCCGCCGGACTTGCCCTTCCCCCTCGGCGCCATCTGCGGCCGGGCCGCTGGCACTTGATCACCAGCAGGCCAGCGGCGGCCAGCGGCCGATGGCCGAAAAGTGTCGGCCTCGCAATCTCCGTGGCCGGCTCGGCCGTTGTAGCGGCCGGGAGTCCCGGGCCTTGGCACTCCGCGCCGTCCCCCGGAGCTGTCGGCGGGCCGTCGCCCGTGGACAGTCAGGGAGCAGCGGACGTAGCCTGGCCTCAGGCCGGTAGCGGCCGCATGCGCCCAGGTTGAACGGGGGGATCGAACCGGGCGGCGCTAAAACCGGTGCGCACGGCGTAGCGCGGCCCTCTCTTCGTCAAGGTGTGAATATGGAGACCACGGCAGACCAGGCCCGGTTCAACAGCGATGTTTTCGGTCGGCATCG
>Ga0207700_10000272_pt1 | contig 30787 bp, 21 predicted proteins | sample LARL82metaG_FD_184348 | JGI IMG/M metagenome (GOLD analysis project Ga0207700, IMG submission 184348) | Corn, switchgrass and miscanthus rhizosphere microbial communities from Kellogg Biological Station, Michigan, USA - LAR L8-2 metaG... | ecosystem: Host-associated > Plants > Roots >...
GCCAAGGCGGCGGGCGACGTCGAGCTGCAGAAGTCGAACGTGCTGCTGGTCGGCCCCACCGGCTGCGGCAAGACACTCCTGGCACAAACTCTGGCCAAGATCATCGACGTCCCCTTCAGCATCGCCGACGCCACCTCGCTCACCGAGGCCGGCTACGTCGGTGAGGACGTCGAGAACATCCTGCTGCGCCTCATCCAGGCCGCCGACTTCGACATCTCCCGCGCCGAGCGCGGCATCATCTACATCGACGAGATCGACAAGATCGCGCGCAAGTCGGACAACCCCAGCATCACGCGCGACGTCTCCGGCGAAGGCGTGCAGCAGGCGCTGCTGAAGATCCTGGAAGGCACGGTGGCCAACGTGCCCCCGCAGGGCGGCCGCAAGCATCCGCACCAGGACTTCATCCAGATCAACACCACCAACATCCTGTTCGTGTGCGGTGGCGCCTTCGACGGTCTGGAGAAGATCATCGAGCAGCGCATCGGGCAGCGCTCGATCGGCTTCGGCTCCCAGCCGCGCCCGTCGCGCACCAAGGACTCCAGCAAGCTGCTCCGCGACGTGCAGGCGCAGGACCTGCTCAAGTACGGCCTCATCCCCGAGTTCGTCGGCCGCCTGCCCATCGTGGTGCCGCTCGACTACCTCGACGAAGAGGACATCATCCGCATCCTCACCGAGCCGAAGAACGCCTTCGTCAAGCAGTACCAGAAGTTCTTCGCCCTCGACGACGTCGAGCTGGTCTTCCACGACGGCGCCCTGCGTGCCATCGCCCAGCGCGCCCTGGCCCGCGGCACCGGCGCCCGCGGCCTCAAGTCGATCATCGAGGACGTGCTGCTCAACTCGATGTACGAGGTCCCCTCGCGCCCCGACATCAAGCGTTGCGTGATCACCGAGGAATCGATCACAGACGGCCTCGAACCCCTGCTGGTGACCGAGGAACCCGAGATCCAGGACCAGCCGGCCTAGAGCGGGAGCGTTCTATACTCGGCCGCTCATGGAAGGGGAAGGGAGGTTCAGGCGGCGCCGGCGGCGCATCCTCATCGGCGTGGCGGCATCGCTCCTGGTCGCAGCGGTGCTGGGGCTGTCGCTCTCGTACCTGTTCCTCGTCGTGCGCGACCAGCCGCTGTATGGCGGACAGGGCCTCAGCAGCGCGTATCCGGCGCACCACGAGGAGGGACCGCGCATCGACTCCGAGGCGTACGTCGCCGACTACGTGCCCGGCGCGACGATCACGGTGGTGACCTCACTCACCAACGACGGGCGCTTCCCGGTCACGGTCACCGCCGTACACACGGACCCCGATTACCTCGCGATCCGGCTGGCGGCGGCACGCTCCGCCGCCATGGACGGTCCGCAGGCGTGCTGCGCCATCGACGAGCAGGCCACCTGGGCGGCGACCGGCTTCCATCCCCTGCACCTCGGGCGCGGCGACATGGGCGTCCTCATGCTGCACTTCGTGCTCGGCCACCAGTGCAGCAGCCCCGGTGGCGGCAGCGAGATCGACGACATCACCGTCGATTACGACGAGATGGGTTGGCACCACACCGATCGAGTACAGCTCACCACGCCCCTGGTGGTGCGCTACGGCGACACCGGCCAGTGTCCGAGAGCGGCAGCGCCTACTGCAGCACCCCAAGCACCGTCCACGCCGGGGTGAGCAGGGACGGCGTCCCGGTGCCGTCGAGCAGGTAGGTCCCGACCTCGCCGCCCGCGACGCCGGGCATGCGCATCGCGACCAGCCGCCCATCCGGTAGCCAGGCCGCGGGCATGATGCCGTCGGGCCCGAAGGCGTGCATCGCACCGGTGGCGACGTCGACAAGCGCCGTCTGCATGCGCTCCTGTCCCTCTCCCAGTGCGGGTGACGTCCCCAGCGACACCGACGAGCCGTCGGGCGAGAAGAACGCCGCGCCGGCCTGCTGCACCGACGACGGCAGCGCGACGTTCACCACCGCGTGCCCGGTCTGCACCAGCCGCAGCGTCACCGGCCCGTTCCCGTGCGGCCCCTCGCGTCCGTCCGCGACGCAGACGTACGAGCCGTCGGCCACCATGTCGCTGAAGGCGCAGTCCGCACCGGTGAGCGGTCGCAGTGCGTGCGTCACCAGGTCGAGGACGCTGGTCGCCCCGAAGGTGCGCCGGAAGAGCACGTAGCCGCCGATGCCCAGCGGCTCCTCCGACACCACCGGCCCGCCGCGCGTCCAGGCGACGGGCTGCAGCGCGGCGCCGGCGCTCGACTTCTCCAGCAGCAGCGACGGCGAGCCCGGCGCCGCCGCCGAGCCGAGGTACAGGCGACTCACCGCGCCGCTCGCCGATTGCCCCACCGACGACCAGAGCCAGCGCGTCCCGCCGGGATCGGCGACCAGCCCGCGCACGATGTCGTCGGTGGCGTTGCCGGGCAGCGTCGGCAGCGGCAGGCGGGTGCCGTCGCTGTCGAGCTCCTCGACGCGCCCGGCGCCGGCGATGAGCACGTGCGGCCCGGCCACCGCGATCGCCTCGGCGTCGGGATCGACGGCCGTCTCGGCCACCTCGGCGCCGTCGGGGCGGAGCAGGCGCAGGGTGTTCGGCGTGGCGCCGAAGGGGTGGTCGAGCACCGCAACCAGGGCCGCGCGCGGTGTGGGAGTGGGGGAGGGGGCGAGGGGTGTGGCGCGGCCGAGCACCGCGCCGTGCGGCGGCGCGCAGGCGGCGAGGGCGAGGGCGAGCACCGGCAGGGTGAGCCGGGGGCCTGCGGCCGTCATTCGCCAGGGTCTCCCACACACGATTCCTGCCCGCTGCGGCGGGATGTCGCTCACGCTAACGCCGAATGCACCCAAAGTGGTACAAGCCGAGCGGTGCTGAGGTTTCTCCGGCGTCCGCGCGTGCTCGTCGCTGTGGGCATCCTGGCCGCGGCGCTGGTGGCGCTGGTCGTCGCCGCGGCCCGCTCGGGGACGCCGGGCTGCGCCGTCCCGCCGCCCGAGGTGACCCTTCCCGAGCAGCTCAAGGTGCTCGGCGAGTTCGACCAGCCCTTCGACGCCGCCGACGAGCAGGGGCTGCAGCAGGCGTCGATCCGCGCCGCCACCGCCCTGCACGCCGACCTTGCCGGGACCAGGGCGGGCACGCCCGTGGCCATCGCCGCCGACCCGCCGGCGCGGTACGACGCGCTGGTCATCCCGCTCACCGAACCGGGCACCGACCCCAGCGCGCCGCCGCGGATCGCCGGCCTGGTCGCCTACCTGCGCGACTGCGGCGGCCGCGCCTGGTACGACGACGTCGACGACCTGCTGCGCACCGACCCCACCCCGCTGCCCACCTCGTTCCCGGTGGTGGGCAGAGCCGCAGCCGCGGAGAAGCTGGGCACCACCGACCTGCGCGTGGTCTGGCGCGACTCGCCGTTCCAGCCTCTCTGGCTCGACCCGCGCAGCCGGCGCACCCTGGCGGCCGGGCCGCCCACCTGACCGGCCGGTCGGCGGCCGGAGGGAGCGCGACCCCGCCTCTCTATACTCGGGTCCTTCCATGGACAGGTCCTTCGATCCTCGTGCCGTCGAGCCGCGCTGGATGGAGCGCTGGCGCGAGCTGGGCCTGGGCATCGCCGACGTCCACAGCGACAAGCCCACCTTCGTCATCGCGCTGCCGCCGCCGAACATCACCGGCGTGCTGCACATGGGGCACGCGGTGATGGGCTCGGTGCAGGACATCCTGTCCCGCCACCACCGCATGAAGGGCTACGAGGTGGAGTGGTGCCCGGGCACCGACCACGCCGCCATCGCCACCCAGAACGTCATCGAGCGCCAGCTCGCCGCCGAGGGCACCAACAAGGAGGAGCTCGGCCGCGAGGCCTTCCAGGTGCGTGTCGGCCAGTGGTACGAGGAGTACGGCGGCCGCATCCTGGAGCAGATGCGCGCGCTCGGCTTCAGCCTCGACTGGTCGCGCACGCGCTTCACCCTCGACCCCGAGTACGTGCGCGCCATCCGCACCGTGTTCAAGGCGCTCTACGACGAGGGACTCATCTACCGCGGCCCGCGCATCGTCAACTGGTGCCCGCGCGACCGCTCCGCGATCAGCGACGAGGAGGTCGACTGGCTGGAGCACACCGACTCGATGGTGCAGCTGCGCTATCCGCTGGAGGGCGGCGGCGACATCGTCATCGCCACGGTCCGTCCCGAGACCATGCTCGCCGACACCGGCGTGGCGGTGTATCCCGACGACCCGCGCTATCGCGACCTGGTCGGCCGCACCGCCATCCTGCCGCTGGTGGGTCGCCGCATCCCCATCGTCGCCGATGCGGGCGTGGAGCGCGAGTTCGGCACCGGCGCGCTCAAGGTGACGCCGGGCCACGACGCGCTCGACTTCGAGATCGGCCGGCGCCACGGCCTGGCGGTGGTCGGCGCCATCGCCCTCGACGGCACCATGGACGTGCCCGAGCTGCCGCAGTTCCACGGCCTGTCCGTGACACAGGCGCGCGAGGCCGTGATGGACGCCCTGCGCGGCGCGGGAGTTGTGGTCAAGGAAGACGAATACGTCCACGAGGTGGGCCACTGCGACCGCTGCGGCGAGGTGCTCGAGCCGCTGGTCAGCGAGCAGTGGTGGGTGTCCATGAAGCCGCTCGCCGAGCCGGGCATCGCCGCCAACCTCGACGGCCGGGTCACCTTCCACCCGCGGCGCTTCAACGACGTCTACCTCTCCTGGATGCGCAACATCCGCGACTGGTGCATCTCGCGGCAGATCTGGCTGGGGCACGCCATCCCGGTGTCGACGTGTGGCAACGGGCATCGCTTCGCCTGGATCGAGGAGCCCGCGCAGTGTCCCGAATGCGGCGACACTCGGCTCACCCACGACCCCGACGTGCTCGACACCTGGTTCAGCAGCGCGCTCTGGCCCTTCGCCATCTTCGGCTGGCCCGACGGCACCGAGGACCTGCGCCGCTTCTATCCCACCGACGTGCTGGTCACCGCGCGCGAGATCATCTTCCTCTGGGTGGCGCGCATGATCATGACCGGCATCCGGTTCGCCGCTGCGGTGCCCTTCCACGACGTCATCATCAACAGCACCATCCTGGCCGCCGACGGCTCGCGCATGAGCAAGTCGAAGGGCAACACCATCGACCCGCTGGAGATGATCGAGAAGTACGGGGCCGACGCGGTGCGCGCCTGGGCCGGGGCGGTGGGCACCTCGGGCCAGGACATGCGCTTCGACGAGGACCGCATCGGCTCCTACCAGCGCTTCGCCAACAAGCTCTGGAACGTCACCCGCTTCCTGGTGACCCGACTCGGCGAGGGCGGCGACGGCATCGCGCCCTCCGGCGAGGTCGACCCGCAGGACCTGGCGCCCGAGGACCGCTGGATCCTGGCGCGCGTGGCCGAGACCGTGCGCGCCTGCGACGCGGCCATCGCCCAGTACCGCTTCCACGACGCCATGGAGCGCCTCTACGACGTCACCTGGCACGCCTACTGCGACTGGTACGTGGAGATGAGCAAGTCACGCCTGCGCGACGACGCCGATCCGCGTTCGCGCCGCGCCGCGGCCTGGACGGCCACGCAGTCGCTCGACGTGCTGCTGCGCCTGCTGCATCCCTTCATGCCCTTCATCACCGAGGAGTGCGCCCAGCGCCTGCCCGGCGCGGCCTCGACGCTGCAGCAGCGCGACTGGCCCGGTGTGCCGCAGTCGTGGGAGGATGCGCAGAGCACCGAGGCGCGCGCGGCCGTCGACGAGGTGCTCGACCTGGTCCAGGCGCTGCGCGCCGCGCGCCAGGAGGCAGGCATTCCCGCCGCCTCGCGCGAGCGCCAGCCGCTGCTGCTGGAGACCGGCGGCCGCCTGCCGCGCGAGGGGGTGCGCCGGCTCGTCGAGTCGCTGGCGCCCTTCGACGTCGTCGACGTGGCGCCCGGCGGCATGCGCGCGGTGCGCGTGGTCGCCGGCGGCGCGCACGCCACGCTGTTCGCCGGCGGCGCGGGCGCCGACGACACCGGGCGGCTGCGCAAGCAGCTCGACGACGTCGAGTCGCGCATCGCCCGTCTCGAAGCCCAGCTGGGCAATGCAGGATTCACCGAGCGCGCCCCGCGCGAGGTGGTGGAACAGGCGCGCGCCCGTCTCAACGAGGCGCGAGCGGAGCGCGAGCGGCTGCGCGGCCTGCTCGGGGAGGACGCCGCGTGATCGCCGCCAGCTTCATCGACACCTCGAACGGCGCCGTGGTCGCCCTCGTCGTCGCCGCCGCGCTGTACGTCGCCGTGCTCTACGTGGCCGTCGCCTTCTGGGTGGTGCGTGACGCGCGGCGGCGCAGCGAGTCCTGGTTCTTCGCCACCTTCGCCGGCATGCTGGGGCTGTTCCTGCCCTTCCTCGGCGTCATCATCTACCTGGTCATCCGACCGCCGCGCACCCTCGACGAGGAGCGCGCCCTGCTGCTCGAGGAGCAGGCGCTGCAGGAGGGCGAGCCGCTCGACGCCACGCCGATGTCGCGTCCCTGCCCCACCTGCGGGCGCGAGATCGAGCCCGACTTCGTGATCTGACCGTATTGCCGCACGCAGTTCGCCCGCCGCTGCAACGCCTGCGGCAAGTGGCTGCGACTCGGCTGGCACGTCTGCCCCTACTGCGCCGAGGAGGTCGGCGTGCAGTCCTTCGGGCGCTCGGGGCGGGCGGCATCGTCCTGAGCGGCAGGGCCGCGCGGTGAGCCCTGGCATCAGGCTTTTCGCCGCGCCGGCACTGCTCTTCGCCGCGGCGCTGCTCTGCTACCTGCTTCCCGCGCGCATGGCCGGGCGCGCCCGGCTGATCGCCGTGGTGGCCGCCATCGCGGCCGGCGCGCTGCTGCTCTCCGAAGCCTCGCTGGTGCTGCCCTCCAGCCGCGTCGAGCGCGACCTCGGCCAGTTCGCGCCGGGCGTGCAGCTGGTCGCCCGCGCCGACCCGGCCACGCTGGCCATCGCGCTGCTCGCCACCGTGCTGGCGCTCGCCGCGCTGGCGGAGCGGCGCCGCCAGCCGCTGGAGCGCAGCGCGTTGTTGCTGTGCCTGGCCGGAACCTACGTGGCCGCGCTGGCGGGCAACGCGGTGCTGCTCTTCGGCGGCGTGGAGATCGCCAACGTCGGCGCGCTGCTGCTTGCCGCGGGCGGCGCACCGCGACTGCGACTGCGCGCGCGCATCGCCTTCGCGGTGCAGCACGCCTCGTCGCTGGGACTGCTCATCGCCGCCGTCGCACTGCAGAGCAACCTGCAGACGTCCGACTTCACCGCGGTGCCCGCGGACGCCATGGACTGGTGGATCGCCGGACCCTGGGCGCTGACCGGCGTGGTCCGGCTGCTGGCCCCCGCGGCGCTGCCCGACCGCGCCGGACGCACGGCGAGCGCCGCCTGGCTGCCGGTGGGCGCCGCGCCCTGCGGGCTGCTGGTGCTGCTGCGGCTCGCCGAGGTGACCGGTACGCAGATGCCCGCGGGCGTGTCGGCGTGGCTCCTCGCGGTGGGGGTCGCCGCGGCCGCCTGGGCCACGGTGCGCGCGGCACGGCATTCGCGCGTGCCGGCGCGCGCGGGGCGGGCGCTGGCGCTGGTGGTGGCGGGACAGGCCATCGCCATGGTCGGGGCCGGCACCCCCGCCGCCATCACCGCGCTGGCGGCGCTGGGCCTGGCCCTGCTGCTCGGCATCGCCGCGGCGCCCGCCTGGGGCGCGGGCGGCGACGAGGGCTCGGGGCGGAGCGCCGTCTGGACGCGGGCGGCCGCGCTGGCCGTGATGGGCGGGCTGCCGCTCGGCTTCGGCACCACCGCGGCCATCCTCTCCAGTGGCGCGGTGGCGTCGGACGGGCTGCCTCGCTCGGTGGTGGCGGTCTTCACGGCGGCCACGGCCGTGGTCGCGGCGGCGGCGGGCGCGATGGCCGCGCGCGCGGCCCTGGTCGAAGCGCCGCCGCGCGGCCGCCTGCGCGGCGCGCGAGTCGACGCGGCGCTGGCCCTCGGCGTCTCCGCCGTGGCCGGGCTACTGCCGGGACTGGCCCAGACCGTCTTCGTCCAGCCGGTCGCCTCCGTGGCCGGGGCCACCGCCACCTCCATCGACGTCGCCACCGCCCGCGTGCCCGGCGGCGGCTGGTCCGGCGGCTACCTGCTGCTGGCCATGCTCGTCGCCCTGGCGGTGGCGGGGTCGGCGGCCAGCCTCGAAGGGAGGCGCTGGCCCGCCCCGGAGGTTCCCCTGCCCGCCACCCCGCCGCTCACCCTCGGCGGCCCCGGCCGCGTCCCGGGGCGCCTCGCCGTGCCCCACGCCGCCGCCCAGGCGATGCGGGCGCTGGCGGGCATCGACGGCTGGCTGGTGGAGCAGCCCGGCCTCGCCCTGGTGGTGGCCGGGGCGATCGCCTGCCTGTTCATCTTCCGGTGAGCACGCGGTCATGAGCCAGCAACTCATCGCCACGCTCGGCTTCTTCGGGGGGCTGGTCGCCGCCATGGTCGACGGGCGCCGCTCGGTGAACATCGCCGCGCTGGCCGCGGGGCTGGGCCTGGCCGCCGCGGCGGCGAGCGTCGGCGGCGGGCCGGCGGCCCTGGTGCCGCTGCTGGCCGGTGTCGCGGCGGCCCTGCTCGGCTGGCTGGCGCTGCGCGCGGCAACGGCGATGCGCTGGGTGCCGGGCCTCGATCCCACCGTGCCCGTGGTGGCCCCGCCCGCCGCGCTCTTCGGGCCGCGCAGCATCCGCGCCCTGGGCGCCGCGCTGGCCCTGCCCGCGGCGTCGTGGGTGAGCCTCAACGTGCAGGTCGGCGGGGTGGCCACCGCGCACGGGGCCATCTTCGCCACCGCCTACGTCTGGTTCGTCGGCTGCATGCGGCTGCTGCGCGCCCGTGCCCTCGACGACCTGGCCGCCGCGGCCGCGGTGATCGGCATCGCCGCCGCGACGGGCTGGATCCTCGAGGCCGGGCCGGGCGCCATCCCCGAGGCGAGCGCCGCCGCCGGCCTGGCGCCCGTGGCCGCGGCGGCGGCGGGCTGGCTGGTCGGCCGCCACCGCCGCACCCTGCGCCGGCCCACCGCACCGCAGCCGGAGCCCGAGCCGGAGGCGGCGGCATGAGTCCCATCGCCTACGCCGGCGTCTGGGGCGGCTGCGGCATCCTCGCCGCGCTGCTGCTGCGCCTGCTGCGGCGTCGCCGCCTGGTCTGGATCGCCCCCGCCGTGGCCGGGCTGCTCGGCCTCGTCGCGCACGTCAGCGACCACTGGCCCGGCCCAACCAGCACCGCGGGCTACGGCGCCAGCCTGGTCCTCGGCCATCCCGCCGCCGGCCTGCTCGTCGGAGCCGGCGTCGCCCTGGCCGCCACCATGCTGCTCTCGCCCCGCCTCGACGGCGGCGAGGTGGTCGCCGCCGGCTTCGTCGGCGCGGCCGCCGTGGTCGTCCTCGGCGCCACCGTGCCCATCATCTGGAGCGTCGCCGTCGCCGCCGCGGTGGCCGCCCTGGGCGCGCGCTGGATCGCCGCCGCGCCCGGTCGCGCCGCGCTGGCGGGCGGGCGCATCCCCGGCATCGGCGCCGCCGCCCTGCTCGCCGCCGCGGCCTTCCTGCCCGGCGCCGGCCCCGCCATCGACACCCGCACCGCCCTGGCCGGCGGCCTGCTCGCCGGCGGCGTCTGCGCCGAGCTCGCCCTGGTGCCGCTGGGCGGCTGGGCCGCGGCGGCGGTCTCCGCGGTGCGCGCCGCCGACCTGGCTCCGTGGCTGCTGCTGCTCGCCCCCGCCGTGCTCTTCACCACCGGCATCCTCCTGCCGCAGCTGCCCGCGGGCTCGCGCACGCCGCTGGCCAACAGCCTGCTCGGCCTGGGCCTGGTCACCGCCCTCTACAGCGGCGTCCAGGCGCTGCGCGACCGCCAGAGCGCCTACGGCCGGGTGGTCATCGCCGACCTGGCCCTGGCCGCCGCCGCGCTGGGCACGCTGCACTCGCCCGCCCGCCTGGGCGGCTACCTGATCGTGCTCACCCATCTCTGTGCCGCGCCGCTGCTGCTCAACCCGGCCCGCGCCGGGCTGGAGCGGCAGCGCCGGCTGGCCTGGCTGGCGCTGGCCAGCCTGCCGCCGCTGCCCGGCTTCTGGGGACGCTTCCTGGTGCTGCAGGCCTTCTTCCTGGGCGGCAACCGGGAGAGCCTGCCCGCCTACCTCGCCGTGGCGCTGCTCACCGCCGTGGCCATCCGCGCCCTGGCCGGCCGCGGCCTGCCCCCGCCGCCCGACACGCCGCCGGCCGGACGCGCCCCGCAGGTGGTTGGCTGGCTGGTGGTCGCGGCGCTCTTCGGCCTCGGCCTAGCCCCCGAGCCCATCGCCCGCGCCGTCTTCGGGGTGGGCTGATGGACGTCCTCAGCCTCTTCGCCGCCGTGGTCGCCATGGTGCTCTACCCGGGCGGCGTCTACAGCCTCGCCGTCGCGGGGGGAGCCGCACTGCGGCTGGCTCCCGCGCGGGTGCCCTGGAGCTCGGCGTCGCTGGCCGCCGCGGTGCTGCTGCTCTTCGCCGCCGTCCTGGTGCCGCTGCCCGCCTCGCCCTCGACCACCCTGCCCCTGGACAGCGGCACCCAGTCCGACCTGCTCGGCGCCCTCGTCCTGCTCGCTGCCGGGCTGGCCGTCGGCGGACCGCCGGGCTGGCCGCGCACCCGGCTGGTCGCCGCCCTGGCCGCGCTGGCCCCCCTGCTGGTCCTTGCCGCCGGCGCCGCTACGCTCGACCTCCCCGTGGTGGTGGCCCTGCCGGGCCGCCACCTCGACGCCGCCCGGACCCTGGCCGCGGTCGCGCTGCTCGCCGCCGCGCCGGTGGCCGCCCGGAGCGCCGCGGCCGAGGTGCCGCGCGGGCTGCGCGCCCTGCAGCTCGCCGTGCCCGCCCTGCTGGCGGCGGTGCTGCTGGCCCCGCCGGGCTGGTCGGGACTGCCCGCCGCCGCGGCCGCCGCCATGGTCGCCGCCGGGGTGGCCGCCTACGCCGCGCTGGCCGGGACGCTGGTGCGCGTCGCGCCCGCGGCGGACAGGACGCTGCCGGCCCTCGCCGTAGCTGCGGCGATTGCGTCGATCGTGCTCACGGCGCTCGGCTCACATTGAGCGAAAACCATGGCGGCACTGACGAAATCGCCAGGACTTGGTACGATTGGGGCGCACCGTCGCGGCGGATTCCCATGTTCGCAATCCGGCGGTGCCGGCGTCGGTCCCGGCCGGCGACGCCAACGTCCCTTCCCCCGGGAGCTGATGGTCATCCGAATCTCGCCGTCCGTCGCGCGCCCATGACCCGCATCGTCCTCGCCTCCTCGAGCCCGCGCCGGCGTGAGCTTCTCGCCCGGGTCGGCATCCGCTTCACCGTCGTCGAGCCGCCCGAGGACCAGGCGCCCCCGCCGGGCATGTGCGCCGACCTGGCGGTCCAGCTGCTCGCCCGCCAGAAGGCGATGGCGGTGGCCGCCGATCAGCCCGCGGGCACCTACGTGATCGGCGCCGACACCATGGTCATCGGCCCGCGCGGCCCGCTCGGCAAGCCCGGCACCCAGCAGCGCGCCCGGGAGATGCTCGGCATGCTGCGCGGCGCGCGGCACACCGTGCTCACCGGGATCTGCGCCATCTCCGCCCCCGAGGCTGGCGAGGCGCTCGGCGTCAGCCGCTCGGCGGTGCGCATGCGCGAGTTCAGCGACACGGACCTGGAGGCCTACGTCGCCTCCGGCGAGCCGCTCGACAAGGCCGGCGCCTACGCCATCCAGGGCGGCGCCTCCGACTTCGTCGAGGCCGTCGGCGGCCGGGTCGACACCGTGGTCGGGCTCGACGTGGCCCTGGCCCTGCGCCTGCTCACCGAGGCGGGCTACCCGACGCCGTTGCCGGCCGCGCCCGACGTGCCCCTGGCCCCCACGCGGCCGGTGCGCCGCCCGCTCACCACGGTGCGGACGCCCCAGCGGGTCTGACGCGCTGAGCTTCGTCGCCAGACGGCTCCGCCGCCGCGCCGCCGCCCTGCTGGTCCCAGCGGCCCTGGTCGCGCTCCCGCTGCTGGCCCTCTCCGCCTGCGGGGGTGCCAACGCCGACCTCGCGGTCAGCCTGGCCGTGGCCGACAAGGGCCAGAAGGTGCGCCCCGGCGACGACGTCGACTACAAGCTCAGGGTGACCAACAACGGGCCCGGCGAGGCCACCGGGGTCACCGTCCGCGTCGACCTGCCCACCGCCTTCCGCTACAAGTCGACGCCGTCGATCGACACCACCGGTCCGACCACGCGCACCCAGCCCTCCGACCCGCCGGTCGACAGCGCCAACCCGCAGTGGGGGCAGTGGAGCATGGGCGCGCCGGGCTTCAACGCCGACGGCACGCCGGCCCACTCCACCCTGCTCATCACCCTCGACGTGCGGGCCAGCGGCTCGCCCGCCGACTACCAGCTCACCCCGCACGTCTTCAGCGACAGCGGCGACGAGGTGGTCGGCCAGCCCGCCAAGGTGGCCCTGTCGCCCGCCTCCGACCTCAACCTGACCGTGGCCGTCGAGGAGGCGCAGGCCAAGCGCGGGGACCTGGTGCACTACCACCTCACCCTGCTCAACCGGGGCAGCGGCACCGCCCAGGCCGTGGGCATCCTGGTCACCCTGCCGGACGGGATCATCTTCAACAAGACCGAGCACCTCGAGGGCAACTTCTCGCGCAGCTCGCCGATCGATCCCATCCCGGGCGCGCTGATCGTCTATTACGGCGGCTTCGTCTTACCCGCGGCCAGCTCGGCGCGACCCGGGGCGCTGACCATCATCTTCACCGCCAAGGTGCTGGCCACCGCGGTCGGCGGCACCTACCCGGTGACCGCCCAGCTCACCGACAAGGACGGCACCGTGGTGCAGCTCAACGACACCGCGCCGGTGACCGTCCTGGCGCCCACGCCCGGACCCTCGCCCTCGCCGACCGCGCGCAGCTCGGCGCGGCCCACGGCGACCCCCAAGCCCACCCCCACGCCGACGCCGAAGAAACACGGGTAAAAGGCCCGCCTGGCGCAGGCGACTTCACGTCGCCGGAGCCGGGCTCCCCTGACCCGGCGGGAAATCGCGGTGGTCGGGTGCGGATTTCCCGCCGCTCATGGTGCGGATTTCCCGCCGCGGGTGCTATCCTGCGCGATCGCGCCACCGAGGCTGGCTGACGCACGTCCGCCCTCGCCCAAGGCCGACATCGAACCAACCCTCTCGAAAGACTCACGCATGTACGCCATCCTGCAGCAGAGCGGCCACCAGTACCGGGTCAGCCCCGGCGACCGCCTCGTCGTCGACCGCCTGGAAGCCGAGGTGGGCAGCGTGGTCGCCCTGGAGCCCGTCGTCCTCGTCCAGGGCGACGGCGGCACCCAGGTGGGCACTCCCGTGGTCGACGGCGTGCGCGTCGCCGCCGTGGTGGTCGCCCACTCCAAGGGCGGCAAGATCCGCGTCTTCAAGTACAAGCCCAAGAAACACTACCGCCGCACCCACGGCCACCGCAGCCTGCTCACCGAGCTGCGCGTCGAGGCCGTGCTGGCCAAGGGCGAGAAGCTCCCCGAGCCCAAGGTGGTGGAGGCCAAGCCCGCCGCGGAGGCCAAGCCGGCCGCCAAGGGCCGCGGCCGCGCTCGCGCCAAGGCCGAGGTGGAGGAGGAGACCGCCGCCGCCGTCGAGACCGCCGCCGAGGCTCCGGCCACGACTCCGAAGCGCGGCCGCGCCGCTGCCAAGGCCGCTCCCGCCGAGGCGCCGGAGGCCGCCGCCCCCGCCGCCGCAGAGGCGCCCGAGAGCGCTGACGAGGGCGCCCAGGGCGCCGCTCCCGCCGCCGCGCCCGAGGCGTCGGCGGAGGAGCCCGCTCCCAAGCGGCGCTCGCGGGCGAAGAAGGCCGAGGCGGAGGGCACCGAGACCGAGACACCCGCCACCGACGGCGAGACGGAGGCCTAGATCCCATGGCACACAAGAAAGGCGGCGGCAGCTCCCGCAACGGCCGCGACAGCCGCGGCCAGCGCCTCGGCCTCAAGCGCGGCAGCGGCGAGCTGGTCCTCGCCGGCACCATCCTGGTCCGCCAGCGCGGCACCCGCATCCTGCCGGGCGGCAACGTCGGCGTCGGCCGCGACCACACCCTCTACGCGCTGCGCACCGGCACGGTCGCCTTCGACCGCACCGGCCACGACCGCACCCGCGTCAACGTGCTCGCCCTGCCCCAGGCTCGCCTGGAGGGCATGGCGGAGCCGGTCGCCGCGGTGAGCGAGACCGCCTGAGCCTCTTCCTCGACGAGGTCACCCTGAGCGTCGCCGCCGGCGACGGAGGGCGCGGCTCGGTGAGCTTCCGCCGCGAGAAGTTCGTGCCCCAGGGCGGCCCCGACGGCGGTGACGGTGGGGCGGGTGCCGACGTGGTGGTCCGCGCCGATCCCAGCGTGGCCACCCTGGCCGCCTACCGCGACCGCCGCCGCTTCTCGGCGCCGAACGGGCAGGCGGGTGCCGCCGCGTTGAAGACGGGCAGGCGCGGCGAGGAATTGGTGCTGCCGGTGCCCATCGGCACCGTGGTCACCGACGCGGAGAGCGGCGCGGTGCTCGCCGACCTCGACCAGGCGGGCGCCTCGGTGGTCGTCGCCGCCGGCGGGCGGGGCGGGCGCGGCAACACGCGCTTCACCTCCTCGACGCGGCAGGCGCCGCGCATCGGCGAGCTGGGCGAGCCGGGGGAGAAGCGGCAGGTCCACCTCGAGCTCAAGCTCATCGCCGACGTCGGGCTGGTCGGGCTGCCCAACGCGGGCAAGTCGACGCTGCTCGCCGCGCTCACCGGGGCCCACCCCAAGATCGCCGCCTATCCCTTCACCACGCTGGTGCCCAACCTCGGCGTGGCCGAGCTCGACGGCGGGCGCACCGTGGTCATCGCCGACGTGCCCGGGCTCATCGAGGGCGCCTCGCAGGGCGCCGGGCTGGGGCTCGACTTCCTCCGCCACCTGGAGCGGACGCGGGTGCTCGTCCACGTCGTCGACGCCTCCCAGGGCGCCGAGGCGGCCCTGCTGGCGCTGCGCCAGGTCACCGAGGAGCTGCGCGCGTTCAGCCCCACGCTGGCGGCCAAGCCCACCCTGGTGGCGCTCAACAAGGTCGACCTGCCCGAGGGCGCCGCGGCCGCGGCCGAGCTGGTCGCCGGCGGCGAGGTGGTCGGGGCCATCCCGATCGCGGCGGCGGTGGAGGAGGGGACGCGCGAGCTGATCGACGCTGCCGTGCAGCGGGTGTGGCGGGAGCGCGCCGCGGAGGCCTCGGCGCGGGCGGCCGCGGCCTCGGCGGCGGCCATCGAGCCGCAGCGGGTCTACCGGCAGCGCGGGCGCGGCGCGGGCGGGCTCGGCGAGTTCGCCGTCAACCGCGAGGACGACGGCACCTACCGGGTGTCCGGCGCCGCCCTGGAGCGGGCGGTGGCCATGACCGACCTCGACAGTGAGGAGGCGGTGGCCCGGCTGCAGCGCCGCATGCGCCAGGCGGGCGTCGACAAGGCGCTGCGCGGCGCGGGCGCCACCGAGGGCGACACGGTGCGCATCGGCGCGGTCGAGTTCGATTGGAGCGACGAGGACTCGCCCGAGGGCGAGCGGTCGTGACCCCGCGCTGCGCCGTGGTGCTCGGCGGCACCTTCGACCCCATCCACGCCGGCCACCTGGCCATCCTCGACCAGGTGCGCCACGCCGTCGGCGCCGGCGAGGCCTGGCTCGTCCCCACCGCCACGCCGCCGCACCGCCGCCCCACCCACGCCGGCGCCGCCGACCGGCTGGCCATGGTCGAGGCGGCCGCCGCGGGCCTGCCCGGCGTGCGGGTGCTCGACCTGGAGATCCGCCGCGAGGGGCTCAGCTACACCATCGACACGCTCGACGAGCTGGAGCGGCTGCACCCCGGCGTGGAGATCTGGTTCACCCTGGGCGCCGACGCGGCGCGCGAGGTGCACACCTGGCACCGCGCCGCCGAGCTGCTGGCCCGGGCCCGCTTCGTGGTGGTCAACCGCAGCGGGGTGCCGCCCGTCGACGAGACGGAGGCGCGGCGGCTGGGCTTCGACCCGGCGCGGACCCGGCTGGTCCACCTCGACTCGCCGCCGGTGAGCGCCACCGAGATCCGCCGCCGCGCCGCCGCGGGGGAGAGCCTGGCGGGGCTGGTGCCCGACGCCGTGGCCAGGATGATCGCCGCCCGCGGGCTCTACGTTCCGCGCCGAGACGGCGTGGGATAATGCGCTGCGGATGACCCCGTCTGAGCTGGCCGATCTCATCGCCGCAGCCGCCGCCGACAAGAAGGCGCGCGAGGTGGTGACCCTCGACCTCCGGGGCAAGACCACCATCGCCGACTTCTTCGTCATCTGCGAGGGCGACACCGACCGGCAGGTTCGTGCCATTGTCGACAATATCGAGGAGATGGCACGGAAATCCGGGGTCCGGCCACTCAACGTGGCGGGCCTGCGCGACGCCTCCTGGGCCTGCCTCGACTTCGACTCGGTGATCGCCCACGTCTTCCTGCCCGGCGAGCGCACCTTCTACGACCTGGAAGGGCTCTGGGGCCGCACCGCCAAGCGCGCCGCCGGCTGAGGCCTGGCGCGCCTTCTCGAAGGCGTGCCGGTCCCCGGAGAAAGGAAGAGGGAGGCCCCTCGTCAGAAGGACCTCCCCCGGTTGGAGGGGAAGAGCCGTTTCAGGGTGCTCCCGCCGTGCCCGCCCGCACGCCCACCGTTATAGCGACTTCCGACGCAGCGTGTCAAGTCGCGTCATAGTCGACCGTCTATGCAGGCAGCGGCCCCGCTCGGCTCAGAAGCTGAAGGGGAGCGGCACCTGCTGCACGCCGTTGAGCACGTCGACGAGGTTGTGCGCCGCCAGCCCCAGCGCCACGGCCGCCACCACCACGGCGCCGATGAGCAGGCTCTTCTCCCAGAGGCGCTGGTCGCGTCCGCCCACCCCGGCGCGAGGCGGCAGCACCAGGCCGAGCAGCGCGCCGCCGATGAAGCCGCCGGCGTGCGCGTAGTTGTTGACGTTGTTGACGAAGAGCCCGACCAGCACGGTGAGCACCACGAAGGTCAGCGCGTATTGGCGCAGGCTGGACACAACTCCGACGGGCACGTCGCGACCCTGGGTGCGGCCCAGCACCGCGAGCAGGCCGATCAGTCCCATGACGCCGCCCGAGGCGCCGATGCCCGGGGTCAGCGAGGCGCCGGCGATGCCCACGTCGGCGCAGAGCACCCAGAAGAGGCCGCCGCAGGCCACGGTGATCACGAAGACGCCGACCAGCATCAGCCGGCCGTAGAGCTGCTCCACCAGCCGGCCGATGTAGAGCATGGCGATGCCGTTGAAGAGGATGTGCAGCGGCTGCAGCGCGTGCAGGAAGCCGTTGCTGAGGTAGCGCCACCAGTCGTGCGCGGGCGGTCCCGAGTCGGTGAGCGCGCCGAAGGCGAGCAGGCGCAGCGTCTCGTTGGGAATGCGGGTGACGCTGCGCTCGGCGAGCCAGATGGCCGCCAGGAGACCGATCAGTCCGTAGGTGACCAGCGGCGAGCTGGTCATGGCGCTGCGGGTCGGCTGCGCGTAGCCGCCGGCCACCATCTGCCGCTCGGCGAGGTCGACCGCGGCCAGGGTGGGCACCGGCCTGCCCTGCAGCACGGCGCGGGCGTGGGCGCGCACCTCGCCCGCGCTGGGCACGTGGGGCGGCACCGGCAAGGCCACCTGCGTCTCGGCGGTCAAGGGATCGACGGCGATGGCGCCGACCTGCACGCCGCCGAGGCCCGAGCCCTGCATGGCCACCTTGGGCACCGCACCCAGGGCGATGAGCAGCACGTCGCAGCGCTCCGCGCCCTGGGCGCCCAGCCGCTGGTTGCCCCACGCCTCGGCGGCGCGGGCGCGCTGCTCCAGGTCGCGCGCGGCGGCCTCGGCGCCGTCCGGTGGCTGGTAGAAGCCGACGAAGGCGGCGCGGCGGCCGGTCCAGGCGGCGGCGCCGAGCAGGTAGGCGTCGCCGCCCAGGGGGCCGAGGCGGCCGTCGCGGGGGTCGGTGAGGCGCAGCCGGTAGCGCGTCACCAGGTCGTGGGCGATGGCCAGGGCCAGCGGCGGCGGGCCCGGTGGCAGCGTCGCCTCGCCGGGGACCACGGGCGGCGAAGTCATCGGCGGCAGTCTAGCGGCCGCCTGGCGCGATCAACCGGACGCGGCCGCTCGGTGGCCGCGGGTGCGGCGTCAGGGCCTGCCGGGCTTGGGCGGCGTCGGCGCGGGCGTGGCGGACGGCTGGCCCGGCACTGGCGTCCCGCCGGGGGCGGGCGAGGGCTGCGGCGCGGGCGTCGGCGGGGTGGTGCCGCTGTAGGTGCAGATGTTGTTGGGGTCGGGCTGCGGCGCGTAGTAGTAGCAGGCGGTCTGCGTGCCGGGCAGGAAGAAGTTGGCGTCGTCGCCATTGCCCTCGGCGAGCACGTCCGGGGGCTTGGTGTACCAGTGCTTGGGCGTGTTCGCCAGGGCCTCGCGCATGTACTGGTTCCAGATCGGCGCCGCGCCGGTGATGCCGGTCGAGCCCTGCAGCGGGCCGCAGGGTGGCTGGTAGGGGGTGAGCCCGTAGGAGCGCACCTCCTGCGCCGTGAAGTTGTAGTTGCCGACGTCGATGTCGCTGTGGCGGCGGGCCAGGATGGCCCGCATCCTGCCGTAGTCCGGCCCCTGCAGGCAGGAGGCGTTCGGGTTTGCGACGAAGACGACACTATCGAGGTCGGGTGTCCAGCCCACCGTCCAGTTCGAGGAGAAGTTCTCGGTGGTGCCGGTCTTGGCGGAGACGCGGCGGTCCTTGAGGGTGAGGTCGCCGTTGGGACCGAACTCGGCGTAGCGGTTGCGGTCGTCGCTGGTGATCTCGGCCATGATGAAGGCCACGTCGCGCGGGATCACCCGGCGGCCCTCCTTGTTGGGGTCGTGCACGTAGAGCACCTTGCCGCTCACCCGCTCGCTGATCTTGAGCACCGGCGCGGGGTCGTGCTGCACGCCCATGTCGGCGATGGTGGCCACGCCGTCGGCCAGCTCCAGCGGGGTGATGCCGCAGGCCAGGCCGCCCAGGGTGGCCGCGTACTGGATCGGCGAGGGACGGTTGCTGACCGGTGGGTCGGTACCGGGGCAGTCCTGGCCGAGCGACTTGAGGCCGGCGGCGATCTCCAGGTCGGTGATGTAGGGGATGCCGGTCTTGGCCTCGGTCTTGACCGCGGGGATGTTGAAGGAGTTGCCCAGGCACTTCTGCAGCTGGCAGACGCCGTGGTAGCTGCGGTCGTAGTTCTTCGGCGAGTAGGTCTGGCCGTTGCCCAGGTTGAAGGTGACCGGCCCGTCCTGGATCGGTGTGGTCATGGTGAACTGCCGTGAGGCGATCGCCGCGGTGTAGGTGAAGAGCTTGATCGTCGATCCCGGCTGGCGCTGCTCGTAGGCGAGGTTGCGGAAGTTGACCGACTTGTCGTCGGGATTCCAGGCGCCGACCATGGCCAGCACCTCGCCGGTCTTGGGGTCGATGCTGACCAGCGCGCCGTCGTGCGCGTTGTACTGCCCGGCGATCTTGGCCACGCCGGTCTGCACCGCGTGCTGCGCGGTCTTCTGCTTGGCGGGATCGAGGCTGGCCACGATGTCCCAGCCGCCCGGCTTGATGTAGGCGTCGCCGTAGTGCTGGTCGAGCCAGTCCTTGAGGAACTGGATGAAGTACTGGTTGGTGCTCGCCTGCGACTCGCTCTCGTACCAGTAGTGGTAGGTGAGCGGCTCGCTGTAGGCGTCGTCGGCCTGCTTCTGGGTGATGTCGCCGTTGGTCACCATCGCCTGCAGCACCACCTTCTGGCGCTGCCTGGCCAGCGGGTTGACCGTCTGGTTGTCCTCGTGGTTGAGCGGGTTGAAGGCGGTCGGCGAGTTGGGCAGGCCGGCCAGCATCGAGGCCTGGGCCAGGTCGAGGTCGTGCGCGCTCTTGAGGAAGAAGGTCTCCGCCGCGGTCTCGATGCCGATGGCATGGTTTCCATAGGCGATGCGGTTGAGGTACATCTCCAGGATCTGCTGCTTGGAGAAGTTGCTCTCGATCTCCGCGCCCAGGATGACCTGCTTGATCTTGCGGTCGAGCGAGCGTTCCGGCGAGAGGAAGGAGATCTTGGCGAGCTGCTCGGTGATCGTCGAGGCGCCGCCGGCGTTGGCCTCGTGGCGCAGGTTCTGGTAGGCGGCCTTGATGATGCGGGGCAGGTCCCAGGAGCTGTTCTCGTAGAAGTGCCGGTCCTCGACGTCGACGGTGGCCTTGACCGCCCAGGGCGACACGTCGCTGAGCGCGATGTGCTCGTGGCGGAAGTCGCTGTTGTGCAGCACGGCGAGCAGGTTGCCGGCGCGGTCGACCACGTGGGAGTCGAGCGGCGGCTCCATGGCGGCCAGCGTCGAGGCGTCGGGCAGCTGGCTCTTCAGGTTCTGGTACTCGGCGTAGACGACGGCCACGCCGACCAGGCCCAGGCCGCAGAAGGTGGCCAGGACGAAGAGCGCGATGCGCACGCCGCGCTTGTGGCGCAGGCGATTGGAGGGGCGGGTGTGCAGGCCGCTGCGGCGGCGGCGACCGTTGGCGGTCCCGGCGCGCCCGGCTCGGACGGTTGAGCGCTGACTCATGAAGCTCGAGGGCTGGCGCGGCCGGTCGCCGCGCACGAAGCGTGCAACGGCGCCGGGGCCGCTGCGTTACGCCGCCCCGGGCTCAGGGGCGGATCAGTGGGGACGGTTGAGCACCGCCAGGATGTAGAGGACGGCGAAGATGACCAGGATCGCCGCTCCGACCAGCACCAGGCCCGACCCCTCCTCGAGCCAGAAGGGACCCACCCGCCGCCGGTCGCGCGGACCTTCGTCGATGGGCACGATGGGGGCCGTCGTCATGGCCTGCGACCGTACCACAGGGCGCTCGCGTGGCCGCGAAGGGCGGTCGGGGAGCTCAGCGCCGGCCGTTACCGCCGTGACCGGGTGCCCCGCGAGCCGGGCACGGGTCGATGACAGCCCTGTCCCGTTCTGCAAAGAGCGCAGGGAGCGGTGTGACAATCGCGACCCGATGGCCGCTGCCACGACGACCCTGCCCACCCCCATCGCCTTCCCCCCCGTGCCCCGGACGGCCGAGGAGACCGGGCTGCCGTTCACCTTCGTGTGCGACCTGGTCCTCAAGGTCCTGTATTTCAACGGCGGCATGCTCGGGCGGGACCTGGCCAAGCACACCTGCCTGCCCTTCAACCTCATCGAGAGCGTGCTCAAGTTCCTCTCCGACGAGGGCTACTGCGGCTCCACCGGCATGCGCGCCTCCGCGCTCGACCCCTCGGAGCCGATCGCGGCCGGCATGCAGCACCTCATCTCCACCGCGGGCCGCGACCGCGCCCGCGAGCTCATCGAGCTCAACCAGTACGCCGGCCCGGCCCCCGTGCCGATCGAGGTGTACAGCGCCGTGGCGCGGCATCAGGCGCGCATCGACCTGGCCGTGGACCGGGCCATGCTGCACGACGCCTTCGCGCACCTGGTGCTGCCGGAGGACCTGCTGGATCGCCTGGGGCCCGCTCTCTCGGCGCGGCAGGCGATCTTCCTGTACGGGCCGCCCGGGAACGGGAAGACCTCGATCGCCGAGGCGTGTGCCCGGATCCTGGGGCCGCCGCTGTTCGTGCCGCGGGCTCTGTACGTGCACGGCGAGGTGATCCGCTTCTTCGATCCCATCCACCACCGGCCGGTGGAGCGTGAGGTGCCCCCACACGACGCGCGCTGGATCCTCACCGAGCGGCCGGTCGTGAAGGTCGGCGGCGAGCTGCAGGGGCGGATGCTCGACCTGGGGTTCGACCAGACCCTGGGCTTCTACGAGGCCTCGCTCCAGCTCAAGGCCAACGGCGGGCTGTTCCTGGTCGACGACTTCGGCCGCCAGCAGCACCTGCCGCCGCGCGACCTGCTCAACCGGCTGATCGTGCCGCTGGAGAAGGGCGTCGACTACCTGAACATCGCCCGGGCGGGGACCTCGGTGGCGGTGCCGTTCACCAACCTGCTCATTCTCTCGACCAACCTGCGTCCCGTGGACCTGGTGGACGAGGCCTTCCTGCGGCGGGTGCGGTTCAAGATCAGCGTGGCCAATCCCACCGAGGACGACTACCGCGAGATCTGGCGCCGGCTCTGCGCGAAGGAGAAGGTGCCGTACGACATGGCGGTGGTCGACGACCTCATCGAGCGGCACTATCGGGCTACGGGGCGGGCGCTGCATGGGGCTCACCCGCGTGACCTCTTGAATCACGTGGTGCATGCGGCGCGGTACCTGGGGCACCCCATGCAGCTCACCCGGGAGCTGGTGGACCTGGCCTGCTCGACCTACTTCGTGGACGCCACGGAGAGCTGGTAGCGCCGGCCGGGGCTGCGGGGTGGGGCCGGTATACTCGCGAGGCGCCGCGCGCAGCGTGGGGTCGTAGCTCAGTTGGGAGAGCGCTGCCTTCGCACGGCAGAGGTCCGGGGTTCGAATCCCCGCGGCTCCACCATGGGTCAATGTCGGCGAACCCCACCCTCCCGGTGCGCGGCCGGCCCCGGCCCCGCGCCGTTGACGCCGTCCTGCCGGCCCCGTGCGGCTCCCCCACCCCGGTGGTCAACGCGTTGTGCTGGTCGTCGGTCAAGTGGAGGGCGGGAGCGGGACGATTGGCTATACACCCATCGTCCCGCTCTTCGCGCGCGAGTTCACAAGCTACTTCTGGCCCAGAGCACTAGTCAACGCCGTAGCGGGTCGTGGCATCGGAATGCCCTGCGGAACCAGCGGCCGAGTACGGGCTCGTGACGATCTCGGTGGCGATCGGGTCCCACCCCGATGTGGTGTAGATGGCGAACTTCCACCAGCCGAGCGTCTGCCGGAATTGCATTCCCAACGTTCGGATCACGCGGTAGCACAGGGTCGAACCCGAGTGGGCACTCTGGAATTGGTACTTCCACTTGAACCGGAACATGATTCCAGGTCCGATCTTGGTTGGCGACTTACCGAGCTTCCCTGCAAAGGGTTCGAGACCGTTCTTCCACTTCGTTGGCCGGGTGTAGAAGGTGTAGTACGTCTTCCATTTCAATTTCCCGCCGCACGCCGAGAGGCCCTCTTCATCTGAGGCATTGACAGGGTCACCGAAGACGTACGCATAGTCGTTGGCGCACCCACCTTCGATGGGGTCGACTTCCAGGAAGCGGCCCAGGTTGGGGTCGTACAGGCGCGCCCCCAGACGGACGAGCCCCAGGTTTGTCCCCAATGAGAACCGCTCGTTGGCTCCAAGCCACCCAAGGCGACCGGGAGCCTGCGGCCCCACGCCGAACTCGTCCGTCGACGGGCTGGCGGAGAAGACGCCGCCGGCGTCCGTCGTGCCGGCGATGTCTCCATGGGCGTCGACGACCGACCAGGCCGCCGTTCCCCCGGTATCGGTAAGCAGGAGGCCGGCAGGGCCACTGACATACGTCGTCACCGGGCCTCCTGCGGCAGGCCGCGCGTAGGCCGGAGAGTCGCCGTCGCCGTCGTAGCCCAGGAGAGTGTCCTCCTTGATCGCGTTGGTGACGTCGTCGAAGACCTTCCGCTCGAGAACGCGGCCCGAGGGGGCGAGGGTCTCGACGACCTTGTTGGTTCCGTCGTCGACCGAGGTCGCATGGTCCCTGCCGTCGTAGGTGATGGTCTCCGTTGCGGGGCCAGGCGGGTAGGAGGCCGACAATGTCGCGGTGCCGGTGCCCGTGAACGGCGTGACGACGAGCGTGTATCCACCGCGGACCGCGGAGGCGGTGATGCTTGGGGTCGCGCCCGTTGACGCGGCGACCACGCTCCCCGAGGGGTTCTTGAGTGTCAGCGTGACGCTCGGGAGGTGCTGTTTGGGTAGGGTGACGGTGAGCGTGTAGCTCGGCACCGCAATGTCGGTGGAGTTGTCGGTGACCGCCACCGCGTATGTGCCACTGGCGGGGACGGTCGTCGCGAGGGAGGCCGAGCCGGACGCCGTCCGGGTGGAGGCGAGGGTCTGGCCCGACGAGTTCTTGAGCGCGACGGTGACGTCGGCGAACGCCTGGACCTGGTGGGTCTCGGTGAGCGTTCCCGACGAGCCATAGCCGCCCGACAGGGCCCGGATCGTGTACGTGCCGGCCGGCAGCGACGACGCCGACAGCGACACGCTCGCCGTCCCCGACGTCGGCGGTGTGCCCGAGGCGATCACGGTGTTCGACGAGTTGAGCAGTTCGAACCTCGCCAGCCGGTCCCACACCGGGTAGACGCCCGACAGCGTGTAGGACGAGCCGAGCGCCTTGGCGGTCACCTTCACCTGGTACGTCTGCGACTGCCCGTAGGACAGGCCGGTCTGTGTGAACTGGACCTGTTCCTGGTTGCCTGTGAGCTGCGCAGAGGACTGAACTGTGCTTCCCGTGACCTTGTCGATGACCGCCAGGTCGAGGTCAGGATTCGGCGTGGCCGACGGCCAGGTCAGCGTGATCGTGACTGTCCCGTTGGCGCCAGTCGAGAACTCGGGCCCGAAGGAGGTCCCTGTCGTGCCGACTGTGCCCGACCCGGAGTACGACGTCGAGCTGGGGTTCCACGAATAGGTCGCCGACGCGGCACCGACGGCGTCCGGGGTGATCGTCTTCGTCCCCGCCGACCCGCCGGGCACGCTGAGCGTCGTCGAGGATGTCACGGGGTGGCTGCCCCTCGTCCAGCTCGTGGTGACGGAGGTGGGCCCCGCCGCGTCGGCCGTCTCCGAGCGGGTGGCGGTGCCGCCTGCCGCCACCGAGCCTGTGCTCGTGTCGTCCGAGAGGGTGGTTGCCGTCCAGCTCAGCGACCAGGTGGCGTTGTAGGTCGGGCCGTTGTTGACGACCGCCCACGTGTAGCTCCCGCCCGCTGTCGGCGATGACGTGTAGGTGACGCCGGCCGAGCCGGAGGACGAGCGGCTCTGGGCGACCAGGTTGCCCTGGGCGTCCTTGAGCTGAAGGGTGAGGTCGGCGTAGCCGGAGACGGGGTAGGTGTCGGCGAGGGTCAGCGACGCCCACGCGTCGGCAGAGGTGATCCGCACGGTGTAATTGCCTGTCGCCGTGTTGTTGTACGACAGGGTCTGCTGGGGCGCGCCGGACACAGGCGACGCCAGTGCGACCCGCGCCCCCGCCGGGTTGAGAAGCTCGGTGGTCAGCGTTGCGTACATGGTGTAGTCGGCGTCCATGTACCAGCTCGTCGGCGTCGGGCTGGCCGACAGCAGCCGGAGGGTGAAGGTGTGCGAGCCCCCGTAGGTCGGGAGGTCGTTGAAGCTGTAGTTGATCCCGGTGTTGGCTGGCGCGGTCTGCAGGACGTTGCCGCTCTCGTCGAGGAGCTGCTGCGACACAGTGGTCGGGTTGAACTGGTCGTCGGCGTAGACCCACGAGACGAACCAGCCGTTGGCGTTCGGGTGGAACACCATGTCCAGGTGGCTTAGTGCGGGGACCTGCCCGTACTGCGATGAGTAGCGCTGGTCCGTGTGGTCGCCCGCCGACTCGGTCACAGTGGCCGAGATCGTGCCTGTGCCGGTGGCCGGGACGGTCTTGGTCGCGACGTTGCTGCCCGGGTTGGACGCGGCGTAGGTGGCGTCGCCGGCGTAGAGGGTGTTGTCGCTGTCCGAAGCCGTCTGGGTGCTCTTCGGCCACGACACCGACGCGGACAGCTGGCTCTCGCCGTCCACCGGCATTGTTGCCGTGCCGGTCTGGCCCGGCGTCACCGTGCCGCCGCCCGTGCCTGTCCGCACGACGGGCCCGCCCGTCCCCGCCGTGGTCGCGCTGGCCAACACGGTCCCGGTGCTGCCGACGGAGATCGGGGTGCTCTGCGGGGTCGGGTTGCTGGCGTCGATCGCCGAGGACTGCGGTCCGAGCTGCTGGGTCGGCACTGGATTCCTGGGAGTCGCCGAGGTGACGTTGCCGTGTGCGTCGTACGTGTGGACGAGGCGAAGGGCGAGGCCGTGAGCCGGTCAGCGCTGTCGTATGCGTACGACCCGTCGCAGCTCGTCGACGTCGAGCAGCGGTTCGAGTCCCCGTCGTAGCTGTAGCTGCGCGTTGTGTTGGTGGAGCCGAGGGTCTCGGCCGTCTGCGACAGCCGCGCCGCCCGGTCGTACGTGAAGCTCCGTGTGCGCGTCTGCCCGCCGATGGTCGTCTGCTCTGTCGTCTGCCGCAGAGCCCCACTGTAGGTGTACGTCCACGGTGAGAGCTCCGTCGCCCCCAGCTTGTTCGACAGTGACGCGATCACCCCATAGTTCGGGTCGAATGTGGTGGTGGTGACCACGCCGTTGGGCCGGTTCGTCGTGTTGAGGCGCCCGCTGGAGTCGTAGCCGAATGTGGTCGTGCGAGGCGACGCCTGGCTCGCCGAGTAGTCCGACAGCGAGGTGAGCCGCAGAGTGGCGGCATCGTAGCCCCAGCTCATGAGGTGGGACTCGGCTGTCCCCGAGAAGGTACGGTAGGAGTTGGTGGCCCGGCCGAGCTGGTCGTACACGGCGCGAGTGGTGGTGCCCAACTCGTCGGTGTACGAGGTCTGCTGGCCGGTGAGCGCCACCCTGGCGACCGTCGATCGGGCAGTGCCCGCCGAGTCGACGAAGGACGTCGTCACCTGTCCGGGCGTTGCGTAGTTGTATGACGTGGTCACGCCCTTCGAGTCGCGCTGTGAGGCGACCCGGCCGCGCCCGTCGTAGGCCGTGCACGACCAGAACGAGTCGGCGGTCGGCGCGCTCACCCGCTGACCCACCACCCGGTTGAGCGAGTCGTAGACCAACTGGCGGACCGTGGCGCCGCCCACCGCCGGGGTGGGGTCGGTCGTCTGCTTCAGCATCCCGACGGCGGTTCCCCCGCCGCAGTCGTTGGCAGGGGCCGAGTCACCCGAGGCGTAGTAGGCGTAGCTCGTCGTGGCCGCCGAGCCGTTGGGCATGGTCTTCGAAATGCGGCGCACGAACGTCGAGGCGCTCGGTGTCTCGTACGTGGTCGTCGTCGTGAGCGCGAGCGAGTCCGGATCGGTGACGACCGCGGCCGGCAGTCCGAACTCGGGCCCGAGGCCATGGGCGCTGTCGGTGTATCTCGTCGCGGTCTTCTTGCCATCCGAGTCGACCGCCGAGGTTTCCAGGCCATAGCGGGGTGAGGTGATCGACTCGGGGATGTCCGTGATCGAGCCCGCCGAGGGCTTCCACTGCACCTCCAGCCGGGCGTTGGCGGCGTCGTACGACCGGAAGTCGACCATGACCCTGTGCCAGCCGGAGATGCTGAAGGTCATCGCGCTCCCGTACACGACCCCGCCGTTGACGACGGCCGAGGCGTCGACCACGAGATGGTCGTCGATGTAGAGCTTCGCGCCGCCCTGGCGGTAGATGTCGAACGTGTACGTCCCCGCCGTGATGTTGGCCTCGCCGGTCATCTGCAGCGACCACGTCGCCGGCAGCCCGAAGGGCGGGGACAGCCAGTAGTCGAAGAGCGTCGCGTTCGGCCCATGCAGGCCGGTGTCGTGCCTCACGGGCGTGCCCGACGGCTGGGTCCCGTTGTAGTACGTCACGGCAAGGCCGCTGATGCCCTCGTCGTAGCCCATGGTGGAATGGGGGACGGCCGGGTTGACGCAGGTCCCGTTGGGCGTGACGGCTCCGCTCGAGTCCGGCGCGTTGAAGCAGGACGCCTTGGCAGGCCCGTACGAGTCGGTCGGAAGGTGGCGGGGCTGCCCGCCACCGGTCGGGTGGCCTCCGTCGAACACCGTTGCCGACTCCAGCGCCGACGCCAACCCGTAGAACGACGTCTTCGAGGTGACCTCGTCCTCGGCGTCCCACGTCGTGTGCGTGTCGAGGCCGGCCGCGTCGTAATCGTCGATGACCCGGCCCGCGGAGTCGAAGAGCACTCGACGGGCGTAGCCGACCGCCGGAGCCGCGCCGGCGGCCGCCATCCGGGTTTCCGATGCCGAGGTGTACGTGTAGCTGTGTGCGGGCTGGCCGACGGCGTCCGTGGTGTCCAGATCAGGAAGCGTCACGGTGGACGCGCGGCCAGAACCGTCGTAGGAGATGGACGTGCGAACCGTGGCGTTGTCGGCGCGCTGCAGGGCGGCGACCTCGTCTGCGGCCAGCGGGTCGCGGATGCTGGCGAGCCGTCCGCCGCTGTCGTAGGCGAAGTCGGTGATCTCCGTGTCCGTGTTCGTGTTCGACGCCCACTCCTCGACCCGGGCGAGCTGCCCGTTGGAGTTGTAATAGAGCGTGGTCTTGGTGTGGTTGGCGTCGCCGTAGTCGACCTGGCAGAGCATGCCGCCCGGCGCCGGGCTGAACGCGCCGGTCGGGCAGACCGTGCCCTGCATGCTGCTCGGGTCGTGCTGATAGGTCAGCGTGACGACGCGCCCTGACGGCGGGTCGGTGATCGAGGTCAACTGACCCGTCGCCGTGTCGTAGCCGTACTGAGGCGCGGCCCGGTGGAGGTCGTCAGGAGCGGAGACCGCCGACGAGAGTTTGCCCCGGACGTCGAACGTGTAGATGACCCCGTCCTCGCCGTCAACGATGGTGTTGCCCGACGCGTCCTGGGACACGAAGGCGTCGCCGTTGTCCTTCGGCTGCCAGACGGCCTGCGATCCTGACCCGACCTTCTGGTATTCGTGGGTCGTGCCGTCCTGCTCGGTGAGGACGATGCTGTTCCCGCTGATGGTTGCGCCCGCGTATGTGAGTGAGGCCCCTGTCCCGCCCGACATGGACCACCCCAGCGGGACTGGCGCGATGTTCGGCGAGAGCCAGTCGATCGGCAACTCACCATTGTACGGGCCGGCCACGTAGAGGTCGATCGAGCCGGGACCCTGGTCGTTGTAGTAGTCGATCGTGATCGGAATGCTCTGCACCGGCCCGATGGTGGAGAAGATGCTCACGTTGTTGAAGGCATGCGCCGCATCGGTGTACCCGTCGGCCCACCGGTTGAGCACCACCGTCGGGGTCGAGGTCGAGGTGCCGTTGACGCCATAGAGGGTGATCCTCATGCCGTCGTCTGACGCCGCGCCCAGCTCCCAGTTGTTCGCCTGGTACGGCAGGGTGATGAAGCCCGTCCATTCGACGCAGTAGTTCGTTGACGAGATGGACGGCGCCGGGGGCGACGCCCAGGAGAAGTTCACCTGGGTGTCGCGCCGGACCATCTTCTCCTGCGCGCCTGAGGGCGGCAGCGGCAGGGCCGGCGGGGCGCCGGCGCAGTTGTCCCAGTACGTGCCCGTCAGTCCAAGGCCGGACCGGTCGCCCGAGTTGTAGTCGAGGCCGATGCCGATGCTCCCGCCGACTGTCGCAACCGACGGCGGCGAGTAGGCGTAGTGGACGTTGCCGGTCGCCATGTTGACGGCGACCGGGCCGTAGGAGTCGGTGGGACTGGCCGAGTCTCCGAGGCGAAGGTTCACCTTCAGTGTGACCGGCGGCCACGACGAGTACGTGGGCGTCGAGGTCCCCCACCCGTCCCATGTGAAGACCTTCCAGTAGTACGTCACGCCGTTCATCAGGGCGCCCGCGGGGATCTGGAATGACGGCGAGGTTGTCCAGCCGGAGTTGACGACCTGGCCCGTCTCGGCGTCGGTGCCGGTGGCCAGGCGGAACCAGTACCTCGTCGTGTCGCCCTCGGCGTCGGGCACGGGGTTGGTGACCGAGAGGACGGGCGCCGGATTCGTCGTGACCGCGCCGTCGGCGGGCGAGAGCTGGCTGTTGCTCGGGTACTGGACCGTGTTGGTGAAGGTGACCGCCAGGTAGGAGTCCTGGCCGTTGAAGGCCTGCTCCACCGAGGCCAGCTTGAAGAAGTAGCCCAGGCCCCGGGTGTCCATGGTGATGCCGTAGTTCACGGCCGAGTTGTTCACCCACGGCTGCACCCAGCCGGTGATGTCGACCGCCCACCACTGGTTCGGCTGGCTGACCGCCCCCAGGGCGGGCGCCGCGCCCGTGTGGCCGGGCTGGTTGTTCCAGGTGACGGTGGAGTCCTGCCAGGCGCCGGCCCCCTGGTAGATGGCGAAGCTGTCGCCGCTGTAGTTGTTGGCCGAGTAGAAGAAGCCGTTCCAGATCCCGCTGGTCACCGTGTGGCCGTGGATGGTGCTCACGTCATATGCGAGGTACGAGTAGTACTGCTGGCCTCCGGTGGGGATGCCGACGTAGTCGGTGTAGGCGTTGGAGTCGACGTAGCCGTTGAAGTTCGTGGTCGGCTGCGACTGCGACACGAAGGAGTCGGAGTGCAACGACTGCCGCCCGGCGGTGTAGGCCACGCTGAACGACACCGTGGGGTCGATGCTGACCGGGAAATGGCGTGCCGGGTCGTCGAGCCAGGCGGGGTCGACCGACACGTCGACCTCCCAGGCTCCCGCTGAGGGCTGCACCAGCTTGATGCTGGCCGGCGTGCGGGCCGGCTCCGTGTTGGGCCCGGTGCCGGCGTCTTCGGCCCAGCCTTTCGGGATCACCAGCAGCTCGGCGCCCGAGGCGTCGGTGAAGACGATGGTGCCGTCGGCGCGGGTCGACGGCGTCAGCCCGCTCAGGGCGAGCGGGAAGCGGAAGGTGCTCGGCGTGCCCGCAGCGGCTGGGCCGTCGAGGACGACCTGCTCCTTCACCCGGTCGCCGCCCACTGTCTCGACCACGCTCACGCCCGGTATCACCGACCTGTAGGTCACCGTGTTGTCCTGGACCCGCGCGGTCCGGCCCGGGGCCGCCCCGGCCAGGTCGAAGGCGAGCGACCAGCCATCGCCCACGTACCGGGCCAGCGGGCCGGACCCCGTCTTCGGCGCGAACGTCGTGGACACCGGGCCGGAGGCGTTGGCCAGGCGCGCGTCGGCGCCGGCCGACAAGCGGGGGTCGATGGAATGCCAGTCGCCGGCCTTGTCCTGCCAGTTCACCGCTCCGGCGTGCAGCAGCATGGTCGAGGTGCCGTCGTGGTTGTCGTAGGTCGTCGACACGGCATCGCGGCGGATCGCCGTCCTCGTGCCGCGCTGAAAGTTCTTCGGCTCGATACCCGAGTCCACGCCGGGAATGCCGCCCTTGGCCGACGGCGGCTGGCTGAA
>Ga0207700_10000273_pt1 | contig 30773 bp, 27 predicted proteins | sample LARL82metaG_FD_184348 | JGI IMG/M metagenome (GOLD analysis project Ga0207700, IMG submission 184348) | Corn, switchgrass and miscanthus rhizosphere microbial communities from Kellogg Biological Station, Michigan, USA - LAR L8-2 metaG... | ecosystem: Host-associated > Plants > Roots >...
TTCCGGCAGCCCACCGCAGACAGTCACGCTGACGAACGCGCCAGCAACTCATTTGAACATTTCTTCCATCTCCGCCAGCGGACCGTTTCACGTAGACGGCACCTGCGACAAGAGCGTGGGGGCAGGGGCCAGTTGTAATATTCAAGTGCGCTTCGAGCCAGAAGAGATGGGAGCCGCCAACGGCCTCATCACGATCCGCGATAGCGCCTCCAGCAAGCCGCAGGTGATCCAGGTTTCGGGGGCGGGAACGGTGATCGGGCTCTCACCACGGAGTCTCAGCTTCGGAGAACAAGAGGTTGGTTCCACCAGCGACCCCCTGATGGTCACAGTAAAGAACCACGGCGGCGCACCCGTCACCTTCAGCACTATTGCCACTGATGGGCCGAATGCCAGCAACTTCATACAGACGAACAACTGCAACGTGCAGCTCTCTCCCGGATCAAGCTGCATCATCAGGATTAGGTTCACGCCCAATAAACCGGGTGAGCGCACAGCCACATTAAACGTCGGAGACAATGGCGGAGGCAGCCCGCAAATGGTTTCTCTTAGCGGGATCGGGGATTAGCAGATTCAGGACCCGGAGTTCAGTGATGCGGAGAGCGCGGGCGAGGGCGCCCGCGCCACATGTGCAAAAGAGCGCGAGGCTCCTCGCGCGCAGTTACTTTTCTGTCATGATCTCGACTTGGGCGGAGCCGAACTCCGTCACGTAGACCGCCCCGGTCACTGGATTCGGAGCGACTCCTGTCGGAAAACTTCCGCTGAGGGGCACGGTCGCGACGACAGCGTTCGTACTTCCATCCACTTCGAATACCTGGTTTCCTTGCCCATCCGTTACGACAATCAAGTTCGAGAGCTGGTCCAGGCTCACATCATTAGCGAATTGCCCGGTCGGAACTGTGGTGAGTAGCTGACGACTCGTCGCATCCAGAACATAAAGGCTCGAGGGCGAGCTGTCTGCAGCGATGTAGACGCGCCTGGTAGTTGGATTGATGGCCAGGTTGTTGATGAAAACGTTGCCCACGGTAATTGTTTCCAGCAACGTGTTCGTAGCGCCATCGAGAATGTCCACCTTGCCGTCGGGACCATCGAGCGTGACCCAAACGTGGTTGGTCAGCAGGTCGACGGCAACGCCGACGGGCTGACGTCCCTGAAGATCGACGCGCGCGGCAATCTGGTTGGTCGCGCCGTCAATCACGACCTCCTGATTATCGTCGTAGTCGCTCACGTACACGCGGTTGGTGAACAGGTTGAGTGCAATCCCTTGTGTACCTAGTCCGCAGGACTGGTTGAGCGGAATGTCGGTGATCACGTGGTTGTTACTGCCATCGATGACGACCACCATGCTTCCGGCTCCGGTGAGGAAGTTGCATCCGGCGGCATAGATTCGGTTCGTTACGGGGTTGATTGCGACTACATACGGCAGCGTATCCACGGGAAAGGTAGCCATGACGGTGCCGGCTCGTAGTGCGCTGATGGTTCCGCTGTAGACGTTTGCGACGTAGATGTGGCCAGTGAAGGGATCGACAGCGACGCCGCGGGGCTCGACTCCGACGGAGACGCGTTTGATAACGTGCTGGGCAAGGGCGGTGGAGACTGAAAAGGTTAGAAGCAAGGCCAGAAAGGCTAGACGGGAACGCAAAGAACGGTGCACGGGTACAACCTCCTCTGAGCGGGGCGGGTATCAGACGCCAGAAGCCGCGCCAGAGTTGCCTTTTGGAGCGGACCTACCCTCAGCGGCTAAAGCCGGATCTTTTGCGATGGCTTAACGCACGAGTGAACTCGTGCCCTTCCCACGTATCGATCCCGTTCATCTCAGGGCTGGCCGAGCGGCACTTCAGCGAGGAAGCCGGATTGTCTTACGATGGTTTGGCACGAGTGAACACGTGCCCTTCCCCGATCGTATCGATCTAGATCGTTCTGAATTCAGGTCCCAGGTTGCGTTGGCCGGGGATGTTTTGGTTGGTAGATGGCGACTTTGCCGCCGCCGGGCAGGGTGAAAGAGGCGAGACTTCCCCATCGCTGTTCCGTCACTTCCGAGACTGGAACATTCTTGTTGGTGAGATCGCGCAGGGTGGCGGCGATGTCGTCACACATAAAGAATAATTCGTGTTTGTTATTGTCCTCTGTGTCGTGAAAGGCAGCTTCTGCAGGAGGCAGGGCGAAGATCAACCAGCCGTGGCCGGCGTCGACGGCGGGAAGCTGGAGGACATCGCGGAAAAAAGCGCGGTCGGCTTCTGGATCTTTGCTGTAGAGGACGATGTGGGCACCGTTGATCATGGGGTAGTTCGCTTCGTGAGGTCATCGTCTCACTGGGTGGAGGAGAGCGCAAGCGAGCCCGCAGCAGCCGGCTCGTGCTGGGACGAATTCACGGCAGGACTGAAAGTCGCCCCCTTCCCGCTTGGGGTATGGCGAAACCACTGAACTCGGACTCTTACTGATTGCGGTGGCCAAACGACTGAACTCGGACTTTTACTGATTGCGGTTTAGCCGGGACGAATGAAGGACATGCGCTTCGGTTAACGATTTGGGCAGACGGCGCAGCGGACGGGAAGGTGCCTGCATCGGCAGATTAAGGGGATGTCATTGCAGCCGTGGGCTTTTGGCGAGCATGCCAGCAGGCACCAGGCTTCGCGGTATTTTTCGAATCGGGCGCGAGACTTGCGGGAGGTGTGGGGATAGAAGCGGATGCCTTTCCGATGGCCGATGGCTTTGATCGGGATGATGTACCAGATGTCTTCCGGAACAATGTGAGCAACGAAGAAGTCAATTTCGGCGGTCGTGTAGGTGACGCCGCTGGCTCCGGCGGTTTTGACGCGATAGCGGGATTCGGCATAGCGGGCGGCGGATTTCACCTGGACACGCAGGAAACCTTGGCCGAGGTCGACGACTGAGTCGTAGCGCTCACTATCTCCCCAGGGAAGGCAGACAGTGAATCCGAAATGGGTGGCGCGGGCGAGGAAGGCGGCTTCGGAAGCCTCTCCACGACGCTTGCGCGTGGGCGGGGCTGCTGCTTGGAGCTCGATATTTCCATTCGGAAGGTTTACCGATGCCACGTTCCCCTCCACGCATTGAATATTTTCCGCCCTTCCGATGAGGATCGGAGCGGGAGAATCTGTTGCTGCGCGGCGGTTTCCTGTTGCAAGGTTGCGCTGATGATTCGCTTCGTTTTTCTGCATAACAAAAAAGGCGCAACCGGTGGGTCGCGCCTGGGTCTCCTCTGAGATTTCTTTATGGGCTAAAACACGAAAAGCGCGGCCCGAAGGCTGCGCTTTGCTTTCTTTTTCGCTTCTATATCTATTTTATCAATTCGGGTTGGGCAAAGTGGACAAATTCCGGAACTTATTTCTGCTTGCGAATCTTCGCGTTAGGGGAAATGGTGTGCGTTTAGGGGCTTGACAGGAATTTGGGCGAAAGAAACAGAGATCCCACCCCGTCGTTTAGGCGACGAGGGTGGGTTGGACAAGGGTGGCTGGTTACTTCCCTTCCACGAACGCTTCCAGCCAGCCCAGTACGCGCTTCCATCCGTCGCCGTGAGAGGCGGCCAGATCCGCGTTGCCGGCGAATCCTTCGTGGCGGACTCGAACCATGGTTCCGGTGCCCGACTTTTTTGGACCGCTAGGATGCAAGCCGTGAACCGTGTGGGGCTCGAGCTCCCAGCGAACTACAGTCTTGGTTGGACCTGTGTAACTGCCGATCCAAGTGTGGACGAGGAGGCGGGGAGGATCGACCTCGAGATATTCGCCCTCCACATAAAATGTCTTGCCGTCGGCGCCCACGCCGTCGCTGCGCCACTTGCCGCCGGGGCGAACGTCCATGGTCGACTTGGTGACGTGGTAGAGGCCGTCTTGTCCCCACCACTTCGGCAGTTGCGCTGGGTCGCTAATGGCTTGGAAGACGCGCGCGGGCGGAGCCGCAATAAAAATTTCTGCGAGAACGGCATTTTGATCGGGAGTGATGGTGGCGGTTGCCATGAGGATCTCCTTGAAGTGATTCTCGACCTGACGTCGGACAATTCTGTCAGTTTAGAGTTTGCGGTGGAGGTCGAAAAATTGTTTCATCTCTTTGCCATGATCGATGAAGGTCCAGTCTTCGGTGTGATGGTTCTCGTCAAGCAGGGTGAGCACCATGCTTTGCATGTGCCCGGCGTCAGCCGTGGCGAGATTCGTGGCATCAACAAATGTGAACGTAATCGTCTTGCCATCTGGGGAGAGGCTGGCTTGCATGCGTGGTTGGTTGCCAGCTTCGCAATAGTGGGTCATGAGCAGCTTGTTGGGACCATCGAGATGAATCATGGAAACCATGTCGTCTGCGTGCTTGCCGTGAATTTCACTGAGGAGGGCGGAGCCTCCAGCGGTTTCCTTGTAGGAGACTTGCAGGGGGGTGCCGTCGGGGGTCTTCCCTTCCCATGAGCCGGTTAAAGATTTGAGTTGGGCGAAGGATTTTTGAGCGTCGGATTGAGCGACGGCAGCGGTGGCGGCGAGGGCGATCGCGATTACGGCGGCGATGTGGATCGATCTGGTCATGAGGATTCCTTTCTTTGTGAAAGTTTGTGGTTAGGGTTTCGGTTTGCGGGAGGATTGTGTTTCCCGGGCGTACTCGGTTTCGACAAAGGATTTCAGATTGTTCAGGCTGGCGGTCCAGAAAACGCGGTATTGCTCGATCCATGAGTCGACGGCGCGGAGGGGTTCCGGATTCAGTTCGTAAACTCGGTTGCGGCCTTCGCGGTGTTCGCGGACGAGATGAGCGCGGCGTAGAAGGCGGAGATGTTTCGAGATGGCGGGACGGGAGACCGGAAATGCCTCGGCGATCTGTCCGGCAGGCTGACTGCCGCGGCGTAGCAAATCGAGGACCGCGCGCCGGGTGGGGTCGGACAGCGCCTGGAACGTAGCTTCGGTTCGATGAGGCGAAGAATATGTAACCGACTGGATACGCATAATGCGTAACCTTACAGTTACATGATTGGGCTGTCAAGAGCTTTTTTTTGCGCAGGCACAATTTCGGACTGGGGAGAACCTAGGCGGGCATTGGATCTCGCCACATCCTTAGAATCGAGGCACGCTAGGTGGCTGAACCTTCGACCAGGTCCAGGAAGGCTTGGTGGACGCGGGGATCGTCGGAGAGTTCGGGGTGAAACGTGGCGGCCATGGCTTTTCCTTGGCGGACGGCGACCGGATTGGCGCCTTCGGTGGCGAGGACTTCTACGCCTTCGCCGACGTGTTCGATTTTCGGGGCGCGTATGAAGACCATTTCCAGCGGGGAAACTCCAAGCAGACCTTCGCGGATAGAGCTGTCAATCTGGCGGCCGTAGGCGTTGCGCCGGATGCGGATGTTGAGGGCTCCGAGTCCTTTTTGCTGCGGATTTTCTACCTCGGTGGCAAGCAAGATTGCTCCCGCGCATGTTCCAAAGGTCGGTTTGACGCGAACAAACCGCTTGAGCTTTTCGAATCCTTCGTCGCCGAGAAGTTTCAGGAAGGTACCGGATTCTCCACCTGGAATGACCAATCCATCGATTTGGTCGAGTTGCTCTGGTTTCTTGACAAGTACAACTTCAGCGCCGAGTTCCTCAAGACGGCGGCGGTGTGCGTCAAAATCTCCTTGAAGGGCAAGGACTCCTATTGTCATAGTTTGGTTGGGTCTTCGATCTTCGCTCTGAAATAACGTGCTCTTTGATACTACCGGAGAATCCGACTCCGCCGAATCGGCCGGCGTCCCCCGGGCTCGTGAAATTTGATATTCGCACTCGAGGGTCGGGATTCATCGATGTTGGGATTGGACGAACGAGCGACTGCAATAGCCACCAGAGACGCGATTGCCCGTGCTTGAGGGCTCAGAAAGAATGTGGCACCGCCGCGCCGTGAGGGGCAAAGAACCTACAATATTTTCTCGGCTGATCAGGAGCAATCCTTTCCCGCTATCGCCCAAACGAGTCAGAATCTTAAGATTGGACCGAACGTGATTCGCAGGTTGTTGTGCGCACCACTGTTGAAATAGATTTCATCTCCGACTTCGAAACGCAAACCTACTGGGCCAAGGTTGGCTTCGATTCCTCCTCCCGGATAGATAGCGGCGTTCAGGCTCGATGTGCGCAATCCGAGAACCGCGCTCACAATGTCGCTGTAGGGCAGCAGGCTGGGGCTCAGACGGAAATCTACGACGCCACCTTTCAGGGTAACGAAAGGGCGAAGGCCTCCGCCAGAAGGCTGCAACTTAGGACCGAACAAGGCTTGGGTCACCCCGATCGATGTGCGGTCGATCGCCGTAATGTCTCCCGTAGTAATGTTGTGGTAGGCCTCGTCGAAATTGATGCCATAGTCGTAGGCCACTTCACCCTCCAACATTACGGGACCGCGAATCCGGTAGCCGAAGCGGGCGCCGAGCCCGAAATTATTGGTGCTTGTCTGCGAGATGCTGACAGAGTCCAGGAAAATGCCGGCCTCGACGTGTTTTTGGGCGAACGATTGAGAGCTAAAAAACAATAAGGTCAGAACAAGCGGGCAAAGCTTGAGCATCCTAGTACGCCTCCAAGCATCGGTTGAGCTAGGATGCACAAGGCTTTGATGCAGTTGGTTCTTGCCATCGGCAGAGCAAACCTTGCCGAATGAAACCTTATGACCGCGAAGGCCGGAGAGTGATGCTGTGAAGAACGGTGGCGAGCCTACCACGGCTCGAAGCAGTCGTAGTTTCGTTGGGCGGTGATTTTGCCGTCGCGAAATTCAAGAAACATGGCAGAGTGGCAGCGCATCTGGGCACCCGCCGCCAACGCGCCGAAGGGGATGGCGAGGGTGCCCGTCCATAGAACTTCGAGTGCAACCCGATTTCCCGCGACGGACTCGCTGGCAATTTCATAGGTCTGACGAGCGAAAATCTTGCGGCCCTTTTCGAAGGCTTCGGCTACCCGAGCGACGTCTGCCCGCAGACCATTCGGATAAATGCGATTGGGGAGCTGCTCGATGACGGCATCTGGAGAAAACAACGAAGCAACATAGGTGGCATCGCCGTCTTCGATGGCTTTCAGATACTGACGGACTTGGGTGAGCATGTCAGGCATGGGACAAGACATTTTTTACCACAGAGGGCACCGGCGACACGGAGGAATTGTCGACCCTTATCTCAAGAATGCCAAGGCCGCCCCGCCGCGGGCTAGCGCTTTCGAACCTCTCTTAGAATGCTTTTCAAACAAGATATCCCTCTCGAGTACCCGCAAGAACCTCCCCACCTAGCTCATGGCCGCCCCGAAGAAGAGAACCAACAGAAGCAAAAAGTGAAGAGAAGAAGGAAATACCTGCCAGAACGGCCCGCAAAGATCCCGATGAGCTACTTTGTTCAGTTTTTACGTGATTCAAAGTAGGGTGCAATGCCGTTGCTAGCGCCTGTGACAACACCAGTCGGACCAACAGTGGGCATCGAAGCTGTGGGGACGGCGCAACATTTGGAAATCAGAAACAGAATCCGCTTGTTGATGAACTGGAATTTCACGCCAATAACAGACTGAAACCTCAAAGGAGAAAACAAATGACGCGGAAATTGTTTGGGTGGAGCTTGGTGATTACAAATATTCTGTGCGCGTCGCTGATCGCACAAGTGTCGGGAACTGGAACGAAAGGGACCATTCCGCTTTGGAGCGGTTCTTCGTCGATTGGGAACTCGTTGATTCGACAGAAAAACGGCGACATTGCAATCGGAACGAATGCCCCGCAGGCCAAGCTCCACGTGCAAGTCACCACAGGGACCGCCGTCGCCGGGTACACCGGTGGTGGTGTTCAGGGCACGAACTTCGCAGCGGGTGCATTTGGCGTGAATACTGGAACTTCAGGCACCGGAGTTTACGGCCTGGCCCTGGCCAATACGGGCCAAGCCACGGCAATCTACGCGGAAACAGAAAGCACCGATGGAAATGCGAGCCTGTTTAACAATAACGGGGTTGACAGCCTGGGAAGTCCCTGTGACGGGATGCCGACCTGCAACGTTATCGTCGGACAGGCCAATGCGGCCACCGTGTTTCGCGTGGGCGGAGATGGTCACGTGCATGCCACTGCATACGATGTGGGCGGCGCCGATTTCGCTGAATCCGTGGCCGCAGCGGGAGAGCGTTCCCAATACCAGCCGGGAGATTTGATGGCGATTGACCGGAGTGGACGTAGAAGTCTCACGTTAACGTCCGTTCCTTACTCAACCAGCGTTGCCGGCATCTACTCAACGAAACCCGGAGTTCTGGCCAGCCCATATCCGCTTGATGATCTTCGTGTCAAAACGGAGATACCCCTTGCCGTAGTGGGGATTGTTCCTTGCAAGGTTACGGCTGAGAATGGTCCGATTCAGGCGGGAGACTTGCTGGTTACTTCTTCCACGGCGGGACACGCAATGAAAGGAACGGACAGGAACCTGATGCTCGGCGCAATCGTTGGAAAAGCGCTAGAGCCGCTCAGCGGGGATAAGGGCGTTATCCAGGTACTCGTGATGATGCACTAAGGCTGAAGGAAAAACAGCCCGGAATGGCGCCACGACTTTATGGTGCCATTCCGCTATTTCCTGATGGGTGTATTGGCGCAACCGCATTTACATCGCATCCGGGCCCTAATGCATAGCCGCGAGGGCCTTCTCCACCGTCTCCAGTTGTCTTTTGCCTTTCGCGGGATCGCCGGCTTGAAAACCGTTTGAAGCGATGTGATTTGGATGTCCAATCCGTTGCCAGGCACTAAGGCTTTTTTGGTACCAGGATCGTGCATCGGTCCAGTTCTGTTTTTGTTCCTGCGGAGCCTGTGGGAATCTCTTTGCTTTGCGAATGCTAAGCATTCCGAGTCCGGCATAGGCGTCAGCCGCAGCATAGAGTGCGTCAACATCTGGAGTCTCACCTGCGATGAGCGGGCTCGCCATATCCAGCGCCCGACGGAAATAGGTTTCGGCGGCCCGGTCTTGACCAGCCATCGTGGAACTTTCGCCGAGTTTTACATCGCAGGCGGCAACGCTCGCGTGATACGCCGCACTGCCTGTCTTAAACAGGGACTGATAAGTCGAGCGCGCGTTTTCGAACTCTTTTATGGCCGCCGCGTTCTGTTTTGCGGCCAACAGGACGGTTCCACGGACTGCAAGCATATCGGCATAGACTGCGCTGATCCCCTTGTTCTGGCGCAGCAGAGATGAGCGGGCGCATAATTTCGAGCCCCTTGTTCGAATAGTCGAGGGCCTCGGAAATGTTTCCCGCCCGGCTATCGGCGCCAGCCGTGTTGACATACGCGATCGCAAGACTTCGTTGGAACATGACATTTTTCGGATCGGTGCGGACTACATCCATCTGAATCTCAAGATCCTTCTTACTGTTCTCGGCGGCATGCCCGTATTCTCCGAGATCGTCGTATACGCTCGAAATGGTTAGGTAATCGATGCCAACGCTGCGACGGTATCGGGGCTCGTTGGAGAGCGTAGCCACCCGAAGATCGATCGCCAGCGCTTTCATATAGTTGACCAAGGCGGCCTGCGGATCGAACGTTTCCTGGACTTTCGCAAACTCACTGAGATCGACCGTGTAGCCGTACAAGGTGTGAATATCATCCGGCTGTTGCCCGACGAACAGCTCGTCAATAGCCAGCGCCCTCCTGTAGTCTTCGGCCCGTTTTTGCCTTTCTTGCGGATCTCCGGGGTATCCAATCGCGCCTGACACTTCGTCATCAAAGCCCAGCTCATAGACAATCTTCATGTTGCTGGAGTCCTGTTTTTTCAAATCGCCGGCGAGTTGGATTGCGTGAGTGATCGTCTCACGGGCGCCAGCGGTGTCACCGTTCGCCCACTGCTGATGAGCCACAAGCCGGTACGTGGTTGCCAAAGCGAGTCGATCGTTCCAGTCGCGGGATCGACTGTCGATCTGTTTTCTGAGTTCCAGCGCCCTCTGATAACTGGCAAGCGTTCCTTTCGCATCGCCCAGATTGTTCTCCAGATAATCTCCCTGAACCGATCCTAGTTTTTCGAAGGCGGTTGCCAACTCGCGCTGTAACCGAATGTCGCCGCTGGATTCCTGCTCCAGGACATTCAGGTATTGCAAGGCGCGGTCCACAATGATCTTTCTCGCCGGCGTGGACCCCGGAAGATCCTTGATGGAGTCATGCACATCGAAGATCAGGGAATTCGTCAGGCCGCGTACATCGTTCAAGCGCCGGTTCGCGAGCTTCGCCTCCCACATGGTGATGACGAGTCCGGCAACTAATGCCAGCGCGACCATTACCGCCGCCGAAACACCGGCGCGGTGCCGTGCGACGAACTTGGACAGCCGGTAGCGGGCAGTATCCTTCTGCGCCACTACCGGCAGCGTCGCTAGATTACGGCGAATGTCCTCCGCAAACTGCTCGACCGAGGCATAGCGGCGCGATGGCTCCTTGCGCAGCGCCATCAAAATGATATTGTCGAGATCCCCCTTGAGGCGCTTGCGCAGCTTAAGAGGTGAAGTGCTGCGCGCCGCGCTTATTTTTTCTATCGTGACCTGGTCGGCGTTTGGGTCGCGCGATCGCTCATCTGCCGCCGCGCTCGGCTTTCCGGGCTCAAGCTCGCAAATGAGGCGAAGCAATTCCTGAGGCACTCCGGTAGTCGCCGCATACGGACTGCGCCCCGTAACTAATTCGTAGAGCACAACTCCCAGTGAGTACACATCGCTCGCGGTGGTTACGGGCTCACCTCTTATCTGCTCCGGACTGGCATAACCAGGAGTAAGCGCCCGAAAGGCCGTCAGCGTCTCCGTCGATTGCGATTGCAGGTCAGTGCCAAGGACTTTGGCGATGCCGAAGTCGAGGAGCTTCGGTACTCCTTCCGGCGTGACTAATATGTTGCTCGGTTTGATATCGCGGTGAATGATCAACCGCTGGTGAGCATATTGAACGGCCGCGCATACCTGGGCAAACAGCGCCAGTCGGTCAGAGATCGAGAGCTTTCGAGAATCGCAGTATTGTCCAATGGACTGCCCTTCGATCAGCTCCATAACCAGGTATGGAGTACCTTCTTCGGTGGTGCCGCCGTCGAGCAGACGAGCAATATTGGGATGCTCCAGGCTGGCAAGGATCTGGCGCTCATTCCGGAAGCGGGCAAGAATAACGCTGGAATCCTGTCCGGCGCGCACCACCTTCAGGGCGACCTCCTTGCGGTACTGATCGTCGGCCCGAAAGCCACGATACACTTCTCCCATTCCGCCCACGCCCACTAACTCGATCGTTTGATAAGCGCCAACCCGGCGTCCGACCCAAGGAACACTTCCTGCTGTCAGAGCCTTGGAAGCCGCTCGGGAAAGAGCAGTTTCGTTCAGGAAGCATGAATTCAATCCCCGTTCATGTTCAAGACAGAGTTCTACTTCGCGGCGGAGATCTTCATCGCCCGCACAGCAACGACTCAAGTAAGCAGAACGATGGGCGGGCAGCTCTTCCAAAGCCTCCGCGAGGACAGTCTTGATCTGCTGCCAGCGTTCGGGAGTCATGGGGCAAGAGCGCCATTCGTGAGAGTACGATGCAACCAGACGCGCGCGGTGGCCCATTCGCGTTTGGCAGTGGCCTGAGAAATATCCATGGCCACAGCAGTCTCCTCGATGGAGAGCCCGCCAAAAAATCGCAACTCCACGATCTGGCATTGGCGCGCATCCAGTAAGGCCAGGCGCTTCATCGCATCATCCAGGGCGAGCAGATCGAGGTCAGTCCCGCAGCGGCCGATGCACGATCGGAAGCCTCGTCCAAGGAAAGTGTAATGGCCAGTCCACCTCGTTTGGCGGCTTGCTCCTTGCGGGCATGGTCAATCAGAATCTGTCGCATCATCTGCACGGCCATCGCATAAAAGTGCGTGCGATCGCGCACGGTGAGAGCGTCGCGATGGGTTAGCCGTAGATAGGCCTCATGCACTAAGGCAGTAGGCTGCAACGTGTGATGGCTCGCCCGCGCCATGAGACAGCGGCGAGCGATCCCGCGAAGTTCGTCATAGACCAACGGAACGAGCGCGTCCCGGGCAGAGACGTCTCCGCCGCCCCAGCGCAGAAGAAGCTCCGTAACCGAAGGTCCGGAATTTGCAGGCATACTCCCTCGGACACTACAGGTGCGGTAGAAAGTATCTTCCTTTCCAGGTGACGTCAAGCAGCTTGTGTAAATAGGTTGAGGTTGCGGATTTTCCACTCCCGGTTCAATTTCTCGAAGATGGAATAAGTTAGCGTGCGGAGCACACGCCTCTGCAATTCGCGAGATATCCTCTGATGTATCTTGAGGGCGGGGGCCTTTGTGCTGGGCGATATCCATTCGATCGAGATTGTGCTCTTGTTGCTGCTGTTCTTCGTCGTCGTCTTTGGAGCGCTGGCGAAGAAACTGCATACTCCGTATCCGATCGTGCTCGTCATTGGGGGACTGCTTCTCAGTTTTATTCCCGGCATTCCGCGGATCACCCTGAATCCCGACATCGTGTTTCTGGTCGTTCTGCCTCCCCTGCTTTACAACGCTGCCTGGCTCACATCGTGGCGTGAGTTTTCCTACAACCTGGTTAGCATCTTGTTTCTGGCCTTTGGGCTGGTGACCTTCACCGTAGTCGGCGTGAGTTTGGGGGTGCATTGGTTCTTGCCCGGCTTGGACTGGCGGATGGGCCTCGTTTTGGGAGCGGTCGTCGCGCCTACCGATGCGATTGCAGCCGTTTCGATCGCGTCGCGAATTGGATTGCCGAAGCGCATCGTGGAGATTCTCGAAGGAGAAAGCCTGCTCAATGATGCAACTGCCCTGCTCGCTCTCGAATTTGGAATTGGGTTGCTGGTGGGCGGGCAACGGCCCACCGTCATGCTCGGGTTCTTGCGGCTGGGGTACTTGATCGTCGTAGGCGTGTTGACCGGACTGGTGATTGGCGAGATTGTCCACCAGATTGAGCATCGCATCGACGATGCACCGATTGAGATTGCCCTGAGCCTGCTCACTCCTTACGCAGCATATCTCAGCGCCGAGCAGATGCATGCCTCGGGGGTTCTGGCAGTGGTGGTGTGCGGCTTGTATCTGACGCGAAAGAGTTCGCACTTTTTTTCTCCGAGTGTACGGGTGCAGGCGTGGGCGGTGTGGGAGTCGATGACGTTTGTTTTGAACGGCCTCGTCTTCGTGATGATCGGGTTGCAGTTGCCCTACGTATTGAAAACCATCAGCGATCACGACCTGCGAACGCTTACGCTCTACGCCGCCGTGTTTTGCGCGTTCTTGATTGTGCTGCGCCTGATCTGGGTGTTCCCGGGCGCACACCTTGCCTATCTGATTCGAAGACACGTTCTGCATCAGAAGGAAGCGACGCCTACAGCGAAGGGGCTTTTCGTATTGGGCTGGACCGGGATGCGGGGAGTGATCTCGCTGGCGGCAGCGATTTCGGTTCCGCGGCTGCTGGCCAATGGCGAGCCTTTTGTCCAGAGGAACGTGATTATTTTTCTAACGTTCGCGGTGATTCTCGTAACGCTCGTTTTGCAAGGCCTGACTTTGCCCTCAGTGATCCGGGGCCTGGGACTGGCGGGCCTTTCCATCAGCAATCAGGAGGAAGTGAGTGCGCGCAGGCTTATGGCTGAGGCGGCGCTGTTGCACCTGGAGCAGGTAAAGAGCCGGGCGGATTCCACGGACGAAGCCTATGACGACATCGAGCGGCATTACCGGCGACGCTTGGCGACGCTGGACCATGAAGAGGCTCATGCTGAGCCAGCAGACGCGGATTTCTACAAGAAGTACGCTGCGTTGTCGCGGGAGCTGTTAAATGTTGAGCGGAAGACCGCGGTGGAATTGCGCAACCAGAGCCAAATTGGCGACGAGTTGCTGCGCGAATTGGAGCACGAGCTGGATTTGGGAGAATTGAAGTTTCAGCGGAGGCGCGATGAATAGCGGCTACAAGAGAGTACAAATTACAGCGGAACCCGCGCGAGATCCCTCCTCCGCCTGACAAGCGGCTCAGTTCGGGATGACGTATGAATGGGCGATCTGCTCGGGGACCGTCCAAGCCAGATCCCTCGCCCCGCTGGTGAAAAGGCGAGGCTTCGGGATGACGCCTTTGTGAATGATTTTTCTACCAGCCACGCGTCTGCAGCATTTGGGCTTCGTCCATGCCGGCGACAGCGAGGCCCTTCATGGCACCCTGCAGGTCTTCACTCACTTCAAGTAATACTTTAGGGTCCTGATAGTGGGTCGCGGCCTTCACGATGGCACGGGCGCGCTTCTCGGCTTCGACGGGATCGGCGAACGTGGTGGAATCCTTCATGAAGATGCCGCTGCCGACGAAGACTGCTTCGGCTCCAAGTTGCATGACGAGGCTTGCGTCGGCCGGGGTGGCGATGCCTCCGGCGGAGAAATTCGGGACGGGCAGCTTCCCTGCTTTCGCAACGATGCGAATCAATTCGTAGGGTGCTCCGTGCTCTTTGGCCTTGGCGTAGAGTTCTTCTTCGCTGAGGACCGTGAGGATCTTCATTTCCTGCACAATCTGGCGGATATGTTTGACGGCGTGGACGACATCGCCGGTGCCGGCTTCTCCCTTGGTGCGGATCATAGCGGCGCCTTCGGCGATACGGCGCAGGGCTTCACCCAGATTGCGGGCTCCGCAGACGAAGGGAACTTTAAACGCGTGCTTGTCGACGTGGTGGGCCTCGTCGGCAGGAGTCAGGACTTCGGACTCGTCAATGTAGTCGACACCGAGTTCCTCGAGAATTTGAGCTTCGGCAAAGTGTCCGATGCGGCACTTGGCCATGACCGGGATCGACACGGCGGCCATGATTTCGCGAATCTTTTTGGGCGAGGCCATGCGCGCTACACCGCCCTCGGCGCGGATTTGCGCGGGCACGCGCTCGAGGGCCATCACTGCGACGGCGCCGGCTCGTTCGGCGATGGTGGCCTGGTCGGCGTTGGTGACGTCCATGATGACGCCGCCCTTGAGCATCTCGGCGAGGCCGGTTTTCAGACGAAGACTGGTGTTGGTGCCATTGTGTTGAGACATGGTCTTAACCTTGTGGGTACCTTTTCGCGATCGCGAAGAATCGGCTGCCAGCCATCCGCTGTCAGCCCTCAGCTAACCCTTGGTTTGATGATCTTGGGAGGGGTTTCGCCGCTGATTCATTCTAACGCTGGCGAGGCATTTGCGGAACCCCGGTGCCGATTAACCACGAAGGACACGAAGTTACACGAAGGAAAAACGACGCAAGGTCAATCTGCTAGCGCTCGACGAACTTGGCGAACATTTTTTCGGGGTCGATGGCGATGAAGATTCCCTTGCTTCGGGCCAGGACTTCATTCTTCTCGTTGAGAATTTCGGCCACGTTGATGTGTTGGCGGCCGTGGACGCTGACCTCCCTGCCCTCGACGTGCAGCGGTTTGTAGAGCGGGACGGGCTTGAGATACTCGACGGTCATCTCTTTGGTCAGGGCGACGACGTGGTGAAGCTTGTTCACCTTGCCCATGGCGTCGTCGAGAATGGTAGCGATGATGCCGCCGTGGCAGTGGCCGGGAGGTCCGGTGTAGCGCTTGCTGAGGCGGAATTTGCAGACGAAGGTTTGGCGTTCTTCGTCGAGGGTGAACTTTAGGCGCATGCCATCGGGATTATTCTGGCCGCAGGCGAAGCAGTAGTTCTTTTGCATTTTGAGATAGCGGGTGTCGTGGCCGTGGACCTGGAACTTTCGTGGCATGGGAGGGATTTTACCCTGAACACCGAAACACAACTAACCACAGGGGACACAGAGGGCACCGAGGCGCAGCCACAGCGCTGCGGGATATTCCTTTTTTGGTCGGGCGAAATCTTGTATACATATCGGTTTTGAGTTTCTTGCCGCTTGCCGCAGAACTGCACGCGCGCGAGTCCTCATGGTAAAGAACAAAGCACTGCAATACATCCTTCGGCGGGCAAAGTGCGCCCTCCTCAGGATGACAGTCGAAAATTCATTAGTGCATGGGAGCCTTTCATGAAACGTTTTGTCATTCTCGTTCTTCTCCTCTCCTTCGGAGCATCGTCTCTTCTGGCGCAGCAAGCTCAGACCGGTAAAACGCCTGACAAAGACGCCGATAAGAAGAATCCTCCCGCGGCAAAAGGGGCCAAGAAAGATCAGAAAAAAGACGAGAAGAAGGAGGAGCCCAAGGAGGAAAAGAAGGGTGGGATGACAGCCGACACTTTTTCGGGGCTGAAGTTTCGGCTCATTGGGCCGGCGGTGGCTTCGGGACGGGTGATGTCGATTGCGGTGAATCCGCGCAACAAGTCTGAATACTATGTCGGGGTGGCCTCGGGTGGAGTGTGGAAGACGGTGAACGACGGGACGACTTGGACTCCAGTGTTCGATGGGGAGGCATCGTATTCGATTGGCTGGGTGGCGCTCGATCCTAACGATTCGTCCGTGGTGTGGGTAGGCACGGGAGAAAGCAATTCGCAGCGCAGCGTTTCGTACGGCGACGGAATTTACCGGTCCGATGATGGCGGGAAGAGTTGGCAGAATCTAGGGCTGAAGAAGTCGGAGCACATCGGACGGGTCGTAGTGGACCCGCGGGATTCGAAGGTGGTCTATGTGGCGGCGGAGGGACCGCTGTGGGGACCGGGTGGGGATCGTGGGCTCTACAAGACGGTGGATGGAGGAAAGACCTGGAAGGCCGTGCTGACGATCAGCGAGAACACGGGCGTGGTGGACGTGGCGCTGGACCCTTCGAATCCGGACATTGTGTATGCGTCGGCGTATCAGCGGCGGCGGCATGTATTCACGCTGATCGATGGCGGGCCGGAGAGTGCGATTTATAAATCGACCGACGCGGGAGCTACGTGGAACAAGTTGAAATCAGGATTGCCGACCGTCGATATGGGGAGGATTGGGCTGGCCGTTTCTCCGGCGGATCCGAATGTGGTGTATGCCACTGTCGAGGCAGCGGATGGGAAGGGCGGAATCTTCCGGTCAAACGACAAGGGAGCAACCTGGGAGAGGCGGAATGAGTTTGATTCCGGCGCGATGTATTACGCGCGGGTGGTGCCCGATCCCAAGAATGTGGATCGCATTTTTGTGATGTCGGTGCAATTGCGCGAGTCGCTCGATGGGGGCAAGACGCTGCGGAAAGTGAACGAAGTGAATCATCACGGGGACAATCATGCTCTTTGGATTGATCCGGAAAATACACAGCATTGGCTGCTGGGGTCGGATGGAGGGATGTACTCGACCTTTGATGATGCGAAGTCGTGGCAGTTTAAGGCGAATTTGCCGACGGTGCAATTTTATGACGTGGCGGTGGACAATGCGATTCCGTTCTACAACGTGTGCGGCGGGACGCAGGATAATTTTTCGTGGTGCGGGCCGGCGCGCACGCGGAACGTCAATGGAATTCTGAATTCGGATTGGTTCGTAGCAACGGGTGGCGATGGCTTCCGGTCGCAGGTGGATCCGGTGGATCCGAACACAATTTATGCCGAATCGCAGTATGGCGTTCTGGTGCGGCACGACAAGCCGACAGGGCAAGAATTGGTGTTGCAGCCGCTGGAGGGCAAGGGTGAGCCCGCTCTAAGGTGGAATTGGGATTCGCCGATCATCATCAGCCCGCATTCGCATACGCGGCTTTATTTTGCCGCTAATAAATTGCTCCGCAGCGATGACCGCGGGGATACCTGGAAGGCGATCAGCGGCGATTTGACGCGCCAGATGGATCGCAACAGGTTGCCGGTGATGGGAAAGGTATGGGGTCCGGATGCGGTGGCGAAGAATCAGTCGACTTCGTTCTACGGAAATATTGTGGCGTTGGCAGAGTCTCCGAAGAAAGAAGGGTTGATTTATGTTGGTACTGACGACGGGCTGATCCAGGTAACTAGCGATGGAGGGGCCAATTGGACGAAGTATGAAAAGTTTTCGGGCGTCCCAGAGATGACGTATGTTTCGCGGCTGACCGCGTCTTCGCACGACGCGGGGACGATATTTGCGGCGTTCGACAATCACAAGAATGAGGATTTCAAGCCGTATCTGCTGAAGTCGGTGGATGCGGGAAAGACTTGGGCTTCGATTGCGGGTGATCTGCCGGAGAGTGGGCCGGTGTTGGCGTTTGCGGAAGATACCGTGAATGCGAACTTGCTGTTTGCTGGAACGGAGACGGGTGTGTTCTTCACGATCGACGGAGGAGCGCACTGGGTGCGGCTGAAGGGCGGCCTGCCGACTATTTCGGTGCGTGACATGGTGATCCAGGCGCGCGAGGGCGATCTGGTGATTGCGACGTTTGGCCGGGGATTCTATGTGCTGGACGACATCACCCCGCTGCGGCAAATGAAAGCGGAGTCCACAGAACAAGCTTCTGCGATGTTCCCGGTGAAAGATGCGCTGATGTATGTGGAGCGGCATCCGCTGGGCGGGCCGAAGAAGGGGTTCCAGGGAGATGCGTTTTATGCGGCAGATAACCCGCCATATGGTGCGGTGTTCACGGCGTACCTAAAGGAAAAGTTTAAGACGAAGAAAGAGAAGCGGCAGGACGCCGAGAAGGATGCGGCTAAGAAGAATCAGGCAGCTCCCTATCCGACGAATGATGAACTGCGTGCCGAGGCGGAGGAGGCTAAGCCCGAAGTTTATTTCGTGGTGTATGACGAGAGCGGGGCGGCGATCCGGCGGGTGGAGGGCAGTTCGGAGGCTGGATTCCAGCGGGTAGCGTGGGATCTGCGGTATTCGGCGCCGCAGGTGAAAAAGCCGTCGGACGATGATGGTGAAAACTTTCCGGACGCCGCGGACATGGGACCGCTGGTGCTGGCGGGGAGTTATTCGGTTCGCATGTTCAGCAAGGTCGGCGGTGCGGTGACCGAGTTGGCAGGGCCGCAGTCGTTCAAGGTGACGACTGAGGGGGCTTCGGGGATGAGCGCAGCGGACCGCGCGGCACAGGAAGAATTCATGCAGAAGGTGACACGCCTCTACCGGGCAGTTTCGGGGGCGCTGCATACCGCTGAAGATGTGCAGTCGCGGTTGAAGGCGATTCAGGAGGCGTTGCGTGAGGCTCCGGCAGCGGAGAAAAAGTTGGGAGGGGTCGCCGATTCACTTGCGCAGCGGGATCGCGAGATCTTGCGGGCTCTGCGAGGGGATATCGAAATCGCCAAGCGGAGTGAGCCGGTGCCATCATCGATCAACGACCGGGTGAATTCGGTGATGGAGGGCGAGCGGTTCTCACTGGCGAAGCCGACGCAGTCGCATGTGGATTCGTACAACATCGCGGCCACGGAATTTGCCGACCAACTTGGGAGGTTGCGGACGCTGGTTGAGGTAGACCTCAACCAACTGGAGAAGGATATGGAGGCCGCGGGGGCACCTTGGACTCCGGGGCGAGTGCCGGAGTGGTCGGACAAGTAGAGCAAAACCTATAACCACGAAGGGTACTAAGGTTCACTAAGGAAACCTGGGCTAGACTTCTACGCCTTGCTCACGCAATAGGACGATCAGGCGACTGGGCGGCAATGCGGTTCCGAGGTTGTAACTGCCGGTGATGCGATCGGCAAAGAGCATGACGGCATCGTTCTCGAAAGCGCCGGCGTAGCTCAGGACGTCGTATTGGCTGACATATTGTTCGATCTCGCGATCGAGCAATGGACGGAAAAAGATATCCAGGGTTTCGACTGTGGAGAGCATTCGACGGGTTGGCGCGTGGAGGACGGCGATCGAGGTCACGAACTGAAACTGGCTGCCGGAGAATTCCTTCAGGAACGAGATGGCCTCCTGTTTACTTTGCGGCTTTTCGAAGATCTTTTTTCCTTTGGCCGCGACCGCATCTCCGGAAACGATCATGGCGTCAGGACATTGGTCGGCGATTTTGTGCGCTTTTGCCTCAGCAAGTTTTCGCGTGAGTTCGACGGGATCGTCGTGGCGAATGGCTTTTTCGTCGATATAACTGGGTCGCGTTTCGTAGGGGAGGCCGATCAAGTCCATAGCGCGCTTGCGAAACTGCGATTCTGAGGCGAGAACGATCCTCATTTCGAGATACTCCTGTAGAAAAAATAAACATAGCACGCAGTGCTGATAGCGCGCGGGTGTCATTCCTGATTTCTTCTTCAATAACCCTTGCATTGTTCGCGAGTGGCTGTGTTACACTCGCCGCCGACTGTTGCTTGCGTTGTGGGACGCAGTGACGGCCGTGGGGAAATCCTTGACTGTGCCCAGGAGGGCTGGGGAATGGGCCTCGCGTTACTGGTTTTGATCTGGCTGATCACGTTTGTCAGCACCTACTTCTTTGTCGCCAAAACCTGGTGGCTGCCTGTGGGCGCATCCGCGGCCGCGGGCTGGATCGACGGTCAATTCACCCTGACGTTTGTGATCATGGGAATTGTCTTCGTCGCAGCGCAGGTCTCGCTCGGGTACATCGTGTGGAAGTACCGCGAGAGCCCTTCTTCTCCTCCGGTGGCGTATTCTCACGGAAACACTACGCTGGAAGTCGTTTGGACGGTTCTGACCACGATTCTGTTCGTCGGATTGAATCTGATGGGCAGCAGCGTGTGGGCAAGCCAGCGCTGGGACGCAGCCCAACCAGGGGCTGTGCAGGTGGAAGTGACTGGTATGCAATTTGCGTGGTACTTCCGCTATCCGGGGCCCGACGGTAAATACGGGGCTACCAGCCCGAAGCTGATGGATCCGTCGGCTGGCGGCGAGGCCGCGGTGGGGCTTAACACCGCTGACGCAGCCGCTAAAGATGACGTGGTGACGGGAACCATGTATCTGCCGGTTGACCGCGAAGTCGATGTGAGCCTGCGGGCCGTCGACGTCATCCACAGTTTCTTTATCCCGAACCTGCGTTTTAAGCAGGATACGGTGCCAGGCTTGAACATTCACATGCACTTCAAGCCGACGGCAATTGGTGAATATGAGATTGCCTGCGCGGAACTGTGCGGGCTCGGTCATTACAAGATGCATGGAATGGTCCACGTCGTCAGCCAGGAGGATTTCGATAAGTGGCTGGCGGCACGGGAGGCGGAGAAACAATAAAATGGCGACCCCGGCTTCGGTTCACGCGCACGCTCCTCAGGGTTTCATCCGGAAATACATCTTCAGTCTGGATCACAAAGTCATCGGCATTCAGTATTTCTTCCTGGCACTGACGGCGGTGTTTGTCGGGATGCTGCTGTCACTTTTGATGCGCATTCACATGGTCTGGCCGACGGCGGTATTGCCAATCGTCGGCGAGATCAAGCCGGAGCAGTATCTCGCCTTATTGACCATGCACGGGACCATCATGGTGTTCTTCGTGCTGACGACCGCGCCGCAAGGCGGCTTCGGTAATTACTTCCTGCCGATTCAGATTGGCGCGCCAGACATGGCGTTCCCCGTCCTCAACATGTTGTCGTTCTGGACGACGTTTGTGGGATTCGTTGTGATTCTCTGCGCGTTCTTTGTTTCGGGCGGAGCACCCCTGCATGGGTGGACGGGATATCCTCCGCTCAGCGCGCTACAATCGGCTGGACCTGGCGAAGGGCTGGGCGCTGATTTGTGGATCACCAGCATCGCGATTTTCTGTCTCGCGTCACTGATGGGCGCGCTGAACTTTATCACTACGACGCTCGATCTACGGGCCAAGGGCATGACGTTGATGCGCATGCCGCTGACCGTGTGGTCGTGGTTTATTACCGCGATTCTGGGATTGCTCGCTTTCGGCGTGTTGCTATCGGCGGGTATCTTGCTGCTGATGGACCGGAATCTCGGGACGAGCTTTTACGTGCCGCTGGTTGTGGTAAACGGGCAGATCATGGGGCACAAGGGCGGATCGCCGCTGCTGTGGCAGCACTTGTTCTGGTTCTTTGGACATCCAGAGGTGTACATCGCGATTCTGCCGGGCATGGGCGTGGCGTCGCAGATTCTGTCGACGTTCTCGCGCAAACCGATTTTCGGCTATAAGGCAATGGTGTACGCCATGCTGTCGATAGGGTTCTTCGGATTCATGGTGTGGGGCCATCACATGTTCATGAGTGGCATGAGCCCGTACTCGGCTTTTGCCTTCTCTCTTTTGACGATGTGCATTGGCGTGCCCTCGGCCATCAAGACATTTAACTGGCTGGGGACCATGTATAAGGGCCGAATTCGCTTCCATACTCCGATGTTGTATGCCATCGGGTTTGTGTCGCTGTTTGTGTCCGGCGGGTTGAGCGGGCCATTCCTGGCGCAACCGGTGCTCGATATTCAGTTGCACGACACTTATTTTGTGGTCGGACATTTCCACCTGATCATGGGCGTGGCAGCGATCTTTGGGATCTTCGCAGCGACCTATTACTGGTTCCCCAAGATGTTCGGCCGGATGATGAATGAACCGTTGGGCAAATTGCATTTCTTCCTCACGTTGGCCGGAACGTATGCCATCTTCATGCCGATGCACTATCTCGGAATGGCGGGACAAACACGACGCTACTCTCAATTCACAGAAGTCGCTTACCAGCAGAAACTGCTGCCTCTGCAGACGTTCATGACGTATGCCGCGATCATCACAATCGCAGCGCAGTTCATCTTCGTGATCAATCTGTTCTGGAGCATGTTCAAGGGGCCGAAGGCCAGTGACAATCCGTGGGAAGCGACAACCCTGGAGTGGACGACAGCGACTCCGCCACCGCATGACAACTTTGGCGGCGTGACTCCTGTGGTGAATCATGGGCCGTATGAATATGGCGTGCCCGGAGCTTCGAAGGATTATGTGATGCAGACGGATCCGGCAACCACCGCAACGCATTAGCGCACTAAGTAGTTATGGCGACCTACACTCCAAGTTCTCCGGTTGATCACGTTGGGCACGGGCACAAGCCTCCGGCTCCGCCTGCAACGGGCGGGGGCGATGACGGGCGTGGCGGCGGCGACATTCCAAACTACGGCGCGCGGTTGCGGCGGGCCCGGCTCGGGCTGGCTTGCGGGATCGCCACTGTCTGCATGGTGTTCATCTCGCTGACCAGCGCATACATTGTGCGGCAGGGGCTGCCGACGTTTGATGGGGCGTCGAACAGTTACGTGCGCGACTGGGGACGGGTGGATTTGCCCTGGCTATTGCTGGCGATTAATACCGCCGTGCTTCTGATCAGTAGCGTGACGATGGAATTCGCCCGGCGGAAAGCGGCGCTGCAGGCTGCGCTGGCTCCTGTGAAGTCGATCCCAGGAATCTCGCTGGGGAACGAAAAATCATTTCCATGGCTCGGCATCACAGTGCTGTTAGGGATTGGATTCCTTGCGGGTCAGTGGCTGGCTTGGGGCGAGTTGCACGCTCGCGGATTCTTTGTCGATACCAATCCCAATAGTTCGTTTGTGTTTCTACTGACGATTGCCCATGCGATCCACCTGGGCGGGGGAATGATTGCTTTGATTTGGGCGGCGAGCGCTTCCCTGCTGCACAAGCCGGTGGAGTCGCGACGGATCGTGGTGGATATCACTGCGTGGTACTGGCATTTTATGGCGGTGTTGTGGATTTATGTGTTCGCGCTGTTGGGGTTTGCGCGATAAGAGCACTAACCACGAGGGAGACCAAGGTTCACGAAGGTTGCATCCAGCGGAACGGAAAGGGGAACTTGAGGAATGGCTGACGCCACGCTTCAGCATGATGCTGTGCAACACGGGCTGCCGGGAGCTTTTGAGGCGCCGTTGTTTGGGGCTTACTCGAAGAAAGTGGGGATGTGGCTGTTTCTGGCCTCGGACTCGCTGACTTTCGGAGCGCTGCTTTTCGCTTTCAGCTACAACCGGATTTATACGGCGTGGCCCACGCCATTTCACGTGCAGAGCATTGTGAACTCCACCATCATGACGGCATGCTTGTTGTCGAGCTCGCTGACCATGGTGATGGCGGTGTTCGCGGCACAGCGCGGAGACCGCGGCTGGACTCGCAATTGGTTGCTGGCCACCATGGCGTTCGGCACGGCGTTTATCGTGCTGCACGGGATGGAGTGGAGCAAGCTGATCGACGAAGGCCTGACGCTGCCGATGTTTCCGAAGCCGGCGCACGCTGCCGTCGGGGAGATGGCCGACATTTCGAAGAACACTCCGCAGTTCCCTGCTACGTTCTTCGGCCTCACTGCGATGCACATGCTGCACGTGACGATTGGCGTGATTTATCTGGGCGTGGTTGCTTTTCGAAAGTGGTTCCTGCCCGTGCTGGCCGTACTTTGGGCCGCGGGATATTTCCTGATTCCAGCCGACAACGTTTTTCACTACGGCATTCATGCGCTGGGACTGGGGCTTGTTGTCGCGGCGATCATTTTGTTCTTGAAGCCGAAAGATTACGATGCGCAGGATGTGGAAGTTTCGGGGTTGTACTGGCACTTCGTCGATCTGGTGTGGATGTTTATCTTCCCGCTGGTGTATTTGCTATCGACGAAGATTACGTAGTACTCGACGGGTTCAGCGGCTAAAGCCGATCTTATTTGGGCTGTTACGGCACCGCTGAAGCGATGCCCTGATACGAATCTTGAGCGAGGGGAAAACGATGCACGACGCGGCAACGCATGATGACAGCAAGGGGCAATATTTCTGGGTGTGGGGAGCGCTGCTGGTCCTGACGGCAATCGAGGTCGTGTTGGGATACAAACAAGTCTTCTCCCCGGTGCGGATGCTGGAAATATTGCTGGTTCTTTCGATCATCAAGTCGGCACTGATCATTGGCTACTTCATGCACTTGAAGTTTGAGAAGGCCCTGATGCGCTGGCTGCTCGTTTTTTCGGTGGTGGCATGCTTCATCATCATGTATTTCTTTTTCTTTCCGGACGCGGGGCGCGTGCTGCCTCCGCCAAATGGCGTTGGATTGGGCTAAGCATATGAATGTCTTCTCTAAGCTTCGGGCCTGTGTTTTCGCTGGGCTGCTTGCGTTTGCGGTCAGCCCGGCTTTTGCTCAGGGTTGCGCCATGTGCAATGCGAATGCCAAGGCCACGCCGAAGGACGCTCAGCGAGCAATCAACCGGGCGATCTTTGTGATGCTGGCTCCGCCCGTGGCGATTATGGTTGTGGGGTTTGGATTCGCCGTGCGGTATGGCAAGCGCCGTGATCAAGAGAACGAAACACCCTCATCGTAAAAAGTGGCTGCTGGCAACGGTTCTCTCGCCATCAGTTGAAATGTTGTCGGCGGAGACGTAGCGAACTCCGTTTCTACGGGGCAACGGGCCGCTCCTGTCTGCTTTATAATAGAAAGATTCGATACGCTTCGCGGACGACTCTGAGCGCTTGCGCCCGGGTCGAGCGGGCCTGTCGCGGCCCTTATTCGATGTCTTCTGAACCCACGCAGGCTGTTGTGAATCCCACGGAAAGCATTGTGGTACGCGGTGCGCGTGTGCATAACCTCAAGGATATCGACTTCGAGGTTCCACACAACTGCCTGACGGTCGTCACCGGTGTGTCCGGATCCGGCAAATCTTCGCTGGCATTTGACACGATTTATGCCGAGGGGCAGAGGCGGTATGTGGAGTCTTTGTCGGCCTATGCGCGGCAATTTCTCGAGCGGATTGAGAAGCCGGATGCGGACCTGATTGATGGGATCGCTCCCGCGGTGGCGATCCGGCAGAAGAATACGACGCGGAATCCCCGGTCGACCGTGGCGACGGCGACTGAGATTTATGACTATCTGCGTCTGCTGTTTGCGCGGGTGGGGCGGACTTATTGCGCGAACTGCGGACGCGAGGTGAAGAAGGATACCGTCGACGAGGTTGCGGATGCAATTCTGAAGCTTGAGCCGGAGACGCGGCTGCAAGTGTTGTTTCCGCTGCAGCGGGCCGGGGTGGTAGCCCAGGAAAATGCCGGAAAGCCTGCCCGAGTGCGAGGGCGAGACGGCCCATCGACGGGCTCAGGGCAGGCTCTCGCCACAACCGGCGGGACGCCGGTGCTACCAAGAACCAAGAAGGGTTCCAAGAGCGAACTCAGTGACTCCCTGAAGACACGGCTGTTTGATTTGCGGAAGGCGGGATTCAACCGGCTTTATCAGGCGGGCGAGGTGTATGAGTTCTCAACGCCGGAGTCGCTGCTGGATCTCAATTTTGCGCAACCGGTGTTTGTGCTGGTTGATCGGCTGGTCGTGTCTGCGGAGGCTCGATCGCGGATTGTTGATGCCATTGAGACGGCTTATCGGGAGGCGGGCGAAGTTATTTTTGAAATCCCCGGGAGCGAGGCGCTTTCGGCAGACGCGGGCGCCCGCGCCACGCCGGCAAAGATCTTACGGTTTGCGCAGAGGTTTGAGTGCAAGCACTGCGGTTTGCGGTATGAGGAGCCCGAGCCGAGGCTCTTCTCGTTTAATAATCCTTATGGGGCTTGTCCGCGGTGCCAGGGGTTTGGGAACACGATCGACTTCGATCTGGACCTCGTCATTCCGGACAAGATGAAGACGTTGGCGGAGTGTCCAATTGAGCCCTGGACCAAGCCGAAGTATCGACCGCTATTTACTGATCTGAAGCGGTTTGCCAAGGCAGCGGGGATTCCGCTGGATGTGCCGTGGATTGATTTGGAGGAGGAGCATCGGAACCTGGTGCTCAACGGTGAGGGGAAATTCCTGGGCGTGCGTGGCTTCTTTGCCCACCTCGAACGCAAGAAATACAAGCTGCATGTGCGCGTGTTTCTGAGCCGATACCGCGGGTATTCGCTGTGTCCGGATTGCAATGGCTCGCGGCTACGGCTGGAGGCCCGGCAGGTCAAGATTCAAGAGCGGAATATCTGCGAGGTGTCTTCGCTCACAGTGGAAGATGCGCTGCGGTTCTTTGAACAGGTTCAGCTCAGTCCGGAGGAAGCGGAGATTGCGGAGAAGGTGCTCGATGAGATTCGCGAGCGCTTGCGGTTCTTGAATGATGTGGGGCTGGAATATCTTACGCTTGACCGGCTGTCGTCCACGCTGTCGGGCGGCGAGGCGCAAAGAATTCAACTAGCGACTTCACTGGGATCACGCCTGGTGGGAACTCTGTACGTGCTCGATGAGCCGTCGATCGGATTGCATCCGCGGGATACCCACCGGCTGATCAAAATTCTTCATGACCTGCGGAATCTGGGGAACACGATTCTGGTGGTGGAGCATGATCCGGACATCATGCGGGCGGCCGACCGGATTCTCGACCTCGGGCCGGGAGCTGGAGAGAATGGCGGAAAGTTGGTTGCCGAGGGTACCTACGATGAGATTGTGCATAATCCCGTTTCGCTGACCGGGCGGTATTTGTCAGAGGATTTGCGGATCCAGCCGCCGGCGCTGCGCCGCAAGCCGGGCGCACAGCAGATCAAAGTGCGCGGGGTGCGGGCCAACAATCTGAAGGGCGTAGACATCAGCATTCCGCTGGGCATGCTCGTGGCAATCACCGGCGTGTCGGGATCGGGCAAATCGACGCTACTGCATCAGGTACTGTACCGTGCTCTGGCGCAGGCCAAGCAGCAGTCGGGCAATGGGGCGACCGGGCCGGCGGCGAGTTGGGAAAGTTTGGAGGGCGACCAGTTTATTGAGGAAGTGGTGCTGGTCGATCAGTCGCCGATTGGGCGCACGCCGCGATCGAATCCGGTGACATACATCAAGGCGTTTGATGCGATCCGCGATCTGTACGCTTCCCTACCCGAAGCGAAGAAACGCGGGTTTGGGGCAGGACATTTTTCGTTCAACATTCCCGGAGGGCGTTGCGAAACATGTCAGGGCGATGGCACAGTCACGGTGGAGATGCAGTTCCTGGCGGACGTCGAACTGATTTGCGAGGAGTGCAAGGGGACGCGGTACAAGCCGCTGGTGCTGGAGGTGCGGTATCGCGGCAAGAATATTCATGAGGCGCTGAACCTGACGGTAAAGGAAGCCCTAAAGTTCTTCGCCGAGGTTCCGAAGATTACAGAGAAGCTACGGTCGCTGGAGGAAGTCGGGCTGGGATACTTGCGGCTCGGACAATCCGCGACAACGCTTTCCGGCGGCGAGGCACAGCGTATGAAGCTGGCAGCGCATCTGCAGCCTGCATCGCGAGACGCGGGCCGAGGCTCATCCGGAACCATGGGCAAGCTCAAGCGGCGGCTTCTGTACATTTTCGACGAACCGACGACCGGGCTGCATTTTGACGACGTCAGCAAACTCCTGGCGGCGTTTCGCCGTCTTATTGATGCAGGGGGATCGATTGTCGTTATCGAGCACAATCTGGAGGTCATCAAGACGGCAGATTGGGTGATCGATCTGGGGCCCGAGGGCGGCAACCGGGGCGGCAAAGTAGTAGGCGCAGGACCTCCGGAAGCAATTGCCAAGCTCGCGGGATCTTACACGGGAAAATATCTGGCGCGTATCCTGAACGGGAATGGTCACACGCGTTCTAATGGTCGCTCGTAGGCTGGCGATTGCCGTGCTCTTGGCGGGCGCGGCCGCGTGCGCCGCGGCGCAAGCTTCAGACTCTGGTTCGCCTACCACGCAGGACTCTCAACCGCAGACTGGAACATCCTCCAGCGTGCGCCACAAAACAAAAACTGGTTCTGCTCATCATACGAAGGTCGCCGAGGAAGAAGGCCCGCCGCCAGAACTCGCCAAGGCGGAGGAGTTGATTCAGAAGCAGGATTTTGCCGGGGCTGAACCGCTGCTACAGAAAGTCCTCGAGGGCGATGCTGGAAATGATCCAGCGAATTACGTGGCATGGTTTGAACTCGGGTTTGTCGAGAACGGGCTCGGCAAGCGCGAGGAGTCAATTGCAGCGTATCGCAAATCGGTGAGCGCCAAGCCAGATGTATTCGAATCCAACTTGAATCTCGGGCTGCAGTTGGCGAAGGCTGGATCGCCGGATGCAGAGCAGTTTTTGCGGGCAGCCACCAAACTGAAACCAACCAGCCACGTTACTGAGGGGCAGGCGCGGGCTTGGCTCTCTCTGGCACATGTTCTAGAAGCGTCGAGGCCAGACGAGGCGATTGCTGCCTATCGTCAGGCGGCAGCGTTGCAACCGAAGGATCCTGAACCGTACCTAGCGGTAGGACTACTACTCGAAAAAGAAGAAAAGTTCGCTGACGCCGAGCAGGAGTACAAGCAGGCGCTGGCTCTGGGACCGTCTACCGATGCGGTGACTGGGCTGGCGAATATCTACATGCGCGGGCGGCGCTTTCCTGAGGCTGAAGCAGAACTACGGAAACTAGTCGCGGCCCGCCCCGATTTGGCCGACGCCCACATTCAATTGGGGCGCGTGCTGGCAGCAGATGGTAAGTACGAAGAGGCGATTGCCGAGATGCAGGCCGCGGCGAAGCTTGCTCCGACAGACGCTGCGCTCCAGCGCGATCTCGCCGATATTTATATAACGGCCAAGAAATATCCTGAGGCCGAAGCGGCTTACCGTGCACTGCTGCCTTCCAGTCCCAATGATGCCGCGCTCCACGAAGGGCTGGGCAGATCGCTGCTCGAGCAGAAGAAATTCGTGGACGCCGCAAAAGAATTCCTGGCCGCAGTAAAACTGAAGCCCGATTTCGGGGAAGCCTATACGGGCTTGGCCTTTGCCGCGAGCGAGGGCAAGGATTATCCGCTAACCGTCAAGGCCCTGGACATGCGGGCCAAGGTGCTTCCCGACGAGGCGATCACGTACTTCATGCGGGCCTCGGCCTATGACAATCTCAAAGATTTCAAGAAGGCATCGTTGAATTATCATCTCTTCCTCAATACGGCCAACGGGAAGTATCCTGATCAGGAGTGGCAGGCGAAGCATCGGCTCATTGCCATCGAGCCGAAAAAGTAAGTTATCTTGGGGCACGGATCATGCTTGGGACGCGGCGTTTAGTTCGGATCTGCGGAATGGTGGCGGCGATGGCGCTGGTTGCGACGGGAGCCATTCTCGCCACACCTACCAACGAGCCTACGGTTGAAGGATTGAAGGCCAAGCTGGCTTCCACGGGCGTTGGAGACAAGCCTCATGTCTGCGTGCAGATCGCGCAGAAGCAACTGAAAGAGGCCGACAAATTTTACGCGGCTGCTGATGTGGAAAAGGGCAATGCTGCTTTGGTGGACGTGGTGGCCTACTCGGAGTTGGCTAGGGACTATGCCATCCAATCGCACAAATATCAGAAGCAAGCTGAGATTGCGGTTCGCGCCATGACCCGCAAACTCACCGAGCTCACGCATTCCCTCGATCATGACGATCAGCCCCCGGTAAAAGACGCGATCAGCCGCCTGCAACAGGTGGAGGATGATCTGCTCAAGTCGATGTTTCCGAAAGGAGCAAAATGAAGACTTCCCTGCTTCACTCTTGTGTGTGCCTGGTTCTCCTGACAATGGGTGCTTCAATGGCGCGAGCACAGCGCCATCACGAGCCCTTAACCCAAGCGGAGATCGATCAGATTCGCGATGCCAGCTGGGAGCCCAAACAACGACTCACGCTTTACGTTCAGTTCACCCGCGAGCGTCTAGTGAAACTCGAGGAGATACGCAGCGATCCCAAGACGAAAGATCGGGCCAAGCAGACTCACGATATGCTCGATGATTTTCTATTGCTCTACGACGAACTCAACGACAATATCGACACCTATGTCGATCGCAAAGACGATATCCGCAAGCCGCTGAAAGTGATTATCGAGGCTGACACGGAGTTTCAGGCCAAGCTGCGGGCTCTCAAGGATGCGGCCAATATTCCTCCAGCGGAGTCTCAGCAGTACGAATTTGTTCTCACGAACCTGCTGGATACGGTGGACTCTTCGGCCGAGGATCATCGCAAGCTGCTGGCCGATCAGGAAGACGCGGCTAAGCATAAGAAGTTGAATCCAAATGCCAGCGCGAAGAATTCGGGAAGACCGGAATGAGATCGGCCCTGGACTCGACGGCCATCATGCTAATCTAGGCTCACCGTGCGCGAAGGGCTGCTTGAAATCTTTCAGGATACTTACCGGGAGCTACGTCCGGTGGCCGCAATTCCCGAGCTGAACATCGAAT
>Ga0207700_10000274_pt1 | contig 30765 bp, 25 predicted proteins | sample LARL82metaG_FD_184348 | JGI IMG/M metagenome (GOLD analysis project Ga0207700, IMG submission 184348) | Corn, switchgrass and miscanthus rhizosphere microbial communities from Kellogg Biological Station, Michigan, USA - LAR L8-2 metaG... | ecosystem: Host-associated > Plants > Roots >...
GATCTCGCCATCGATCGACACGTGCTTCGCATGCAGGAAGCGCTTGCCGTAGCAGCAGATGCGGATGCCGTCGTCGAGCATATCTTCGTAATACGATCGTTGCGCGAGGCAGACGAGCAGCTGATCCATCTGCTCGGGAACCACCAGAATCACCTCCACGCCGCGCAGCACCGCAGTCTGCAGCGCCTGCAGCAGCGCTTCGTCCGGAATGAGATAGGGCATGGTGATGACGATGCGGCGATTCGCGGCATGCACCAGCGACACGATCAGGCGCTGGTTGTTCTCCCGCGCGTAGCCCGGACCGCTCGGAAGCGCCTGCGCCGGAACGCGTCCGGCGATCCGCGGGTCCGGAAAGTAGCGCGCGTCGCCCAGGAACTCACCGGTCTCGAGGTACCAGTCCTCGGCGAAGACCGCCTGCAGCGGGAGCGCGATCGGACCGATCAGCCGCACGTTGAGCTCTTCGTAATCGAGCCCGGGCTTGAATGTCGAGGCAATGAGATTCTGCGAGCCGACGTACGCGACTTCGCCGTCGATCACCGCGATCTTGCGGTGGTTGCGCAAGTCGATGCGACCTGTCTTCCGGCGGAAAAAGCCGACCCGGAGCGTTTCGTCGGCGAGGATGCCGCGCTTGCGCATCCGTACGGCGAGCTTCGCGAACACGGGACGCGAACCCAGCGAGTCGGCGAGCACGCGGCACACCAGCCCGCGCTCGACGGCGCGTGCAAGTGCGTCGATCACCCGTGCCGAGGTGGGGTCGTCGCCGAAGATGTAATAGAGCAGGTGCACGTGATCGTGCGCGGCATCGATGTCGGCCACCAGGCGGTCGATGGTGCCGTCATAATCGGCCAGGATGCCCGCGTCGTTGCCTCCGAGGATTGGGAACCGCCCCAAGTTTTCCGCCAGGCGCACGCAGTGTTCTTTTTCCGCCTCGACCTCGGGATGAAAGATGTTGGGATCGCGCGCCAGACGTTCGTAGGTTGGCCGTCCGAGCTCCCGGAATTCGCGGATGCGTTCGACGCGCCAAGCGGGTAGCGAGGGCCGGCCGATGAGCAGGTAAAGCAGAATGCCGGCGACCGGCTCGAAAAAAATCAGCAACAGCCAACCCTTGGCGGCTTCGGGCGATCGCCGGAAGGGAACGATCACCACCATGGCGAGGCGCGCCGCCCATTCGGCGGCGATGAACACGTTGAGCCAGAAGCCGGAGTCGTGCAGGAAAGGAGGCAAGGGCAACCGCAGCTTGGAAGACGCGCCATTCTACTCAATAGGCATATGCCGACGCGGGTGACCGCGCGCACGTTGGCAGCCGGTGATGGCTTTTCCGATATCATGACGGCGCCCGACTCGTCACGATGACTCACCCGACCCTTCCTTCAGCCTCGCGCATAATCGAGCGCTGCGAGGCGCTTGCTCGCTGCTCCGAGCAACCCGATGCGCTCACGCGAGTGTACCTGTCGGCGCAGCAGCGGGAAGCCAACGAGCTGGTGGCCGCCTGGATGCGCGACGCGGGCATGAGCGTCCGCCTCGATTCGGTCGGCAATGTGATCGGGCGGTACGAGGGTGCGAATCCGGGCTTGGCCTGCCTCATGCTTGGCTCGCATCTCGACACGGTGCGCGACGCAGGCAAGTACGATGGCATGCTGGGCGTCGTGGCCGCGATCGAATGCGTGGGCACGCTGCATGCCCGCGGGCTGCGCCTGCCTTTCGCGATCGAGGTCGCGGGATTCGCCGACGAGGAGGGCGTGCGCTTCAACGCCACGCTGCTGGGCAGTCGCGCGGTCGCGGGGACCTTCGATCCCGCCAATCTCGATCGTGTGGACGCCGAAGGCATCAGCATGCGCGACGCGATGCGCGATTTCGGGCTCGACCCCGCGTCGTTTGCGCTCGCGGCGCGCCGTCGCGAGGAAGTGCTGGCGTATGCGGAGCTGCACATCGAGCAAGGACCCGTGCTCGAGGACGAGGGTCTTGCGGTCGGCGTGGTGACCGCGATCAACGGAGGCAACCGCTTCGCGCTGGAGATCGCCGGCATGGCCGGACACGCCGGAACGGTGCCGATGCACCTGCGCCACGACGCGCTTGCCGCGGCCGCCGATTGCGTGCTCGCGGTCGAGCGCATTGCACGCGAGGAGCCGGAGCTGGTCGGCACCGTCGGCAAGCTCGAGGCGCTGCCGGGTGCCATCAACGTGATTCCGGGACGCGTGCGCTTCTCGCTCGATGTGCGCGCGCCAACCGACACGCAGCGCCGGCGCGCGGTCGAGGTGATGCGTCACGCCTTCGCCGGGATCGCGGCGCGTCGCGGCGTCGCCATCGACATCAAGCCGGTATGGGAAGCATCGACGGCCGCCTGCGCGCCATGGTTGCAGGAGCAGATCGCGGAAGCGATCGCCGGCGAAGGGTTGCACGTGCGGCGCCTGCCTTCGGGAGCAGGACACGATGGCATGGCGATCGTTGCCATCGCCGATATCGGCATGCTGTTCGTGCGCTGCAAGGGCGGCATCAGCCACAATCCGGCGGAGGCGATCACCCGTGCAGACGCCGAGGTCGCCGCACGCGTGTTCCTGCGCTTCATCGAGCGCTTTCGCGCGCGCACGAGCGCATGAAGGGGGTGCGCTGCCCCGAACCCGAGGGCTCTCGATGAGCGCGGTGGACGCTCGCAGGACGATTCACGACTGGCTCGGTGCGCATCACGAGGACGCGGTTCGCTTCCTCGCCGAGCTGGTGCGCGTCCCCTCGGACAATCCACCCGGCGATTGCGCCGCGCACGCGACGCGCGCCGCCGGTCTGCTCGAGACGCTGGGATTCGAGGTCGAGCGCCATGCGGTGCCTGCGGAGGACGTTCTCGCGACCGGCATGCGAAGCTGCGTCAATCTGCTCGTGCGCCGCCGTTTCGGCGCTGGCCCCACGATCGCCTGCAATGCGCACGGTGACGTCGTGCCCCCCGGCACCGGCTGGACCACCGATCCTTATGGCGCCGAGATCCGCGACGGCCGCATGTTCGGTCGCGGCGTCGCGGTATCGAAATCGGACTTCGCGACGTACGCGTTTGCGTTGCTCGCGCTCGATGCGGCAGCGGCGGCCGGCGCCTCGCTGGCAGGCACCGTCGAGCTTCATTTCACCTACGACGAGGAAGCGGGCGGCGCGATCGGGCCGGCATGGCTGCTCGCCAAGGGTGTGAGCCGTCCCGACTACGCGCTGTCGGCCGGCTTCGCCTACGCCGTGACGACCGCGCACAACGGCTGTCTGCACCTCGAAGTTGACGTGCGTGGTCGCTCGGGGCACGCCGCCGAGCCGGAGAAGGGTGTCGATGCGCTCGAGGCGGCGAACGGAATCCTCACCGATCTCTATGCTCTGCGTGCGGCGTATTCTGCGATTCGTTCCGGCACCGCCGGTATCACGTCGCCGACGTTGGTAGTAGGTCTGATCGAAGGCGGCGTCAACACCAACGTCGTGCCCGACCGGGTCGTATTCCGCCTCGACCGGCGGATCATTCCCGAGGAGGATCCGCAGAGCGTGGAGTCCACGCTGACGCGGGCGATCCTGGCCTCCGCAGCCAAGTGGCCGGGCATTCACGTGGACGTGCGCCGCGTACTGCTCGCGCTGCCTTTCGTGCCGATCCCGGGACAGGAGCGGCTGGTCGCGGCGATCGTGCGCAACGCGCTGCGCGTGCTCGGCGAGCCTATCGAGGCGCGCGGCGTGCCGCTCTACACCGACGCGCGCCATTACAGCGGCGCGGGCGTGCCCACCGTGCTCTACGGCGCGGGCCCGCGCACACTTGCCGAGGCGAACGGCCACCGCGCCGACGAGAACCTCAAGCTAGACGACTTGCACAAGGCAACCGAAGTGGTCGCGCTGTCGCTCTACGATCTGCTGAGCGGCGCGGCCGACTGAGGCGGGCGATCGGCACCCGCGTCGGCAGCGGGCGCGCGCCCGCGATGATGCCGCACGTCGGACGCGTCGATGCGGCGGCGGCTGCGGCGCCCGAGCACGATGTGCGCGAGGAGGGCGGGAATGAGCGCGAGTCCGACGCCCCAGTGAAGCAGCGACACAGGGGGGCGCGACACGTCGTCGACCAGGTAGTACAACGCGTAGCCAGTCAAGATCAGCACGAACAACGTGACGACGAACAGCGAGCCGCTACTGCGATTCCGGCGCAATGCCCATCCCAGGCGCGAGTGCGTCGCCAGCATCGCCCCCACCGCCAGCAGTGCCACGATGGCGGCCGCGCCGTGCACGCGCAGCGCCCAAGCCTCTGCGGCGATGCGCGCAAGCTCGCTGCGATCGTATCCGAGTGAATCGGCGTAATGCACCAGCAGCCACCCGGCGCCGCTGCCTGCCAGTGCGACGACGACGCCGTAAAGCGAGCTGCGCCACCAGCTGCTGAGCCGCACGCGCCTGGCGAGCAGGGCTGCGGTTCGCTCATGCGCTCGTGACATGGCTTCTCACGATCACTGCGGTGGGTAACTGCGCACGCATCATGCCGCGAGCGAGGCACGCTGCGTTGTTTCGGGCACCAGCAACGTGCACCGCCAGCGTTTCGCGGCCGGCGACAACACGGCTGCGACCGCGCCATACTCACGCAGCAGCGATCGCGCAGCGCCGCCGCGTAGCGCGACCACCTTGGTCAGCGCGTCGGCGATCATGCACCTGTCGGCGATCACCGACACCGTGCGCGTGCTCATGACCGGCAAACCTGCCTGCGCATCGATGAGCGAGGTCGCCCAGCGCCCGCCGATGCGTCGCCGCTGATCGCCGTAGGCGCTCGTCGCGACCGCGGCATCGGCGATCTCCGCGAGGGCGACGACGCACGACTTCGCTCCGCCGGTGCGCACGTGAAGCAGCTCGGGTGCGTACCCGAACATGCGCATGTCGCCACCGGCGCTCACCCGACCGGCGCTCGCGCCATGCTCGCGCAGCGCATCGACTGCACAGTCGACCGCGTATCCCTTGGCGATGCCACCGAAATCGAGCCGCAGAGCCTTGCGATAGCGCACGACGTCACCGTCGAGCTCGACGTCGCGCCACGACGCGCCCGGGTCCGTCGGCGCGGACGCGGGAAGGAAACCGCCGGCTGCCAGTCGCGCGCCGACGGTCGGATCGAAGACACCGCGCGAGCGTGCCGCCAGCGCCAGCGCGCCGTGGAGCACCACACTGAAGTCGGCTGAAACACGCTGCGGCCGGCGCGGGGCATCGCGGTTCACGCGGCTGAGCTCGCTCGAGGCGTCGTGCCCCGACAGCGCGCGATGCACGCGTGCGATTGCCGAGAAGGCAGCGGCAATGCTGCGATCGAGCGCCGGCTGGCTGCATGCCTGCGCGCGGATGTCGACCAGCGTGCCCAGCCACAGCTGCGCACACCGGGCCTCACAGATTGCCGAGTCAGCCATGTGAAAGCGCGCGCTGATAGATCTGCAGGATGCGATGCACGCCTTCGGTCACATGGCGCGAGGAAAGCGTCGCGCCCGACAGATTGCGGATATCGACGTCGAGCTTGACGGGATCGGCGGCGCGCTTGCCGGTGAATTGGGCGCGCCACGACGCGAGCCGGATCGCGTCGCCGTGAGACTCGCGGTAGGCGAGGATATCGATCGACTTCACCGCGCCGTCGCGCTCCAGCGCGACCCCATACGTGATCAGCTCGACCTTGCCGATCACCTCGTCGACGACGTACCAGCCTAGATCGCGATCGCCCGCGTGCGCACGCCAGACGCGCGGATCGACGACGAAGCGTCCGGACTCGCGCGTGATCGCGGCCTTGACGTCGCCCGCGACCAGCACCGGGTCGAATGCGCTCGCGTCCGGAAACGCCGCGTGTTGCGCCGTCTCGACGCTCATGTACTCGGCGGCATAGACGAGCTCGGCCACCGGCGCGAGCGCCGCGAGCGAGGTGCCGATCAGCCAACGGACGTGCATGTCAGAAGTTCAGGCCGAATCCCAGCTGGAAGCTGTTGCGCGTCGAGTCGATGCGGAATTGCTGGTAGTCGGCCTTGAAGACGATGCCTGGAGTCACGTAAAAGTCCGCGCCGATCGTCCACACCTGCTCGGTGGGCGTCGGCGCAACGCCGAGACCCAGCGGCACCGACGCGTACGCGGCAGCGGTATTGACCCACTCGTAGCGCGTGAACGGCGTGAGTGCATAATCATTGTACGTCCACACGTTGCGCCACGCTCCCTGCACGTAGCCGCCATAGAACAGTTGGGGAACCGGCGTCGGCTGTCCGATGAAGGTAAGGTTGAGTGCTTCGGTGTCGCGGATGGTTCCGCGTGAATACAGCGCGCTGACGTCGAAAGGTCCGGGCTGCCAGCGCGCATGCGCTTCCCACAGCGTCACGCGTGCGTTCTGCGCGGGGAAGTCGGTGACGCCCTGGCCGGCCTTGCCGGTGAAATAGGTGCCGCCGAAGGTCCAGCCCGGAATGCCGACGTAATTGAGCGAGACGTATCCCGACAGATCCTTCGCCGCAGCGAGCGAGAGTTCCTGATGGATGCTTCCCAGTGGAGACGCGCGTCCTTCGTTCGACGAGGGATGCCAGTTGGCGAGGTTGAATCCGGTGGTGAGGCCGACGTTCCATTTGAGGCCGGACTCGGTGCCCCCGTAGACCGCGAGGCCGCCCTCGCGCCACGTCGTGGGAATGATCGACGTCTCGACGAAGTTGCGAAATACGCTGTAATACTGCGTCGGCTCGTGATGTTCGTTGATGAATCCGATCGGAATCAGGAACAGTCCGGCGCGACCGCCGACTCGGTCGGTAAAGTCGCGTTCCGCATAGAACTGCTCGAACTCGACTTCACCCTTGTCGTTGGACGACGCGACAGCGTGCTCGACCTCGAGCTCTGCGGCCATACGCGTGCGGTCATCGAAGCGGTGCCCCCAGCCGAGCACGCCGCGAGCGAGGTCGGCTTGCGCCTGGTTGGAGTGGTGCGCGGGCTGTGCGTAGGCGATCTCGCCATAGCCCCAGAAGCTCGTCGCGCTTTGCTCCTCGGCTTGCGCGCTCACGGTTTGCTCGAGACGGTCGACGCGGGCAGCCAGATCGCTTTGCGTCGGCGCCGCTGCAGGCAGCGCGGTGGCCGTCGTGGGAGCGCCAGGCGCCTGTGCTGTCGCCGCCGCGGGAGCCACCGTGTTTGCCGCAATCGCTGCCGTAGCCGCCGGGCGCTGCGCCGCCAGTTCCTTCATCTGCGCTTTCATCTCCTCGACTTGCGCGCGCAGCTCGGCGATCTCGGCCTTGAGCGACGCCTCATCGGCCCAGGCGCCCGTCGACGCGAAGGTGGTGGTAAGCGCAATGGCGAGCGGCAGTCGCAGGGGATGCGGTTGCGCGCGTTGCGCATCCCGGCGTGGATCGGCGGGCTTCATGACGATCGTTCTCCCATGAGGATGTAGTGAAAAGTGAGCAGTCGGTTTACGGCTTTGGTGGCGTCGTTGCAGCAGCGCCCCCGTAGCCATCGGTCAGTGTTCCGAGGAAGGCTTCGAGATCGTCGAGCTCTGCTTCGCTGAGCCTCGGCGCTTCCCCTGGCCTGCGGTCATAGGGCACTTCGACCGTGTTGGCGTTGCCGGCGAGCTCGGCGGGAAGGTCATCGAATTTGCGCACGCTGCCATCGGCGTCGATCGGATAGAAAAGCTCCGGATTGGTGTCGCGCATCACGTAGAAGCGCAGCGCATCGCGCAGAGTCGTAAGGCGACCGTTGTGAAAGAAAACCTTGCGCGTGGCGACGTTGCGCAAAGTCGGAACCTTGAAGGCTCCGCACAGGTCGGTGCATTGCGTGAGGTCTTCGCGGTCGGGCCCGCACAACCCCAGGTCGACATACGCTGGATTCGACGTCGCCGGGATCGCTGCGTTGCGCGGAACGCCGAGGTTGTCGTAGCTGAAGTCCGTAAACAGCGGGCGCTGATGGTCCGGACCGCGGCCGCCCGGATGACACGCGGCGCAGTTGCCCTTGTCGGCGCGATTGAACAGCGCCAGCCCGCGCAGCTCGGCGGGCGCGAGCTTCACTTCGCCGGCAAGAAACAGGTCGTATTTGGAATCGAAAGGGCGGAACTCAGGATCGAGCTTCTGGTATTGCGCGAGCGCGAACGTCACCGCGAGCAGCGTCGCCTTCTCGTCGTCGAGCACATGTTCACCGAAAACCTGCCGAAACTCGTCCGCATACGCCGTTCTCGATAGCTTCCCGACAAGGTCCGCAGGTGTGGCATTGGCCATTTCGTGCGCCGCGAACAGCGGGCGCAACGCTTGCGTCATGAGATCGTCGGCGCGACCGTCGCGATCGAAGCCGCCGCTCGGCGTGTCGTCGGCGTCGAGCGAGAACGGCGGGGTGAAGCTAAGGTAGTTGAGGGATGGAATCGCGCGGAAGCCGGGTACGTCCATGCCGGCGCCGCCAACCTGCACCGCAAGCTCGCTGCTCTGGGCGTGCGCATGTGCCGGGTCGTGACAGGTCGCGCAGGCGAGCGTGCCCGAGGCCGACAGGCTGGGGTCTGCGAACAGCTTTTCGCCAAGGCTCACGGAGTTCGGCGTGGTCGGGTCCGCTCCGCCCGCGTAAGCCTGGTAGCGCCACGCGATCGTCGCCAGTACGCCCCCCACGCCAGCATGACGACTGTCCCGAGCAAACGCCGGGCGAGCACGCCGGCCAAACTCCGCTCCCCTGAGTTCATGCCGAACCTCGAACGTGCCGATATGTCGGCCACGGGCCGCGAAAAATGCGGACCGAACTGCGCTGGGTTGGCGGGCTGGCCGTGCGGTCCCGCTTGTTGGCGTGGACCGGCCGGCTGGCTGGCTGGAATGCGGCGCCTGCGCCGCGGCGAGCGCTACTTGGTGAGAATCAGCTTCCCGAGTCGCGTCTGCCGAAGAAAATAGACCGTTTCGTTGTGCAGGATGGCCAATTGCGATGCGCCTGCCAGCAGTGCGGTGCTGTGGATGACGCGCGGCCCCGCGCCCCTGCGCTTTTCGCTCTGCGCCGTCTCCTCCTGCGGCGAAGCGTTGCGACCGGACAGCGCGGATGGATCAGCTTGCATCGCCCATCTGTGACTGCTGGTAGTTGGCGATGCCGATCCTCGCGATCAGATCGAGTTGCGTCTCCAGCCAGTCGATGTGCTCCTCCTCCGACGACAGTATGCTGCGAAAGAGGTTGCGGCTGACGTAGTCGCCCAGCAGCTCGCAATCGGCGATCGCGGTCTTGAGCGCGGGATGCGCGGAGAGCTCGAGCTTGAGATCGCACGCCAGGGCCTCCTCGACGTTCTCCCCGATGAGCAGCTTGTGCAGATCCTGGAGATTGGGCAGGCCTTCGAGGAACAGGATGCGCTCCATCAGGCTGTCGGCGTGCTTCATCTCGTCGATCGACGCCTTGCGCTCCAGTTCACCCAGTTGCTCGAGCCCCCAATGGTCGAACATTTTGGCGTGCAGGAAATACTGGTCGATCGCGGTGAGCTCGTTGGTCAGAACCGTGTTCAGGTGGGCGACAACCTTGGGGTCGCCCTTCATGCGGCCGCCGGCTGCTGCGAGCCCGCGCATTCGGCGCTTCCAGTGATGCGAGCCACCGTCTCGACGAGCAGCGACTTTGCGCACGATGTGCAGCGCCCACACCCCATGCCTACGCCCAGGCCGCTGGCCAGATCCTCAGGCGAACGAGCTCCCAGTTCCGCGGCCTGGACGATCTGCCGCTCGGTGATGGCGTTGCAAAGACAGATGTACATGCGCTTTGCCTCAGTGGGCCGCTCAGTGGGCCGTGTGCGCGGTGGTCGGCAGGGTGCGCCGGTCCTTGAGCCAGATGTAGCCCAGCCACGCCGCAGGGATAAGGACCATGAAGTACGTGAGCCACTCGCCGTAGACGCCTTCGGGCCCATAAGGCTCGGTTGCGGCGTGCCAGAATTCGTTGTTGACGAACGGCACTACGCCCGCTTCGAAGAACTCGTGCAGCGTATAGATCAAAAGCTGCACGGTGAAAATGAACAGGAAAATCGCGGTTACCTGGAAAAACCGGCCAAGGTTGATGCGACGGCCGTAGCGTATCCAGGCCCAGGCCAGGAGCGCGGCGCCGGCCACGCCGAGCAGTCCGCCCACGAGGAGGTTGCGATCACCTTCCTGCAGGAACAGCGTGGAAAGCAGCAGCGCCGTCTCCATGCCTTCGCGAACGATCATGAGCATCACGAAAAAGAACACGCCCCACCACGCGGCGCGCGTCGGGCGATCGGTGGTAGCGGCGTCGAGCTTGGCGCCGATGGTCGCGCGCATGGTACGCGCGCGGCGCCACATGTAGACGGTCATCGAGGCGACCATGATGGCGGCTGCGGCGGCGAGCACGCCTTCCCATAGCGGTTTGTTATCGGCTTGCGCGAAAAACAGGCTGGCGACGAAACTGGCAACGACGGCGAGGCCCGTTCCCCAGTAGAGCGCGGGAAGCAGCGCTGCGCGCCCGGTCTGACGCAGGATGCCGGCGGTAATCGCGACGATCAGGAAGGCCTCGATGCCCTCGCGCATGGTGATGACCAGTATCTGAAGCATGGGCGCTCTCCGGCCGCAAACAGAAATGAGAATGGTTCGCATTATAGATCACTTTATATTGCGTATGCAAGACCCCGTCGGGGGCACCCCTTCTCCCGCGAAGAAAGGAAACCGGCACGCAGCGCAGCCCAAAGCAGTAACAATTACAAGGAACTGCGACGTCAGCCGGCGCATTCTTCCGCTTGTAACGGAACGCGTGTTCGGGCTCCCGCACGTTGCGCACGGCCCCCCGTTGAGAACGCTGGATTCAGGACCCATTTACCTCGCTGGGCACCGATCTTGCGTGATGCGCGCGCAGGGCGCACATCCATATCGGGGTCTGGATCGTGCCATCATCGCGTAGGTTCGTCGATGAATGCGACCGCGTCGCCCCAACACGGCGGCTCGATCGTAAGCTTTCCGCCCTCGCGCACGACTCCCCTGCAACGCATCCCATCGGAGTGCCTGCGGTTCGCAGCTAACAAAACCTTTTCCACCACTCGGCAAGCCGAATTTTCCTCTTTCCCCCGATTAGGACCATGCCATGCCCGCCATAGCAGCCCGCCTGCATCGCATCGACGAACGCGTTACCCGCGATGGCGTTGCGTTGTTCCATCGGCTCGACCTCGACCTGCCCGACGAGCGCGCGGCGCTGCTCGAGGGATTGTTCGCGACTCCGGCCCGCATCGCGCCGAAGTACTTCTACGACGCCCTCGGCTGCGCGCTGTTCGAGGCGATCTGTGCACTGCCCGAGTACTACCCGACGCGCACCGAACGCGCGATCCTGCTTCAGCATCGCGACGAGATCGCCCGCATCGCCGGCAGGCGCAAGCAGTTCGTCGACCTAGGCGCAGGCGATTGCGCTAAGGCTGCGCTGCTGCTGCCGGCATTGGCGCCGCGACGTTATGTCGCGGTCGATATCTCTGCGACCGCGATGGTGCCTGGGCTCTCTCGCCTGGCGCGCGAATTTGCCCAGACCTCGTTCGCGGGTGTGGTCACCGACTTTTCACGGGGCCTCGACATCGACGGGGCGATCGACGATGGCGGGACAACGTTCTTCTATCCCGGCTCCTCGATCGGCAACTTCGCGCCGGAGGAGGCGCTCGCGTTCCTGCGCGAGGTGCGCACGCGCTGCGGCCCCGGCAGCGGTCTTCTCATCGGTGTCGATACGAAAAAGCGGGTGGCGCGACTCGAATCCGCCTACGACGATGCGCTCGGCGTGACCGCGGCGTTCAACCGCAACATCCTTCGCCACGTCAACGCGGTCGCGGCATGCGATTTCGACCCGGCGGCGTTCGATCACGTCGCGTTCTACAACGTTTCGCTCGCGCGCATCGAGATGCATCTGCGGTCGCGCTCGACGCAGCACGTGCAGGTGGGCGATGCATTGCGCGAGTTCGCTGCCGGCGAGAGCATCCACACCGAGAGCTCGTACAAATACTCGACCGCGGAATTTACCGCGTTGCTGCGCGATGCTGGCTTCGACCAGGTAACCTGCTGGCAGGACGCGCACGGCGACTTCGCCGTGTACTACGCTGATTAGGAACGCGTCAGCGCGAGTGGGGCGAATCAGTGCGAGTGCCCGTCGATCACCTCGGCGAGGATCGTCGCCGCGCGCACGCACTGTTCGGCGCTCACGTCGAGATGGGTCACGGCGCGCACCGTGCGCGGGCCGAACGCGAAGAGAAGCACGCCGCGCTCCTTGGCGGCGGCCACCACCGCCGCGGCATCGGGCGCCTGATCGCGCAGGCGGAACACGACGATGTTGGTCTGCACGCTGGCGGCGTCGAGCACGACGCCGGGGCATTGAGCGAGGCGTAGCGCGATCGCGCGCGCGTTGGCGTGGTCGGCAGCGAGTCGCCCGAGGTGATGGTCGAGCGCGTAGAGCCCGGCCGCAGCGAGCACGCCCGCCTGGCGCATGGCGCCCCCCAGCATCCGGCGCTGCCTGACTGCGCCGGCGATCAGTTCCTTCGACGCCGCGAGCACCGATCCTGCCGGGGCGCCCAATCCCTTGGACAGTGCTACCGACACCACGTCGAATGGCTGCGCCAGCGTCGCCAGTTCGATTCCGGTGGCGATGCTTGCATTCCACAGGCGAGCCCCGTCCAGAAACGATGCGATGCCGCGCTCGCGGGCCGCCGCGCAGACGCGAACGATCTCGCTTTGCGCGACGATCACGCCGCCCGCGCGATTGTGCGTATTCTCGATTTCAACGAGTGTGGTCGGCGGGTAGATCACGTGCCCGCGCGGTTTGATCGCGGCGACGAGCTGCTCTGCGGTGAAGCTTCCGCCATCGCCGATCTCGCTGAACTGCACACCTGCGTTGGCGCCTCCGGCACCGGTCTCATGCCACACCGCGTGCGACTCTCGGCTGACGACGACGTCATCGCCCGGACGGGTGAGCAGGCGCAGCGCGACCTGATTGGCCATCGTGCCCGAAGGCACGAACATCGCGGCTTCCTTGCCGAGCGTCGCGGCGATGCGCTCCTGCAGGCGATTGACCGTCGGATCCTCGCCGTACTGGTCGTCGCCCACCGGTGCGGCGGCGATCGCCTCGCGCATCGCCCGCGTCGGCCGCGTCACCGTGTCGGAACGCAGGTCGATGGAATCCTGATTTGCGGCTGAAACCACGTTCGGCCTCCGAGATCATGTGAACTGCGCAGGGATGGAGCACGGACGCGGCGCATCTGGGTGCGCTCGCGGTCGGCGCCCATGGTAATCCAGGACTCCCCGCAGCGCGCGTCCCCGAAAGGAGATCGCGCAACCGCCGCGGGGGCGGCGCGGTTCAGATCAGCGAGAGCTGGCCCGCGGCTCGCTCGGGGAGGACGGCCGGCAGGGTTTGCGGCCGCGCGCTGAAGGTCGCCGCGGGAAGATCCTGGTGCGCCTGCGTCCCGTGCAGCCGGTAATTGCCCGCGCCGAAGATACCCAGCAGTCCGATGATGATCAGGTAGATCGCCACGATGTAATTGAGCAGCTTCGGCATGATGAGGATCAGGATGCCGGCGACCAGTGATACCAGCGGTCCGATGGCGAGCGTGATGTTCATGAAATTCCCCAAGAGGTTGGCGAGGGCCGCGTGTGCGGAGCAGCCTAAGGCGGCGTATTCCGTTGCTTGTAAGTCTTTCAAACCGACATGCGCCACTCGCGATCGAGCAAAAAGCAGACCATCGCAGCGACAACCGGCGAGCGTGGCGTCAGCGGTATGATGGGAACCCCGACAGCTACGAAGGCGACACGATGAGCTCAGCACATCCCTTGGCCGATCCGATACGAGCGCTGCTGTTCGCGTGCGCGGCGTGCCTCGCCGCGTGCGCGCAGCAGCCCATGGGTCCCAGCGCCATCAACGCGGTGCAAGCGCAAAGCATCGTCGACAACCCCGTTCGCACCGACCAGGACCGGCGCATGGACGCAAGCAGGCACCCGGTCGAGTTCCTGACCTTCACGCAGGTCGCCTCGGGCATGCGTGTGATGGACATGGCCAGCGGCGGCGGATACACCTCGCAACTGCTGGCGCTCGCGGTGGCGCCGAACGGCACGCTCTACGCGCAGGTGCAGCAGCCGGGCGCGACGCTCACCAAGCGCCTGGCCGATCATCCGCAGACCGACGTGGTGCTGGTGGTGCGCAAGTTCGACGATCCAATCCCCGAAGGCCTGGCGCCGCTCGATTTGGTGACGCTGGTGCTCAATTACCACGACATCAGCTACCTTCCGGTCGATCGCGCGAAAATGAATCAGCGAGTGTTCGCCGCGCTCAAGCCAGGTGGACATTTCGTGGTCGTCGATCATTCGGCCAAGGCGGGCACCGGCATCAGCGCGGGAAAGACGCTGCACCGCATCGACCAGGCGGTCGTGCTCGAGGAAGTGAAGCAGGCGGGCTTCGTGCTCGAGGCCGAGGGCGATTTCCTGCGCAACCCCGCTGACACCCGCGAGGAATCGTCCAACGAGCCCAAGGTGCCGACCGACAAGTTCGCGCTGCGCTTCGTCAAGCCGAAATAAGCAGCGGCCGGCTCTTTACGCAAGCTGACCTCGGCGACGCCGAACCAGCGCGCTGCGCCTGCTTGGCTCCGACGCGCGAGGCCCGCTCAGGCATCGCGTGCAAGGCGCACTCCGGTGAACTGCCAGCGCGCGGATGCCGGAAAGAAGTTCCGATAAGTCGCGCGCAAATGCGAGCGCGGTGTCGCGAACGAGCCGCCGCGCAGCACGAACTGATTGCACATGAATTTTCCGTTATATTCGCCCACAGCGCCGGCGGCAGGACGATACCCCGGATAAGGCGCGTACGCGCTTTGGGTCCACTCCCAGACGTCACCGTAGAGTTGGACCAGCGGCCTGCTCGTATCCCCGGGCGGGTGCGGCACCAGGGCTCGCTCCTCCTGGAGGTTGCCCTCGACGGCATGACCCGCAGCGGCCGTTTCCCACTCGGCCTCGGTAGGCAGACGAGCGCCGGCCCAGCGCGCGCAGGCGTCGGCTTCGTAAAGGCTGACGTGGCAGACGGGCGCCGCCAGATCGAGCGGTCGCAGGCCGCGTAACGTGAACTGTGCCCATGCGCCGCTCTCGCGCCTCCAATACAACGGCGCTTCGACGCGATGGGCATTGACCCAGTCCCATCCTTCGGAGAGCCAGAGCTCCGGCCGGCGATAGCCGTCGTCGGCCATGAACGCGAGGAATTCGCCGTTGTTCACCGGGCGACTAGCCAGCGCAAAGCTCTCGACATACACGCGATGACGGGGGGATTCGTTGTCGAACGCGAACGCGTCGCCGGCATGACCGACCTCGACGAGCGCCGCGGGCTGTTCCAGCCAGGTGAGGGCGGGCGCCTCGCGCGGCTCCGCACCGGAATTGGCAGCATAGCTGGGATGTTCCGGATGGTGCGAAAGCATGTGCAGCACGTCGGTGAGAATGAGCTCCTGGTGCTGCTGTTCGTGATGCGTGCCGAGCAGGATCAGCGCGCTTGTTTCCGGCACTTGCGCTGTCTCGTCCTGCAGCAGTTCGCGCAACGCGGCATCGACGTGCGCCCGGTAGGCGAGCACCTCGGTTCGCGACGGCCGCGACAGAAGGCCGCGCTGCGGCCGCGGATGCTTGCCTCCCACCGCGTTGTAGTATGAATTGAACAGGGTCCGAAAGGTCGGATCGAAAGTGCGGTATTCGACAAGGAGCGGCACGAGCACGAAGGTCTCGAAAAACCAGCTGGTGTGCGCGAGATGCCATTTCACGGGACTCGCATCGGGCATCGACTGGATCGCGCAATCCTCGTCGGAAAGCGGGTCGCTCAATGCGAGCGTGGTGGCGCGCACCTGCGTGTAGCGTTCGAGCAGGGACGAACCACCGATGGGTTGAGCTTGATTGGACGCGACTTGCTGCAGGTGGCGCGAAGGTTTCACGGCAGAGCCCCACGGTCGAGAGGTTAAACTACGAAAGTGCGTTGACCGCTTTCGGCGCGGCGTTGTTCCGCGCATCCGCAGGTCTTTGGCGGGTGCCGCTCATTCGACCTGCACGATGCCTGGTCCGGGATGGCAGCGGCCGATGATGCGCGCATAGACAAAATGCTCGCGCGCGAACACCGCGAGCACGTCGTCTGCGGCGTCGGGCGCACACGCGACCAGCAAGCCGCCGGACGTCTGCGGATCACAGAGCAGCGCGCGCTGCGCGGCATCGATGCCGTCGCCGCACCGCACGTCGTCGCCATAACTCGCCCAGTTGCGCGCTGAGGCACCGGTCACGAATCCACTGCGCGCCAGCGCGAGGGCGGACGGCAACATCGGAATGGCATCGACGTCGATATGCGCACCTACCCCGGAGCCGCGGCAGACCTCGAGCAGATGCCCGAGCAGGCCGAAACCGGTAACGTCGGTCAGCGCGTGCACGGTATCCATGGCGCCCAGCGCGATGCCTGGCGTGTTGAGCCGGGTGGCGCTCGCGAGCATGGTCGCGTAGTCGGAACTCGCGAGCGCCTGCTTTCTGAGCGCGGCGCTGTAGATTCCAACCCCCAGCGGCTTGCCGAGGATCAGCGCGTCGTCCGGACGCGCGCCGCTATTGCGCTTGATGCGCGCGGGATGCACGCGGCCGATCGCCGCCAGGCCGTAGATCGGCTCGACCGAGTCGATGGTATGTCCGCCGGCGACCGGGATGCCGGCGCGGGCGCACGCGGATTCGCCGCCCTCGAGAATCGCGCGAATGGTAGCGACCGGGAGGTGTTCGACCGGCATCGCGACCAGCGCCAGCGCGAACAACGGCGTCGCGCCCATCGCATACACATCGGACAGCGCATTGGTCGCGGCGATGCTTCCGAAGTCGCCGGGATCGTCCACGATCGGCATGAAAAAATCGGTGGTGGCGACGATCGCCTCGGTGTCGCTGAGCCGGTACACCGCGGCGTCGTCGGATGTTTCGGTGCCAACCAGCAGCGTGTCGGGCACCACGGCGCGCGCTGACCTGTGCAGAATCTCGCGCAGTGCTGCCGGTGCGATCTTGCAGCCGCAACCCCCGCCGTGACTGAATTGCGTCAGACGAAGCGGCATCGAGTTATCGGGTGCGTTCAAGGTTTCTTGCTCGAGCTGATTGTCACCAATTCTATCGCGAACCGCGTGCGCCGTTCGGACGGCGCCGGGTTGGCGAGATCGCGCTATGATGGCGCCCGAACTCGAATGAGCTTTCGAAGATGAGATCCTCATGACACTATCGCGGGAAACACGGGACCAGTTCAAGCACGCCAGCACGGCGACGCTTACCACGCAACTGTTCAAGCGCGGCCTGCGCAACGTTTTCCTGCAGGGTGTGCACTGCATGAGCCGGCGCGGAGAGAACATGGTCGGCGAAGCATTCACGCTGCGCTACATCCCGGCGCGGGAGGACCTCGACCACATCGGCGTGTTCGAGAATCCGGAGCATCCGCAGCGCAAAGCGATCGAAGTGATCCCGTCGGGACGTGTGCTGGTGATGGATTGCCGGCGCGATGCGCGCGCGGCATCCGGCGGCAGCATTCTGCTCAAGCGCCTCGAGGTGCGCGGTGTCGCGGGTGTGGTGACCGATGGCGGCTTGCGCGACAGCGAGGCGATCGCGTCGATGGCGTTCCCGGTGTACGGCGCGTGCGCGAGCGCGCCGCTCAACCTCGCGATCCATCACGCGGTCGATCTCGACGTGCCTATCGCTTGCGGCGGCGTAGCCGTGTTTCCGGGCGATGTGGTCGTCGGCGACGGGGAGGGCGTGGTGATCGTGCCCGCGCATCTGGCGGCGGAGATCGCGCGCGATGCGTCGGAGCAGGAGATCCTCGAGGAATTCGTGCTCGAGGAGATCGCCGGAGGTCGCGCGCTGCCGGGCACCTACCCGGCCAACGCCGAGACCATGCAGCGCTATCGAGCGTGGCGCGCGCGTCGCGACGCGAAAAAATGAATCATCCTGGAGGAGCAATCATGGGCATTGCGAAATCATCGGCATCGATCGCGGCATTGTGCAGACGCTTCGACGGCATCGTCATCTGCGCCGCAGCGATGCTCGCATTCGCGAACGGGGCAAGCGCCGAGGTGAGCGAGCTGCGCATCACCAAGCAGCCGTCGATCATCTATCTGCCGCTGGTGGTGATGGAGCAGAACAAGCTCCTCGAAAAGCACGCCAAGGCGATGGGGATGCCCGAGCTCACCGGCAAGTGGATCACTTTCAACAGCGGCGGCGCCGCGACCGACGCGCTGCTGTCCGGCAGCGTCGATCTCGTCACCAGCGGTGTGTCGAATCTGCTGCTGCTGTGGGAGCGCACCAAGGGCGAAGTGAACGGCGTGACCAGCGTCGGCGGCCTGCCGATGCTTCTGGTGACGCGCGATCCGAACGTGAAAACACTCAAGGATTTCACCGACAAGGATAAGATCGCGGTGCCCACGATCAAGGTGTCGAGCCAGGCGATGGTGCTTAAAATGGCGCTCGAAAAAATGTATGGGGCATCGGCGCGCGATTCGCTCGACGCCATGACGGTGCAGCTTGGGCACCCGGACGCGATGATCGCGGTGGTGGGCGGCAGCAGCGAGGTGAACAGCCATTTCTCGGCGCCGCCATACCAGGCGACCGAGCTCAAGACCCCGGGCGTCCATCTGGTGCTCGATTCGAGCGACGTTTTCGGTGGACCGGCGAGCAACGCGGTCGTGTTCGGCGCCAAGAAGTTCTACCAGGCGAATCCGAAGACGATCGCCGCGTTCATCGCGGGGCTTGAGGAGGCCAACCAGTTGATCGCGCGCGATCCTGGGGCCGCGGCGAAGATCTATCTCGACGCGACCAAGGAGAAGTACAGCGTGGAGGAGGTGGTCGCGATGATCAAGGCGCCCAACGTGGTTTATTCGACGACGCCGAATGCGACCATGGTTTTTGCCGATTTCATGGTAAAGACCGGGCTGATCAAGACTCGGCCCGTGAGCTGGAAAGAATTCTTTTTCCCTGTCGTCCACAATTTGCCGGGAACTTGAGCGGCAAAAGGCGATCTGTTGTTGCGAAGTCACATCGTAATCGCTGCATCTAGTAACTGAAAGCTAAGGGCTTTTCACCTCACTGCCACAGGCGTAGTATCGGCGCCATTCGCGTGATGCAAATGGCCGGCGGCACGGGGCACGCTAACAGGGAAAACCGCGCCCGAACGAACAATACGACCCGGTGCATCCGTAATCGAGGAGATGTATTGAATCCGACGGATATATCGGTACCCGAATATTTTCACAAAGTCGTCGATTGCCAGTGGGCGTGCCCCGCCCATACGCCTGTCCCCGAATACATCCGGATGATCGCGGCCGGTCGCTACAGCGACGCGTACATGGTCAACTGGCAGTCCAACGTCTTCCCGGGAATCCTTGGCCGTACCTGTGATCGTCCCTGTGAGCCGGCGTGTCGCCGCGGCCGCGTCGAGGACGGTGAAAATCGCGTGGGTGCGAGCAAGCCCGAGCCGGTCGCAATCTGCCGGCTCAAGCGCGTCGCTGCGGACTACAAGGACGACATCCGCGGGCTGTTGCCCAAGCGCGCGCCGCGCAACGGCAAGCGCGTTGCGCTGGTTGGCGCCGGCCCGGCATCGCTGACGGTGGCGCGCGATCTGGCGCCGCTGGGCTACGAATGCGTGGTCTACGATGGCGATGCGCGCGCCGGCGGCATGATCCGCAGCCAGATCCCCAAGTTTCGCTTGCCCGAATCGGTGATCGACGAGGAGGTCGGGTACGTGCTCGACATCGGCGTCGAATTTCGCGGCGGCACGCGCATCGACAGTCTGAAGGCGCTGCTCGCAGAGGGGCACAACGGCGGTGGCGCCAAGAAGTTCGATGCGGTGTTCATCGGCAGCGGCGCACCCCGCGGACGCGATCTCGATCTGCCCGGCCGCAAGGAAGCGGCGAAGAACATCCACATCGGCATCGACTGGCTTTCCAGCGTCTCGTTCGGGCACGTCGACCGCATCGGCAAGCGCGTCATCGTGCTCGGCGGCGGCAATACCGCGATGGATTGCTGCCGCAGCTCGCGCCGCCTGGGCGGTGACGACGTGAAGGTCATCGTGCGCTCGGGATTCGACGAGATGAAGGCGTCGCCGTGGGAGAAGGAAGACGCCATGCACGAGGGCATTCCCATCATCAATTTCCACGTGCCCAAGGCGTTCATCCACGAGAACGGCCGGTTGACCGGGATGAGCTTCGAGAAGGTGCAGGCCGAGTACGACGCCAAGGGGAAGCGCCGCCTGGTACCGACCGGCGAGCCCGACGTCCGCTTCGAGTGCGACGATGTTCTGATCGCCGTAGGGCAGGAGAACGCGTTCCCATGGATCGAGCGCGATTGCGGCATCGAATTCGACGCGCACGGGCTGCCGGTGCTCGATCCGGTGACGTTCCGCTCTACACTGCCGACCGTGTTTTTCGGCGGCGACGCCGCGTTCGGCCCGAAGAACATCATCTGGTCGGTCGCGCACGGTCACGAAGCGGCGATTTCGATCGACCTCTACTGCCAGGGCAAGGAGCTGTCGAAGCGGCCGCCGCCGATGGTCAACCTCGCTTCGCAGAAAATGGGCATCCACGAGTGGAGCTACGACAACGGCGTGTCCAACGACGCGCGCTTCAAGGTGCCGCTGAAGGACGTATCGATCGCGCTCAAGAACATCAAGGTCGAGGTGGAGCTGGGCTTCGATCCGGCCAAGGCCTTCGCCGAGGCGCAGCGCTGCCTCAACTGCGACGTGCAGACAGTGTTCGCGCCGAAGCTGTGCATCGAGTGCGACGCCTGCGTCGACATCTGCCCGATGGACTGCATCACCTTCACCGCCAACGGTGAGGAAACCAAGCTGCGCACGCGACTCAACGCGCCGGCGCGCAACCTCACGCAGGATCTTTATGTCGCCGACGGCCTCAAGACCGGCCGCATCATGGCCAAGGATGAGGACGTGTGCCTGCATTGCGGTCTGTGCGCGGAACGCTGTCCGACCGGCGCGTGGGACATGCAGAAATTCCTGCTCGAGCCCGCGCAGGCGTGCGATCGCGGTCGCCGCGACCGTCACGCGCCGTCGGCGCCGGGACCGGCCAAGCGGGTGGCATCATGAAAACGTCGGTCGCGCCGATCGAGCGCATCAACGATTTCGTCGTCAAGTTCGCCAACGTCAACGGTTCTGGCTCGGCGTCGGCGAACCTGCTGTTCGCCAAGGCGATCCTGCGCATGGGGATCCCGGTTGCGCCGCGCAACATCTTTCCGTCCAACATCCAGGGCCTCCCGACGTGGTTTGAGGTGCGCGTGAGCGAGAAGGGCTGGCGCGCGCGTCGCGGCGGTGTCGACCTCATGGTGGCGATGAATCCGCAGACGTGGGATCAGGATCTCAAGGAGATCGAGCCGGGCGGCTACCTGTTCTACGACTCGACCAAGCCGCTGCCACAGGCCAAGTTCCGCGACGACATCACCGTCATCGGGATGCCGCTTACCGAGATCTGCAACCGGCAGTACAGCGATCCGCGGCAGCGCCAGCTGTTCAAGAACATCGTCTACGTGGGGGCGCTTTCGGCGCTCCTCGAGATCGAACCCGAGGTCATCGCCGAGCTCATCGGCGAGCAGTACAAGGGCAAGGAGGCGCTGCTAAAGCCCAACGTGCAGGCGATGCACATGGGGCGCTCGTATGCGCAGAACAGCCTCGACTATCCGCTCGGCATACGCGTTCGCCGCGGCAACGCCGTCGGCGAGCGCATTTTCATCGAAGGCAACAGCGCCGCGGCGCTGGGCTGCGTCTACGGCGGCGCGACGGTGGCCGCCTGGTACCCGATCACGCCTTCGTCGTCGCTGGCTGAGGCCTTCACACGGCATTGCAAGAAGTTTCGCACCGATGCCGCAACCGGGAAGGCGCGCTATGCGATCGTGCAGGCCGAGGACGAGCTTGCGTCAATAGGCATGGTGATCGGCGCCGCGTGGAACGGCGCGCGCGCGTTCACATGTACGTCCGGTCCCGGCATCTCGCTCATGCAGGAATTCATCGGGCTCGCGTATTTCGCCGAGATTCCCGCTGTGCTGTTCGACGTGCAGCGCGGCAGCCCATCGACAGGCATGCCGACGCGCACGCAGCAGGCGGACATGCTTTCGTGCGCATACGCGTCGCACGGTGACACCAAGCACGTGATGCTTATGCCGGAGGATCCGAAGGAGGCCTTCGAATTTGCCGCGCTGTCGTTCGACCTCGCCGATCGCCTGCAGACGCCGGTGTTCGTCATGCTCGACCTCGACATCGGCATGCAGGACTGGCTTTGCGAGCCGCTGACCTGGGACGATGCGCGCCGACACGACCGCGGCAAGGTCATGACCTACGAGCAGCTCGAAGCCGGCAAGGACTTCGGACGCTATCTCGACGTCGACGGCGACGGGATTCCCTATCGCACCTATCCCGGTACGCACCCGCACCGGGGCTCGTATTTCACTCGGGGAACGACCAAGGACCGCTACGCACGCTATACCGAGGACGGCGCGACCTACGTCGACAACATGCAGCGCCTGCTGCGCAAGTTCGAGACGGCCAAGCAGATCCTGCCGATGCCTGTTCGCCGCCCCGCGTCGACGCCAACCCGCGTCGGCGCCATCTACTATGGGTCGACGTCGCCGGCGATGGATGAGACATTGTCGCTGCTGGGCGCACAAGGCATCGCGCTCGACACGCTGCGCGTGCGAGCCTTTCCATTTCACGACGACGTCGCCGATTTCGTCGATGCCCACGACCACGTGTTCGTCGTGGAGCAGAATCGCGATGCGCAGCTGCGGTGCCTCATCGTCAATGAGCTCGCCGCGAATCCCGCCAAGCTCATCCCGGTGCTGCACTACGACGGCACGCCGATCACCGCGCGTTTCATCGCCGGAGAGATCGGCACCAAGCTCGCCATGTTCAACGTGACGCCATTGCGCAAGGCCGCCTCATGACTTACCTCGCCAAGCCGCGCCTGCATCACCCGGAATTGCCGCGCAACGCGCTGGGCTACACGCATCGCGATTACGAAGGCAGCGTCTCGACGCTGTGCGCCGGCTGCGGACACGACTCGATCTCGAGCGCGATCATTCAGGCGTTCTTCGAGCTCGACATCGCGCCGCATCGCGTCGCCAAGCTCTCCGGGATCGGCTGCTCGTCGAAGACGCCGACGTATTTCCTCGGCAGCTCGCACGGGTTCAACAGCGTGCACGGGCGCATGCCTTCGGTGCTGACTGGCGCCAATCTCGCCAATCGCGAGCTCATCTACCTTGGCGTGAGCGGCGACGGCGACTCGGCTTCGATCGGCCTGGGACAGTTCGCGCATGCCATGCGCCGCGCCGTGAACATGGTCTACATCGTCGAGAACAACGGAGTGTACGGGCTCACCAAGGGGCAGTTCTCGGCGACGGCGGACCGTGGCTCGAAGAGCAAGCGCGGTGTCATCAACAGCGACGAGCCGATCGACATGGTCATGCTGGCGCTGCAGCTGGGCGCGAGCTTCGTCGCACGCAGCTTTTCCGGCGACAAGACGCAGCTCGTCCCGCTGATCAAGTCGGCGGTAAGCCATCAGGGCGCCGCGTTCATCGACGTGATCAGCCCCTGTGTCGCGTTCAACAACCACGCCGGCTCGACCAAGAGCTACGACTTCGTCCGCGAGCACAACACCGCGGTGAATTTCCTCGACTTCATGCCGATGAAGGATGAGATCACCGCCGACTATGCTCCGGGTTCGCTGCAGGAAGTGCGCCAGCACGACGGATCGTTGCTGCGGCTGCGCAAGTTGCACGCGGAATATGACCCGACCGACCGCATCGGCGCGATGAACCATCTGCAGGAGCGCCACGCTGAAGGCGAGATCGTGACTGGACTGCTCTACGTGCATCCGGAAGCCACCGATCTGCACGCTTCGCTGAACACGGTGGACGCGGCGCTGGGCGGACTCCGGGAAACCGAGCTGGTCCCGGGAGCTGCCGCGCTGGAGCGCTTCAACGCGACGCTGCGCTAGCGTCTGATCCTCGGCACGGCGCGCCGTACAAGGCGCCCCGCGGCCGCGCTACAATCGCCGAATGCGCATCTTCTGGCGAATCCTCATCGCTGTCGGCGGCCTTCTGCTGCTGCTGCTGGGTGCGGTTTGGATCGCGGTCCACACCATCGATTTCAAGAGCCTGATCGGACCGATACAGGCGCGCGTCAGGGACGCGACTGGACGCGAGCTTCGGGTCGACGGCAACGTCGATCTCAAGCTCTCGCTGGAACCGAAGGTGGTGATCGAGGGCGTCTCGCTCGCCAATGCGCCGTGGGGCAAGGCCCCGCAGATGATCACCGCCAGACGCGTCGAGGCGCAGGTCGCGCTGCTGCCGCTCCTGCATCGCGATTTTCAGGTGCGCAGCTTCACGCTCGTCGAACCGGTGATCGCACTGGAAACCGACGCCAAGGGCAACGGCAACTGGCAATTTTCCAACGCGGCGCCAGGCGCAGCGTCCCCGCCGGGCGGCGCGATGGCGGTCGGCGGCCTGTTCGTCGGCGACCTCTCGATTCAGAACGGTACGCTGACCTACCGTGACGGCGAGACTGGAAAGCTCACCACGGTCACCATCGCCGAGCTCTCGCTCAATGCACGCGACCCTGGCTCGGCCGTGAGCGCGCGCTTTCGCGGCAGCGTCGACGATATCGCTGTCGCGCTCGAAGGCGACCTCGGGCCGCTGACCTCGCTCGCGCAGCGACGCTGGCCCTATCCGGTCGCGCTCAAGGGACAGATCAACGGCCAGCAGGCGTCGGTGAAGACGCAGGTCAAGGTTCAGGAGCAGACTGTGAACCTCGATCCGCTGGAAGTCGGAGTCGGCAAGGATACCCTCGCGGGTGAGCTCAGCGTCGTCACCGGACAGGCGCGTCCGAGGGTTGCATTCAAGCTCGCCGCACCGACGCTGGCGCTGAACGCGATCGCCATCCCTGTCGGCAGCGCGGCTGCCAAGGCGCCGTCGGCGGCAGCGAAATCGCGATTCATCTTCAGCGAAGCCCCTCTCCATGTCGACATGTTGAGAGCGGTCGACGCCGACGGCGATCTCGCGGTCGATGCGCTGCAGCTGCCGGATGGACGCAGGCTCGATCACGTCAAACTCCAATTCAAGCTGCAAAACGGCGTGCTCGATGCGCCGGTGGTGCAGGCCGTGCTGTTTGGCGGCACCGTCGTCGCGCATGTGAAGCTCGACGCCAATCGCGAAAAGGACGCGGCGCTGAACCTGCATCTCGACGCGAAAGGACTCGATCTGGGCGTCATCCTCGCGCAGGCCGGCATCAAGCGTGAAGTTCGCGGCGGTAAGACATCGCTGAACGTGGACGTCGCATCGCACGGCAATTCACTACATCAGTGGGCGGGCAGCGCCAACGGCAACGTGCTTGCCATAGTGGGGCCCGCGTCGCTGGGCCATCCGGGGACCAGCGACGCAGCGTTGAACAAGCTCGCCGATGCGGTCAACCCGTTTCGCAACGTCGATGCGACCACCGAGGTGGCCTGCGCCGTCATCCGTCTTCAGCTTGCGAACGGTGTCGCGCGGGTCGACCGCAGCATCGCGTTCGAGACCAACAAGATCGGCGCCACCGCGAGCGGCTCGCTGGATTTCGGGAGCGAAACGCTGGATCTGTCGATCAAGCCGCAGGTCCGCAAGGGCATCTCGCTCAACATCGACCAGTTCGCATCGCTGGTGCATTTCCGCGGACCGTTCAGCGCGCCGGCGGTGGGCGTCGATGCGAAAGCTTCCGCGGAGACTGCGGCCACGCTTGGCGCGGCAATCGCCACCGGCGGCACGTCGCTGCTTGGACAGGTATTGCTCAAGAGCGCGACCGCGGATTCGGCGGCACCATGCCAGATCGCCCTGGGACACGCCGGTGCGCCGTCGACGTCGAGCGCTCGCGCACCTGTATCCGACAAGTCGTCTCTTCCTGCCACGGACCTCAGCAAGGCGCTTGGCGGACTTTTTCGCCGGTAGGCGCTTCGCTGCGCGAGACCTCCGGTTTGATCTGGGTCATGCCGCGGTGGCGACTTTGGCGGGTAAGATAGCGCTGCCTTTTGTGGCGTTCACCTCGTGCGCGTTCGTTTACAGTCCGCTGCGGTCCTGACGATCTCGGCCTTTCTCTTCGGCCAGATCGTCGCGGTTGCGCATGCCTGCCCGTCGATGGGGTCGCGCGCCGGTCCGGCGAAGCAAGTCGCAATGGCTGATCCGATGCCCGCCGACTGCGCCGGGATGGCGCTCATGCCGGATCCCGCATCTGACGCGAATGCGTGCGAAGCGCATTGCATTGCCGACCAGCAAATCGACACTCATCTCGTCGCCTGCGTCGCGCCGCTTGCTCCGCAGGTGGCATTGACGATTCGCGCTGTCGTTCCTGACTTACCCGACGCGTGGGAGGGGATCTGGTTATCCTCCCTGGGTGGTGCCCCGCCTCTGTCGCTCCTCTTCCGTCACTTCCTGATCTGATCTCTGCCTCGCAATAGGTCCGGCGCACGTGGTGTGCGCCCGGTTCGATTGACGTGTGCGCGGAGGTCGTATGCAGGATTCTTGGGCTTTACGGGTCGCGCTGAGTGGCGCGGCAACGTGGATTGTGTTCGCAGCAACTTCTCTGTCACCGCTGGCGGCCCTCGCCGCCGATGAGCCGTTGACGCTCTCCGAGACGACACGCATCGCGGTGCAGCATTCGCCCCAACTCGAGTCGCAGCGTGCGCTTGTCAGCGCCGCAGAAGCGGGGGCCGTCGCCGCGGGAGAGCTGCCCGACCCGAAAGCCGTCATCGGCGTCGAAAATCTGCCGACCAACGGCCCCGACGCGTGGAGCGTGAGCCGCGATTTCATGACCCAACGCACCATCGGGGTCATGCAAGACATACCAGGCGCGGGCAAGCGCGCTCTGCGCGCCCAACGAGCCGAAAACGAATCGGCTCGAGAGACGGCGACGCTGATGGTCCAGCAACTCGTCGTCCAGCGCGATGCGGCGCTCTCGTGGATTTCTCGCTGGTACGCGGAGGCCGCGCTGCGGCTCATCAACCAGTTGCTGGGCGAGGCACGGCTTTCCGCCGAAACCGCCGCTGCTGCCTATCGCGGCGGCAGGGGGGCACAGGTGGATATGCTGGCAACGCGCATTGCCGTGGTCGAGCTCGAGAACAGGCGGACCGATGCAGCCGCGCAACTGCGCCGCGCGACGATCGCCCTCTCGCGCTACGTTGGCGTCAGCGCGGAGCGGCCGCTAGGCGCGCTCCCTGCAATGATCGCGCTGCCGCATTCGCTGACCCATTTGACCACCGACGTCGACACGCATCCTGAACTTCGATTGCTCGCGCAGCAGGAGGCAATCGCGTCGACGGACGTCGAGCTCGCGCGCGCGGCGAAGCACCCGGATTGGAACATAGGCGTCTCCTATGGCATTCGCGGCTCGGCGTATTCGAACATGGTGACCGTGCTCGTGTCGATCGATCTGCCTCTGTTTCCCGATCGCCGCCAGGACGCCCAGCAATTGGCGAAACTGAAGCAACTGGACAGCGTCCGCGCCCAGCGCGAGGAGATGCGGCGCCAGCACGTCGCCGAGATCACGGCGATGGTGTCGGAGTGGGAGGCGAGCCGTGCGCAGGCGGTGCGCATTGCGAACGAGCTTGTGCCGATCGCTGCGCAGCGTATCGACGCAGCGCTGGCGGCCTACCGCGGCGGAACCGGATCGCTGGCGGCGGTGATCGACGCTCGACGGGCAGCCATCGAATCTCGATTGGCGCAACTGGAGCAGGAGAAGGCGGCGGCGAAGAACTGGGTGCAGTTGCAGTTCATCATGCCGAGCGAGGAGCAGTCATGAACGCAAAAGTGGCGATGATCATTCTTGCGGCGCTCGCCGCGGGAGGCCTCGCGGGCTATTGGCTGGCGGGCACGCGAGCGACAGTATCAGGACCCGTGGGTTCGACTGTGGAACGGCCGCCGGCTCAGCCCCAGATTGGCGAGCGAAAGGTTCTTTATTGGCATGATCCAATGAAACCGGACGTCAAATTCGACAAGCCGGGCAAGTCGCCCTTCATGGACATGCAGCTCGTGCCCGTCTACGCCGAGGAGAGTCGCGACGCGGCGACCACCGTGCCCCAATCCCGACTTACGCAGAGTCTCGGCATCCGGACCGCAGAGGTCGTGCGCGGTGCGCTGGATCTGACGTTCAATGTGACCGGCGCCATCGCCGTCGACGAGCGCTCCCTGGTCACGGTGCAGACGCGCGTCAATGGCGTGATCGAACAGCTCTACGTCCGGGCGCAGTACGATCCTGTTGCGCGCGGGACACCGCTGGCTGCGATCTACTCACCAGATTGGCTGGCGGCCGAAGAAGAGTATTTGGCGCTCAAGCGTAGCGCCACAGCGGACGCGGCTCTCGCTGATGCTGCGAGACAGCGCTTAACGCAGCTGGGGCTGCCCGACGCACAGATTCGCCAAATCGAGCGGGAAGGCAAACCCAATCCGCGCGTCATCCTCCTGGCACCGGAATCGGGTCTCGTGTGGGAGATCGGCGCGCGCGAAGGCGCCGCGGTAGGTCCCGGCGTTACCATTTTTCGCATCGCCAACTTGGGCAGTGTATGGGTCAATGCCGAGATCCCTGAGGCACAGGCAGCTCTGGTCAACATCGGCGCCCCGGTCGAGGTCCGCACGAGCGCTTTCCCGGACCGCGTGCTGAAGGGCGCAGTGGCGGCGATTTTGCCCGACGTGAACACGCAGACCCGAACGCTGAAGGCGCGCGTCGTCGTCGCTAACCCCGGCGGACTGCTAAAACCGGGCATGTTCGCGAATCTGATATTCCGTACGGGTGGTCCACACGCGCGTGAAGTGCTGCTGGTCCCCAATGAGGCCGTGATCCGCACGGGAAGGCGCAGCGTCATCATTGTTGCGGGCGCGGATGGCGCATTGCGTCCGGTGGAGATCGAGGTCGGGCGCGAGTCAGGCGACCGTACCGAGATCCGCAGCGGGCTCGAGGCCGGTCAGAAAGTCGTGGTATCGGGGCAGTTCCTGATCGACTCCGAAGCGAGTCTCAAGTCCGCGCTTGGCCGCATGACGGATCCTGAGAATCCGCCATCGCCGGCGAACGCGACCGCGACGCCGAGCGTGCCGATCGACAAGGCGATGGGACCGAAGATGGACGTTAAGCCATGATCGCGCTGCTTATCCGCTGGTCGATCGCGAATCGCGTCGTGGTGCTGCTGGCGAGCGTGCTGCTGGCCGCCGTGGGTCTCTGGGCGGTACGGACGACGCCCATCGATGCGATTCCCGACCTTTCCGACGTCCAGGTCATCGTGCGCACCGCCTTCCCAGGCCAGGCACCGCAGATCGTCGAGGACCAGGTCACCTATCCGATCACGACGACCATGATGTCGGTGCCGGGTGCGAAATCCGTGCGCGGTTATTCCTTTTTCGGCGACTCGTTCGTGTACGTGCTGTTCGAGGACGGCACCGACCTTTACTGGGCGCGCTCGCGGGTGCTCGAATACCTCAACCAGGTGCAGGGACGTTTGCCTGCTGGGGCCAAGGCTGCACTGGGGCCGGACGCGACCGGTGTCGGCTGGGTCTACGAGTACGCGCTCGTCGACCACAGCGGCGCGCACGACCTGGGTCAGCTCCGCGCGCTGCAGGACTGGTTCCTGAAGTATGAACTCAAGTCTGTGCCGAACGTCGCCGAAGTCGCGACGGTCGGCGGGATGGTGCGCCAATACCAGGTGGTCGTCGATCCCGATCGCCTGCGCGCATTCGGTCTGCCGATCTCGCGGGTGGTCGAGGCGATCCGCAGTGCCAACCAGGCAACTGGCGGATCGGTGCTGGAGCTTGGCGAAGCCGAGTACATGGTCCGTGCCAACGCATACCTGGAGTCGCTCGACGATTTCCGCAACATCGCGCTGAACGTCAATGACGCCGGCACGCCTGTGCAACTCAAGGACGTCGCCCGGATCCAGGTCGGACCCGAGATGCGGCGCGGCATCGCCGAGCTCGATGGCGAAGGCGAGGTAGTCGGTGGGGTGATTGTGATGCGGTCCGGCAAGAACGCGCTGGAAACGATCGCCGCGGTAAAAGCGAAAATCGATGCCCTCAAGCCGGGCCTGCCCTCCGGCGTGGAAATCGTGCCGACCTACGACCGATCCGCATTGATCCTTCGCGCAGTCGACAATCTGCGCGACAAATTGGTCGAAGAGTTCATCGTCGTCGCCGTCGTGTGCCTGGTGTTTCTTCTGCATCTGCGTTCGAGTCTCGTCGCCGTCGTGACGCTGCCGCTCGGCATCCTGTCCGCGTTCATCGTGATGCGCTGGCAGGGCATCAACGCCAACATCATGTCGCTTGGTGGCATCGCGATCGCCATCGGTGCGATGGTCGATGCCGCGATCGTGATGATCGAGAATGCACACAAGCACCTGGAAGCGTGGCGCCGCGGACACCGATCCGCGGCACGTGACGCGCCACCGTCGGAAGCTGAACGTTGGCGGATCATCAGCGACGCGGCCGTGGAAGTCGGCCCCGCATTGTTCGTAAGCCTGTTCGTCATCACGCTGTCGTTCGTGCCGGTGTTCGCACTGGAAGCACAGGAAGGACGCTTGTTCGCTCCGCTGGCGTTCACCAAGACCTATGCAATGGCGGCGGCCGCTGGCCTGTCGGTAACGCTCGTACCTGTGTTGATGGGTTACCTCATTCGGGGTCGCATTCCCGACGAGCGGCAGAATCCACTGAGTCGCGTACTGATCGCGATCTACCGCCCGCTGCTCGCGCGTGCGCTAGACCACCCCAAGACAACGCTCATGGTCGCTGTCCTGCTTCTCGCGGCGAGCGCGTGGCCCGCAACGCGACTTGGCGGCGAATTCATTCCGCCGCTGGACGAGGG
>Ga0207700_10000276_pt1 | contig 30625 bp, 17 predicted proteins | sample LARL82metaG_FD_184348 | JGI IMG/M metagenome (GOLD analysis project Ga0207700, IMG submission 184348) | Corn, switchgrass and miscanthus rhizosphere microbial communities from Kellogg Biological Station, Michigan, USA - LAR L8-2 metaG... | ecosystem: Host-associated > Plants > Roots >...
GAAATTAAGGGGAAAGTGAAACAATTGCACTTAGACTCGGGTCGCTAGGGGAATGAATTTTGAAGAGTCAGCCGCGCAGCGGCGAAACAATGCAGTCCACGGTGCAAGCCGTGGGAGGACGATGGAGAATGAGTAAGCCCCGAAGGGGCAAAAGAGACTGGCCGATACAGACTCGGTTCGGACGTCTTCGCAACCGAGCCGCTACATGAATCCGCATCAACGCGATGCACTAACTCAACCGCTTTACACCCGGCGAACCCGGCCGAACGATCACCTTCCACTCAAAATCGCGGCTCTTTCCTTCGCCCGTTACCACAACCTTTTCCACCGCCAATTCGCCCTCGACCAGCTCAACGCGCAAAACACCCGGTTCTAATGAAATCGTTCCAAACCCTGAATGACTCGAAAAAAACGTCTTGAACGGCCGATGCTTAAGCTTCGGTCCCAACCATAACGTCTTCTCCACGGCGGAATACCGGAATCCCGACAATGCCCCGAGCAACGCATAACTCGACATTGCCCGCGCATAATAATTACCGCATTCGTATTCGTTCCAGGGATTCCGCGCTCGTCCATCATAACGGCTGCGGAGCGCCTTCACGATCGTGAGCCCTTCATTCACAAATCCTTCAGCCATCAGATGTGAAGCGACCTGATATTCAATCCCGGTCCACACTTCGTCCGAGTACACGAACGGCAATGTCGGCTTGTTTCCGCGTGGCCAACTGCACAACAGCAACCCAGGCTCGTGTCCCATCGCATATCCGGGACGCTGCGCATTCGCATGCTGACTCAGGTCAGTCTTGAAGTTGTGCTGAAAAATCGAATGCAGAGTGCTTCTGACATTCGCCTGCGAGAGTGGCGTCTCAATCCCGTAAATCGTTGCCATCCACGCGCCAATCACTCCGTCAGAAAGACAGCCAGTCGCGTACTGATACTTCGGTCCCTCACGCTTTAGCAATCTCTGCATCTCGCTGCTGTTCTCATCGACGGCCGCGACGAGTTTTGCGAAGGATTGATCACGCAGGTCCGCATACTCCACTTTCTGCTGATAGTATTCGCCGTTGAACAGCTGCTCATCCAGAAACCGAACACACTTCTTGCCTAACTCCTCATAGAAGCCTGCATCGTCCGAATGAGCGGTCGCGCGCGCCATCTGAGCCAATGCCGACAGCGCTCCCAGATAGATAGTCGTGCACATTCCATCGGGTCCCCAGAATTCGATGTCATACGTGTTGTGATGCGGCTCGAACACCCCGCCGCGATGGTCCGAATCCCACGTCCGAATGCAGTAGTCCAGACTGCGCTTCGCCAGCGGATACATCTTCTTCAGCCATTCCGCGTCGCCGGAGATCTGCCACTCGCGAAACACTTTCATGATTCCGCCAAGCTGTCCGTCGGAAGCGGCATGGAAGTCGTGTTTCACTTCGCCTTCGGGAAGAGCCGCTCGGAACGTGACATGTCCGTCACCATTCATCGATCGGACTAGTTCGAGTTCCCTCAGCGTGCGCTCAAGCTTTGGAAACAGGTGCGGAAAGGCTTGCGCATAATTCCATACGTGCGTGCACGAACCGTGACAGCATCCGGCGTCGGGGAAACAGCCTTCCCATCCCCAAATGTCGCCGTTCTCGACGCGCAATACAGTCGGCGATTTCAGGATCGCCAGGTTCGCTGATATCGCATCGAGCACATAAGGGGGCAAAGTCGACGAGAACAACGCATCCTTGAACTTCTGCGTGCGCGCTCTGAGCTCGGTGTAATTCTGCTCGATATACAACGCAACTTCACTCGCGTCTTTCCACTCCGATGCATAGAACGGACGCCACAACGGACCGTCGTTGGCATTCCGACAACCGGCTTCTCCCTGTTTTTGTGCTTCACTCGTTTCGCGAACTCCACCAACCTGCAGATAACAATTCGGAAAGTGCCATGCGATCACAAGCGGAAAACGACGTGACTCACCTGCAGACAATTTCCCTTCCAATAGAATCGATGCACCATTTCTGCCCGCGGTATCGATCGGGTTCGTACCATCATTCTCGGTAAACTTCCCTGTCGATACTTCGCGCCAGAGCGCTGAGAGTGAATCGAATTCCCATCCAGGGCTGCGCAGCCACATCGCCTTGATCTTCGGAGCGTTTCCGATCGCGATCAGGCACGCGCTGCCATACGATTCCGCTTTCGGGTCTTCCGTGTTGTGCAGTAATACGCCTTTTCCGGGAATCGCAGTGTTGCGACTGTGGGATTCATCGGGACCGCATCCTGGGGCGAGATGTGAGAGGTGATACGAAAACTCGAACTCGACTGATTCTCGCGAAGTGTTGTGAAACGTGTATTCCAAGACTACGCACGGAATGCTCGAATTCTTGTCATCGAGTGGAATAAACGGATTCCACGCTGTCACAGTTACGTTCAGCGGGATCTTCGGATCGCTGATCTTGGCTTCTCCAAATGGAAACTCTCCCTTGAACTCACACTTGTCGAAACGTGGAAAGCCTTCAAATCCTCCGCGGCGATAACCTTCTCCTTGCAGTCCCTGGTCGAATATCTTGAGAACCGGAAAAGGGCCTTCAATCAGTTTCGTGACCGGAGTCGCGCCTTTGACGTGCAGGATCGCGAACGCGCCGCGAGAGGGCGCGAAACCCTGCGGCAGAGCTGTCGTTGTCGGATGATTCCAGATGGAAAAGTCCTGCAATCCTCCGTAACCGTTGAAGCAGACGCATCCCGCGCCAATTCCGCCGATCGGCATCGCAACCTGCGTGGCGTTTATTCCGCCGTAGGTTCGTTGCGGACCAGGACGAAGCAATTCTTCAGCGGAATAGGAAGATGCTTGCTGGTGCTCGGTGCTTTCTGCCGTAGGCGCAGTTTGCGCAGTGCTGACCGGAATCGCCGCACCAAGCGCTACGGAAGATGAGGTAACCAGGAATTCTCGTCGCGTTGGCTTGTCGGAATTCGACATGACAGTCAGTTGCCACAACTTCACCGCATTCTCGGCGAGAACTCCGTGTATGCCATGTAGGTGGAATCGATCTTCTCCACGAGCTTTCCGTTTGCCTCGGATTTCTCCTTCACACTCTTCCACTCCGGATCATCCTGAAAGGATTTCCAGTTCGCGGCCGCGGCTTCGCGGCTTGGATGCTGAAGAATGTAGATCAGCGTGTTGCTCTTGTCGGGTTCGTCCATCGGCGTCCAGTAGGCGATGCTTTTCATTCCGTGACGCTCGAAGATTGCGATGGTGTGGTCTCGGAAGCGGGCTTCGAGCTCAGCCAATTTGCCAGAAGCTGCGTGATAGATGCGAAGCTCAAATATTGCTGTCCCAGATTTTTTGTCTTGCTGCGCAGCCCACAGAGAGGCGGGAAGAATCGCAGCGGCGGGAATGGCTTGAAGCAGTGTTCGTCTTTTCACGGCAGGGATTCTAACAGCAGCAAAAATGGTGAGCACCACAGAAAAAATTTAGTCGCTCGAAAAAACGGCACTTTTCAGCCGGTTTCATTTTGGGAAGTGGAAAAGATTTTGAGGTACCCTCCCTTGGGGCCTATTCGAATTATGCACTTAGGGGAAATTTGCAAAGTAATCTATGGACCTCAATAACTTAGGGGCAAAGTCTTGATCCGCAGGGACTTAGGTCCATTTGGCATGGTCACGTTTCGCCTTGTTTATGATCTGATGGGGCTGTGGATTTTCACGGGCCCGGCTACCAAAGGGAATGCTTCGAGTCACGATAAGGTCATTCGGCGCCAAGAGCGCGCGCCTTAGGATGACAAGTCTGAGTGGGCGGTGCAGGCTTCAACTTGCGCGAGCAGTGATCAGTCGATGCCGTGAATTCGCATGTTTACCAGCTTGTCTATGGATAGGTCCTTCATTCCTCGCTGGCGCATATTGGCGATGTATTCCGGAGTCACATTGTGAATCCGCATTGCGATCAACTCGTCCGGGTCGGGATGGGAGTATCCCATGCCCTGCAGCTTCTGAATAAAGTCGGGAGAAACGCCGTGGATCCGGAACGCAATCAGCTTTTGCAGATCGATGTGGTCGTAACCGCGCTTCTTTAAATCTTCGATCCATTCCGGAGTCGCGCCATGGATTCTCATCGCAATCAACGTATCTTCGTCGGGAGAATACCCCGCTTGACGCAGGCTGCGGACCATTTTCGCGCTCACTCCGTGAATGCGGAAGGCAACCAGTTTGTCTGCCTCCGAGATCTTCAGACCCTCGGCACGAAGGGACTCGATGAATGCCTTGTCAACGCCGAAGATGCGGAATGCGATCAGTTTGTCGGTATCAAGACCGCTGATGTGCTGATCCTTCATCTCCCGCGCGAATGCCAGGCTTACATCCTGCACTGCCATTGCAAACTGCTTCTCGTCGTCGACAGGGAAACCGAGAGACTCCATCTGCCTCGGGTAGTTCGCGTCAGCCTGAAAATGAAATACCCCTGCACCTTCGCCGTCGTCGAGAAACCCCTCGCAGTCAATCTTGCCGGCGTCGCGAGCGATCGTGAAACGCACATCCTGCCTTCCCGCTTTGGAGAAGTCGACGCCCGGAAAAGAGGTTGCAGGCCAATCGGATTGATGGTTGGAGCTTCCATCGTGACGGTGTTCCATGATGGCGAACTGAACCTTGCCCGGCTCATCGGATTTGCTGATCGCCCAGCTGCCGCGATGGGGTTCATTCTTCAGGTCGGCCGCGCGATTCTTTACGACCAGCAGCATCACGCATGACGCGAAGACTAAATAAGCGAGTGTGCGGCGCATTCTCATAAGTTCTCCTCTTCAACGAACCATGTAGGGACAGCCGCCTTCGGCTGTCAGCGATGCGAAGCCGAGCAAGGAGCCGAATGTATAAGCTTCTACAGATCACCTTTTGATTCGAGAATCCCCAGATGTTTGAGCTGAATCAGCTTGTCGATGGTCAGGTTCTGAAAACCGTGCTTGCGTGCCAGTTCGATGAACTCAGGCGTAATTCCCTGCACTTTCGCACCTACGACGTCATCGACACTGGGTTTGAACCCAGCGGACTGCAGCGTCTTAATGTAGTCCGCGGTTACGCCTTGCACTTTCATGCCAACGAAATCGTCCGCGCTGGGATTGAGCCCCAAAGCGCGAATGTCGCGGATATATTCGGGCGTGACTCCCTGGACCTTCATTCCGATCACGTCATCCGCATTCGGACTCAGGCCCTGATCGCGCAGTCCCTTGACGTATGCCGCGGTAACGCCTTGCACCTTGAGCCCCACCACATCGTCGGCATTTACTTTCAATCCGACGGATTGCAGGTCGCGAACATATTCCGGCGTCACTCCCTGCACTTTCATGCCAACGACGTCATCGGCGTCTGCCGCAATTCCAACGCCCTTCAATCCCTGCACGTACTCGGCCGTGACGCCTTGCACCTTCATCCCGATGATGTCGTCTACATCAGGCTCGAAGCCCAGTCCGCGCAGTTCCTTGACGTATTCGGGCGTGACGCCCTGAACTTTCATCCCGACGATACCGTCGACATCGGGATGAAGGCCCAGATCGTGTATCGCTCGGACATATTCCGGCGTGACGCCCTGGATCTTGAGCGCGATCAAGTCGTCAGCGCTGATATTATCCAAGCCTGCAGACCTCATTCCGTCGATGTAAGACTGAGCGCTAGCCGGATGTTCCGCCGGTTGAGAATTCTGTCCCGCCAAAGGTTTCACCACAGGAGACGGTGCGGGCGCGGGAGTGGCTGCTCGAACCGGTGCAGGCTGTGGCGCTGAGCTCTGCAGTAGCCGCTTGATTGGAAGGGTCGTTGCGAGTGGCTTGGAGTAGGCTATGCCGAACAGCGCGTTTCCAGCCAACAGCGCCGTGGTGAGGAACAGGATGCTTCCAGCGAAACCGATTTTGCGGGCCCCCTCTCTAAGCGTGTTCATCCCAAGGAGGTGCCGGACCCGATCCGATAGTGGGCCGCGGTTGGCTGCCATAGCCAAAGCAGGGGCGCTGCGCCATTCCTCCATCAGAGTGAGGGCACGCGCATATTCAACGGGATTGCCGCAAACGGCGACCGCGATCTCATCGCAGCAATGCTCGCGTTCAGCACGGATTCTACGGTTCAGCCACCAGACTGCAGGGTGGTAGAAGAGCAGAGTTTCGACGCAGACCTGGAAGACATTCACGAAGGCATCGTAGCGACGGATATGCGCCAACTCATGCGCGATCACCGAGCGTAGCTGCAACTCGGAGAGTCCAGTCAATGCGCTCGCTGGGAGAAATACGATTGGGCGAAACCATCCGATGACCGCGGGCGCTTGCATGAAAGCGCTCCCGCAATACTGGATCGCGCAACTAATTCCAAGCTGATCCTGCAGCGTGTAACAAATCTCGAGCACCCAGTCTTTAACAACAGTGGACTGCCTGCGACGTTCCCGCTCCAGCAGAACGAAGCCGCCAGCCGAGCGCAGGCTGAACAGGGCGACTCCGAGCAACCAAATCTCAACCATCCAGGAGAAAGCGTCCTGCGACTGAAGGGGCAAGCTGTGAGTCGCTCCACTCGCCGCGGTGTTGCCCCTCGCAATTGGCCAAGCGGCCGCGGCGAGCGGTGACGACTTTACAAACTCGATAGGGCTTTCATGCCGCTTCGAGTAAAACGCAAATGTCGCCGCCGGAGCGAGCAGCATGGCAACCAGTGCACAGACGCCAATGACATATCGAGTAGCCGGACGACGAACCACCGCTATCGCGCAGCCGGCGATTGCCGCCAATGCGGTTCCCTGCCAGAGAAAATGCAGCAGAGCCCACCCAAGAGACTGCATGGTCCCGGGACTGATCCAATTCGTCAGAGTCGTCATCGGCGGTTCCTTTCGTATTCGTCGAGGAGCGCGCGGAGTTCCTCGATCTCTTCGCGTGAGGCTTTCTTGCCGGCGAGGGCGTGCATCATCAACTGGCTGGCCGAACCTTCAAAAACCCGCTGCAGCATGTCTCCAGCGAGTTGCCGCTTGGTCTGCTCCGCGGGAAGGCCTGCCTCATAGACGTGCGCCCTCTGTGTTTCGTTTCGCCGGACCGTGCCTTTTGCGGTCATAATTTGCAGGAGTTTTAAGACGGTTGTGTATCCCAGGGACTTTTTCTCGCTGAGGGCGTCATGCACTTCGCGGACAGTAGAAGGCCCGCGAGTCCATAAAACGCGCAGGATTTCCAGTTCCGAAGCGGTCGGCTTTTGCGGAGAGCGTGTCATGAGCAGAGACCATACTACGAAGATATTCGTAGTGTCAACGAAAATCTTCGTAGATCGATAGAATTCTCTTCTCTGCGGAAGTTGGGACTCGAGATCCTTCGCTCCGCCTGAAGTGCGGCTCCGCTCAGGATGACCCCTCTGCGTTGGATAGAGCTTGTTTTGCGGATGCTTCTCGTCTGGTGCGGAGCGAACAACGACCTCAGAGACGCTCCACGCCGTTGACATTCGGGGCTTCGCCCCTCGGGACGGACGAAGGCGTCCGTCCCTACATTTTGTAGCGCCGATTGATTCTGTTCCCGGGTGCGAGTAGATTGGTCTGTCTCATGACAGCCGGGCTGAACACCCCCAGGAGATTCCCAATGCTAAAACGATTTATTGTGTGCATTTTTCTGATCGCCGGATTTGCCACACTAGCGCTTGCCGCCGACGAAAACGCCTGCAAGGGCGACCCCAGCAAATGGCAACAACTCTTCAACGGCAAAGATCTGACCGGTTGGAAGCACGTGGGCCCGGGCGGCGATACCGTGGAGGACGGGTTGATCCGGACTAAGGGCGGCATGGGCCTCCTGTATTGGACCGGAGGAAAGGTCGGCAACTGCGAGATTCACGTCGTGTTCAAGATGCGCGATGAGAATGACAATTCAGGGGTTTTTATCCGCATTCCCATCGAGCCACGTGAAGAGTGGATGCCGGTGCACTATGGATACGAGGTGCAGATCGATAACCATCCTGAGAAGTCGAATGAAGACGAGTACCACGAGACCGGCATGCTCTATTCCCTGACCAAGCCGTTGGTCAAGAATGCCTGGAAACCGGGGCCGGAGTGGAACACGATGGACATCACTCTGGATGGCACGCACACGATTGTCACGCTGAATGGCAAGAAGGTCACGGACTTCAAAGAAGGAGATCCGGTGCCAGAGAAGAAGTTTGATTTTGAGCCGCAACACGGACCGAGGCCGGCGTTTGGGTGGTTTGGCCTGCAGAATCACAGCGACAACGACATCGTGTTCTTCAAGGAAGTGGCAATCAAGCCTTTGAAGAAGTAACGGAACACTTCAGGGAAGCACCAAATTCATCTGCTATCGGAGGGATTGGTCATGAAACGCATTCTTTCCCGGCGAGCATTTTTGCAAGGAAGCGCAGCCGCGGCCGGCGGCCTGGCAGTAGCGAAGACCATCAGACTGGAAGCTCAACCGTTGCCGAGGGCCGTTGCCCCAAGCGATCGCGTACGCTTCGGCATGATCGGAATCGGAATGCAGGGCTCGGGTCTGCTGGGCCAGGCGATTACGATTCCGGGTATAGAGTGCGTCGCTGCGGCCGATTTGTACGACGGCCGGCACACTCTGGCCAAGGAGATCACCGGCAACGCAAATTTGCCGACCACCCGCAAATACCAGGAATTGCTAGACAGAAAGGATATCGACTGCATCGTGGCAGCTGTGCCCGACCATTGGCACCGGCGGGTGGTTGTGGACGCATGCAATGCGGGTAAGGACATCTATTGCGAGAAGCCGATGTCGCATACCATTCCCGACGGTTTCGCGATGGTCGAAGCGGCGCAGAAGAACAACCGCATTGTGCAGATCGGTTCGCAGCGCGTGAGCTCGGTTCTGCTAGCCACGGCTCGTGATCTTTATCAGAAGGGCGCGATCGGCGATGTTGAGATGGTCGAGCTCACTCTGGGGCGGAACGACCCTACGGGGGCGTGGCAGTATCCGCCCCCGCCGGATCTTTCACCGCAAACGCTGGATTGGGATACATGGCTGAACGACGCGCCGAAGGTTCCGTTTAATCCGCTGCACTTTGCCCGCTGGCGCTGCTGGAAGGCGTACGGCACCGGAGTGGCGGGAGATCTGATGGTGCACCTGCTCAGCGGCATGATGGCAACTCTGGGTTGGAATGAGATCCCGCGATCGGCAATGGCGATGGGCGGGATATTCCGGTTCAAGGACGGGCGGGATATGCCGGACTTCCATACCGTGTTGTTCGACTATCACGGAATACCGGTATATGTGCGGCTGGATCTGGGCTGCGAGACTCCGGAACTGGCGCGCTTCATGGGGCCAAAGGGTATTCTCGACGCGGGTGAATTCGACCTCCGCCATGCGACTCAGAGCGGAATGGATACGGATCCGAGCTACTACACCTTCAGCTATCCGGGGAAATTGCGGGCGGAGTACGTGAAGCAGTGGCATGAAGAGCACGATCCCAAGCTCGGTCAGGAACCTGTCCATGCGGACACAGTCTACAAAGGACACGACTGGGACGATATGCGTCCGCACCTGAACATGTTCTTCCAGGCGGTGAAATCACGCAAAGCGGTGACCGAGGATGCGGTATTTGGAAACAACGCTGCCGTCGCTTGTCACATGGCCAACGAGTCTTATTTCCGCCAGAAGCCGGTCACTTGGGATGCGGCATCGAAGACCATCAAATCCTAGCGGAGGACGCATGCGCTCGAGCACTTTGACCGAGCAGAACCGGAAGAAGATTCCGGTTCTGCTCGGCTTTCTTATCGTCAGTCTGGTTGCTTTCGCACAGGATCTCCCCTCGGCCAAACCGGACACGGTTGGTTTGTCCGGCGATCGACTGGAGCGCATCGCGGGCGCGGTGCAGCGCAATGTCGACGACAAACGAATCGCAGGCGCGGTGACGCTGGTGGTGCGGCGCGGGAAGGTGGCATGGTACAAGGCGCAAGGCATGTCGGACCGCGAAGCCTCGAAGGCGATGCCGACGGACGCGATGTTTCGCATCTGTTCAATGACGAAGCCCATTACCAGCACCGCGGTGATGATGCTGTACGAGGAAGGCAGATTCCTGCTGGACGATCCCGTGTCGAAGTATTTGCCGGAGTTCAAGAATCCGAAGGTGCTGGTCAAACGGGCTTCGGGTGAGACTTATACGATTCCGGCGGCGAAGGAGATCACGATTCGCGATCTGCTGCGACACACGTCGGGGATTACCTATCAGTGGAATGAGGATCTCGGCTCGGCGTATGAGAAAGCGGAAGTGCCAAGCGGATTGTTACAGTTTGACGGAACGATCGGTGACGGCGTAAAGCATCTGGCAGGGCTGCCGCTGCTGTTCAATCCAGGAGAGCGTTTCGAATACAGTCTGGGCGTTGATGTGCTGGGGCGACTCGTCGAGGTTGTTTCCGGCAAGCCGCTGGATGAATTCTTCCGTACGCGAATCTTCGAGCCTGTAGGAATGAAGGATACCTACTTCTTCCCTCCCGACAACAAACTCAACCGACTCGCGACTGCGTACACGTACTATGCCGACAAGGGGTTGAACCGATTTCCGGATACTCCGATACGCGAAGGAGCTTTTGTCTATTCCGCGGATTATCCGTCACGCGGGCCGAAGAAGCTTTTCTCAGGTGGAGCCGGCCTGGTTTCGACGGCCATGGACTATGCGAAGTTTTGCCAGATGATGCTGGATGAGGGCAAGGTGGGCAGCACGCGTCTTCTGAGCAGGAAATCCGTGGAGTTGATGACACACGATCAACTCGGCAAGATTTCGTCAGACATCGGATTTGGCCTGGGATTTGGCGTCGATGGCGTCAAAGGGCCGCTCCAGGAATTAGGATCTGTGGGGTCCTATGACTGGGGCGGGTTCTTCTACACCGCGTTCTCCATCGATCCCAAAGAGCAGATGATCGTGATCTTCATGGCGCAACTGCATCCGACAGGAGATCTGACACTCGACAAGCAGGTGCATGAGTTGGCATATCAGGCGATCAATGACTGAAAAGCATTGTTGAATTCTTAATTTTGATTGTTGAATGAGAACCCGCGCGGAAGTTTTTATTCAACAATCAACAATCATCATTCAACATTTCCTTTCGGGTATATCATTTTCCTAACGCCGTTTTCGTAAGTCCGCTCAAATCCTCTCCGCTCTGGAGTTCGGAATGGCTACGATACACCTCGCTATCAACGAAGAGTCCTACTCGGTAGATACGGACCCACAGACTAGCTTGCTGACGGTTCTGCGCGAGCATCTTGATCTCACAGGCAGTAAGTACGGCTGCGGTGAGGGTCAATGCGGTGCCTGCACGGTGCTAATCGACGGGAGATCGCAGCGCTCATGTATCACTCGGGTTGGAACGGTTGCGGGAAAGAAAATCACGACGATCGAAGGGCTCGCGTCAGGAGATCATCTCAATCCGGTGCAACAGGCCTTTCTCGATGAAGGGGCCATGCAGTGCGCTTACTGTACTTCGGGCATGATCATGTCGGCTGTGGCACTTCTAAAGAAAAATCCCGACCCGAATGAGAAGCAGATTGTCGACTTCATGGATGGCAATGTTTGCCGCTGCGGGACTTACTCGCGTATTGTGCGCGCCATTCAAAGGGCTGCGAAGGGTCCGACGATGGCGAAAGGAGCGAGCCGATGAGCACGAATATCAATGCCGGAATTCCCCTGGAACCGGAACGATACGAGTTAAGGGAGGGCGCTCCCTACCGGTTTGATCTCGGTCGGCGCGATTTTTTCAAATTTCTTGGAGCAGGAATCGTCGTTGTCTCGGTGCTGAAGCCAGCGGTTGTCGCACAGGAATCGGGGGGCGCAAACCGGCGGCGGGGCGAATCTCTTCCGCAAGAGATCAATGCCTGGCTACACATTGGCGAGAACGGCAAGGTGACTGTATTTACGGGCAAAGTGGAGGTCGGGCAGAACATTCGAACATCGCTGAGCCAGGCAGTGTCGGAAGAGTTGCATGTACCGATCGAGCAAATCGAAATGGTGATGGGCGACACGCAACTCACTCCTTTCGATATGGGAACGTTTGGTAGCCGCACCACGCCGACCATGAACTTGCAGCTGCGAAAAGCGGCGGCCGCTGCGCGCGATGCTTTGATCGGAATTGCGGCGCAGCAATGGAAGACCGATCCATCCCATCTTGTAACGGAGGACGGCAAGGTCAACGACCCGCAGAGTCATCGCTCTGTGGAATATGCAACGCTCATGAAGGGACAGCGGCTTACCCAGATGCTACCGGCGGAAGATCCGCTCATCCCTGCGGCCGACTGGAAGGTCGCCGGAAAGTCGGTCGGGAAGATCGACGGGCATGATTTCGTCACTGGGCGGCATCGTTTCCCTTCCGATCAGAAGCTGCCGAACATGATGTACGGGAAGGTGCTGCGACAGCCTTCTTTTAATGCAACTCTAGTTTCCGCAGATACGAAGGTGGCTGAACAATTAGGTGCAACTGTCGTACGCGATGGAAACTTCCTGGGGGTGGCGGCCACAACGACGCAGGCGGCCGAGGCTGCAGTCGCGGCGATTAAGGCGGACTGGAAGACGGAGCCGCAGATTTCGAACAAAGAGCTGTTTGATTATCTGCGCAAGGACGCGGGCCAGGGGAAAGATCCCAGCGGCGACGGTGACCACTTTGAGACAGGATCTGTGGATCAGGCTCTGAAAGCGGCAGATCATCGGCTGAAGCAGACCTATACGGTGTCGTATATCGCACATGTTCCGCTTGAACCTCGAGCGGCCCTGGCGAACTGGGATGGTGATCAGTTGACTGTGTGGACTGGAACACAGCGGCCTTTTGGCGTTCGCGGGCAACTAGCAGAGGCATTTCATCTGCCAGAAGAGAAGATCCGGGTGTTGATGCCAGATACTGGGTCGGGATATGGCGGAAAGCATACGGGCGAAACGGCGATCGAGGCTGCGCGTCTCGCCAAGGCCGCGAAGCGGCCGGTGAAAGTGGTCTGGACCCGCGAAGAGGAATTCACCTGGGCTTACTTCCGTCCGGCTGGCGTAATCGATGTCAGCAGCGGAGTTCGGAATGATGGAACGATTACCGCCTGGGAATTTCACAACTACAACTCGGGATCGGCAGGCATTCGTCCTTACTACGAGATTCCGAACCAGCGCATTGTCTTCCATGAAGTGAACTCTCCTTTGCGACAAGGCTCGTACCGGGCGCTAGCGGCTACCGCGAATCACTTCGCGCGCGAGTCACACATGGACGAACTGGCGCACGAGTTGAAGATGGATCCGCTCGAAATCCGGCTGAAGAATCTGAAGAACGACCGATTAAGAGCCGTGTTTGAGGCCGCGGCAAAACAATTCGGATGGGGCAAGTCGAAAAATCCAGGGCAAGGCTTCGGCATGGGCGGAGGCTACGAAAAGCTGGGGAATATAGCTACCTTCGCGGAGGTCAATGTTGATCCGAAATCGGGAGAAGTAAAAGTCGTTCGGGTCGTATCGGCGTTTGAGTGCGGAGCGATTGTGAATCCCGACAATCTCAAGAATCAGATCGAAGGCTCCAACGTGCAGGGGCTGGGCGGAGCACTATTCGAGGCGATCGAGTTTGAGAATGGAAAGATTATGAATGCTCGGCTCTCCGAATATCGCGTGCCACGTTTCAGTGATTTGCCAGTTCTGGAAACGGTGTTGCTCGACAGGAAAGACATTCCGTCAGTCGGTGCGGGTGAGTGCCCGATGATAGGCTTGGCGCCGGCAATTGCGAACGCGATCTTTCAAGCGACCGGCAAGCGCTTGCGCGCATTGCCGCTGGTTCCGAACGGGCTTAATGTTAGTTGAATTCACACGAGATTGCTGTTCATTCCGATTCTGCAGGAGTCAGCATGAGCAATTCCCTTTCTATCAATCGGCGAGAGTTTATCGAAAAGTCGGCAGCTGCAGTAGCGGCCGGAGCCGTTCTTCCGCATACGGCGATGTCTTACTCCAGAATCCTAGGAGCGAACGACCGCATCTCGCTCGCGCACGTTGGGATTGGAAATCGAGGCAGAGACCTCGATCAGATCGCGTCGAAGCTGAAGTCCAGCCACAACGTCGAGATGACCGCAGTCTGCGATTTGTGGAAGGTAAATCGCGAGAAAGCTGTTGCGACGAATGCCGGATATTACGGCAGGCCTCCCCGGACGGCCCAAAATGTTGACGAACTTCTTGCGCTGAAAGATATCGATGGAGTGCTGATCTCCACGCCCGAACATTCTCATTCTCCGATTTTGAAGATGGTAGTTGAAGCGGGGAAGGACGCTTATGTCGAGAAACCGATGGGAAACGTCCTGACGGAGGCGAAAGCCGCTCGGGATGCGGTGCTGCAGGCCAAAGCGATCGTCCAGGTGGGCACGCAACACCGAAGCGAACCTTACCAAATAGCTGCTCAGAAGATTGCTCGCAGCGGAGAACTCGGGGACATCAGCAAGGTTGAAATCGAGTGGAACTATCATGGGCCTCGTTGGCGCGGACGACCAGAAGTTAAGCAAATTCGCGAGCAGGACACGGATTGGAGCAAGTGGCTGCTGACGAAACCGGCGCGGCCGTTTGATCCGCAGATGTATTTCGAGTTCCGTCTGTATAAGGAATTTTCAAGCGGCATTCCCGATCAGTGGATGAGCCACGCCATTGATGTTGTGCACTGGTTCATGGACGATAACTATCCGACGTCCGTGATGTCGCACGGCGGCGTATTTGCCTGGCATGACGGGCGCGAGAATGCCGACACATTTCAGACACTACTTGAATATCCGAAGGGATTTCTTGTCAGTTATTCCACCAGCTTTGGGAACGACGCTCCGAGTTTCACGCGATACATGGGAAAGAAAGCCACGCTGATAAATATCGGCGGCGAAGGGAGCCCGCGATATCAGGTGGTCGAAGAGAAAGGAACGCACGAGGACGACGTGAACGTCGACCTGAAGAGAAATTCGAAATATGTCTCATTGCCAGGAGAAAAGGGAATGCCGCCCATGGGTATCGACGATCTCACGCTCGAGCATATGGCTAATTGGTTTGAGTGCATGCGCTCACGCCAACAGCCGCACTGCACGGTTAATGAAGGATACGCGCATTCTGTAGCGTGCATGATGGCTGCGGAATCCTACTGGGCTGGCCGCAAGATCTATTGGGACGCGAGGACTGAAACTTATTCAGACGTCAAACCGAGCTAACCGAAGCAGCCCTTGGCGTTTCCGAGACATTGCCCTACGACGCGAGCAAAGTCGGGGATCGCAACTTCCGGATCGAGAATGTCGGGATGCCAGACCTTTTCCCATTCGAAACAGTAGAAGCCCTTGTATCCGATGGATTGCAGGGCTTTGATTTGCCTTGCAATCGGGACATTGCCGGTCCCGGTTAGAACATATTTGCGGTCCTCTCCGGTTCCAACGGAATCCTTCAGGTGGGTGTGACGAATCCATTGTCCGAGTTGCTTCACCGTGAATTCGGGATCCTCGTTCGAAGCAGCAAATGTGTGATGGGCATCCCAGAGCAAGGCCACATGGTCGGAATTGGCCGCGCGAAGAACGTCGCTAAGCGTAGCGGATGACGTGAAGTGATCGTGCGACTCGATGATCACGGTTACGCTGTGTGGGCCGGCATATTCGCCAAGCTCGCGGAGGGCCGAGGCGACTCGCGCCTTGGTGGCATCGTCGGGAACCGGAGCATTATCAGATTGCGCTTTGCCGCCGAACACGCGGACGTATGGCGCGCCGAGCGTGGACGCGAGATCAATGAATTTTCTGGCGTCGGCAAGCTCTTTCGCACGCTTGTCCGACTCCTCCATGTATAGATTGGCTGAACTGCTGACGCATGCGATATGTAACTTCGCTGACTGAATTTCCTTCTTCGTTTGTGCGATGCGGTCGGGGGCAAAGATCGGATTTGCGGGCAAATCCATATTCCCCTGCAGACCTCGCAACTCGATGGCAGCGAAGCCGTGGGAGTGCGCGAATTCAAGAATTCGTTTCCAATCCCAGGCCGGGCAACCCAGTGTTGAGAAGGCTAGCGGAATGCGACTTCCACCTTTCGCTAACAGAGCGGGAATGAAAGCGTGCGACATTGCTGCAGCAGTGAGAGTTTGAACAAACTGTCGACGTGTGCTTGAGAACATCGCTAGCTCCTCAGTTCATTATCATCGGTCACGATCACGGCCGGTTCGATCTCAAATAGCTTACGATGTTTGCGTTCGGATAGTAATGGTGAAGAATTTCCTGGTAACCAGCTCCGGCCTCGGCCATTGCCTTGGCGCCAGTCTGGCAGAGACCGATGCCATGGCCATTACCGACTCCCCGCAGTAAGAGGGAGTCACCTTCCCTTTGTACAGTGAAGTTATTGCTCGGCACGGCGCTCCATCCGAGGCGATGGTCGATCGCCAATCGGAGATTCTCATTGTCCGCTCGCAGCGACGGTGCTTCTTGAGAGGAGATCCGTGAGGTCCAATGCGCCGGGTGAAGGCGGCAGTGGGAACAGGCAACCGCGTAGTAGGGATATGTTGCATCCGGAAGTCCCAGCTCTGCGGGGATCCGTGTACGGCCGCTGCAACTGCGCGTGTACATCGCAGCGAAAGACTTCCCCAGGTAGGAGAGAACGAGGCTACGGGTCTCTTGAACAGCTTTTGCAAAACGACTGTCAGGCGATGGTGGCGTTCGCAAGAACTGGCAGTGAGTTGTATCGCAAAAATCGAATTCGTGATGACGTCCGCGTCCTGAAACGAAATAGGATCGCGCGGCAATGGCAACAGCCTTCAATGCTTCGAGCGGCATATCCGAGGAGCTTTCCGCCGCAACCACGGAGGCGACGGCAGTCTCCAATTCGATGGTGACGATCGCAGACAACTCGCCGGAGGCAGGCTTGATTTCCAGCAAGCCATGATAGTGACGCGTGATCTTTCCAGGGATGGCGAGAATGAAGTCCACAGGTTGATTTGCGCGGCCGGCAACCTGGATCGAGCGGCCGCGCAGAACTTGTGCTCCGTGAGTTACTACCACCTGCGAAGGTTCGATTCTTGCCGTGGCTGATCGAACTCCCGAATTCTCGAGAACGATGGATTGCGCTTCGCTTCGCAATACGAGCGCCTGTCCTTCGACTGCACTCAGCATGAATTGTTTGGGATGGAACAGTCCGAACACTCCAATCCGGACGTTTGGTTCGATTGGCCCAGCGCTATCATCGAATCCACCACGCACAACGGGAAGGGAATCACTGGAGAAGACTCCAAGCGAAATTAGCAGGGGCGATAAGAGCAGGATTCGCCAAAATGTACTCGGACGTTTTGACCGCATCGCTATTCCCCGATCCGCCTCACCATTTGGCCGGCGACTCTTGCTGCCCTCGAACCAGGAACTCCGTGCACGCGAACCATCAGCAGAATACGTGGCTCTTGCGCAGGAGCAAATACCACGGCAAGTCCGTCTCCCGGGGCGGGGCGCGCTTCGGTGCATGGGGCGGTTCCTGTCTTTACCAGCGCCCCTCCGGGACCTATTGCTCGATCCACTTCAGCTCCGGTGCCTTCTCGAGCCGAGCGTGCCATCCCTGCGAGGATTTGTGATACTGCAGGATTGTCGCGCTTTCGGAGCAAATCAAGGTAGGCACGTACCAAATGCAGAGGCGAAATACGCCAGCGCGGACCCAGTCCAGCCAGTTCCATGCCCGTTGCGCTGTGATCTGGAGGTTCGATACCGAAATGATCTGCCGTCTGCGACAAGTCGGCCGCGTTGAGATCTTCAGTCAGTACTCTGAAGTATGAGTTGCACGAAAACGCGATCGCTGAAACCAGATCCACGTCGCCGTGTCCACCTGGGCGCCAGCAACCAGTTGGAGTGCCGCGGCACGTGTGCGAAGGATATTGAAAGTCGTGGTGGCCGCCATAGGCGAGGGCCGCAAACGGCTTTGCGAGCGATCCCGTGGGAATCGGTATATCAGGACGGTCCCAGCGCGATGCCAGCAACTCACGGGAGCGCGCATCGAGAAGCAGAAAAGAAATATCGGGATCTGGAAAGTCTTGATTGAGCGCCTGTGCTGCTCCTTGCGCAAAGAGTGATGTGTGGGAGATCTCGAGGTGATCCGTGGCGGGCCCGCTGCGAGAAGAGATCGGGGCAAGCAAAAGTACCACCATGAGTAAGATCGCGCGCTTCACTGTGACCATTCGTAGGTGACCGTCTGCTTAACTGTACCTCCATCGCTGCGAATTTCAATCCTCTCGGAGGATACATCCGCCAGAGTTGTACTGAGGCTGGCAACGTTTCCCGAGAAGAATTGCGGCTGGCGTTCGGACCCTTCGAAGGGCGTTGGAGTGCTCGGACGGTCTATGAGTCCTGTGAAGCGAGTGAAGTTCTCACGTTCGCGTTGGTGATTGAAGCCCGCGTAGTATTCCAGCGGTTTACGATCAAGCTTTTTCTGGAAATTGCCGAGCACCGACTCCATGAGCATCGGATCGTCACTGACCAGAAGATATTTTCCGCGGAGCGAGACTGTGAGCGGCCAGAGGCCGTCAAGTTGCAGATATCCAGACTTCTGCTGCCATGACAAGCCTAACTGGCTGGCGGTAAGTCCGGGACGCACGAATTCTGTCAGTACTGAACGAACCGCACCGTCGCTCCAGTCCGATGCGGCGGAGAAAACGACAGCGGAGTGAATCCTGATAAACACTCCCGCGGAATCTTTCTGAGTCGATTGCAAGTGGAGAGCCGCAAGGACAGGCGTCTTATCGAGCAACTCTTTCAGTGCAGTAGCAGAATTGCTGACAGGTGCGGCAGTGGGAGCCTGATCGATTCGCGCTTCAAGATCGGAAGCTGCGCCTTGTTCCCCCGAGCCGAGTTGTATCTGGGGGGCAAAATGTGAAGTGGGCGCGGGCCCGAGATGGGGAGCCAAAATCTTGGTCTCAAGCAGCGCATAACAGGTATCGGGACGGGGATTCGCCATGGTCACGTACACTCCGGTGCCCTCCGGAACCAGGCGGGAGAGATCCGCTGCAGCGGCCAGACTCTCCGCTGATGCTCCATGGTCAGGCTCTCTCTTGCGGATCAGCACACGCTCTTCGCGGTACTCCTTGCCGGAACGAAACAAATCTGAAACGGCTGCCGAATACTGGGAGAGATCGGTAATGTTCTGCTGGACCCAGTAGGTTCTGAAATACCCGTTAGGCACCAGGGATTGCAGATTGAGGACCATCCGCAGGTCTCCAGTTTCGGCTGCCGCGGACGTGGACTGGCTAAACCAGGGATCGCTTTCCACCGTTCGATCCTGCTTGCCGGCCATCAGTTGAAGCGCACCTGCGAGGAGGTCTTCGCGGGTCGCCAGCAGCAGGTAATCTCCAGAGACCGCAAAGGCTACTTCGCGCTCGGAATCAGGATCACGGCGAACATAGAAGTCGACTCCAGCTGCATTACGCGGCTCGAATTTCGAGCGAGTTTGATAGAGCGGAGTTTCCATCGAGCGGGCGGACGGAAGATATGTGATGTAAAGGAACTGCAGCTTGCCGATGTCGTATAGCGCCAATGCGCTGCGTTGTCCGGCGATCTGAGGGAAGAAATCCATTTCGGCGGGCAGCCCGGCAGCAGACGCAAACTGCTCCCCCGCGCCCTTCAGCCGTAGGAATAATCGGGAACGCGAGAACACTTCATAACTGTCGCTCTTCAGCCATTGCCGCTTTTGTGGAGAGGCATTCCATTCGCTCAGGAACGAGGAAAAGTTTTCGGCCTCCAGATACAGCAACGGGCCGGCAGGAACGAACTTCGAAAGAGGCTTTTCGGGTGGAGCGGTTGCACGAAATGCCGCCCAGCCAATTCCTGCACAACCGAGAGCGATACAAATGACAATCAGCATTCGCTTCTTCATTGCTTTGCGACTCCTTTCGTGAGGGCGGAGGGTGCGGAAGTTGTACGAGCCAACAGGCGGGGATGAACGATACGATCCTGCTCGAGCGCTTCGTGCAACAAGGGCTGCCGGGAGGCATTCTGCCGCTGGATCCGCAGGACAGTTTTCATTTCTTCGATCTTGCGGTTCAGCACCTTGCGAGTGGTCGCCGAGCTGTGAAGGCTATGAGCGCTCTGGTAGAACGACAACGCATCGGTGAATCGGCCGAGACGCGCCATCCGGTCAGCAATCAATTGGGAAATGCGGGCGCGCTGCGCCTGGGAGAACTGCTGATCGCCATCTCCGAAGACATAGGACTCTTCGCTCGATTCGTCTTCATCGTCGCCGGAGCTCACGATCTGCTCCTCTGCCTGGCCCTCCTCGGAGGAATCGGGACGGAAGTAGCGAGTCTGGAAAAGCGGCTCAACAACGCCGAGTCCATAGTTCTGGGACTTGGGGTCATTCGTGGCCTCAAAGAGTGGGACTCGCGCCGTATCGCGCTGAGGAAAGTCAATGACGCAGTGGCTTAGAAGCTGCACTTTTGCCTGCGTGTCGGAGACATTCTCGGCAGCGCGGATACGAGCTTCGTAGAAATAGAACTTATCGGCAGCAGCCGGAGTGATCGAGGCCTTGGCCGCAGCCATCAGGTCAAGTTCTCCGCTTCCGAGCGGGAGGTGAGGCCGTCCTGAAAGTGCGATGGCAGCCTTAAGCCGCAATTCGTAGGCAGCGGCAGGAGCCGATGCAATTGCGGAAAGGGTTCCTTGCGAACTCTCCGCGTCTGCGCCAACCGCCAGTTTTGCCTTCGCCAGGCGCAAACGGTACGACGAATCCCACGGCGCAGCTTTGACGAGTTGTTCGAGAAATTCGACGGCTTCCGCGTTATGGTTCGTTTTCTCGAGCAAGGCACACGCTGGATCAAGGTTCTCAAAAGGTGCACCGACTGCGATTGCGAGACGCCGGAGCAGGTCGAGAGCACCGGCGTTGTCGCCGGCAGCCAGGCGAATTTCCGCGAGTCCCAAAAAGTTAGCGGCTACTAGCTTGTGCCCTTCGATTTCCCTGGCGAAAACGAACTCCAGGACTTTGCGCGCGGATTGCTTGTCACCCGCTGCGTACAATTCTCGAGCGGCGGTGCGCAGCAGATCAGCCGGCGGCGCACTCTGCGGTTCGGCACGGTATGCCGCCAGCTTGGCATCTAAAGTTCCGAGTTGTGCGGCGATCTGCATTTCCAACAACACCAAGGAGCTGTACTGGGCTTGCCGCGTTTCTGGCGAGAGAGCAGCAAGCTCCGTGGCCGCTTCCGCGAACTGCTTGGTTGTTACCAGGTAGCGGATCCAGCTCTCCTGCCAGTTGCTTAGTTCTTGCTGCGCGGCTTGTCGCTCGAAGCCATCCAGTTTCCCGATCTTTTCCTGCCTGAGTTCAAGGATTCGCCGATAGACGAGAGCACGCTGCGCTTGCGGAATCCATGAAGCCTCGGCTACGTCTCCTAAGACGTGCGCGGGATCGGGCGCAGACGAGGCAACATCGAGAAGCCAGGGCGTTGATGTCGCCGGATCACCTTGTGCGAGATATGCGGAATGCAGCAGTGCGTTGGATTGCCATGTTCCGTTGTAACGCAGGTAAGTTCGGACTATGGCGTCTGCGTCAGGTTTCAATTCTCCAAATAAACGACGAACTCGTAACTGGTCGCAAGTTTGGCCAAAGTCTCTCCAGAAGCTGTCAGGGACGCGCGAACTTGAAAGCTGTTTCGCCAAAACAGCGAGTGCCTGTTTCCACTGCGCCAGGGCCGCCGCGCGATCTCCTTGCTTGTAATAAGCGATTGCAAGGCTGTCGTAGACATCGGGCCGATTCGGAGAAAGTTCGAGTGTATGTTCGTAGTCAGCAATCGCGCGTTTTGGATCGCCAATGCTTTCGTAGTAGTCGGCAAGAGTCTTGTATCCAGAAGAACTGGCGGGACTCTGCTCGAGAATTCCAGCCAGAAAGCTTTCCGGATTTCCCTGCTTCGACGCGCCAAGATATTCGCCGTAGCGCGATCCATAGTAGAACCATACGTTCCCGGCCATCTGCTGGCTGCGATCGACAGGCTTGGCAAGACGCACATTGATAGGATCGTCGCCTAAAGCGGACAGAAATGCATTCTTGACCTCAGGGGTCGCTTCGGCGAAATAGAGACCGACCAATGCGTTGTACGCCTTGTTCCAGACCGCTGGCCGCGCACTGCCTCGTCCTTGCACGACCTCATGCGCATTCGCGGGAGTTCCATGCGCGACAGCATAATTCGCCGCTTGCTCGCCCCATCCGGCGGTCCCAGTCCACGTTGACGCGATTCGAACTAGTTCCTGCGGCTGTCGTTCCAGAAGCAACTTGAAATAGCGTTCCTGGTGGGCGTTGTCCAACCCGGGGAAAACCCTCCCGAGCAAACGCATTTCGTTGGCTTCATCGTCGGCGGCATGATAGGCATCGGCTGCCAGAAGCCATTCGTATCCTCGATTCAGTGCCGGGAGGACTGAGGCATATTGCTCCATCTGGCCGCCCAACTCCGCGAAGCGTCCACGTCGGCGCTGCAGTTCGACGAATGGTTGCGGATTAACGTTGTGGATGGTCGATGGACCCCACTGCATCATCAACTCGAAGCGCCAGCGGGCTTCCTGATCAGCGAGATTCGCATTGACTGCCAGTGGGATCAGGAATTTGTCCAGGTCGTCGAGGCTCATGCCGTTCCGTTTCGACTCGGCAAACTGTGCGAATGCAAGACGCTCCTCGGGCGTGAAATAGGTATTTGCGGCCGTGCCCATCTCTTGCAGGGCAGTTGTCATTTCGTTGCGCGAAGTCTCAATGCGCCTTTGGCGCGCATTCTCGCGCCATTGCGCATCCGTGAGGCCGGAGATGCCCTTCTTTTCGACTTGTTCTTTGACGACTGGCAGCTCGGCTTTCGCGTCCTCCAGGCCCTTCTGCAGTACGGAGTACGCCTGCTCATGCTGGCGTAGACGCGTCATCACCCGCACGTAGGTCTTGACGCCATCGCCGTTCTCACCATTTGCAAGAAGGTCAGGGGCGGCCTTTGCAACGCCATCTTCCGCAAATTTGCGAGCCTGGTCGAGCATGCCCCAGGTTTCCAAGCGGCGAGACACCTGGAAATATTTGCCAGGTGCCTCGGGGCGTCCGTCGATCAAAGCGTCCTGGAGCGCGGCGACGACTTCGGTAGTCTTTCCTTGGCGGGCGCGTACAGCCGCGAGTTTCTCCATCCACTGTGGATCCTTGTACGCAAGCTGGTAAATGTGTTCGTAGTCGGACGCGGCAGCGTCGAACCGCATCAGCCGCTCTTCCAGTTCGGCGCGCGAGATATAGAGGTCAGAGCGGTCCGGGCGGATGGCTATAGATTTCGCATACGTGTCGATTGCCGCGGAATAATCCTCAAGATTCGTTTGCGTCCGCGCCAGCACCAGGGACCAGCGATAATCCTTCGGAGACCGCGCGACAGTCTTGGCGTAGAAATCTACAAGCTGTTGCTGGCGGTGATATCGGAGCGCGTAGAGCGCTGCCTCAGTGACCAGGGCCTCGTCTTCGGGAAAGCTGTTAATCAGTTCGATGTACTGATCGATCCCGCCGGAGTAGTTGCTCATCCGCGTGAGCGCAGGAATCAACCCTCGACGCAAAGTAGCGATCTGGGCTTTGCGCGTGTCGGCGGGCATGTCGGCAGAGCGGAACATCGCGATCTTGTCGAGATAAAACTGCTCGAGGCCATGATCATCACCCGCCTGCGCGTAAGTGTCGGCCATGGTAGCCAGATATTCTCCGTTGTAAGGAGAGTCTTTCAAGAGCCCGGCGAGCAGATCCCGCGCTTGCTGAAATTGTTTGGCGTCCGTCGATTTGCGCGCAGCTTCGAAGGTAAACTGCGCGGCAAGAGCCGGATAAGCATCTTTGGAAGCTTGCAGCAGCACTGAAATGGCTTCATGCTGCATCTTCATGCGCCAATAGAAGTCCACGGTCGAACGCACGACACCGAGGATTTTTGGATTCTCGCGGTAGAGCGCTTCGACATTTTTCTGGGCCGAATTGAAATCTTTACGTCCCTCGTATAGCCGGATCAGGGCATATCGGAGCTGGATACGAGTAATCGGATCGGTCGTCAGTGCGGCTTGCTTCTCGATCGCGTGTTGACGTACGGTCTCGAGAGATTTCTGCTGCGCGAAATTCTCGATCTCCTCGGCCTGTTCAATCGACGACGTGCCCTTTAGCAGCGACTCGAGGTATGACTCGATCTCCGGCTTGCGGTTCTGTGTTTCCAGCACTTTCACTCGCAGATACACCGCCGCCATGGAAGCAGACGGTTGGCCGGCAAATTTGTTCGTGCTCTGATCTACCGCGTCGCGAAGTGTCGGCCTTCGAGCAAGTTGGAGGAGACGCTGCTCTGCCGAAGATCCCGTAGCGGCGAGAGCACCCTTCACATATTCGTCTACGGCTTTCGGATAGTCGCGCTGATTCTCATAGATCGCACCTGCTTCGTATGCGTAAAGGTTGGGGTCTCCCAGCCGCTCGCGGCCCTTGCTCAGCAAGCGCAGCGCGTTCTCGAAATCAAAATAATCCCAGTAAATGGTGGCGGCTTCGAGGTATCCGTTCGACTGTCCGGGCGAAACTTGCGGGATGCGCTCCCAATACGGCGCCGCCAATGCAAACTGCTCGCGATCGGCATAGATATCGCCGATGCGGGCCATGATCTGGGTGTCAGCCGGATTCGCCTGCAGGAGATTGTCTTGAATCTTCGCGGCAATCGCGGTGTCGGCAGAATCGAAGTAGGCGAGCGAGCGATATACAGAGGCCGCGTTACCCGCGATTTCGGGCTCGGCCGGGTACTGCTGTGCGAGTGATTTCAGATATGGCGCACTCTCTTCGAAATGGGATCGCCACAAATTGCCGTAGGCCATGAATTCCGCGGCGGCAGGATTCTTCTCCCAACTGAGGGGGTCTGGTGCGCTGCCCTGAATCTGACTCAACTCGGACTGCAACCTTCCCGTGCGAGACAGGAATTCGAAGAATTCGTTTCGAAGGCGGGCGTCCTCAAACCAGTGTTGCCGGATCAGGGCTTCCCACGCCGCCGAATCTCGGGTAATCGGGGTTTGATAGGCATTGAGAAGGTTTTCGACAAATACGAGGTTGTGCGGAAAGCGCTCGTGCGCGTAAAGATTCAAGCGAAGATACATCACTGGCCCGCCACCTACGACGTCAGTGAAGTACCTCTCCAGTTCCGTGCCTTTGAACTTGGCTACGGCGTCCCGGGTCAGTTGCTCGAACTCACCATCTCGCTTGTAGCGCAGATAAAAGCGAGCAAGTTTGTCGTACCAGGATTTGTCCGGGAAGCGCGCGATCGCCATCCGGTAGATTTCTTCCTGTTGTGCGCCGAGCCGATTCTGATCCAGAAACTGCGCTAACCGCTCGTACAAGCCAGGGTCATCCGGATTGCGATCGATCTCATGACGCAGCACTCCGAGCGCGGCTGGGATCTGCTTCATGGCAACGAGGCGAGCGAGATAACGCTCCAGGATTTGCGAATATTCCGGCGAACGAGGGCCCGTACGTTGTTCAGGTGCGTTCGCAGTCCCCAACTGGAATGACTGGCCGATCGCGCCCTGCGGAGGCACCTGGCCCCGGGAGGCCTCGCGCGTTACGCTCTGCCCGGCCTCGTCCCCTTCCTCAGCCGAGTTGCCGCTCTCATAAACATTGGCGGTTCGTTCGTACTCGCGTTCGTAGGAGACATTCGCATTGCCGAGCGGCACATTCTGCGCATTGGCGGCCAGTTCCTGAAGAACAGAATCGTAGATAGCGAATTCGTCTTTGGTATTGTTCTCGCGCGCGTACGCATCGGCCATCAAGAGCGCGACTTCCGTTCTCTGGGTAGCCTTCGGGAAGTTCGCCATAAACTCGCGGCCTCCGGCAATCACGGCATCGCTCTCACCTGAAACCGCGTAGAAGTTCAGTAGTTGTGCATGCAGCTCCGGCCTTCGCACCGCGGTTGGATATTTCGTATCCAGCAGGGCAAGTAGCTCGGCCCCGCGAGATCGATGGAAGTAAGGCACCGCGCGCTGCTCTTCCTCGGAATACTGGCTGGCGGGCTCAGTTGTATTGAGAATGAGCGACAGAATTCCATTCAGATAACCGGGACCTTGGTCCAACGTCGCGATGTCCTTGTACATCGACAGTTCGCCGGAACCGAATCGTATGGGCGTTTCGGGAGCTGTTAGCAGAATGCCCGCGAGACCGGCAATCGCGGTCTCCTGCGCGCTGGGTAGATCCTTGCTGTTGTACAGAGCAAAGTAATAGCGCGCCGATTCTGGATATACGTGAATGTCTTCGAGAAGTCGCGCACAGATATAAAGCTCCTGCGAGGTCCACGCCGACTTCGCGGCTTCTTTGTGCGCGCGATAGTCGGCGATGGCCTGTTGCGCGACTTCGGTCTTTCCTTGCTGCTGGTAGTAATAGAAGAGACGCGCCGTCGCATTCAGATCTTGCGGATTTGCGACCAGGGCTGCATGCGCATCGTCGTGAAACTTACGCAGGTTCTTGGTATCACGCAAAAGATCGAAATAGCTTTTTACCAGCTGCGGGTCCCAAACGGGCTGAAAGCTCTGCTCGTAGACAGAAAGACCCTCCTTCACCGAGCCCTTGCGATATTGCACCATCGCGTTCGCCCGGACCGGGAATATCTGGTCACTCGGAAACTGCTTGCGGTAATCGCCGATCAGCTGCGCCGCCGCGGCGTACTCTTTTTGAGCGACCAGGAATTCCAGGAAGCGCGCGTAGAGCGACGACTCCTGCGGATAGCGGGAAAGCCACGCGTGATATTGGGCGATCGAGGTTTCTTTCGGCAGGCCCTGATCCTGAATGACGCCAAAAATTCGCTCGAACGCCTGCCAGCTGCGCTGTTGTGAGATCGGAGTAAGCTTCTCTGCCACAATCGCCGGCGCGGTCGCAACCAATGAAAGAATTTTGATTTCGTCCCCTGGGCGAACGCGATGATGGTAGAAGTCAGCGAGAGCAAGCTGGGCCGCGCCCTTGTCGGCGGAATTTTCTACGTAAGCCTCCCAGTCGGACTCTGCTGCAGTGAAATCAAGTTGCTGCTCGTCTTCCAGAGCGCGCAACGAATAAAGCTCCGCATTGCGGGGCTGGGCCTTAATCAGTTCGCCGAGCGCCGAACGCGTCTCTTTCGGAGGCCGCCGGAATGCCACCGCTCCGCCCGGCAGCGACATCATCCGGAAAAATGCTGCCTCGATTGCTGAATTCGCTTCCACATTGCGAATCCAGGAGGGCAACTCGCCTACCGCAGCAACCGTCGCGCTTACCGCGAGTACGGCCGCTCCGAGTAGTAGGAGTCGGGTGCGCTTCACCGATGAGTCAAGGAAGTACTTCAATCTGCACCTCCTGTGTTCCAATATTGTGCGCTATATCTTCCGCCGTAACTGTCAGCTTGTAGTTGCCCGGAATCGCCTGTTCGGGAATGAGCAACGTACCGGTGCTCATGCCTGCTTTCGAGTCCCACCGGAGAGAGACCGGAACCGCTCCATCCATTTGCGCGACCAGCGTGCGCGTATTCGCTGATGCGCTGGCCTTGAGGTCGACCGCCTGACCGCGATGAAACCTCTTGTTCGCGAGCTTGACTTGGACCACGGGCGTCTTGCTGGCGATCACGAATGTCTTCGATTCGCGATATGTATGACCAACCTGGTCGCGAAGAATCAGGCGCACAGTGTAGGTGCCGTCCTGCATGTCGGTCGGAGCCAGGAACCGCGTTTGCCATACGTCTTCCGAAGAAAGATGCCGGAGCGACTGCACCAGCCCGAACGGAAACAAAGCAACGACCGACACCATCGACTCGTCGGTCTTGACGCGAAGAATGGGATCGCCGGGCCGAATGACTCGTGGACGAAGCAGCGCTCGCGGCACTGCGAGGAACGAGGTGTAGGGCGTCACGAACTTGTACTTGCGTGCCAGTCGAATAATCTCGTCGATGGTCGCCTGATCTTCGCCCTCGCGTTCGATCTTCTCGAGCAGCGCATCGACGCGGGCGCGTGCCCATAACCGGGGCAGTTGAGGATGGTCGAGTGATTCCCTGGGGAAGTTTGTCTTACCAGAAATTTGAAGGGGCACTCCATCTCTGACACCGTGGACAGAAAACGAAACATTCTCCTGCGGCTTCTGATACTGTCCGACCCATGCAGCGAGTGCGCCCGAGAAGGTTGCGGCCTGCAGCCGATAAACGGTCTGCACGGCATCCGCGGGGCTTACCGCCACATCAAGCTGTCCGACCGGGCTGCGACCGATCTTCGACAAGAACGAGTTCAATTTGAAATCCATGGGCTCGGTCGAGAGAACGTGTTCGAGGAGACCATCTTCTCTTGCCAGCATGCGGAAGAGCGGCAGATTGGCGTCATCCCCAATTGCCAGAATGTATGTGCGCGGGCGCTGTGTATCAGGGAGTTGCTTCCATGCAGACTCGTACCAGGAGGCCAGCTTTCCGTTCTGAATCGGACCTCGCGTCACGCCGCCGTCGCTCAGAATGACGAGGTAGGTATTGCTTGATCCGGGTGCTGCCGATTGCTCCAGCCCGGCTTTCAGCGCGGCCTTAAGATCCGTTCCTCCTCGAAGCCGGCTCACTCGGACGGCGTCAATCGCGCGCTGCACGTTGGCCGGCTCCGCCACGGCCAGCGGCACGATTTGCGTTTCGCTATTGAAGAGCACCAGACCGAAATGATCGTTCGGCCGCATGCTATGCAGAAGGGTCTCGAGGGCTTGATAGCTGCGCTCGAGTTTCTCCCATTGCATCGAGAGTGACGTGTCGAACAAGGCAATGACTGTCTTCGGCGCACCGTTCGCTGCATTGACTGTCGGGTCACTCTTGCCAAAGCCAAGGAGCACCTCCGCCTCGAAAAATCCCGGCTCATTCGTACTACGCGTGGGAGCCATTTCCGTCGGCGACGGCTGGCCGCTGACTGGGTTGCGGTGGGTGAGCAGTTGCAGTGTGTCGGATGCCGCGGGATCTAACTCGTAGGTTGCGACAAAATCTTCCCCAAGATTGATGTTCTGCCCCTCAAAGTGGCCTTGCACCAGGTGAGGCGTGTTTTGCTCGAACTGCAAGGGGAAAGTCTTTGCGGAAGCCTGCAAGTTGCGGATCGGATGCGCGGAATGCAATTCGAAGTTAATGCGGAAATGCGCGGCCGCCTGTGCGGAATAGGCGTCTGGACGTAGCGGAATTGCGAAGTAAGACTTCAGATTTTCAACCGGGATCGACTCGTGATATTCGATCTCAAGGCGTTTGGTTCCGAATGCGGCTATCGGCACGATTCGAGCGCTGAATACCGAGGTGCGTTTCGCTTCTTCGCTTCCTCGCTCCCCCATCTGCAGCAAGCCGGGATCAATCGATTGCTGTTTCAGCTGGTTATAAAGTTCTTCAGCGCGCTTGCGTTCCAAAATAACGGCCGGCAGTCTTACCGGCCCATCCCAAGTAGCGAAATCAGAAATCGTCGCGTGACTCGGCAGGGCGAAGATGTAGTTTCCTTCTTCGATGCGTCCGGTGTGATTGGCAAACACTTGCCGCACGAAGACGCGCGCATCGCCGTTGTCGATGCGGATGGTGATCTCCATTTCCTCAAGAGAGAGGACTGCAGGATTTGGCTGCTGCTGATCGCGCGGGATCAGCACTCCGGCGTCACCAAACATCAGCGACACACCGGCGATCACAATGAAGGCGGAAAGCAACAGTCTTTTCATGAGTGCAGCTTTTGCTCTGGTATGCGGACCAGGCCGTTATCCGTACCTATAAAGATGTAGCCGTTTGCGGCGGCAAACGCGGTTACGTTCAGGGAAGGAAGGCCATTGCGAATCACCGACCAGCGACCCCATTTGCGATCGAAGACATACAGACCTTGTCCGAGGCTGCCGGCTAAAACGTAAGATGGAGTCACCAGCATGGCATTTGGATTGACGATCATTGGTCCGCTTGCAGTTTCAAATGAACGAAAGCGTCCCGAGGTATCCATCGCGAGAACGCCGGCTCCATACGTACCAACCATCCACTCAGAGCCAACGGGAACAACAGAAGTGATCCAGTTGTGCTTCAGATTGGAAGATGAAGTTGTGTAGTTGATCTTCACATCTCCTTGATCGAGCTGTGAGAGACCTCCGATGGTTCCGGCCATCAGTTCGTCGCCCGAGACACCGAGCGCGTAAACGTGGTTGTTCACAAGACCGTGGAATGCGTACATGCTGCGCGCGCCGGTTTCATCAAGAAAGGTCAGACCTGCGGGAGTTGCCAGGGCCAACCCGCCCCGATAGCTGGCGACATCGGTCACGTGGTCTGCAATTAATCCGTCAGCCCGCGTGAGCACTTGCTGCTCACCCCCGGAATCGTTGAACCGAACGAGGCCATTGGCAGTCGCAACATTGATCGAGCGGGTCCTGGAATCGGGGAGGATTCGATTCACGCAAAATACGTGCTCGTCTTCCAGATGACGCAACCGGTGTTCATCGGAAGCGAGCAGATCAAGACCACGATCGAAGTAGCCGATCCAGAGCTGTCCGTTGGCATCAGCAGCCAGGGCGGAGATGTTTCGGTCGCTCAGCGCAGCGGGTGCAGAAGTAAGCACGCGCTCCCAACCGAACCCGCGGACGTTCATCCGGTACAAGCCATTCCGTCCCAGGGCAAACACCATGTCGCCCGAGGTGAACAATTGTCGGACTTCCTGCAGAGCGTCTTGAGGGTCGATGCCTGGATTTGGGCGTCTTCCCGCCAAAGGTATTTGAATCACGCCCTGGTCTTTCG
>Ga0207700_10000277_pt1 | contig 30584 bp, 19 predicted proteins | sample LARL82metaG_FD_184348 | JGI IMG/M metagenome (GOLD analysis project Ga0207700, IMG submission 184348) | Corn, switchgrass and miscanthus rhizosphere microbial communities from Kellogg Biological Station, Michigan, USA - LAR L8-2 metaG... | ecosystem: Host-associated > Plants > Roots >...
GTCCCTCGTCCGTAGCGCCTTAGCCCGTCATTCCGAGCGTTCGCTCAATCTTCTCTTGATTTCGAGAGGTGCCGCACCAATACTCCTCTAGACTTCAAGAGGAGCTGACGTCCATGGTCCCGCGCCGGCCTCCCGACTCGGACGCCCTTCGTGGTAGCCTCGATCTGCTCGTTCTCAAGGCCCTTTCGCTCGCACCGATGCACGGGTGGGGCATTGGGCTGCGCATCCAGCAGATCTCCCGCGGTCGACTCGAAGTGAACCAGGGCTCCCTCTATCCCGCGCTCCAGCGGCTCGAGCATCGCGGCGACATCGACAGCTCGTGGCAATCGACGGAGAACAACCGCCGCGCGCGCGTCTATCGCATCACCACGAAGGGACGCCGCGCGCTCGGCCAGGAAGTCGACAAGTGGAAGCGCTTCGCCGACACCATCACGCTCATCCTGGAGAGTTGATATGAGCATGCTCAGCGGCCTCGTTGCCCGCGCTCGATCACTCTTCGGCTCGCGCGCCTCGGAAGCGCGAATGGAGGAGGAGTTCGAGTTCCACCTCGAGATGGAGGCCGAGCGTCTCGCAGCCAGCGGGCTCCCGCCGCGCGAAGCACGCCGGCGCGCGCTCGTTGCCTTTGGCGGATTGGATCGGCACCGTGAGGAGATGCGCGACGGCCGCGGCACTCGACTGGTCGCCGACTTCGCGTCAGACGTCCGCTACGCTCTTCGCGTCATGCGACGCAGTCCAGGCTTCGTCATCGCCGTGGCGATCACCCTCGGCGTAGGCGTGGGGGTGAACGGCATCGTCTTCGGTTATGTCGATAGCATTCTTTTTCGGCCAATGCCCGTGCTTAACGCCGGCCAGCTCGTTGGCGTGTTCGCCGTAGACGGCCGGAGTGGGCGCCCCGGCCTCCTCGGATACGAGGATTATGTGGACTTCCGCGATCGCAGCGGTGCGTTTGCCGGCTTGGCCGGTGCGACCGGCGTTCCCCTCAACCTCGTGGATGCGTCGAACGGCTCGGCGGCGGACATGGTCTGGGGCGAGATGGTGACGGAGAACTACTTCTCCGTGCTGGGCATGCGGCCCGCGCTCGGACGCCTCTTTACAGCCAGCGAGACGCCGGAGGGGGCGGATCCATTCGTTGTCCTCAGTTACGAATCCTGGAAAGAGCGATTTCGTGGCGACTCCTCGGTTGTCGGGCGTGTGGTGCGCGTGAACGGCGCGGAGTTCACGATCACGGGAGTCGCGCCAAAGGGATACAGGGGCATTCGTACGTTCGGATTCTGGCCCGAGCTCTTCGTTGCCGTCGGTATGCATGGTGTCGTCATGCCGGGCTCGAACAACTTGCTGCACGGCAGAGGCGATGGCTGGATCTACGTCGTCGGACGGATGCATCCGGACTGGACGGAAGCGCGCACGGAAAGCGCGGCGCGCGTCTTCGCTTCACAATTGGCGCACGCCTTTCCGGCAACCGATTTCAATCTCGGGATTACTCTCGTTCCGGGGGCCACTGGCTTCGACCATCCCGGATTCGTGAAGCCGACGGTGCTGATGTTGGCATCGGTGATGGGCCTCTTCGCGTCGATCGTTACGCTGCTCATCATTTGCGCCAATCTCGCGAACATGCAGTTGGCGCGCGCCGCGGCACGGTCTCGCGAGATCGCAATCCGGCTCTCGTTAGGGTGCTCGCGCGCCCGCCTGACGCGTCAGCTTCTTGCCGAAGCGCTCGTTCTGTCGCTTCCCGGAGCGCTCGTCGCCTTCGTGGTTGCTCGACTCGGTCCGCTGCTCGAGACGTACATGGTGCCGCACCTGCAATTTCGCGTTGGCCTCGGAGCGTCGATGGATTACCGCGTCGCGCTTTTTACGGCGTTCGTCGCCCTGATCGCGGTTGTGCTGTTTGGTCTCGCACCGGCGCTTCGCGCATCGCGGCCAAAGCTCGCGCCGTCGCCCGCGAGCGTCATCGGTACGCGAAGCCAGGTCACGCGACCCCGTGGCCGCAAGGGCGGCGCCCTGGTGGTCGTCCAACTCGCAATGTCAGTCGTGTTGCTCGTCGGCGGAACGCTGTTTGTCCGCAGTCTGTTCGTCGCGCGAAGCATCGATCTGGGTTTCGCGCCGGCCAATCGCTTGCTTCTGTCGGTCAACGTTGGTCTGCAGAACTACGACGAAGCGCGCGGCCGGCGATTCTATGAGCAAGTGCTCACACGCGTCCGCATGCTGCCCGATGTCGTGTCGGCGTCATGGATGTTCCCGGTGCCATTCGATAGTTATGGACGAGGCATCACGCTTTACACGTCGGGCGCGCGAACGAACGCCAGAAACGGCACTGTCGCGACGAACGCCAGCTTCGTCAGTGAAGACTTCCTGCAGACGCTCGGCCTGCGCCTGCAGGAAGGCCGCACCTTTGCGATCGGCGACTCGCTCGGTGCACCGGATGTCATCGTGGTGAGCCGTGCACTCGCGACGCGACTCTGGCCAGGGCGCAACGCGGTCGGGCAGCGTGCCAATCTCAATGGGGCAGATGGCCGCGTCCTGCTTGTCGTCGGTGTCGTCGGGGACGCGACGTTCGAATCCCTCGGCGACCGCAGTCGTGAGCTCGCCTACGTTCCCCTGCGACAGCACCATCGCGATTGGGAAACGCTCATCGTACACACACGCGGCGATCCTATGCTGACGTTGCCGCGGGTGCGCGCGGTCGTGGCCGCGGCCGATCCCGCGCTGCCCATCTTCGGGGTGTCCACGCTCGCTCAGAGTGTCGAGAGCGGCTTCTCGACATCGCGCACGGCGGCGGGCGTTTCCGGTTTCTTTGCCGTGCTCGCGCTGCTCATCGCTGCCGTCGGACTCTATGCCGTCGTGTCCAGCAATGTCACGGAGCGCACCCGTGAAATCGGTGTGCGGCTGGCGCTCGGAGCGACTCCAGCTGGAGTGCTTGCCTTCATAATGAGGGGAGGTGCGCGCCTCGGGTTGTGGGGCTTACTCATCGGGCTCTTCTGCGCCGTTGGCGTTGCCAGGCTGTTGAGCGGTTTGCTGTATGGGTTGTCCCCGAGCGACCCGGTCACCTTTGCGCTGGCCCCGCTCGCGCTCGCCCTGGTGATTCTCGTCGCCACGTATCTGCCGGCACGGCGTGCCGTGCGCCTCGACCCAATTGCCGCGCTGCGCAGCGACTGACCGCGAGCCGAGTGGGTCGTTAGGCCCATGGAGCGATCGCGGTCCAACCCGTGACACTTCAAGGTGCAGCGACGCGCCGGCCAGGTCGGGAATAGTCGGCCTCTACCGTACGGAACCACCGGCCGGCATTCGTGCTTCATAGAAGGAGCAGAGGCGAAGGGGTGAGTTGTGGGCCTGTCAGCTGTCGCGAAGCGCGGTCTGGGTGGTCGGGTGGGAGGCGCGCGCATCGCGCGCACGGCCTCAAATAAGCTTCGTGCGAGCGCAGCGAGCGTGGTCGCGATCGCGTTCAGTGCCGCAATGGCGCTCGGCGCGCATCTGTCGCGCGCGACCGCGGCCGTCATGCCGCCGACGTTGGCCCCCGTCGCCCGTGATTCGCTGGTACTCGTTTCGGCGTCTCCGACACACGTGACGATGCGCAACGTCGATTTCCACGTTGCCGAAGGGGTGCTGCTACGCATCGCGATGCTCGACGGCCATATGCAGAGCGTGAAGCATGGCGTCGTCGACTTCGACGACAAACGGAGCTACATCCTGAACATCGATACGGGGATGGTCACGCTCGCGCCGTCGGATCTCTCCAATCTGATGAACCACTTTGTCTTCGCCTATTCCGGTGCGCCGCTCAGCAATCTGAGTGTCACAGTCCGTGGCGACCAGCTCGGTCTGAAAGGGACGCTCCACAAAGGGGTCGACATTCCGTTCGACATCACCAGCACCGTGTCGCTGACGCCCGATCAGAAGATGCGAATCCACCCGACGAAGATGCGCATCTTCAGCGTCAACGGACTCACGCTGATGCACGCCCTGGGCTTGAATCTCAAGAAGATGGTCGACGTGTCGAAAGCGAAGGGAGTGGCAGTTGACGGAAACGACCTGATCCTCGAGCCACTGGTGGTGCTGCCACCGCCTACGATCCGCGGTCACTTCGTCGCCCTTCGCGTCGAACATGGCGGGCTCACACAGTACTTTGGACCGGCGCTGGATGGCGCGCCGTCGCCTTCGACGTCGGTACCGGACACGACGCTCTCGAACTACATGGTATATCGTGGCGGCACGCTGCACTTCGGCAAGTTGTACATGACGGATGCCGAGTTGATCGTCGTGGACGAGGACGCGCGCGATCCGTTCGACTTCGACAACGATCACTATCAGCGCCAGCTCATCGCCGGCCACTCGCGGACCCTGCCAACGCTCGGGCTCGAGGTTTACATGCCGGACGCGGCAAAGCTCTCGCGCTCGGGCGGACCGTAAGTATTTGCTCTACGCGAATGCGCGCTCGATGTCGGCGAATGGAACGGCGCTTCCGAGTCCCGTGAATGTGCCGTGCTCGGCGATCTCACGTGCCGCGCGGAGAAATCCTCCCCACGCGACGCGCGCGAGCGCTCCACCAACGCTTATGCGCCTGACGCCGGCGTCCGCCAGTGCGCCGACGGTCGTGAAATCGGCGCCGACGAGGACGTTGACGGGCTTTGGCGCGACCGCCTGCACGACGGCTCCAACGTCCGTCATGCTCCGGATTCCAGGCGCATAGAGGCATTCGGCTCCTGCCTCCGCGTATGCCGTCAGGCGACGGATAGTCTCGTGCAGGTCGGGTCGGCCGACAATGAAGCCCTCCGATCGTGCAGTGAGCAGCACGTCTGGATTTGCTTCGTCCAAGGCTTGCCGCGCCGCGCGAATTCGGTCGACGGACAGTGTGAAATCGAAGAGCGGGTCGTTGGCGTCACCAGTCGAGTCCTCAATCGACAGACCTGCCACGCCAGTCCGTGCTGCCTGCGCGACGTTGCGCGCGACGTCCTCCGGCGCAACGGCGAATCCGCCTTCGAAGTCGGCGTTGACGGGAGCCTCGACGCTCGTGCTGATTGCCCGCAGATGACCTAACGACTCCGCAAGGCTGACGTGATTGTCCCGTCGGCCGAGCGACCAGGCGAAGCCGGAGCTCGTGGTAGCGAGGGCTTTGAACCCCAGCTGCGCCAGGAGCCGGGCGCTCCCGACGTCCCATGGGTTGGGGATGACGAAACATCCGGAGGCGTGGAGTTCCCGGAACACGCCAAATCGATCCAATGGGCTCATAGCTGGAGGGTGCGGAGGAATTGGAATGTCATTGGGACCGACGCGAATCCCAAGTCGTCGTACGGAGTGACCATCTCGTGACCTAACCCCGGGCTTCATCCGTCCTCTGAGCATGACCCAGCTCTCCGATCGCGAGCTCATCGCCGCCGCCTCCCAGGGCCAGGTTGGCCCATTCTCGACTCTCGTCAGCCGGTATCGCGATGTCCGGACTCGGTTCGCGATGCGAATGCTGGGCGATTACGACGTGGCCGACGAAGCCTTGCAGGCCGCCTTCGTGCGTGCCTTTCAATCGATCTCGCGGTGCAAGGAGCCGGAACAGTTTGAGGACTGGCTGTTTCGAATCGTGATCAACGAATGCCGGGCGCGGGCGCTGCGACAGGCGGTGCGTACGCGCGGGACGCCCGGGCAAGTGGATGCGATCGCGGATTGGCGCGCGGCCGTGGAGGGCTCTGAGAACGGCGCGGATGTGCAACGGGCGCTGGGTCAGATCGATCCGATCAACCGCGAAGCATTCATCCTCCAATACATCGAGGAGCTGACGTACCCGCAGATCGCTTCGCTCACGGGAGCGAGTGTCATAACGCTGGAGCGACAGGTCGATCGCGCGGTCTCTCGGCTTCGCGAGCTGCTTCCGAGTTGGCGGGACGAAGCAAGCAACAAGGTGGACGGGCTGGAAGGCTCCATGGGCAGTGTGGGACCATCGTTCGCCGTTCGCGTTGCTACGCCCCTGAGACGCCCGGAAGTGCTCAATGACAGCTTCGACGACCGGTTGATGACGAAGCTCCTGCGCTCGACCCAGACACCAATGGAGAGCGCCACCGTTGCGGAGGCGCCAGCGACGGCTCGATTGATGACCGGGGGCGCATCGGCGCAGTCGCCACTCCTGGCGGCACCGCAGTCGCCGGCGACGATGGCCGAGCCGACGCTATTTCCGCCCGGCTTCTCGTTGCCGAGCCTAACGAATATCCGCCGCATCGGGATGGCGCTTGGGTTGTCGGCCGCCGCGTTCGGCGCCGGGTACGCCCTCCGCGGACACAGCGACGCGAAACGGCTAGCCTCCACGGGAAGCAAGTCGAAGCCGGTGACGAAAGTCGTCAGACGCACCGATACGGTTCGCGTCGTTCGTGGAGACACGATCGTGCTCGCGCGCTTCGCGCTGAATGATCCCGAGGCGAAGTCAGTCGCGCTAATCGGCGACTTCAATCACTGGGATCCCTCGATCAGCCCACTGGTGCGTGGCGTAAATGGCAGTTGGAGCCGGACGCTCCGCCTCTCGGCTGGTCGCTATGAGTATGCTTTTCTCGTCGACGGCAAGCATTGGGTCACCGATCGACTCGCGCCCTCCAGTCACGACGCGTTCGATGTGCAGAGCTCCGTCTACGATGTCCGCGGCGACGCGTCCAAGGCAGATGAAGGGTCGGCGTCAGCTCGGCTCAAGAGCGTCCTGCCGCGCGCGGCGGCAGAGCGTGTGCTCGCGAGCATCGCCGCCGCCCGATCGAAGGGGCTTCCCGCGACGGCGCTGGAGAATCGCGCGCTCAAGTACGCCGCGAAGGATGTGAAGCCGAAGGAGATCGAGGACGCGATTGCGGCCGACGCGGACGCCATGGCGAAGGCGCGGCAGATTTTCACCGCCGCAGGACATCGGGATCCGAATGCGGCGCAGATCGACGTGGCGGCTCAGCTCCTTGGCGAGGGAGCCGACAGTGCGAGCATCAGCGCGCTCGCACAATTCGCGGCAGCGGGTCGCCCGATCGATGTGCCGTTGCACGTCAGTGCCGAGCTTGCGGCGGCAAGCACCTCTCCCAACGAGACATTGGCCCGCGTCGAGGATCGTGTGCGCTCGGGCGCCAGCGACGCGCAGCTCGAGCAAATGCTCAACGAGCCCGCGAAGAGCGTCGCTGCGAAAGGGAAGGGCAAGCAGACGCAAGTCGCCAAACACTCCTCGTCTTCCGCCAGCGTGCATCAGGCGGGCACGCCTTCGAAAAAGAGCACAGCCTCGTCGAAGAAAAAAAGCGGCTAACTGCGAAGCGGTGCGTGTCGGCGCGTTGCCGAAAGGGTCCCGGGTGAGCAAGGCGTAAGGAGCCAGCCGGGCGGCCGAACACTTTCTAAACGGTCGACGCACCTTACTACGGCCTTCCCCGGTGGTATTTTTGTACCTTCGGGTTGAAGCCGTCGGGGCTCTCGCCCCCGCCTGCCCAGTGAGAAGGAACCCATGATGAAACCACCACACGTGACCCGTGGGGTCGCCGTGCTGCTCGGCTTTATGGCCGTGGCCGCCTTCGCACAGCCCGGCTCCGCTCAAAGCGCCTCGCAACAGTCCGCGGCCCGGGTGCAAAGCGACCTGGCGGCCATCGCCAAAGCGCGCGAGGATAGCGCGCGGCGTCCATACACTACAGCCGACATTCATTTCATGTCGGGCATGATCGGCCACCACGCGCAGGCAATTCAGATGGCGAGCTGGGCGCCGACGCACGGTGCAAGCCCGGCCGTTCGAACGCTGTGTGAGCGTATCATCAACGCGCAGCGCGACGAGATCGCGACGATGCAACAGTGGCTGCGCGATCGGCAGCAGCCAGTGCCCGAAGCATCGCCGATGGGCATGAAGATGGTGATGGACGGAGTCGAGCATACGATGCTCATGCCCGGCATGCTCAGTGAAGAACAGCTGAAACAGCTCGATGCGGCGCGCGGTAAGGAGTTCGACAAGTTGTTCCTTACCGACATGATCCAGCATCACAAGGGCGCCGTTCAGATGGTGAAAGAGCTGTTCGATTCGTACGGTGCTGCACAGGACGATCTCGTCTTCAAGTTCGCCTCGGACGTGAACGTCGATCAAACCACCGAGATCGCGCGGATGGAACGCATGCTGGCTTTGATCGATCTCGGTATCGAGCAGTAGCAGCGCGCGCAGCAGCGCGGGCGACTTCATATCGAAGACTTCGTGCGACCGCTGGCCGCATGAAGTTCTATCCCACCCACCCCAGAGGATTCGCGTTATGCCGTCTGTGCATCAGACACACCGCTTGACCGCGAGATCGAGTAGCTCGCTCGCTCTCACGCTGGCGATCGTCGCCGCCGCCGCTTGCGCCCGCACGACCGCCACGACCGCGTCCGGCAACATCTCGCCTGTCGCCGCGCCGATGGGCGCCGCTGTTTCGTATGCGGCACCGAGCCCCGATCCGCGCGTCGGACTGAAGGCCGGCTTGTTCAACGCCGGCGAGGCCGCGTGGAACATGCGCCTCGTGTCGACGACGCCGCCACAAGGTCAGTTCATGGGCAGCACGAACTCCGACCTCGCGTTCCTCGGTAACTACGTCATTCAGGGGAACTACAACGGCTATCAGATCTGGGACATCTCCGATCCGTCACATCCGACTTTGAGGCTCGGCAACTACTGTCCGGCATCCCAGAGCGACGTGTCCGTCTACAAGAATCTGTTGTTCGTCTCCGCCGAGGGCAATTCCGGCCGCATCGATTGCGGCGGAGCCGGCGTGAAGGAGACGGTCAGCACAGAGCGCATTCGCGGCATCCGCATCTTCGACATCACGGATATCGCGCATCCGCGCAACGTCGCGAACGTGCAGACCTGCCGTGGCTCGCATACGCACACCGTCCTCGTCGATCCCAAGGATCCAGAGAACGTCTACGTGTACGTCTCGGGCTCGGCACCGGTTCGTTCGGCTCAGGAGCTTCCGGGCTGCTCGAACGCTGATCCCTCGCAGGACCCGAACTCGGCACGTTTCCGCATCGAGGTCATCAAGGTTCCGCTCGCGCATCCAGAACAAGCAGCGATCGTGAGCTCGCCACGCATCTTCAACGATCTCGCGGCGCCGCCGACGCATGGTGCGTCTGCCGCGGACAAGGCGGAAATCGCGAATGCGCGGGCGCGCGGTGCCTTCGTCGTCAACATCTTCGATCAGGACATGGTATTGCCCGGTGGTTTCGTCAATCAGCTGCTAGACAGCCTGGTAAAGAAACGCGGCGGAACCGGCGCGCCGACGGCGGCGGACAGTGCGCAGTTGCGTGCCGACCTCCCGGCAATGGTGCAGAAGATGGTCGGCAGCAACGGTCCGCGACGTGGACCTACACAGTGCCACGACATCACGGTCTATCCGGCAGTCGGTTACGCGGGCGGCGCCTGCGAGGGCTATGGCTTCCTGCTCGACATCCATGATCCGGCGCACCCGGTGCGCGTTGCGGCGGTCTCCGACTCCAACTTCTCGTACTGGCACTCGGCGACGTTCAACAATGACGGCACGAAGCTGTTGTTCTCCGACGAGTGGGGCGGCGGCGGCCAGCCGAAGTGCCGCGCGACGGACCCGAAGGACTGGGGCGCTGATGCCATCTTCACGATCGAAGGCAACAGCCTGAAGTTCCAGAGCTACTACAAGATGCCCGCGCCCCAGACGTCGCAGGAGAATTGCGTCGCGCATAACGGCTCGCTGATTCCGATTCCTGGCCGCGATGTCATGGTGCAGGCCTGGTATCAGGGGGGCGTGTCGGTGTTCGACTGGACCGATGCGGCGCATCCGAAAGAGATCGCGTTTTTCGATCGCGGCCCGGTGGATTCCACGCGCATGGCAAGTGGCGGCTCGTGGTCGGTGTACTGGTACAACGGCGTCATGGTGAGCTCGGAGATCGCACGTGGTCTCGATATTTTCGAGCTGACGCCGAGCCCGATGATCTCGCAGAATGAGATCGATGCGGCGAAGTCGGTGCATCTCGACTACATGAACACGCAGGGGCAGCCGAAGTTCGTCTGGCCGGCGTCGTTCTCCCTGGCGCGCGCGTATGTCGATCAGCTCGAGCGCTCCGGTGGTTTGTCGGCCAGCCGCATCGCGGCGGTTCGTCAGTCGCTGTCGTCGGCAGAGCAGGCGAGTGGCTCGGCGCGCGGCAGCGCGCTCTCGCAGCTGGCGTCTCAGATCGACAGTGACGCGAACAGCTCGAGCGACTCCGCGAAGGTCAGGAAGCTGGCCAGCGCCGTGCGGGATCTATCCAAGGCCTAACGCTGTTGGGTGAAGCGTTCGGCGTTGAGCGTTGGGCGTGAAGAATGAAAGGGCCGACGGTGAAACCGTCGGCCCTTTTCGTCGTTAACGCGACCCGCGCCCCAGCTACAAGTGTCCGCCATGCTCCGCGATCAACTTCATCGCCGCCTCGCTGACGAAGATCTTCCGATGAAACTGCTGGCCCCAGCCTAACGGCGTCACATTCCGGTATTCGTGCATCGCCTCCTCGCCGTAACCGGGATGCAACTGCTTGCGCAGGGAAGCGCGCACGTTTGGATCGGCGCCATGCTCGAGGAGCAGTTGCGTAAATGGGGCCGTCTGCGGGAGCTCCTGGCGATTCATCCTCAAGTTCGGCTGCGACACGACCGTGGCGAAGAGGGCGGTGTGCCCGCCGAAGCCATCGCTGTCGACGGCGGCGCGGGCGTCCACGTCCATACCGCGCTCGAGCAGCCAGCGCGCGATTTCCATTTCGTCGTAATCGATTGCGATGTGCAGCAGCGTTGCTCCCTTGAGCGGAGTGCCATGCGTCGCCAGGACTTCGTCGTGGCAGCCGAGGGAGGGGGGAAAGATCTCCTCATGGCTGAAGGTGCGCCGCAGGAGCGACGGATCACGACGCAGAAGCTCTTCGAGCAAGTCGACGCGGCCGCGGTGGACGGCCATCGGAGCGGTGTCCGGCAGCGACGCCCCGTGCCGCGCGTACATCTCGAGAATGGCGTGTTTCTCGCCGGGTTTACGCGAGTCGGTCTCCAGAGCCATGGCGATCGGAGCGATGGTGCGGCCAGTGTCGTCGACGGCGCGCGCGCCAAGCTCGAACGCGAGCGCGGTGCCGGACGCACTCAGCGTGTAGGCGGCGCCATCGAGCGAATCGTTAGGCAGCGGCGGCGTGCCGGCGAGCCGATGGATGAGTCGCGCCGTCGGGATCTGGCCCTGCAGCAGAGCGCGGTTCAGTGCGTACAGGTGATCGGTGGCTCCGAGCTCGTGCAGCGCGCGGATGATTTCCTCGCGGCCTAAATTGGCCGCGTAGCTCATGGGCCGGCCCCAATTCCGGCTGCGGAGCAGAGCACTCTCGTCGCGGAGGCTGGTGTTCGCGGACACGAGCGCCCGCACCGTTTCGACGTCGTCCTCCCAGATGGCGTCGATCAACTGGCAGGCGACGACGAGCCGCGGCCAGCTCGACGCGCCATAGCTGCGTGCCAGCACGAGCTGAGCATCCGACAGCTGGGCCTCCGGCGGGTCGGCGAGCTCGGGATGATACTCTCTGAATTCGGCGATGGCGGTCGCCTCGCGCTCCTGGACAGCGCGAAGGAGATCCTTGGCCTGGTGCCTGAGCTGCTCCAGATTCGGCCTGACGGGCAGGTCGCGAGCGGGCATGACGAGCCTCCTCTGTGCAATGCCCGTGGTCCGCTTGCGTCGGGCGAAAGGAGGTTCGTGAGAACCGATAACTGTCGAGCGGCATCAGGTGGACTCGGTCCTTTCCGCGGACGGGAGGCGCCCTGAGCGCCTTTGCGAAGACGCTAGCGATGGGAGGCGTCGAGGTCAACGGCGAGGTCGATACCTTGACATTCGACAACACGCGACACAGAGTGTTGTCGAATGACATAGCATCGCGCCCGAGGAAGGGCGCCGTCGACTTCGTACCAAGGGCAGGGTGCCATGCGATGGGTCGCTCGTGGTGTTCGGCGCATGAAGCAGTGGGCTCGGCGCGATCTCGTAGAGGCGGAGGTCGACGCGGAGATGAAGGCCCACATCGAACAGGAGATCGTCGAGCACATGGCGGCGGGCGTCCCGCGCCCCGAAGCGACAAGACTCGCATTGCGCGACTTCGGCGGCGTTCAGCGCTACAAGGAGGAGGCCCGCGACGTTCTCGGCCTGCGCGTTCTCGACGATATCGGCCGCGATCTGCGATATGCTGGCCGCCTCCTTCGGCGCAGCCCCGGCTTTACTGTCGCGGTCGTGCTGACCTTCGCGCTCGGTATCGGATGCACAGCAGCCATTTTCGCGCTGGTGGAAGACGTGCTTGTTCGCCCGTTGCCGTATGCCGAGCCATCGAAGCTCGTCGCCTTGTGGGAGCGCAACGTACCGCGCGCTGTCGATCGGAACGTGGTGTCCGTGCCTATGTTCGAGCGCTGGCGCCGCGACACGCATTCATTCAGTGCCATCGCCGCTATGGCGCCAGCGCCGCGTACCCTGGGTGGCTCAATACCGGAGCGCATCAGCGCCGCCCAGGTATCGCCGTCGTACTTCCGCCTGCTCGGCGTTCATCCCGCGATCGGTCGGGATTTCACGAATGCTGATGAGCTGAACGGCGGCGCGGATGTCGCGATTCTCAGCGATCGTCTCTGGCGCGATCGCTACGGGGCCGACTCGTCTATCGTGGGACGCTCCATCCTCATGGACGGAGTTTCGTACACCGTGGTCGGCATCATGCCGCACGACCTCGAGCCGCCAAGCTTTGGCTGGATGACCGAGCATCCGCTCTGGATCCCGTTCGCTCCGACCGCTGACAATCGAAACTGGGGCCGATTCCTGCACGTCATCGCCCGGCTGGGCCCGACCACCACGGTTGCGCAGGCGCGCGCGGAACTTGTCGCGCTCAGCGCGCGGCTCTCGAAGGACAACGCGGAGAACAGGGAGTGGTCGGCGACGATCGTGCCCCTGCGAGAGCAGATCATCGGTGACGTGCGTCGGCCGCTGTTGACGCTATTCGGGGCAGTCTCGCTGCTCCTGCTCATGGCGATCGTCAACGTGAGCAATCTCGTAACCGCATTCACGCGTCGGCGTGTGCCGGAGCTGCTGCTCCGCCAGGCGATCGGTGCCACTCGTGGCCGGTTGTTCCGCCAGCAGCTGGTGCTGAGTCTCATGCTGGGCCTTCTGGGCATGGGCGTGGGCATTGCCGTCGCGCTCGCGGCAACGCGCGGCCTGATCTCCCTCGCACCACCGGATGTGCCAAGACTCGGCAGCGCTGGCGTGGACAGCACGGTCGTGTTGTTCGTGGTTGCTGTCACCTGTCTTGCGACCGCTGTGATTGGGTCGTTGTCTGCCGTGCACGGCGTGCCGCGCCCTGGCCGCTCGCTCGGAGCTGGAACCGGCCGGGCTACGGCACGCCTGGATGGCTCTCGCCTCGTGACTTGCGAGATCGCGGTTGGGTTGGTGCTCACGGTTCTCGCCGTGCTCATGGTTCGCACTCTCCTCAACCTCGGGCGCGTCGACCTTGGCTTCCAGCCTCGCGATGTCGTCGTCGCGCGAGTCTCCCTGCCGAGCGCGCGCTATCCGACGGACGCGCTGCGTGGCCAGTTCTTTGATGCACTGGTTGCGCGCGCGAGCGCGATACCGGGCGTTGTCTCGGTGAGCGTCGCGACAACGAGCCCCTTTGCGTGCTGCGCGCCGGCAACGACCGTCCGCGATGCCGCGCGCGCGGGCGACGGCGCAGCACCGGCTCCCACGACCGACGTCCGCTTCGTCGACACGAGCTATTTCGCGGTGTTGCGGATCCCGATCATCGCTGGTCGGCCCTTCGCGAGAAGTGAAGCCTCCGATGGGTCCCCGCGTGCCCTGATCTCGCGGACGCTCGCTCACACACTCTGGGGTGACGCGGATCCGGTGGGAAAGAGCGTTTCGATCGATCTGTTCAATACGACGACGGCCGTGGTAATCGGAGTCGTCGGAGATGTGCACTACAGTGATATCCGCACACCGGCGCGGCCCGCCGCCTATCTCTCGACCAATCGCTTCCCGAGCTCGGAGCGCGATATCATCGTTCGATCTTCGCGCGGAAGCGCAAGCGGATACGTCCAACCGCTACGCGCCGTACTCGCATCGCTCGACGGATCCATTCCGCTTTACCACGCGGGCTCGCTCGAGCACGTGGTGAACGAGCGGCTTGCGGAGGAGCGCTTCGTCACCGCGCTCCTGAGTGCCTTCGCGCTACTGGCGCTGGCGTTGACGGCGGTTGGTGTGCACGGAGTCCTCGCGGCCGACGTGGCACTCCGTCGTCGCGAGATCGGCATTCGCGTCGCGTTAGGCGCCGATCGCCGTTCGGTGTATACGCTCGTCCTGCGACGCATGACGTCGCCCGCCATACTGGGGACGTCCCTCGGAGTCGTTATCGCCGCGCTGCTGTCGCGTGCGCTCTCGGCGCTGGTCTTCGGCATCGCCACCACCGACCTGCCGACGTTCGCAATCGTGATCGTGACCCTGACAGTGGTGGCCGTCGTCGCGACGTGGATGCCGGCTTTTCGCGCCACGCGGGTGTCGGCGATGGAGGCGATCAAGGCGGAGTAGAGGCACAGGGGGCTGTGCACTGGTGCACAGCCCCCTGTGCCTACTGGCGAGCGCCGATCAGTAGCTGCTCAACTTCGAGACCGTCTCCGAGAGCTTCTGCTCGCGCGATTGATCTACCGTGTTCGACGCGCCCGTCGGAAGCTGCGACGAGAGCTGCGAGAGGATTGTCTTGCGATCGCTGCCGCTGGCCTGCTCGGCGCGGGTGAGCTCACCGTTCAGGTGCGACGCCTGCTCGCTCGTGACGGTCTTGTCGCGCGCGAGCTGGTCCACGTAGGCGCGCGCGAGCGCGAACGTCGCCGGCCAGACGAGCTTTGGCTGATCCTGAACATTCAGGTAGTCGAAGTGCACCGACTTCGCCGCGTCGATCTCGTTCTGCGAGATGAACGCGCTCGGCTTCAGCTCGAAAAGGTCGAGACCTCGCGAGATCTCGGAGCCGACTATGTATCCGTTGTACCAGTAGGCCGACCAATAGCCACCGTCGACGAGCTCCTTCGCGTCCATCGGACCGCGATCGAAGTACGCGATCTCGAAGACGTGCGATGGATCCGTCCAGTCGAACACCGAGATGCCGCCCTGGTACCACGCCTGGACCATGACGTCGCGGCCTGGAATGGGAATGAGCGAGCCGTTATGCGCGACGCAGTTCTCCTGTGCCGTCTGCGGCGCGGACATCTTGTAATAACTCTTGAAATTCATCTGGTTGTTTTCGATCGTGAAGATCGCGTCGGCACCCCACTCGTGCTTATCCGTCACACGGCAGCGCGGCTGCGAACCGCCGCCCCACTCGTCGGAGAAGAGCACCTTCGTCCCGTCGTTGTTGAACGTCGCCGAATGCCAGAAGGAGAAATTGGAATCGGCGGCGGCTCCGATGCGGGTCGGGTGGGCCGGGTCGTGAATGTCGAGGAGCAGGCCGTAGCCGGCGCAGGCGCCGCCAGCGAGACCGATCGCCGGATAAACCGTTATGTCGTGGCACTGTGTCGGCCCGCGATGCGCCAACGCAGGATTCCGCGCCGGCCGCTGCGGCGCGGCACCGCCCTGACGGGCAAAGGCGGCGCGCCGCTGTGCGGCCTCGGCGGAATCAGCCGGCATCTCGCCGTGGCGCGCCGGTGCCGCGAGGTTGTCGAAGATGCGTGGCGAGCTGACGATGTGGGCCTGTTCCGGATGCGCCAACGGCACCTGAATGACCTCGATCCGGAACAGCGCACTATTCGCATCTTCTTCTGGCAGCGCATCGGAGCAACCCGCCAGCTCACGGGATGAACGAACACCAGCCGAGCCGGAGACGTAGACATATACGTTGTCTCTGTCGTTAGGATCGGTCACGACGGTGTGCGTGTGCGATCCACGGCAGGTTTGCACCGTCGCGAGGTATTTCGGGTGCTCCGGGTCGCTCATGTCGATGACCCGAATCCCGCGCGCGCGCTCGTCGCTTACTGTGTCCTTCACCCCTCCCATTCCGCAGTCGTTGCGACCGTTCGTCGCCTCGGCGGAGACGAAGAGCAGGTTACGATACGCGGAGACATCGCTCTGCGAACCAGGGCAGACATATGCCGTCTTCAGCGTCGGCTTGCTCGGATTGGAGATGTCCCACATCTGCCAACCACTGTAGTTGCCCTGGAAGACGTAGTTGCCCATGAAGGCGAGATCAGAGTTCACTAATCGGCGATCGCCGGGCGTACTCTCGTTGATGAAATCCTTGGAGGGCCGCGTCATCGAGACGGCGCGGAGATTCCAGATGGCCTGGCCGGCGTTGAACCAGCCGGCACTGAGTCCGACGCGTGGATCCGGCGACGGCGGCGTCGGCGACATGTCCGGCGCGCCCGAAAGCGAGACGCCGTTCACGGAGGAAGATCGTGCGCACGCGGCAAGCGCGAGCACGCTGATCGCGAACGAAGCGTACGAGAGTTTGGATGGCATGGAGGGAGAGGGAGGGGAGTTGTGACGGTGATTGGTGGCTAGTGGTTGGTGGCTGGTGAACCGGGACTGCCGGCGCGGAGCGCCGGCCATCCGAATCCACCAACCATTAACCACCGGCAACCAGCCACTACTTGTCGCCCAGCATCAGGCGCATTCGATCGATCTCGGTCGTCTGGTCGGCGTTGACGTCGGAGGCAAAGCGAAAGACGTAGAGCTCCTGACCGGCGCCCGGACTCGAAAAAAGCTGATCGACCATCGTGATCGCGCCCTGATGGTGCTGAATCATGAAGGTCAGGAACAGCCGGTCGAACTCTGGTCCACGCGCCGCGTCGAGCTGCTTCATCTGCTCCGGCGTCAGCATGCCCGGCATCATTTCCATCGTGCCCATGTCGTGTCCCATGGCGTAATGCTCGAGTGGCTCCGGCACGTCCTGGTGGCGCTCCCGCAGCCATCGCTGCATGAAGGCCATCTCGTCGCGCTGAGCGACGTCGATGCGCTGGGCCAGCACTTTCACATCGGGCCGCGCATCATGAGTCTGCGCCCATCCAGCCATGACCACGGCCTGGGCGTGGTGATGAATCATTCCCTGCATGAAGTGCACGTCCGCAGCGGTGAAGGCCATTCGCCCACTGTCGGCACGAGCTTGCTCGGCGGGGGTCATCGCTGCCGTCCCGCCAGCCTGTACGCTGGTCTGTGCCGACTGCACGGCGCTGCTGCATGCCGTCGCGATCCCAACCAATAGTCCGGCGACGACCAGAGACAGGCGCTGTGGTCTCATGAGAGTGGTCCTCCTGTATCGAGATTCTGCTTGCTGACTCGCAGAGAACAACGTACGCCGAGGCCAGGGTGTTGGAAGAGGTGGGCGATGGGTGACGGGCGGCGGGCGGCGGTGGAATGCGGAACAAAACCTTGATGTGGTGCCGAGTACTCAAGCTCAGACACCCCATCAATGCGTCATTCCGAATTCCCCGCCGCCCGCCGCCCGCCGCCCGTAACCCTCGACCGGGTGAATCGTCCGGGTAGTGGCGAAGCGGCCGAAATGGTCAGCATCGAATCGCTTCAAAAGAGGTTAGCAGCATGCGCTTCCGCCCCCTAACCCGGCGCGACGCGTGGCGCGCGATCCCGCAGACGCTCTGCATGCGAGGCCTTGGTCTCGTCGTGCTGGCCACCTGCGGGCTGCTCTGGCCCGATCTCGCGCTCACGATCACACTCCTCGACATCGGCATCATCTGCCTGCTCTTCGCGACCGCGGACCTGTTCATTGCCGCGGCCATCAGAAGAGAATCCGCCAACAGCGCCCGAAAAATCGGCGCGCTCGGACTGCTCGGTCTCAGCTTTGGAGCGCTCGTCCTATCGCTCCTGGCGATGCCACTACAATCGACGCGTATGGCTGCGCTTGCCTGGCTTGTCGTCAGCGGCATCGCCATCGTGCTGGTCGGGACCACCGTCTCACGTCGAGCGCGAGCCGGAAGTGTGATCCCGCACTTTGGCGCCGCCCAGCTGGTGCTCGCCTTTCTTTTTCTCATGGCGCACCCGCTAAGAGCCGAAATCGTTCTCCACGCCAGCGTCACCTACGCGGCGTCGCTCGGGGGGGCCCAGGTGGTGCTCGGGCTTTCCCTTCGGCGAGTCAAGGAAACCAGAGATCGGCTCGCGGCGACAGCGTGACGTGGTGAACGATGGGCGGCGGGCGATGGGCGATGGGCGGTAGACGGCGGGCGGCCGGGCGGGTGGGATGCGGAACGAAACGCCGATGGGGTGCCGAGCGCTCGAGCTCAGCCCCCCATCAATGCTTCATTCCGAATTCCGCCATCGCCCATCGTCCATCGCCCGCCGCCCACGTCCGAACCATCCCCTCAGCGGCGCTGTCGAAACTCCACCAACCGCCTGGCCGTCGTCCGTCCATCACCGGTGGATCCCATGCGCAATCTGAGGCTCGCCGTTCGGACGCTGTTCCGTACGCCGTTCGTTACGATCGTCGCGGTGCTGTCGCTCGCACTCGGCATTGGCGCCAACGCGGCGATCTACTCGCTGTTCAACGAGATGCTGTTGCAGCCGCTGCCTGTGTCCCATCCCGAGCGCCTCGTGAACTTCAAGGGACCCGGGCCACAGAATGGCAACAATTCCTGCAATAGCGCTGGCGGTTGCGACGAAGTCTTCAGCTATCCGATGTTCCGCGATCTCGAGCGGGCGACCACTGCGTTCAGTGGTCTTGGCGCCCACTACCTCTTTGGAGCGAACATCGCGATGCCCGGGCAGACGGCGATCAACGGCCGAGCGCTGTTCGTGTCGGGCTCGTATTTCCCGGTCCTCGGTCTGCGCGCGGCACTTGGAAGGCTCTTGACGCCTAACGACGATCACACCATTGGCGGCAATTACGTGACGGTCGTGAGCTTCCCGTTCTGGGAGACTCAGCTCGGGAGCGATCCATCCGTCGTCGGCAAACAGATCGTGATCAACGGCCATCCGATGACCATTCTTGGCGTCGCGCCCAGCGGATTCACGGGAACGACGCTCGGCGAGCGGCCTTACGTCTTCGTGCCGATTTCCATGCGCGGCGTGATGAACCAGGGGTGGACAGGATTCGATGATCGCTCGAGCTATTGGGTGTACATCTTCGGCCGGCTGAAGCCCGGAGCGACCATCGAGCAGGCCTCGGCGTCCATCAATACCGTTTACCACCATCTCATCAACGACATCGAGGTTCCACTTCAAAAGGGCGTGAGCGAGAAAAACCTCGCGCAGTTCAAGGCAAAGAAGCTCCTGTTGTCGGATGGCCGAAAGGGCCAGAGCAATATGATCAAAGGCTCGCGCACGCCGCTCGTGATGCTGTTTACGATCACTGGAATCGTTCTACTGATCGCGTGCGCCAACATTGCGAATCTGCTGCTTGCACGCGCGGCGAATCGCACGATGGAGATGGCCGTTCGACTCTCACTCGGGGCGACGCGCGGACAATTGATCGCTCAGGTGCTCACGGAATCGACGCTGCTGGCCTTCCTCGGTGGTGTGGTCAGCATCGTTGTCGCGCACTGGACGCTCAACGGTATCGTCGCGCTTTTGCCGGCTCAGACCGCAAAGGATTTGGATTTTACACTGAGCATGCCGGTCATCTGGTTCACGGCATCGGTGTCGATCGTCACGGGAATCCTCTTCGGAATCGTGCCGGCCCTCTCGAGCACGCGGCCGGATCTCGTGACGGAGCTACGCAACAACTCCGGGAAGCTCGCCGGCGGTCGCGGCGCGGCGCGGTTCCGTGCCAGCCTCGTCACGGCGCAGATCGCGCTGTCGATGGCCCTGCTCATCGCCGCCGGTCTCTTCATCGAAAGCTTGCGAAACATCAGCCGAGTGGACCTCGGCATCAAAATCGACAACGTGGCGACATTCGCGATCTCGCCGGGCAAGAACGCGTATGACTCCACTCGCAAGGTTCAGTTCTTCGGCCGCGTCGAGCAAGAGCTCGCGGCAGTTCCTGGCGTGGCCGGCGTGACGTCGGCATCCGTGCCCCTGCTGTCGAACAGCAATTGGGGACGGGGCGTGTCCGTGGAGGGCTTCCAGAAGGATCCCGACACGGACGTCGACTCTCGGTTCAACGCCGTGGGTGCGAACTACTTCCATGTCCTCGGTGTGCCGCTCCTCGCCGGGCGAGATTTCGCCGCGACGGACGACGACCATTCGATGAAAGTCGCCGTCGTCAACGAGGCCTTTGCGAAGAAGTTCAAGCTGGGACCGAATGCCGTTGGCAGGCACATGTCGATCGGCAACGACTCGCTCAACATCACGATCATTGGACTGGCGAAAAACGCAAAGTATTCCGAGGTGAAGGACCAGGTCCCACCTGTCTTCTTCGTTCCGTGGCGACAGGTCGAGATTGGTCAGAACTACTTCTACGTGCGGAGCGCGTTGCCGCAGGATCAGATTCTCCGAGCAATTCCCCAGGTAATCAGGAAGCTCGACGCCAACTTGCCGGTGGAGCAGCTCAAAACGCTTCCGCAGCAGGTTCGCGATAATGTGGCGATCGACCGCATGATCAGCGTGCTCTCGGCGGCGTTCGCGGTTCTGGCGACGCTGCTCGCCGCGGTCGGCCTCTATGGAGTGTTGGCCTACTCGGTGGCACAGCGCACTCGAGAAATCGGGGTGCGTATGGCGTTAGGCGCATCCTCGGGGAATGTCGGCGGGATGGTCTTGCGGCAGGTTGGCACGATGACGCTCATCGGCGGCGTCATAGGAATCGCCGGGGCGATTGCGCTCGGCCGCGGCGCGCAGTCATTGCTGTATGAGCTCAAGGGGTGGGACCCACTGGTGATCGCCATCGCGACGCTCGTGCTGGCAATGGTCGCGGTGGGGGCGGGGCTCATTCCAGCGCTCCGCGCCTCACGCGTGGATCCGATGCAAGCGTTGAGGTACGAATAGGGGCCAGCCCACAACCCGCAACCGTTTACTCACTCCAGCCGATCGACCGCCTGCAGCGTGCCGATCGTCCACGCGTCGCCGGACTTCTTTGCGTGCGCATGGAACTTCATCCGCTTCTCTACGTTGCGGCCGTTCGCCGTCCAGGAGAAGGAGAGGAACACGTCGGCGTTTGCTTCCGTGTCGCGAACATTTGGCTTGCTGATCTGAGCGGGCGGCTTGATGCGAAAATTCGCATCACTGCTCCGCACCTTGTCGAGCAGCCAGTCGAGATTCTTCTGATCGTCCGGCGACTCGACGAAGAAGGCCGCCGACAGCTCGCGCACGTCGTGATCGCGGACTGCGTTCATGAAGCGCTCCGTGCCACCGCGTACTGCGGCCGCACCGTCATTGAAAGTGACGACCCTCGCCGCGACAGTAACCGGGATTCGTGCGGTTTGCTGCTCCGAGGTCGCGGTGATCTCTGTCGTGCCGCCTGCCTTCGCCGTTACGAGGCCATACGGGTCGACCGTCGCGACTTCCGCATGCGACGACTGCCACGTCACCTTGCGATCCAGCAATGACTCGCCTTTCGCACCAAGGGGTGCTGCCGTTATGCGGACGGTGTCGCCAGGATGCAGTGCTCCTTTCACTTCACTCGTGATGAGCTGTGCCACCGCGACCTTGCCGGCGAGAACGACGTTGCCTGCCGAAAGCACGCGAATCGTTACGCTCCCCGTGGCCCCGTTCGACGCAGCCGTGATCGTTGCCGAGCCTTCCTTGAGCGCGATCACGCGTCCGGTTGCGGCATCGACACGCGCGATGCGCGGCGCGTTGGAGCTCCATGTAACGCCTTCGAGCTTCGCCTTCGCATCGCTGGCCAGGCGTGCGCGTAACGCGGTGCTGTCGCCGACACGCATCGGCTTCACGGCGGCGATGGTCAGCTTGGCGACGGTAGTTGCCGCGCCCGAATCCGTTGCTGCAGCCGGCGCTGCAGCCGTGCGTTGAGTATCCGCGGCTGGCTGCGGCGCTACGACGGGCGCGGCGGGGGTCGCGTCGAGCGTGCCGCTCGAGGCCAGCTGCTGCGCGGCACTGTCGCCGGGTGACGACGACAGCTTCCACGTCAGGATCGCAATCAGAATCACGGCAACACCTGCACCCGTGAGCGCGCGCCGCCGTCCGATTCGATCGACGATGCCGAGTCGATGCGGCGCCGGCATCTCCCCATATACCGATGGAAGGGATACGGATCGCCAGGGCTCCAGGGTCTCTTTCGAGAGCCTGTCTTTCAGAACCGGATCGGTCCCGGGCCCCTCGTCGGTAGGCCCGATCGGCTGAAGCTCGTTAGGCTCCTCGGCTGCGATTTCGCGCGCCTCGGTGTCTGTCGGGGCGGCGCCTGCCTCGGGAGCGAGACCGATCATCGACAGACGCGGATCGCTCTGCGCCAGAAGACGACGCGCTTCCTCTAGCTCGAAGACCTGTGTCGCCGAGACCTCGCCCAATGGCATCGCGAGCTCGGGAGCTGGATTGACCGCGAGTCGCACCGAGGTCTCGACGCCGTCGGCGGACGCGGTGATGGTCGCGTTCCCTTCGCGAAGGGGGAGCACCACTCCGTTGGCATCGACGGATGCGATTTGCGGCGGCTCCGCCTTCCAATGCAGCGGTCGATCGATGCGGACGCCCCGGGCGCTGATGACTTCGGCGTGCAACGGAATGGGCAGGCCGAGGTCGACGTGTGCGGGCGGCGGCTCGATGAGAATCTTCGAAACGACCGGAAGCACGATCGCGACGTCGCGCGACGCCAGCTTGCCCTCGCAATTGCACGTGAGCCGCGTGACACCGGCGCCTCGTCCCTTGACGACGTGGTCGCCGACGATCTCGGCGGCGGAGTTGTCGCTCGACGTCCAGCGGATCGCGCGACGTTCGAGCTCCACGCCGACGGCGTCGAAGAGCCTCGCCGAGAGATCGGCCGATTCGCCGACTTCAAGCACGTCAGGTACCACCGGCTCGACCCTGGCGACAGGCGCGGGAGAGACCTCGATCCGAGTCATGGCGCGGACGCCCTGCGACTCGGCCCAGACGAGCACTTCACCCGGCGCTTTCGCCGAGACAACGCCATCCTGGGAGACAACGGCAATCGATTCGTCGGCGCTGGCCCAGTGCACCGCAGTCGACACGGGATCGTGTCGCTTGTCTTCCGGAGTGGCGACGAGCTGAACGCGATCGCCAGCGCGCAGAGCGCCAGGTGGCAAGGAAACGCTGATCATCGCCACGCGCTTGGGAACGACGTTCATGCGTACGGCATTGTGAACGCCGCTGACGCTCGCCGTGATCTCCACCTCGCCGGGCGCGAGGGCGTTCACAACGCCGCGAGCCTCGTCCACGGTGGCGATCTGGTCATTGCCCGACGTCCAGTGTAAGCGCACGCCTGGCACCGTGTCGCCGGACGGATTGCGTGGCGATCCGGACAGCGTGAACGAATCGCCCACCTCGACGACGCTCGGCGGCGCGAAGATCTCGATCGCCGCCACGTACGGTTTCACATCGGCAGGCGGTTGGGAGTCCGGCGTCGGTGTGACCGGTGTCAGGACCTCGTCGGAGCGACGGAAGGGCGCCGGCAGCGATTGCTGAGCGAGGACCGCGCGATCCGGGTCGGCGTCGCCTAACGGCGCAGCGCCTAACGCGGCCAGGGCATGCTGCACCGTTGGCCAGCGCTGGACCGGGTCTTTCGCGAGCATCCGCTGGATGGCGGCGTCGAGCTCGGGCTCGCAGTCGGGGCGGACCTCGCGGATGGATGGCGCCGGCTTCTCGGTGTGGGCGTGCATGACGACGAACGGCGATCCGCTGAACGGCGGCCGTCCGGTGAGCAACTCATACGCGACCAGACCGAGCGAGTACTGATCGGAAGCCGCGGAGACCGGGCGGGCGAGGCACTGCTCGGGACTCATATATGTCGGTGTTCCGACGATGACGCCCGTCTGAGTCTCACCACCGCGCGACGCGCGCGGCACCCCATTTTCGCGCACCACTAGCTTGGCGATACCGAAATCGGTGACGACGGCGTTGCCGTCCTCATCGATGAGGATGTTGGCCGGCTTCACATCGCGGTGCACCACACCACGACGATGTGCATAAGCGAGTGCATTCCCGACCATCCATAGTACGCCGCGGACCGTCCGAGCGGGCAGCGGGCCGCTCGATCGAATGACATGCTCGAGCGACCGACCTTCGACGAACTTCATGACGAAGAAATGCAGGTCGTCAATCTGCCGGACCGCGTGAATCGTGATGATGTGGGGGTGGCTCATGTTGGCCACCGTTACCGCTTCCTGGCGGAAGCGACGAACCATGCCCTCACCGGTGAGCAGGGCAGGCGACATCACCTTGATCGCGACCTTTCGATTCAGGGCGACTTCATGAGCCAGGTACACGGCAGCCATGCCGCCGCGTCCGAGCTCGCGCAGGATCTCGAATTCGCCGGCGGTCGCGGTTCGGAGTCGTGCAGCGACCTGAATCCACGGATTCACTTCTTCGCCAGTGGCCGCGCCGACGGCGCTCTCGGTTCCAGTGCGAGTGCCGGTTCCGCAGCGCGGACAGAATCGATCGGCGGCGCCGAGCGGGCCATTACACCGCACACAAACGGCAACAGGGGCCGCCGTCCCACAAAAGGTGCAAAAGCGGTCACCGGCTCGTAGCAGCTCCCCGCATCGGCTGCACGAAATACCGGAGGACTCCGCTGGACGACCTGTCATGCGGCAGTAACCGGGTTAGAGAATTTGAAGTGGTGCCGGGGCGAAGTTGTGGTTTGGCGAACGGATGCGCAAGACGGGCGATGGAGGTCCATCGTCCATCGCCCCAGAGCGGCAGCTTGCGAAGATCTGACCGAAATCGCTATACTGAGCAATCGCGCAATCTGCAATAGAGGCGCTCCGAATCCCGATCATGATACAGCTCTCGATGCTCACCTCTGTCATCCGCCGCACCGGGCCGTTCGCGCTGGTGCTCCCGGGCGTAGTGTGCCCTGGAACGCGGATTTTCGGCGTCTACGACGCCGGAGGTCGAACACCCTAGAAGCGCAGGATTCGATGTCGTGATCCGGCCTTTCGGGTGCTTCGCCAGACCCGAAAGGCCTTTTTGTTTGCCCGCCCACCATCAGTGGATCACGACGATGAATCACGAGATTATCAGTCGATATATACGCCAGCCGGCGCAGCTGCCGGGCGAGCTTCGCGCGCGCATCGAACAGAGCTGGGGCGAGGAGCCGATCCTCCTCTATGCCCTGGTCGACCTCGACGAGGGACTGACGCTTGGCGAGTCCTGGATCGCGTTAGGCGATCGCCAGATCGCGCTCGCGAGACCGGGAGCGCTCGAGGCATGGACCATTCAATCCATCCACCGCAACCGCATTCGCGCGGTGCAGCTGACGCCAGGCCTGAGCGCCAACACCCTGTTGCTCCTCGGCGAGCCTGACGAGAACCCCCTCGCCACGGTTCGCTACACGCAACGGCAGCGCGGCGCGGTCGAGAACATTCGCTTCGTTCTCGACGAATCGCTCGCGGGTCGTGCGGTGACGCCGACAGCCGAAGATGCCGACCGCGTCTACGCCGATGCGGTAGCGCGGCCGGTGCGGGATGCACAGGCGTTGGTCGCAGGGCGCGAGAGCGCCGTGATCTTGCGGCTGCTTGGCTATCTCTCGCCTTACCGGCGGGAGGTAACGATTGGTTTGCTCGCCGCGGCCGTCGTCACCCTCACGAGCCTCGTTCCGCCGTATCTCGCCGGCTTCCTGCTCGACCGCGTCGTTAGGCCCGCACAGGCCGGCGTGCTCGGCCGCGCCGAGGCGACACGGCTGGCGTGGCTGGCCGTGGCGGCGATGGGCGCGCTCTACGTCGTGCGTCAGGCGGCGGCACACATGCGGCTGCGCCTGATGTCGGTGCTCGGTGAGTGGGTCGCGCGCGATCTCCGCTCGGAGCTATACGCGCACATTCAGCGGCTCAGCCTGTCCTTCTTCTCCCGGAAGAAGACGGGGAGCTTGATCACGCGCGTCACCGCCGACACCGATCGCCTGTGGGAGTTCATAGCCTTCGGTGTCGTGGACGTGTCGCTCTCGATCGTGATGTTGCTCGGCCTTGGCATCGTGTTGTTGACGCTCGACTGGCGGCTCGGCCTCGTCATGACACTGCCGGTGCCCCTCTTCTGCTGGATGATCTACTGGCACGGCGAGAGTCTGAACGCGCGCTTCATTCGTGCGTGGCGGAAATGGTCACGCCTCACGGATGTGCTTGGCGACACCATACCAGGCATTCGCGTAGTGAAGGCGTTCAACCAAGAGACGCGGGAGATCGGCCGGTTCGTAGACAGAAACGACGCGGTCACCGCCGAATTCAACCAGATCCATCGGATGTGGACCACGTTCTGGCCATTGCTGATGTTCGCCGTGCACACGACAACGGTACTGGTGTGGGTGTTCGCCGTGCCGCGCTTGTTAGGCATGGGGAATCCATTATCGGCTGGCGTGTTTGTTTCATTCTTGCTGTACACGACGATGTTCGTCGCGCCGATCGAGGTCATCGGCCAGATGGTGAGGACGATCAATCGTGCGACGTCATCGGCCCACCGCGTCTTCGAGGTGCTGGACAGCGAGCCCGAGGTTCGCGACATCCCGAACCCGGTGCGGCTGTCGCCAGTGCGCGGCCGGGTGGAGTTCGACAACGTGACGTTCGCGTACGATGGTGTGCGGCAGATCCTCAAGGGCGTCAGCTTCGAAGTTCAACCGGGTGAGCTGATCGGACTCGTTGGCGCGTCCGGTGGCGGCAAGTCGACCGTCGTGAGTCTCGTCGCGCGTTTTTATGACGCGACGGGCGGCGCCGTGCGGATCGACGGCATCGATGCGCGTACGTTGGACACGGGTCACTATCGCGAGCAGCTCGGCATGGTGCTCCAGGATCCGTATCTGTTCCACGGTACGGTGCTGGACAACATCCGCTATGGACTGCCGAGCGCTTCGTTAGGCGCGGTGGTCGCGGCGGCGAAGGCGGCCAATGCGCACGACTTCATCTGCCGGCTGGGCCAGGGCTACGACACCGTCGTCGGCGAGCGTGGGCACACGCTTTCGGGCGGCGAGCGTCAGCGCATCTCGATCGCGCGAGCGATTCTGCACGACCCGCGGATTCTCATCCTCGATGAGGCGACGAGCAGTGTCGACACAGAGACGGAGCGGCAGATCCAGGAAGCGCTCGAGCGGCTGATCAAAGGACGCACGGTGTTCGCGATCGCGCATCGCCTGTCGACGCTGCGGCGCGCATCCCGGCTGTTCGTGATCGAGAAGGGTCGTCTCGCCGAGGCGGGCACGCATCGCGAGCTGCTGGCGAAGCCTAACGGGATCTACCGAAAATTGTACGAGCTTCAGTTACAGCTGCAATAGAATGGAGGAGACAATGACGGCACTTGAAGTCGAGGGCACCGAGCAAGCGGAATCGCTGCGGTTGCGCACCGCGCCGGATGGACGGCTCATCGCCTACACGGCGCGGGGGCCGCTGCCGGTGCGGGTCCGGCAGTGCTTTCCCTGGTCGGAGCCGTACCGCCACCTCTCGATCCGCGACGCGGAAGACAAGGAGGTAGCGCTCGTCGAGGACCCGAAGTCGTTAGGCGGTGAGTCGCGTGCGGCTCTCGAGCGCGCGCTCGCCGAGGCTGGCTTCGTGCTCGAGGTGACGCGCGTCGTGTCGATCGACGAGGAGGTGGAAATCAGGCAGTGGGACGTAGAGACCAGACATGGACCGCGGTCGTTCCAGACGCATCTCGATGACTGGCCGCGGTCTCTGCCCGGCGGCGGACTCCTCATCCGCGACGTCGGCGGCGATCTGTATCGCTTGATGGTGGGCGAGCTGGATAAGGCGAGTAAGGAGCTGCTGTGGGCGTTTGTGGACTGACGCGTTAGAGTCTATTCAATCCAGCGAGTGCGGCCACTTTGTACGCCTCGGCGAGCGTCGGATAGTTGAAGACCGTATCGCGGAAGTACTCGATGGTGCCGCCAAAGGCGAGGACGGCCTGGGCGATGTGAATCAACTCCGCCGCGCCGTCACCGATCGCGTGGACGCCGTAGAGTGTGAGGCGCTCGGGGTCGAAGAGCATCTTGAGAAGGCCCGTCTCATCACCGAGGATCTGACCCTTGGCCAGCTCTTCGTACTTCGCGACGCCGACCTCGTACGGCACCTTCGCGGTGGTGAGTTGCTGCTCCGTGCGGCCGATCATCGACATCTCCGGCACGGTGTAGATGCCATATGGCAAGAGGTCGGCGCTGATGCGGCGATGGTTCACGCCGAACATGTGATTGCTCGCGAGCCGCCCCTGTTCGCTCGAGGACGACGCGAGGGATGGGAAGCCGATGACATCGCCGGCGGCGTAGATGTGCGGCACGGGCGTTCGAAAATACTCATCGACCGGAATGCGTCCTCGCGGATCGGCGGCCAGACCGGCCGCGCCGAGATCGAGGAGATCGCTGTTCGCCTGCCGCCCGACGGTGTAGAGCAGGGCGCCGCCATGCACGCGCTTGCCGCTGTCGAGGTGAGCGACGACGCGCCCCTGCTCGTCGCGCTCAACGGCCGTGACCGTCTCGCCGAGTCGGAACGTCGCCCCACGCCGACGCATGTGATAACTCAGCGCTTCGATCATCTCCCGATCCACGAAATCCAGGAGCGTCGGGCGCTGATCGATGATCGTGACCTTGATGTCGAGCGCCGTGAGCATCGACGCGTACTCGAGACCGATCACACCTGCGCCGACGACGATGAGATCGCGCGGCAGCTCTTGAACGTCCGGCAGTTGATCGGCGTCGAAAATGTAGCGCCCATCGAGCGGGATAGCCGGGGTGCACGCCGACCTCGTCCCGCAGGCGATGAGGATGTGCTCTGCGCTGACCCGGAACGCGTGCGACGCCTCTGGCGTCACCTCGAGCGAATGCGGCTCGACGAACCGTGCTGTACCGGCCAGCGACGTGACGCCATTCCGCCGCAGCTGGTTGTGCACCACTTCGACCTCGCGCTCGACGACGCGCTGCACTCGGTGGGCGAGATCGCGCGCCGAGATGCGGTCGCTGACGACATAGTCCTTTCCATAGAAGGTGCGCTGCCGGAAGCCGGAGAGATAAAGAATCGCTTCGCGGAGCGTCTTGCTGGGGATCGTGCCGGTGTGAACACAGACCCCGCCAGTCATCTCTCGTCGATCGATGACCGCGACCCGTTTGCCGAGCTTGGCAGCGGCTATGGCGCCCTTCTGTCCCGCGGGCCCACTGCCGACCACGACGAGATCGTATTCGAATTCGCTCACGGGTGGGCTGAAAGCAGGCCTAGGGGATAGGGACGAAGGGCTCGGGACAGGAGCGCAGATGACCACCGACGCCCCTAGCCCCTAACCCCTAAACCCTAGCCCCTATTCTGGTTCACTCTCCCGACGCTTGCTTCCGACGCTGCCACCAAGCCTGCGGAGAGACGGCCGGTGCCGAGCGGCGCTCGAGCATCGCGGCATGCCAGGCAACGATGCGCTTGGCAACGGCGTCCTTGGATTCCGTTGGGACAACCTCGAAGGGGGCGTAGCGCTGGGCGTCACCGGACACCCGGAACCACCACCACATCTCCTTCTTGCCGCCCGCCCGTGCCTCGGGCGCGCAGATGTAGGTGCGGCCGTCGTGCTCGAACTCGAAAGCCTCGATGGTGCGTCGCATGATCCTCCGTGGTTCCGAAGCGGTAGCGGGCGCGACCGCGCCAGCATCACCGCGTACCGGTCATCTCGAATTTGGTCTTGGCGCTCCGCGACAGACGCAGGGACTGCCATCCGCCCTCCCTGCTGGGAGAGCGAGGGACCGAGCTCCGGCTGAGTTGAATGATCGACCGACACAGAACGCCGCACCACTGTACCGGTGCCTGGGCGGGCACTTTCGGGCCCGTGCGTTCGACCCCTGTGTCAGACGATCGAGGAATGGAGCGATGGAAAATCGCTCGCCGACTTGATGGAATATAGCATGGAGGCAGCAATCAGCGGAGAGACGAGCGCCGAGCCGCCTCCGATACGTCCTTTCGGCGACGCTGCCCACACGGGCGCCAACGCCCCTGTGAGCATCCCCCGAACCTCTCAGGCGGCAGTCGACGCCACCGGGAACCGACGGCACGCTACCCGCCGCCGGCACGGTTGGCGTGGCTGAGGCGGTCGACGGCATCGTCGCTACCCCACCGGCCGGCGGTCGTGCGGGGATTACGTCGAGCGATCTCGGCGATCGGCCGCATCACGTCGACGGAGAGCAGGAGTCGAAGCTGCTGCTTGGCGTGGCGTCTGGGAACGGCCGTGTGTGTGAACGAGAGGCCCCGAGTACGATGTGAGCCTCTGCCGTGAACCGGCGCGATGCGGGGGAGGTGGTGGTGCAAAGAGCCGGAGTGATATGAGCATCCTCGGTCTCCAGCGAGAACCGGAGGAAGGCACCGTGAGTTAGGCGTGGTGGCTGCGCGGTGAAGCCGGCGGCGTTCTGCAGATGGCCGATGCGCGTGTGAGCTCAGTCGATGTGCGTGTGAGTTCGGCGGGTGAGCGTTGGAGTTGCGCGATGTCGCGTGTGAGTTCGGCGAGTCGACGTTGGAGTAGCGCGCGCGAGCTTGTGAGTTCGGTCGATACGGATGGGAGTGAGAGCGATGCGGATTTGAGTTGGGCGGAGGCGAAGGGGAGTTGAAGCGATTCGGATGTGAGTTGTGGTAATTCGAATGGGAGTTCGGCCGATACGAGCTGCGCGGT